>Ga0310694_10006749_pt1 | contig 10836 bp, 7 predicted proteins | sample 174DNAGHGhighgp2_FD_203884 | JGI IMG/M metagenome (GOLD analysis project Ga0310694, IMG submission 203884) | Sheep rumen microbial communities from Palmerston North, Manawatu-Wanganui, New Zealand - 1742 DNA GHGhigh gp2 (v2) (version 2) | ecosystem: Host-associated > Mammals > Digestive system >... | reverse complement strand
CAAGGTCTTCAAGCACCACAACGTGGCTGTCTACCTCTCCTCGAAGTTTGCCTGCTGCGGCATCCCCGCGGTCTCTTCGGGCGACGGCGACGGCATGGTCATGGAGCTGAAGAAGAACTTCGAGCTACTCAAGGGCAAGGACTTCGACTACATCGTCACTCCCTGCGGCTCCTGTACGGACACCATCAGGGACTGGTGGCCCAAGTACGCCGAGCGCATCGACGCCTCTGCGGCCGACTTCTTCAAGAAGCTCTCCGCCAAGGCCATGGACATCAACGCGTTCCTGGTCAATGTCGTGGGCGTGGAGCCTGCCGAGCCCAGGGCCGGCGCCACCACCGTGACCTACCACGATTCCTGCCACCTCAAGAAGGGCCTCGGCATCTCCAAGGAGCCGCGCGCCCTCATCCAGGCCAACCCCGACTACAAGCTGGTCGAGATGAAGGAAGCCGACCGCTGCTGCGGCTGCGGCGGATCCTTCACCCTCTACCACTACGATCTCTCCCGCCAGATCGGCCAGCGCAAGCGCAACAACATCGTCGCCTCCGGCGCGCAGGTTGCCTCTGCCGGCTGCCCTGCCTGCATGATGCAGATGGAGGACGTGCTCTCCCACAACGGCGACAGCGTCCTCGTCAAGCATCCTGTCGAGATCTACGCCGAGTCGCTCAAGTAGCGCCGTATTCGAGGCTATCCTAGATTCCACTGATTCATTCTGCACCGGCTCAGCCGCCCCCGGCATCGTCCGGGACGCGGCTGGGTTGCGTTGCAGAAAGCCCCCTACAGTAGTGCTTCCCTAAGGAGACATGTTAATGTCAGAGAACAACCAGGCTTGCGTCGACAAGTTCGTTGAAATGGCCAAAGCCGTCGCCTGTCACGTGACCGAAGTGTCCAGCACGGCCGACATCCTCAACTATGTCGTCGACCTGTGCGAGAAAAAGGCTCCCTGCGAGCTGCTTGCCGACGAGCCCGGCACCGCCACCGGCCCTCTCGGCCCCAACCGCTGCCCCACGCGCACCCAGCGCGTCGTCGCCGCTCCCCAGCTGAACGACGAGGACTTCGCGGCCCTGAAGGCCCTGTGCGACGAGAAAGGCTTCCTCTGCATCCGCGACAACCTGCGCAAGTACGCCGCCGGCATCGACGTGGGTCTGAGCGAAGCCGTTCTTGGCGTTGCGGCCAGCGGCACCTGCATGTGCGACACCACCAGCGAGGACTGGCGCCTCGCCGGCATGATCAGCGAATGCGCCGTCATGATCGTCAAGAAATCCCAGATCTACCCCGATCTCCCCTCCATCGCCGGCTTTATGCGCGAGCAGATGGGCAAAGGCCCCGAGGGCACGTTCACCTCGCTGATCACCGGCCCCAGCCGCACCGCCGACATCGAGTGCGTGGGCGCCATCGGCGTGCACGGACCTCTTGAAATGCATCTTCTTCTGGTGGAGGGCTAGTCATGCACAAGGCACCGCAGACCTATAAAGAGTACCACGGCCAGATCGACGAGGCGCTGCACGACCAGCAGCTCCGCAAGACGCTGGACAAGTACGCCGTCACCTACCGCGAAAACCGCGCCAAGGTGATGCGCGACGTCGACGAGAAGGGCCTTATCCACGCCATCGCCGAGTTCAAGGACGAAGCCGCCGCTCACATGGACGAGCTCTACGAGCAGTTCAAGCGCGAGGCTGAAAAGCGCGGCGTGCACGTGCACCTCGCCAAGGACGCGGCCGAAGCCAACCAGATCATTTCCGACATCGGCAAGAAGTACAACGTCAAGCGCATCGTGAAGTCCAAGTCGATGACTGCCGAAGAGACCCAGCTCAACCACAAGCTGGAGGCTGACGGCTTCATCGTCGACGAGTCCGACCTTGGCGAGTACATCATCCAGCTGCGCCACGAGACACCGTCCCACATGGTCATGCCGGCCATCCACCTGAGCCGCTACCAGGTCGCCGACGATTTCTCCAAGGTGACCAAAGTGAAGCAGGATCCCGACATCGACCGCCTGGTCAAGGTCGCCCGCGTCCAGCTGCGTCGCAAATTCATCCAGGCCGACATGGGCGTGTCCGGCTGCAACTTCGCCATCGCCGAGAACGGCGCCGTCACCACGGTGACCAACGAAGGCAACGCCCGCATGACTGAGACCATGCCCCGCGTCCACACGGTGCTCGTCGGCCTCGACAAGCTGGTGCGCTCCATCGACGACGCCATGATCGCCCTGCAGATCCTGCCCCGCAACGGCACGGCCCAGCGCCTGACCTCCTACGTGTCCTGGATGTGCGGCGCCGGCCCCTGCGCCACCGCGCCCGAGGGCCGCAAGATCATGCACGTGGTCTTCCTCGACAACGGCCGCCGCGAGATCGCCAAGGATCCGCTCTTCCACCAGATCTTCCGATGCGTGCGCTGCGGCGCGTGCACCAACGTCTGTCCCGTGTTCCGCCTCATCGGCGGCCACAAGATGGGCTACATCTACATCGGCGCCATCGGCCTCATCCTGACCTACTTCTACCACGGCAAGGACAAGGCCAAGGTGCTCTGCCAGAACTGCGTGGGCTGCGAAGCCTGCAAGAACGTTTGCTCCGGCGGCATCGACCTGCCGCGCCTCAACCGCGAGATCCGCAGCCGCCTCGTCTCCGACAAGGACGACAAGAACGCCATGGGCACCCTCATGAACGCGGTCATGACCAACAGGAAGATGTTCCACACCCTCCTGAAGTTCGCGAGCAAGGCCCAGCGTCCCTTCACCGGCGGCACGCAGTTCCAGCGCCACCTGCCGATGATGTTCATGAAGCAGCACGACTTCAAGGCGCTGCCGGCCGTTGCCGACAAGGCCTTCCGCGACGTCTTCGCGCAGTACAAGCCGAAGGTGCTCAACCCCGTCATGCGTGTGGCCATCTTTGCCGGCTGCGCCCAGGACTTCATCTATCCCGAGCACCTCATTGCCGCCTGCAAGGTCCTCGAGGCCAAGAAGGTCGCCGTCGATTTCCCGATGGAGCAGACCTGCTGCGGCCTGCCGCTCGACATGATGGGCCAGCGCAAGGGCGTCCAGAAGGTCGCGCTCCAGAACATCAAGGCCTTCGCCAACGGCAACTACGACTACATCGTCTGCCTCTGCGCCAGCTGCTGCTCCACCTTGAAGGTGCACTACGCCGAGTTCCTTGAGAAGAACGGCGGCATCTCCGAGGCTGCCGTGAAGGCCTTCTCCGAGAAGGTCGTCGACTTCAGCACTCTGTGCAGGGAGAAGCTCGGCATGGGCGAGGACGACTTCACCAAGATCGACGAGAAGGTCACCTTCCACGCCTCCTGCCACCAGTGCCGCGCGCTGGGCGCAGCCCAGCACTCCCGCGATCTCATCGCGGCCGCGGCCGAGTACGTGCCCTGCTTCGAGGAAGAGGTCTGCTGCGGCTTTGGCGGCACCTACTCCGTGAAGTTCCCCGAGATCTCCGCGGAGCTGCTCCGGAAGAAGCTGAAGAACGTCTCCGACACGAATGCGACCCGCATCGTCATGGACTGCCCCGGCTGCGTCATGCAGATCAAGGGCGGCGTCGAGAAGAACCACATGGGCATCCGCGTTACCCACCTCTCTGAGCTCCTCGCCGAGCGCGTGAAGCGCTAGGCTAGCCTGCCCTTGGCAGGACCAGGCCCTCCGGACCTGGGGCTAGCCCAGACAAGAACGCAAGCCCCCCGCGCTTCCTTCGGGAAGCACGGGGGGCTTTTTTGCTGCCGGCTGCGTGCCGGCTACGCGCCGGAAAGCGCCTGCCGGTCGCGCCGCTGGCCGCGCAGCCACACGAGCCAGGCTATGGCCAGCGGGACGAAGGAGCCGAACCAGGCAAGGGGACTGGCCCAGCATATGCCGTCGAAGCCGGCGCGCTCCACGAGCCAGAAGGCGGCAAAGACGCGCATGGCCAGCTCCGAAAGGCCCGCCATGGTGGGCACGAAGCTCTGGCCTATGCCCTGGAGGGTGCTGCGCAGGATGAAGAGCAGGGCGAGCACCCAGTACATGCCGGCCTGGATGGTCATGAAGCGCCAGCCGAGCGCCACCACGTGCTCCTGGCCTGGACCCACGAAGCAGTGCATGAGTGCGGGGCCGAAGCAGACGAGAAGCAGGGCGGCCAGGCAGGCGTAGCCGATGGCGAGCAGGGAGCCCTGCTTCACGCCGAGGCGGATGCGGTCAAGGCGGCCTGCGCCGAAGTTCTGGCCGGTGTAGGTGGCCATGGCGTGGCCGAAGCTCATGAGGGGCATCACGGCGAAGGCATCGACGCGCATGGCTGCCGTGACGGCTGCCACCGGATCTGATCCGAGTCCGTTCAGGGCTGCCTGCACGGCCACCGCGCCGAGGGCGATGACCGAGGTCTGGAAGCCCATGGGGGCGCCCATGCCGGCGAGCCGGGCGAAGATGCGGGGGGAGAGGTGCCGCCAGTCGCCCTTGCGGGGCCGCAGGAGCGGCACCTTGGCGATGATGAAGCCAAGGCAGAGCAGGGCCGAGAAGCCTTGGGAGCAGACGGTGGCCAGTGCCGCGCCCTCCACGCCCATGCCAAGACCCAGAATGAAGGCGAAGTCGAGGCCGATGTTGACGAGGCAGGAGATGGCGAGGAAGAAGAGGGGCGTCCTGCTGTCGCCGAGGGCCGTGATGGCGCTGGCGAGCACGTTGTAGAGCATGGCCGCGCAGCTGCCGCCCATGACGACGGCGAGGTAGGCTTCGGAGGAGGCGACGATGTCGGCCGGGGTGTTGAGCAGGGCCAGCAGGGGCTTGGCATAGCGCACGCCGAGGATGGACACGGCGCCTGCGACGGCGAGGCCTGTCAGGATGGCCGCGCAGAAGCTGCGGCGCAGGCCTGGCATGTCCCTGGCGCCGTAGCGCTGGGCGAGCACGATGGAAAAGCCCTGCGTCATGCCCATGAGGAAGCCGAGCACGAGAAAGAGCATGCAGCCGGTGGCGCCGACGCCGGCGAGGGCGTGCACGCCGATGGTGCGGCCCACGATGAGCGTGTCCACCATGCTGTAGATCTGCTGGAGCAGGTTGCCGAGCAGCAGGGGCAGGGCAAAGCGGAAGATCAGTCTGACGGGGCTGCCCTGGGTGAGGTTGTGTGCCATGGTCACCTCCATTGCCATGCAACGCGGAACGAAACACGAGCGACAGGGGCCGGGCTATGGCCAGAAGCCAAGATAAGGCCTGCCTGGCTTTTGTCACCCCCTCCGGGGCGAAAAGCCAGGCTGCCGCAGGCCAGGGACGGCAAGATGCCGGCAGGGCAGGGCGCTAGGGCAGGGCCAGGCCGAGCTGCTCCACGAGGACCGCGGGGGCTATGGCCTCCCTAGCCACGTCGTCGGCCGTGCATTCGCCGGAGAGCACGCAGATGAAGTCGATGCCGGCGTTCTCGGCAAGCTTCTTGTCCGTGGAGAGGCGGTCGCCCGCCATGACCACGGCGGAGCGGGGATACGCGGCCAGCACCGGCGCCAGCACCTCGGGATCCGGCTTGCCGAAGATCTGGTCCGGCGTCCTTCCCGTTGCCGTCTCGTAGAGCTTGAGCATGCTTCCCACGTCCGGCAGGGGCCCTTCGGGCGAGGGGCAGACGAGATCGGGATGGGTGGCGTAGAACTTGACCCCGGGCCGCTGCAGGAGCAGGCAGGAGCGGGCCAGCTTCTCGTAGCTGAGCTCGGTGTCGTAGGCGAGGACGACGCACTCGGCGCCCTCCTCCTGCTGCCTGAGCTCCGGCATGCGGCTGGCCAGGTCAGCCCTGAAGTCCCGGTTGCCGACCACGTAGGCGCAGGCTGCGCCGCTTTGGCGAAGGTGATCGACCAGCGGCGCCGTGGGGCAGAGAAACTGGTCGAGCCTGGCAGGGATGCCCATGCGGTTGAGCTTGGCCACGTAGCTTTCCGGCGACTTGGAGGTGTTGTTGCTCAAAAAGCGGAAGTCGAGGCGATCCCAGCAGCGCAGGATGCCGGCCACGGCGCCCTCGATGGGGATGTCGCCCAGATAGACCGTGCCGTCGAGGTCGAGGACCACGCACTTCTTTTCGGACCAGCATATGCCCATGCGCTTTTCTCCTGCAGTGCAATCGTCTAAACTGAAGGCCTTGGAACCGTTTGAGCATACGTTGCCGCAGGCCGGCGCGCAAGACGTCCGGAACGGAGCCAGACGCCGTCTGTCCTGCCGTTCCGCAGAGCCCCCTTGCGTTCCGCCGCGCTCTGGCCCGCACAGGGCCTCTGGAGGCTTGAAGTGAAGGAAACGACAGTAGTCATCATCGGCGGCGGCGCCACCGGATCCGGCGTGCTGCGCGACCTTGCCATGCGCGGCATCCCCGCGCTCCTGCTGGAGAAGGGAGGCATCTGCAACGGCACAAGCTCCCGCTTCCACGGCCTCCTGCACAGCGGCGGCCGCTACGCCGTGAGCGACACCGAAGCGGCCGCGGAATGCATACGCGAAAACATGATCCTGCGCCGCATAGGCCACGGCTGCGTGCGCGACACCGAGGGCTTCTTCGTGCTCACGCCCCAGGACGACCCGGACTACGTGGACAAGTGGGTCAGGGGCTGCGCCGAGGCCGGCATCGCGGCCGAGGAGCTCGAGCCCGCCGAGGCCCTCAGCCTGGAGCCCGGCATGGCGCCCGACGTCAAGCGCGTCTTCCGGGTGCCCGACGCATCCATCGACGGCTTCAGGCTCGTGCTGCACAACGCCATGAGCGCCAGGCGCTACGGCGGCGAAATCCTCACCTACCGCGAGGTCGTCGGCATCACCCAGGCCAGCGGCCGCGTGACCGGCGTGGACGTGGTGAACCGCCTCGACGGCACGGCGGAGCACATCGCCTGCCAGTTCGTGGTGAACGCGGCCGGCTCCTGGAGCGGCCGGGTGGCCGGCCTTGCCGGCCTCGACGTGCCGGTGACCCCCGACAAGGGCACGCTCATCGTCTTCAACCACCGCTTCTCCCAGCGCGTCATCAACCGCCTGCACAAGAGCTCGGACGGCGACATCTTTGTGCCCCACGGCTCCATCACCATCCTCGGCACCACCTCCCAGAGCGTCAAGGATCCCGAAGACAGCATTCCCTCGACCAGGGACGTGCTCAGGCTCATGGAGCTGGGCAAGCCGCTCTTCCCCCAGATCAACGCCTTCCGCATCCTGCGCGCCTTCGCCGGCACCCGCCCCCTCTATACGCCGGGTTCCGCCGAGGGCCGCTCGGTGAGCCGCGGCTTCCATATCGCCGACCATGCAGCCGAGGGTCTCGAGGGCTTCGTCACGGTCTTTGGCGGCAAGTTCACCACCTACCGCCTCATGGCCGAACAGGTCTGCGACATCGTTGCGCCCAAGCTTGGCGTGACGGCGCCCTGCCGCACGGCGGAGGAGCCCATCATTCCGGATCCCGATCCGGCGCTGCTCGCCAAGGGCGCCAGGATCTTCATGCCCCAGGGCGTCGGGCTCGTGGCCGACCGCCTGGGCGACGAGTTCGGGGACTGCGTCGGGCAGGGGGACTGCGCCCTGGCCGGCCGCAAGGACTACAACCCGCTCATGTGCGAGTGCGAGATGATCTCCTGGCGCGAAATCCAGTACGTGGCCAGCCGCCCCTCCACCCACTCCCTCAACGACATCCGCCTGCGCACGCGCATCGGCATGGGCACCTGCCAGGGCACCTTCTGCGCCCTGCGCATCGCCTCGGCCCTCGTGGAGGCCGGCGTGCCCTTTGCGCAGAACGTGCTCAAGGATCTGCGCCGCTTCGTGCAGGAGCGCTGGAAGGGCATACGCTACGTCTACTGGGGCCAGCTTGCCCGCGAGATCGAGATGACCCGCGACATCTACTGCGCAAGTCTTGCCATGGACGAGCAGGAGGGCTGCGGGACGGACGAACTGGACTTCATGCAGCCCAGGCTCGAGCCTGACGAAAAGGCGCCCCTGCCGGCGCCCCGCTTCACCAGTCGCTCGGACTGCGTCGTCGTGGGCGCAGGTCTTGCGGGCATGGCCGCAGCTCTGGCCGCGGCCAGGCAGGGCCAGCGCGTCACCCTTGTCTGCGCCGGCGCCGGCTCCCTGAGTGTCAGCACCTGCGCCGTGGACGTGCTCGGCATGACAGCCAGGGGGCGCGTCGAGGGCGATCCGCTGCAGGCCCTCGGCCAGCTCGCCCCCGTGCACCCCTACGTGCGCCTTGGCGAAGCGCGCGTGCTTGAAGCCTGCCGCTTCCTCAGGGATCTGGCGGCCTCGGCCGGCTGGACCCTCGCCGGCTTCGAAGGAGACCGCCTCGTCAACACCTTCGTGCCCACGGCGGCCGGCACCGAAAAGGCCACCTGCCTGGTGCCTGCCAGCATGGACGGCCGATCCGCGGTCCATGTCCGCCGGGTGCTCGTCTGCGACGTCGAGGGCATACGCGACTGCACGCCGGCCCTGGCCATGAGCGGCCTCTCGAAGCAGGGAGCCTGGAGCGGCGCCGAATTCGCCGCTGCCTGGCTGAAGAATCCCGCCTCCGGCGGCTACAGGACGGCCACGGCCCTCGACTGCGCCCGCGCCCTCGACGGGCGGGGCCAGGCGCTCGAGGCCTTCTGCCGGGAGCTTTCGGCCAAGGCCAGAGGCTTCGATGCCGTGCTCCTGCCGCCGGTGCTGGGCACCCGTCCCGGCGATGCCCTGCACCGCGTCGTCTGCGAGGCCGCCGGCTGTCCGGTGCTCGAGATGGCGGCCTTGCCGCCAGGCGTCACGGGCATGCGCCTCTCGAGGCTCTTCCTCGAAGCCCTGCGGCGCGAGGGCGTGTGCCTGTGCGAGAACACCAGAGTGCTTGCCTCCGACCGTCAGGGCAGGCGGGTGACGGGCCTCTTCACCAGCCACGAGGACGGGGTGCGCCGCTTCGAGGCCGACCGCTTCGTCCTCGCCACGGGCGGCGTGCTCGGCGGTGGCATCACCCTGGAGCCCGGCCGGGGCCACGCACCGGTGCTTGGCCTCTCCTTCCCCGTGCCGGAGGAGACGGCGGAGTGGACAAGGAAGGACGTCTTTGCGCCCCAGCCCTTTGCCATGCTCGGCGTGCCGGTGACGGAGAGCCTGCAGCCTTCGCTGGACGGCTTCGAGCCCTTTGCCGAGAACGTGCGCATGGCAGGCCGCAGCATAGGCGGCTTTGATCCCGTCTTCGAAAAGAGCGGCAACGGCACCGCTCTGGCCACCGGCTTTGCCAGCGCCGTCCTGCCGTGGAAGTAGGGGAGGAGGAACGCCATGAACGCTGTCCACGTCAATCCCGATGCCTGCATCGCCTGCACGACCTGCACGGTCTACTGCCCTGTGGCCGCCCAGACCGAGGCCTTTCCCGGCCCCCGGATGATAGGCCCGGCCTACGAGCGCTTCCGCCTGCTCGGCATGGTGGAGGATCCTTCCCTCTCCTGGTGCTCCAACTGCAAGAACTGCGACATCGCCTGCCCGCAGGGCGTGTCCATCGCCTCCATCAACATGATGGCCCGCGCCAGGGAGTACGAGAAGGCCCATCCGCATTTCCTGCGCGACTGGATCGTCAGCCACAGCGAAACGCTGGCGCACCTCATCGGCCCCCTTCCCGCAGGCCTCAAGAACGGCGTGATGAAAAACGGCCTCGTGCGGGGCATCCTGGACATGATCGGCATCGACAGGCAAGCCTTCATGCCAAGCTACGCGCCCAAGCGCTTCCGCACCCTGCTCAAGGGCCTCAAGCAGCCGAAGACCGGCAGGAAGGCCGCCCTCTTCCCCGGCTGCTACATCGACCTCTACGAGCCCCAGGCCGGCCTCGACCTCGTCTGGGCTCTCAACAGGGCAGGGTACGAGGTCGTCTGTCCCGACGCCTTCTGCTGCTGCGGCGTGCCCATGGTGGCCAGCGGCTTCATGCTCGACGCCGGCGTCAACGCCAAGCGCAACCTCATCGAGGTGAAGAAGCTCAAGGCGCAGGGCGTGCCCGTGCTCACGGCCTGTCCCTCCTGCGAGCTCATGTTCCGCGAGGAGCTGCCGACCTTCTTCCCGGAGCTCGTCTCCTCCCTGAACTGCGACTCCGCCCTCGTGGACGCCCAGGAGTTTCTGCTCGAGGCCCAGAGCCGAGGCGAGCTCAAGCTCGAGCTGCGGCCTGACGCCGGACGCTACCTCTATCACGCGCCCTGCCACATGCGGGCCCTCGGTATAGGCTTGCCCGGCTTCGAGCTGCTCAGGCGCTTCGGCATCGACGTGCGTCCCGCCAGCGCGGGCTGCTGCGGCATCTCCGGCAGCTACGGCTTCAAGAAGGAGAAGCACGAGGTGTCCATGAAGGTGGGCGCCGAGCTCTTCGGCGTGGTCAGGGACAGCGGCTGCCAGGCCGTTGCCACGGAGTGCGGCACCTGCCGGCTCCAGATTGCCGGCGCCACCGGCGCCGAATGCCGGCATCCCGTGAGCCTGCTGCGTTCGCTCGCCGAGCGCTGATCCGTTTTTCAGGGCAAGGGAGTGGCGCCATGGCTGCAGGGATCGCAAAGGTCGCTTTCGGTGCCATGCCCGTTGGCTCCGGCTCTGCGCGACTCGCTGTCCAGAAGGGCACCAGCTCCCCGGCCTGCATCGAGGTCTGACAGGATGGCTTCATGCTGCGCTGCTTCCTTGTCCTTGCCTTCGCTTTCCTGCTGGCTGCACTGCGTAGGCTGTGTCCGCTGGCAGCGTCTGCGGTCAGCGTGAACGGCGGCGCCGTGCCGGATCCTGCCGGCTTCGAGTTGCTTTTTGCAGGCAGGACGCAGGCATCCTGACCTGTCGCTGCTGCGTTGCCGGCCTCGGCGGGGACTGGGCCGCCAGCTGCCAGTCGACGGACAGCCAGTGCTGGCTGACCTTCCGGAAGGACGGCACGGTGGAAGGCCTCCTGTTCAAGGGGACGGTCAAGGGCACGTTGATGGCCAAACGCCCTT
>Ga0310694_10006748_pt1 | contig 10836 bp, 13 predicted proteins | sample 174DNAGHGhighgp2_FD_203884 | JGI IMG/M metagenome (GOLD analysis project Ga0310694, IMG submission 203884) | Sheep rumen microbial communities from Palmerston North, Manawatu-Wanganui, New Zealand - 1742 DNA GHGhigh gp2 (v2) (version 2) | ecosystem: Host-associated > Mammals > Digestive system... | reverse complement strand
GTCCTGCTCCATATTGGCTATGAAACAGGACAAGATAATTATGCTTTTAAATGTCAAACGGATAATGTTTGTTAATATGTTCTATTTTTCTTCTCTTTTATTTGGAGATTAAGACAGAATCTGTCCCTTGCGACTTAGTATCGGGGCCAGGCCCCAAGTTGCATGACATCTGGGAAAAACTGCCCTCATCGACTTCGAACAGCTTCGGATTCACATACTTCGTATGATCCTCGGGCACCATATAGATGCACCTTGCGACATCCTTCACGGCAGCGTCGGGCGTGAATCCCGTAGCCTCTGCCATCAGCTGCTGAGCCGTTTCTGGCGACATTCCTTCCGGCAATTCCACCAGCACATGCGTACCTCGACGCACACTCTCCTCAATGAGCAAAATGGTCAATGGTGCGCTCGAGCTCTGCTCGCTTGCTACCCCAGGGACGCAAGAATGGTCAATGGTCAATATCTTGACGATCTCACCCGTATGCCCCTTCTCGTCAAAGTCCAGCATCAGCCGGTTCAGCGGCTTGACGGCATCGGCAATGGCCCTGTGGTTGCCGCGGAACTCCGCGCAATGCGGCGTCCATACCGGCAGGCGATGCTTCAACTGCTCGTCACCTTTCTCTATACGTGCGCACATCTGCGCCAGCCAGGGCTCCCGGCGGAGCGCCTCCCATTCTTCCCTGGTGGCCGGGAGGCAAGGAGCGCCATGCCCCTTGCCGATACATGTGAATTTCATGGTCATTATCATAGTTTTCTCCATAATTCGATCCTCCTTTCTTTTAATCATTGTTAGTCCATAAAGTGTTAGTCTTGCGGGTCATCAGCCACGCGGCAATCTCCAGAGCCTCCTCGCGGAAGAGCTGCTTCATCAGTTCCAGCGGATACTTCTTCGGAAACGAGAAGTCGATCTTCACCCGTCCGCGATTGGGATTGCGTTTCGAGTGCTCGCGAGTCAGCTTCACGGCTGCATGAGCCGTCTCGAAGATCGTCTCATACATCGGGCCGTTCTTGCCCACATTGTAGCGCTTCACTCGGGTGCTACCGTCGGCATCCACCTCGATGCCGCCCTTGTACTTCACTCGGCTGCCGTCCGTGACCTCCTTGTCACTCTCCCAAGGGCAGGGATAGACGTTGATGTCGCCGTTGGCCTGAAAGTTGATACTGCCGTCCATCTGGACGTTCTTCTGTAAAATATTCTTCTTAAAAAATTTCTTCATAAACTTGGATGTTTGTGAGAGAAGAAGCCTTTGAAACGCTGGCCAGCTTTAACTCATGAGATTTCTTCAGCTCACTTCACCCAGGTGAATAATTAGTTAATGTAAAAACGCTTGGAGTTCAACACTCCGGAATGGTTCTTGCTTAGGCAAGCGCCCCATGGGGTCGACCGTACCTTGGCCATCTCCATCTTGTCACGACAGGCACGGATCTTGTCGCATGCCCTGAAATTCGATGATCTACTTTTTCTACTCATTTTTGTTTTTGTTTAACGTCGCCTCCTTAAGCGACTTTAGGTGATTAATGAATGTGCTCTTTTTGAGACAACACCCATAATACCCCCAAAAACCGACTTTCTTCAGGGAAACTTTTAGGGAAATCAATCGGGGAGGTGTCAAACAATACTTCCGAAACAAAAAAAAGAAAGTGGAACCCCTTGTATTTCAAGAGATTCCACATATATGCATTTATTTTTAAAACATGTCAGGTTTTTCCCTAAGGATTTCCCTAACACTAAAAATTGGGCGCTATTACCACTTGTGAATATTCAAATCCTGATGGTCGTAGGGATCATAGACTGATTCAAAATCTTCGTCATCCATCTCACCACGAAGTTTCTGGAGCAACTGTCTGACATTCATCTTCAACAGTTCTACACATTCCTGTATCACCGGTAATGACTTTTCGTGAGCCTTGTCGCCCTTGTCAAGTCTTGTCAGCCATTTACCCTCTTGGTCATTGAAATGACCTTCAAGAATGTGAGGCAGTGTATATCCTCTAGGCACCAGTACAAGCCCTTCAGCAATCAGCTGCCTGAAAAGCTCTACTAACGTACCATTACCATACTTTCCTAACCATGTAAGACTACATTCATCATCTCTTTTACCAGAGAACAAAGCTTTGAAATTGCCCTCAACACCATCTATCCATCCTTCTCCCGTCAATTTCGAATGAAGCATGGTCAGGTGGCCGTCTGTCACGCTGCCCTTGCGGCCGAAGGTCATTTCCTCGCGCTCTCTAGGTTTCTTCTTAGGCTTAACGCGTGTGTGTACACGTTCCTTATTATTATCCGATGCAGCGTCGCCGGTGAACTTGGGTTTATCGTATCGCTCCATTTCTTTAAGGAAAGCGGTTACCCGCTTGTCATTCTCCTGATAGTAGTCGGCAATACGCCTTCTGAGAGCGGCCATACCGTCCTCTTTGCCACAAATCTTGAAAATCTGATCCAGACCTTCGAGATTGACGCCTTGTGTATTAATTGTCGCCACGACTACAAGCTCTCTACGAATCCTTCTGCCAATGAAGAGTCAGCCTTATAGTGTATTCTTATGGTGTGGTCAAAGAATTCTTCCTGCCATTCTCTTTCTTCGGTTAAACGCTTTGCCAACTCCTCTAACGTCGGTTCAACATAATTAAAATAGAGCAGACTATCAGGAAATAGAGGCTGTGCAAAATAACCTTCATTACACGACCCAACTTCAACCAATACTTCATAGTCCTGGTCATTTTTGTCCATTCTCCAGCTCATGCCATAGCGAGTTAGTTTTTCCTTCAGATGCTCTGCTTCGTCGGCAGGATTGTAGACGCCAGAATATATACCATCAGCAACATCGGCTTTTTCCTTCTGATCTGCTATCTGGTTGCATAACAGACAAAAAGTGAAAGGCTCTATACGCATGTCGTCCTCACTGCAAAGCACTTCGCAGTCGGTCAGCTCGGCTCGGTTCCACACCACGCCCTTTGGCGAGTCCTTGTACTGCACAATCGGGTGGCTGTGCGTCTCCAGCGAATAATGGCCATCCTCGCCGATGCGACTCTCGCCCACTATGTAAGTCGCTATGTGTTTACCCACCTCACCATTACAATAGATGTAGTCGAAGGGCGCCTCAAGCTTCAAAATCTGAGTATCCATATTTTTTCCTATTATTATCGGGGAGCAAAGGTACAAAGAAATCCCCAACTATCAATCATGCCTATTCAGGATTTAGTATTTATTTGCTTTTATCATAGCTGTCGATCCTGATTCATAAGAAACATATTCTGCAGTACGATAGGCGACTAAACCTCCTCTCTGGATGGCTATCTTTAGTGCTACTACCATATCCTTCTTAGTGAAGTTCTGGTGAGGAATCCCCAACTCATTCAACATTTGTTCCAGTAGCTTTTGGTGTAGATTTTCGAGCGACATTTCGAGAATGTACTTTAGCAGAGTATCTTCCATTTTAATTATGGAGTCGCTCTTATTGACTTTAACTTTCATCTTTTTACAGAGATCTATCAGCAGGGTCTTATACGAAACTCCATGCCCTCTGAAGTGGTTCACTAAGGCATTTCCGCCCATTAGGAGCAGTTCGTCCACAATGTTTTCCCACGTAAGGGTCTTGCCATGCTTATTTTTGATGACATAATTGGAAAGCACTTTTATATCTTGGCTTTCAGCATACCGCAAAAATTCTAAGTCTTGTCTATTATTCATTTTTCTGTTCATTTTATTTAAAAAAATTCCAATCAATATCGCCTTTTTTCATTTGGGCACTAATCCCCAGAGGGAACACTACTTTCCGATAAGTATAGCTCTCTTCAACCTGATAAGGTTCTTCTGCCGCTTGATGTGAAGCAGCTTTCTTTGTAGAGTAAAGAACCAGTATCTTTGAACCTATCTGCTTGTTGGTGTATTGAATCCCCCATTTGATTTCCATATGAAATGCCGTTGTACATTCATTGGCAAATCTTCTTATTCGATGAGCGTCCTTGATGTAAGAAGTCCATCCATAAATGATTAGCGCCTTTATGTCGTCAGGAGCCGTCTTTATGCAGAAGCTGTTCAATGCGTCTTCCAAGCTTTTATCGCTATACCCAATATAGGCCTCGCATTTCCTGTCTGCTAACATTTTGAGGTCTTCTGCGTTGAGATCCTTTAATGCTCCTCGATTGTTTAATATCGATGAGAGGCTTTCAAGGACGTCCGTCATTTCCAACGACGACATCTCAGAGGCCAATTTAATTTCCACTGAGGGCTTATAAACGTGAATATTATGCATACTAGTTTGAATGATTTTTTACATATTGGACCATGTCTTCGTTTTTAAGCATGCGTGTCCCAGCCTCGTCTCTGACAAAGAGCTTAACTCCGTCGATTAGGATGATTTCATCACTTTGTGGCACGGTTAGGGAGAAAAAGATCTCGCCATCATTGGTCTTATAGAACTTGAAATTAATGCTTGCCATGAAGCGATGGCTATTGGTGGCTCTATAAATCCTGTTCTGGAAATCGTTTATAAAATCCGCTACAGTCGTGAAAGGCACATCGTTCATGAGTTTTTCTGACACACCGACAATGATGCCTCTGTTATCCACGCCAAAATACAGGGTACCCCCTATCGTATTGCCAAATGCTGCAATCGTGTTTATAGCGGTGTAATTGATCCCGCTCTTGAACTCGACGTTCTTACTCTCATGTGAGGGTAAAGTATTCTCATTTTGATCTTTACCCATGAAAGTGTAGAGGCTGGAAATGATCATCTCATTGGACGATCCCGTCATTATGATGTTCAAAGCTTTTCGGTTCTCCTCCGGAGAAATCCTTTGGCTGTAAACAGAGTATTCTTTGATGGCATCCTCAATGGTCGTTGGCGTATAAAGCTCAGAGATCCTCAACAGTTCCTCTTTGGATATACCGTGTGGTTGTGCCTCGTTGATTACCACAGTATCTCTCTTCTTGTGGAAGTTGATGTCAGGGGAAAAATAAAACGCCTTCCGCTCTGTATTATAGTGGCCTATGAGGTTCCAGATATCTGAAATTTGCGGACAAATGCTTGTGTGCTCGTATTTCTTGAGCATATCCAGTTGCACTTGAATACGGGCATTGTTTTTCTCTAATACCATCTGAGCATACTTCGATGAGATGCCGACTATGGTTGCTCTCGTTTTAAATGTAGGTTTCATTTTGTAAAAAAATTAGGTTTATAAAAAATAATAGATATAAAAAGATTTTTAAAGAAATTGCCAGTCGCAAGCCATTACGGCTGGCAATATTGCTATTCATGAGAGTTCTGCAAACAGCATGTCATCATGCTATCCTGTGCTTCTGTTCAGACCACCTTCGACTGTTGTTTAATAGTCGTCCTCGTCTCGACCAACCCATCCACATACATCGCATTCGTACTGATAAGGGCCTCCTAGCTCGACTTGGTACGCGTCTGCGTGACAGATTGGACACTCAATAATCTCGTTCTCCATAATTTTGCAAACCGATTCCTTTTGATCGGGGTCTTAAAGTTTCACGATGCAAATTTAGGGTGATTCCTTGTTAGAATCAAAAAAAATACGTATCTTTGCAAATGACACAGTGATTTTGTAGGAAACTCCGAAAATTTTCGGAATTAATTATGCTTATGGAACAGAAAAAAGATCAAAGAAAGGAAATTGAGAACCATCTTCTTATTGAGAACCATCTTCTTATTGAGAACCATCTTCTTATAAAAGTATGGGAATACAACATTGTTGGTACGGACAATCGCATTTGGAAAAAACTACAGTTTGATGGTAGTGAGAAACGTAAATTGCTTAAATCTGCTGCACAGGATGAAACATTCAGAAAACGTATTGATCAATTAGATATAAAATACCAGAACTTATATCATTATGTTCAAAGAACATACGCGATAGACTTGACAGAACTTATAAATGATATAGAAGAAGCAAATGAGGTCATGCCGACTAGTTATGATCCTTTGCTACTATTATACTATATAGGTTATAGAGGTAAGGAAAGAATGAAATTCAGAAGAATGGACTATGCGAAAATACGCAGTGGTGCAAACTCGACATACGCTGCTGTTTTTTTTCTAATGTCTTTTAAAATGATTAGGAAGAGTGGAAAAGTTAATAGTGGATCAATAGATAAACCTCTTAACAGTTTATCCGAATATTTCCCCAAGAAGTTTTTGAATGATTCAAATAAAATTAAAATTCTAGCGGAAAGAAAAGATGGCTCAAGTATTACAAACCTTGAATTAATCTCTTTATTTAAAGATGTCTTAGACGAATATGACGGGTTTCTTTATCCGTCAAAAGCGTATTCTCATTTGGACAGCCTTTCAAGACATTATTATAAATACTTTAGAAAAAAAGGTATTGAAGGCCTTTGGACTATCCCCGATGAGCCCAATATTTATTGGACTATACACGAATCCTGCGGTTTCTACTTTATGCATCGAATCGAGAATATTAAAGGACGACATGTATACACAATTGATAAGTTCAAGGCTTTAGTTGAATGCGATAAGGGAAAGCATTATTTGAAAATCATTCCTGCTAAAAATCTTCTTTCTGTCATTAAGGGAAATGAATACGACAACTCTATTGATACAAATTTGGAGGTAGAAATAGGAGATTCTGAGGAAGGTATTTCCCTTACGTTTAAGAAGAAGGATGAAATTGAAATAAAGGATACGCTTTTGAGACAGCTAGTTAACACAAAGCTTCATAGATATGACATTCCTAAAACAAACGAGATAATAAAAAGATTGCTAAAAAAGATATCTGCAAATGACAACGATTCTGCTATAGATATCTCATTTGGAAACACCCTTGTTGCCATAACGCGGGATAAATTATATATTGGGTCATATAGCACCAGGAGGGAGACACCTGGTCATTACAAATTCCTATATTGTATTGACAAAACAAGTAATATTTACAAGAAATATTTCAACTTCACCGATTTTGAGCAATTTGTCGGTGTCGTTGTCTGTAAAGAAAAAGGTAGAAGAGATGAAGTATATCTTGGAAATACTAATCTGGAAACATATGTCAAGATAGATAATGTTATTAGAGAAGAGGATTCTATAACAGAAGTGAGCGGGGAGACAATACAACTTGACAGATTAAACAACTTGGGGACGATAGAAGATGAAGATTATAACCTATTGCCTGATTGTTTGCAATTTAAGTTTAATCGAGATATAAAATTAGATGATGATGTCAGAGACAAACTTAGAATGATGAGATATGGCGAACACTAGTGTGTCTGGAATGGAGTGATGATTTTCAGAAAAGACAGACTTTGTGACTTTTGACTTTGTGACATTAAGGAGGTTCAATATCTGCACGGGTGGTAATAAGAATTATATAATATTATAATATTATATAATTTATAATATACTATAGGGGGGGCATGGCGCGGATTTATGCAGGGGTGCTTAACGTCACAAAGTCACAGTCACAAAGTCCACTTTTTCGCGCCCGCCGTGCTCCTTTGGCCATGCACGAAATCCGTTAACATATTTTTACACGACACGACCCTTTGAATTTGGAAAACCGATGAAAAAGCCGTACCTTTGTACCTGCAAGCCGATCGTAAGGCGAGCAGCGGTCGAATTACGAGAAACGAGGCCTCAACCGTAAGGAAACCGAACCGAGAGAACCTACAACATCTATTAACCCGTTTAACGTAAAAGAAAGGAAAAAAATCATGGTACAGAATCCGCAGTTTCTAATCAACATCCGCAAGAACATCAACGCCAACAACCCCGGTTATGGCAAGTACTACCCGAAGGCGGTAGAGAAGGACACCATCACGCTCCGAGGCCTGGCCAAGCACATGGCCGAGCACCAGTGCGTCTACTCGCGCGACATCATCGAAGGCGTGCTCATCAAGATGGCATCGTGCATGATCGAGCTCATCGCGCAGGGCAATCCCGTGAAGATCGACGGGCTGGGCATCTTCTGGCCCACGGTGGAGTCGACCAAGGAGGGCATCACCAGGGCAGCCCTGCTGGAGGGCAAGTGGAACGCCAACACCTACGTGAAGGCCGTTCACATCCGCTTCCGTCCCGAGGGCGTCGCCGACGACAACATCACCTCGCGCTCGTTCAAGGAGCAGTGCGCACTCGCCACCTACGGCGTGGAGGAGAAGGTGGACATCACGCCCGAGGAGACCGACCCCTCGAAGAAGAAGTACATCAAGAAGGTGACTCCGCTCGATGACTGGATCGCCGAGCAGACCGCCCAGGGCTAATCGAAAGGAGGTGACAGATGAAGAAACGCATCATCCAAATCGCAGTGAAGGTCATAGTAGCTGCGCTCACCGCCTTCCTGACGGCCATCACCACCACCTCGTGCATGGGCCTAGGCCCCTTCTAAAGTCAAAGGCTCGCAGAAACCAATCTGCGGGCCTTTTTCTTTGTATATGTCACATCAGGGCCAGGCCCTTCTGTGTCAAAATGCGCAATATTATCTTCAAAAAATCTCAATTTTGATATTTACTTCATTTAACCAAAATCTTTTTTACTTTACCGTCATTCATACGGAGTATATTTAGACCATGTTTTTGTTCATTTGTCTTTCGCCCGCTAGGATCGTATATTTGTTTTGCATGACAGTCTGGGCTGACTTTTGTAATGCCAAGTGCTTCAGACTCAACAATATTCGCAAAATCTTTCCAACCTTCTGTTGCTTCATACTTTGCTTTTGTTCCTGTTGGAACATATAGAGTGGCAAACATTTTAACAACATCATCAAATGCTTTAATTGGAAAAGGCTCCTTGATATAAGACTCTATTGTTTCTATATTAGGACAATCTCGGAACTCACATATTTCTTCTAAATCCTTAGGAAGCACAACTTTCTTCAATCCTTGACATTCACTAAACGCATCTAGACCAATAGATGTTACAGATGATGGTATTTCTATTTTTCCCAGTTTAGGGCATCGCCAAAATCCATTCAGTTCCTTTAGATTAATACCTTCTTCGAATTCGATTTCTTCTAGACTCTCTAGCTCCGAGAAACTATTATCAATCTCCTCTACTGAAGAAGGTATGTAAACATTCTTTAAGTTATCACACTTTGCAAAACAAGAATAGCCTAAAGTTTTCACTGTATTCGGTATAATCAATGCATTAATTGGGGCAAATATAAATGCGTGCGTCTTAATCTCTGATATCGTACTGGGTATTGTGAGTGTTTCTATCTTTTGATCATTCAAGTAAAATTCCTCAGACACGCTTAATGGATTATGAATTCCAGAAAAACTTCCATCTTCATCGGTAAATTCGGCATTACACCAAGCTTCAAGGTCTGAAATAACAAGTTTCTTTACAGTATATGCAAAAGGTGAAACACCTTTTCTTGATAATCCACCAAATCTTTTTATTGATTTGGGCAGCTTTAATGAATTGATTACAGGTGAATAATTTGAATCGCACCATAATGCATTAAACATAACAACATCAAATTCAACATCTTTATATGTCACTTTCTCTGGTATTACTATATCACCAGAATATAAATCTGATGAGTTATATGATACCTCTACAGTTTTATCAGCCGTTGACAATATATTATAATATATACCGTCAACTTCGAAATCATATGCACTCGCTAGCATCGGCAGCAATGTCAGAACGAATAATAATAATTGTTTTTTCATTGTAGTTATCGTTTTATATTTGACTAATTACGTATCTTGTTTCTCTGATATGTAAGCATACGCAGATTTGTTTTTAGGAGTTACACATTATTAATATGGAGATTAGGCGCTACTGTGCCTGTTTCTCGGAAATATACTTTTTAATCTTTTCAATGAGTGCACGTGAGGGCTCTATGCGGGCCATTACCTCTGCCTCGGAGACCTTAAAGTAGCAGTTATAGTCAGCTTTCTCGCGTAGTGTCTGCATCTGCGAATATAACGAGCCCTCGTCAAAAGTGAAAATGCCTGTACGTACATAATACTGATGGAAGCGAATGGCGGCACCTTTGTGCGAGCCAACCTCGTGCCCGTCGAAGATGAGCATGGCACTCACGGCATGAAACAGGGCGTAGTACAATCGGTTAGCCAGATTGCTCCAATAGCCCTTCTCGGTCAGCCCCTCGTGTTCAGCAAAGGTGCTGTCGGCCTTATCTAGTTCAAGAACTACCATTATGTCACGTTCTTCTTGACTAAGACTCATAAATCAGCTGTTTATCGTGTTCAACGTTGTAATAGAACATAGGATGCGGGCCGTTATACCACTCATCCTTTGAATAGGTGTGTACGCTGAACGACTGCCACAGGTCGTACCCGCGCACAATAATGGGATAGGCGTATTGATGGAAAACCTCGTCGCTGTCGCCCTGATTGTTCAGCAGGAGCAACAGATCCCAGTCCGAGTCCTCATGATAGTCCCCACGGGCACGGGAACCGTAGAGGTAAAGCGTACTGCCCTTGGGCAATACACTGGCGGCCACCTGCCGGATGTTGTCAATGACTTGACTTCGTTCCATATTCTCTTTTTGCAATCTGGCTGCAAATATAAGGAGAAAATCCGAAAGTTCCAAATGTTTAGGGAAGAAAATGCATTATGTCGCATGAGGGACGGTGTGTGACTGTGAGACGTTTAGGTGGTATCGATAAAAATGTGGGCTCGGTTTGGCGGATTGGGGAAAAAGGATTAATTTTGCAGGCGGAAAAGGAATATCTGACTGATTCTGAAACAGAATGGACGACAAATCGTATCTGCAGCGCCTCATCAAGGAGGGAGAACATCAGCAACAGGACTTCAAGTATCGGGTGTCGGATGCCCTGAAGTTGGCCAAGTCGGTATCGGCTTTTGCGAATACTGACGGCGGGCGGCTGTT
>Ga0310694_10006747_pt1 | contig 10837 bp, 7 predicted proteins | sample 174DNAGHGhighgp2_FD_203884 | JGI IMG/M metagenome (GOLD analysis project Ga0310694, IMG submission 203884) | Sheep rumen microbial communities from Palmerston North, Manawatu-Wanganui, New Zealand - 1742 DNA GHGhigh gp2 (v2) (version 2) | ecosystem: Host-associated > Mammals > Digestive system >... | reverse complement strand
CTTTGTATCAAGATTTGAAAGCAAAAGTTTTTCTAAAGTAACTACACCAACTATTTTTCTCGTTGCTGAAAGAACATAACAGTTATATACAGTTTCTGAATCAACACCTATTTTTTTAATTTTTGCAAGTGCTTCTTCTACTGTCATGTTTTCTTTTAAATCAATAAACTCTGTCGTCATCATTGAACCAGCAGAATCATCAGGATATTGAAGTAATTTGTTAATTATTTTTCTATCCTCTGGTTCTATATGCTTTAAAATTCTTTTAACAACATTAGATGGCATCTCTTCGATAATATCTACCGCATCATCTATGTATAACTCATTAACAACGTCTTTTAATTCTTTATCAGTTAATACTTTAATTAATTTTTCTTGAATGTCTGAATCTAACTCTGTAAAAACTTCTGCTGCTTTTTCTTTATCTAAAAGACGATAAACAACTATTATTTCTTCGCCTTTTAATTCATCAAAAATTGAGGATATATCTACACTATTAATATCTTTAAGATATTCTTTTAGTTCAGAAAATCTTTTTGCATGCAAAAGATCTTTTATTTCATTTACTTTTTCTTCCATGTATATCCTCCTTTTTTTCTTAATTCAAATTATTTTCTATAACCAAAAAACTGATCTCTCATGTGATCCTTTCTTGGTGGATTCATTACTTCGTAATCATTCATATATGCATCTAAATCATATGTGAACGATTTTTCTTTATAATATATTTTTTTGTTTTCGTCAATGGTCAAAATCCCAAATGTTCCGAAATCCCTGTGAAATGCAGTTCCAAGAGTTCCAGGATTTATAAACCACTTTCCTTCATGTGTTTCCCTTATTCTTATTTCATGTGTATGCCCAAATAGATAAATATCTGCTTCACCATATTTTGCAAATAATTCTAGTAATTCTTCTTTAACAGGAAAATAACTAAACCATTGATAATTCATATCTTCTTTTGATGGATAATGCGTTATGACAAACTTTAGTCCTTCAATTTCTGTACAAATCTCTTGTGGAAGATTTCTCAAAAAGTCCTTTGATTCATCCGATATATGATCTTGTATCCAATGCTCTTGAGCCATATCTTCTTCAGACATTTTATGCTTACCATCATGAATGTATTCTGGAACTCCAAATAAACATCTGTCTTCATGATTACCTCGAACACTTATCAATTTGTCTTTATAATTCATTAAAAACTTAACACAATCTTCTGATCTAGTACCTATTCCAACAATGTCTCCAAGACATATTATTTTTTCCACATTTTCAGCTTCAATCAATTTCATTGCTTCTTTAAGAGCAATAATATTTCCATGAATATCTGATATAATTGCATACTTCATTTTAAAACTCCTTTATTTTGACAATGATTTGTCAAATTCCCTTCTAAACTCTTCTTCATTAATTTCCTTGTGTTCTATTAGATAATTAGCAACATTCATAAAACTTTGTTTGTTATTCTCTATAAGTTCTTTTGTTCTATTCAAGCAACTGCTTATTATCTTATTTTGTTCATCATAAATCATTTTCTCTAGTTCAGCACCAGGATTTGATATTCTAGCTAATCCCAAATCAGACATACCAACTTTTGTTATCATATGTCTCGTCATATTTGTGATTGTCTCTAAATCTCCCCACCAACCGGTTTCATAATCACCACAAAAAACTTCTTCTGCAATTCTACCTGCACACAATTCACAAATTTCATCTAAGAAGTCTTGCTTACTTTGATTATATGAGCCATCACTTTTATGTCTAACATAGCCTAATGTTCCTTTACCCTCAGCATTTATAGTTATAACAACTATATTAGGATCTTTCTTCAATAAATATCTAACACCTGCGTGCCCTGCTTCATGATAAGCTGTTCTTTGTTGACTTTTTTCATCTATTCTGGTTACATCAATCATTGATTTTCCATTAAGCATCGTAGATGTCATTTCTTTTATAGTTGGGATGTCACTAGTTGAAATTGTATCAATTATACTTTCTTCATTTTTTGCATGTTTTAACAATACCCTGGCAAAAAACTTATCGACAAATCTTCCATTTCCAAAATCTTCTACACTATGAAAATACTTCATTACAGTTAAAACTAATTCTTTAACTCCATCAGCTAATTTCATATTAGCTTTTTTTACCTTGTATTCAAATATTTGTAATAGTTGTTCTCCATTATAATCTTCAAAATTAAATGTATATCCAACTCTAGAAGCAATTCCAGGATTTATATTTAAAAAGTCTCCCATTTCCTTAGTATAACCAGCGAATATTACTACTAAATCATTTTTATGATCTTCCATTGCTTTTATTAAGGTTGCTACTGCTTCCGCTCCCAAGTCATGTCCTGCTCCATGTCCATTAGCTAGCGAATATGCTTCATCTATAAATAGCACTCCGCCTAAAGCCCTTTCAATTACCTCATTAGTCTTTATAGCTGTTTCACCAACATATTGACCTACTAAATCTTTTCTTTCTACTTCCAATAGTTTATTTTCATGGATAACTCCAATCTCATAAAGAAGTTGCGCTATTATTCTAGCAACGGTTGTCTTACCAGTACCAGGATTTCCTGCAAATATCATATGAAGATTTGATGATGGTATAGTTAAACCATTTTCTTCTGCTTTTTTAACAAATCTAACATAAGCTTCAAAATCTTCCATTTGTGCTTTGACTTGTTTTAGTCCAATCAAGCCATTTAATGTTTCTTTTGCACTCTTTTTAGTTTTTACTTCATTAGCATTATTTAATTGTTCAATAGTAGGTATATCTTCTCTTGTTATAACATTTATTTGCTCTAAATCTTCTCTTAAAGAATGTCTCATAATGGTTTCTTGTAATACTTTATCTACAAATCTTCCATTTCCAAAAGCAGCACGTTTAGAGAAGAAATCACAAATTCTCCTTAAATCAATATATATATCATCTGCTAATTCAAATCCCATATTTTTTGCTTTAATCTCAAAGATTTTTATGAGCTCATCTGTATTATAATCTTCAAAATCAAACGTATAACCAATTCTTGAACTTATACCAGGATTTGTATCTAAGAATCCTTTCATTTCATCTCTATAACCAGCAAAAATAACTACAAATTTATCTTTATGATCTTCCATTGCTTTGATTAATGTTGCAATTGCTTCTGCGCCAAAATCATTTGATCCTTTTTTAGCAGCTAATGTATATGCTTCATCAATAAATAATACTCCGCCCATTGCCTTATCAATTACTTCAGAAGTTTTCATAGCAGTTTGTCCAATGTATTCTGCAATTAAATCTTTTCTTTCTACTTCAACTAATTTGTTTTCTTCAATAAGACCTAGATCATACAGCATTTTTGCCATGATTCTCGCAACAGTTGTTTTACCAGTACCTGGATTACCTGTAAAAATCATATGCATATTTGACGCTTTAATTTTAATGTTATTTGCTTTTGCACGAATTTGAAACATCATATATTTTTCAAATTCTTTTACTCTTTTCTTAACGCTATCTAATCCAACTATGTTCTTTAAGCTTTCTTCTAAAGTCTCTTTCTTATATGCGTTTGGCGGAAATTCAATTTGTCCTTTTTGATTTGAATACGTAGCTAAATAATTAATAAGCCCTATATCATCAAATGGCATAAACTTTCTAGCAAACACGACATATTCTTCAAAATTATTCTTAACTTGAGTTTCGTTTTCTCTATATCCTTGAAGAAGACCAGGATCAATCTTTCTTAAAAATTCATCAAACATATTTTCTATAGACATACTTGGAAGTACAACTATATTGTTTTGATAAACAAACTTTATTCTAGGATCAACCCCTAAAAACTTATCTATTTCTTCTGAATTGCCTTCAATGATAAAGTAATTATTTCCCATCATTTCAGTAATAGATTCAATAGCATGTAACAATGCTTTTCTATAATTACTTATATTTTTATCACTTTTTAATCTTGAAAAATCATCAATAAACTCACTAATATTATCCAAAATATATAAATAATCGCTTTCTACAGATGCAAAGTATAATAAGTCCTTTCCTGAATAAGTAACACCTTTAGGATCTTTCTTTGCAACTGGAACAAGAGGAGTTGGAGGCGTAGGCATATCCTTTTCCTTCTCTTTTGCCTCTCTTCTTTTCGCAATACTGGCTTCATCTTCAATCATCTTATTTTCTGTATGTGCATATAATTTTGCAAATTGTTGAAGAGAATATCTTCTAACTCCTTTTATTTTCTTTTCGTTTTCCAACGCTTTAGTTATTTTTTTAACAAAGTCATCTTTTGAATAATTGTCGCCATTTATCAATAGATGAAGATTTTTTTGATTCTTATTTACAATCATATCTAAAACAGAATCAAGATTATCTATTTTATCTTCATATTCTTCGAAATCGCCAAATTTCTCTTTCTTTTGTTTTTCAGCTATTTCTTTCTTTTCTATAACTTTAGCTTTTATGTTTTCATCAATTGTTTCTTTATTTTCATGATAATACTCTCTATCCGCTTTTAATTGGTCTTCTTTTCCAATTTTCTTCATATAGTGTATATATGCAGCACCAACAAATGGACATATATTTAAGTTGCAAATATATGTGCCACATAGACTTGTATCAAAATCCGATTTTCTAGTAATTGTACTTATCTTTTTGTTTGCTAAAACATCATCACTTGGTAAATTCTCAATCCTGTTGTTAATAATAGCCATTTCCTTGCAGTTTAGTTTAGCACTTATTGTCATTTTTTTATCTTTATCTAGAATATTGCTCAAAGATACGACTTTTTTCTGAATTAACGCTTCACAAAAAGCATATTCTTCATCTGTCATTTCTTTTACACCGGTTTTATTAACCCATGTATAATCAAAATATGGAGATAAAATAATATTTTTTTCTCTAAATTCTTTTCTTTCTTTTAAAACGGCTTCTAATTCACCTTTATTTAAATAATAAACTATAAGTGTTGCAACTGCTTTTGGACACTTTTCATATTTACAACCTTCACAAATAGCACCACTAAAATTATTATATATAGTGATTTCATCTGAAAATGTAGTTACAGTTGATTTGCTAGAGATTATTTTTGAAGCATCTCCTGCTAGTTGCATCGCAATTGTATCTTCAGTATAGTTTTCATTTTTGCTTAAACTACACAAATTACATATTGTATTTGTAACATATATCTTATTTCTTTTATACTTATCTAATTCCTTTTTTATAGAAAAGTTCCCTTTTTTGATTAAGTTTATTGCTAATTCAAGTGATTTATCAGAAACATAATTTAACTTGTTTACTGCACTATTAATTGTAAAATTATATTTTTCTTTATCTACAAGATATTCTTTTAATTCGTTAACAAGCGGGTTTGTTTCATCCTTTGTTTCATCCTTTGTTACAGCTTTTATTTCATCCTCTTTTTTATCATTAATGATGTTTTTGTCGTTTGTTTTTTCTACAGATTTAACATTTTCATAATCTCTTACTTTTTCTGAAATTATTTCAACCTTCACATCATCAAATGGACCTTTTTTATTCTGCATTATATGTTCAAATGTTATTGAATTATATAAATTCATATAATCAACTTGTGTATTTCTAAGTTTCTCTATATTCTCTCCATATTCAGGTGATTCAATACTCGTGTTAAGTATTTGTTTAACAATTGTTAAATACTTAGCAAATATCGAGGTTAATTGTGGATATCTTTCTATTGAATAATCAACTGTGATATCTACTGTTGAAAACTCATTACTATTATATGACTTTTGAACAGATTTATTTATAAAACTATAGGTAACCCAATCAATAATATCAAGGCTTTCCCCATTTTTTTCAAAAATTGGAAAGTCTAATTCAAATAAATTGGCATTAGGAAAGAAGGTAAAATATGTACTACTATCTTTTGACATATTTTGCCCTTTCCACATTTGGATTACCATATCAAATAGTTCTGTTACACTCTTATTAATTTCTTCAAGGTTTTCCATCAATAAGACCCCTCATCTTTAGTGTTTTATTCATTACTTCTTTACAGAATAGCCAAACTTTCCTATATATTCTCCTAATGTAAAATATTGCCCATGAGAATAAGCAATAGGATTTGATTTTTCAAAGCAAAATCTTCCATTTTCATCCATATACTCATCATCAATATCTACTGAAAGTACTTTTGCTATAAACATATGATGTGATCCAAGTTCTTTTATCTCTTCAACTTTACACTCAATAGATACTGGACTTTCTTTAATAATAGGGCAGCTTACAAAATTTGCTTTTTCTTTTGTAAGATTCATTTCCTTAAATTTATCTACATCTTTTCCAGACTTAACGCCACACCAATCGGTAGCCCTTGCTAAATCTTTTGTAGTTAAATTTATAACAAATTCTCCAGACTCTTTTATCATTTCATAAGAATATCTTTCAGGCCTTATAGAAATATAAGTCATAGCTGGGTCTGAACAAATAGTTCCTGTCCATGCAACTGTTAAGATATTTGATTTTTCCATTGTTCCACAACTAACCATTACGGCAGGTAGTGGATAAACCATCGTACCTGGTTTCCAAACTTGCTTACTCATTTTTCCTCCATTTTATACATCAAGAATACATAGGATAATTAATCCTACTATAGCAACACCAAGTGCTATATATTTTTTTATACTTAATTTTTCTTTTAAGAAAATTCTCGACAAAATCATAGATAATACACAATAAGAGCCAACAATTGATGCGCTTATTGTTGAATTTTCTGCCATTGCAAATACATAAAAGAATTGTCCCGCAGTTTCAAATACAGCCGCTGCAATCTTTTCTTTTTGCTTAGGTAATTCTATTTTTTCTTTTTTCTTCATTAAAAACAACAATGCAAATAAGGCAAATAATAAGAATGTAAATTCATAGCATATTAATGCACTGTCTTCACTAATTATTTCTAATTTGTCTAAATATACACCATCTAAGAAGGTTCCTAATCCATCAAAAAGACAATATAGAATTGGAAGTACTATTGCTAAAATTTTAACTTTCTTTGACTTTCCAACTTCAAATTTTCTTTCTTCCTTATTTTCACTTCTTTCAAGCATACATATGTAAAAAATTGATATAAAAATTAAAACAAATGCAATGTATGCAGGCCATGGTAATAATTCTTTAAAGAAAACCAGAAGCAATATGGAAGTTATAACACCACTAGTATTTTGAACAGGACTTGCAATTGATAATTCAATATACTTTAGTCCTTTATATCCAATAATCATTGATAAAATATAACAAAATGATACAGGTAAATATTTTAGTATTTCTACAATGTCTAGATTCACATTTTTAACGAGCATATAAATAATTGCATGTATGCCCATCACAAGACCAACAAAAATACCAGTTTTTATATCACTATATTTTTCTTCTTTTATATTTCCTTTTTTATAAAATAAATCTGCTATTCCCCAAAAAGCAAAGGTAAGCAAACTATATAATGTTGTCATTTGGTTTCTTTCCTTTTTCCACTATTTTTATTACTAATTTTTGCTCTTATATTAAATCTCTTATATACATATAGTATTGTAAATACTAAAACTAATACTAATGATAATGCCTGCGAAACACGTATCGTAGTATTACCAATATATAGAGAATCTGTTCTTAATCCTTCTATAAAGAATCTTGCTATTCCATACAAAATAAAGTAAAGATAAAAAGTCTGTCCGACAAATTTTCTTTTTTTATCTACAATTGATAAGATTATAAAAATAAGCATTGTACAAACTGATTCATATAAAAATGTTGGATGATAATATTCCCCAGTAGAATTTATACCCATCTTAAAAAACGAATCCGTTACCTCACCATGTGCTTCACCATTAACAAAATTGCCCCATCTTCCTATTGATTGACACATTGGAACATACGGAATACAAAAATCAGCTAAATCTAAAAATTGTATTTTTTTGACTTTACAAAAAATGTAACCCGTCAATGCTCCACCAATTACTCCACCATAAATTGCAAGTCCACCATTCCAAATCTTAAAAATGTCTAATAGGTTTTTGCCATAATAATCCCAATTGAAAATACAATAGTAAAGTCTTGCACCTATTACACCAATTGGTATCATCCAGCAACATAAATCTATAATCGTATCCCATGTTATTTTTCTTGATAGCCTATCTACATCACTCATTTTCTTAAGCTTAAAATAGCCTAAAATAAGTGCTAGCATGATTCCGAGATATGATTATAATTCCATACCAATAAATTGGCTTATCGCCTATTTTAAACGCAATAGGCGATATATTAAATTCAAGTCCTAAGTTAGGAAAAGTTATTTTATTCATTCTTTCTTTTCTCCATAAACTAAGCAATTACATTTTTATTAATTCATCTGTTGAAATATCTTCAGCTGAAATTGTCTTAAGTGCTTTCTTTGATGTTTTATTCTTTGTATTTGATGCATGCTTAATAATTGACTTTTCATAAACATTTCTTACAAATCTAGCATTACCAAAGTTTTCTGTATCTCTATATTCTTCAATAACACCTCTTAATTTTTCTACTGCTTCTTTTGAAACAGTAAAACCAGATTTTTTCATCATTCCATTAAATATTTGTATTAATTCATCTGTTGTATAATCATCAAATTCAAGTGTATATCCAATACGAGAAACTATACCAGAGTTTGTATTTAAAAAAGCTTGCATCTCTTTTGTATATCCTGCAAAAATAACAACTAATTTATCTCTATAATTTTCCATTGCTTGAATAAGTGTAGCAACAGCTTCTTCATTATATGAATTACCTGATGCACCACCAGTTGAAGCAAGAGTATATGCTTCATCAATGAACAATAATCCACCCATTGCTTTTTCAATTACAGACATTGTTTTTGGCGCTGTTTGGCCAACATATTCACCAACTAAATCTTTACTAGATACTTCAATTAATTTATCTTGTTGAATATATTTTAAGTTATATAAAATCTCTGCAATTATTCTTGCTACAGTCGTCTTACCAGTACCTGGATTACCTAAAAATACCATGTGAAGATTTACGTTTTTAATCTTCAAATCATCTTTTGTTTTATTTCTAAGCTCCATTAAGTCTACTAGTTCATTTAATACTTTTTTAACTTTTTGAAGACCAACTAATTCATTTAATTCAGCAAATATTTCTTCTAATGTCTTCTCTCTTTCGTAAGTTGGAATCTCTTTATTAAATGCAATATCTTTGCATAATGATTTACGATATTCAGGAAAACTTAATTCTGTCTTTGGATATGTAAAAGCAATATAATCTAATAATTTCACTTTCATATCATCTGTTAATTCTACGCTCTTTGAAGCAATTTCAAGCACTTCATTATATACGTCTTGAACATCAGGATTAATGCCTTCAATAATGAAGTCAAAATAGTCACTTCTTAGTTTTGCCATATTCACAAAGAAACTATCTAATTCTTCTTTCTTATTTGCACCAAGTATAGTGATTGTCTTGTCGTATGATTTAACTAAGTCTGTAAAAGTATGATCAAATTTATCTTTGAAGTTTGTATCATTGATATCATAACCTTTTAGATCGGTTATAAAAATTAAGCCATATCTATCTTCATATAAGCTTTCTAGAGCCTCATCTGATTTAACTCTATACATTGATACTTCTGAATAGTCCTTAGATAAACCATAGTTAAATAAAATCATAGAGTGTTCTAAAACATCTAAAATCGTCTCAATAGTTTCCTGGTTGTTAGTTATTAATTGAAGATTAAAAGATATATAATTTGCTTCAATTTTTTCATTATATTTTCTCATATATTCAATTATCTTTTTTAGTAAATTCTTCGATTCATCTTTAATATATAACTTGTCAATTCTAGAAAACCATTCTTCCATCTTCTTATCGCGGTCTTCTTTTGCATCTTTTACTTCTCTTTCATCTAAGAATTTCTCATCTTTTTTAACAATTATTTCTGGAATTGGAGCCATCTTATCTAGGCCTAATTCTTTGCGTAGTTTTTCATTTTGTTTTTCTAAAATCTTGTTATCAATTCCAAAGAAATCATCATAAATTCCATCAAAAAAGTTTCTTTTCTCCATTTGTTTTCCCTCATCAAATATATTAAATAGCTAACTCAAATTAAAAGGACGCTCCAAAAAATGTCTCACTTTTTAAATGAAACGCTCACGGGACGTCCCTAAAGTTTCATTGTAACTACATCTTTAATCCTGTTGAAGATGCTGTTGGATCATGCTTTATCTCAAGCATTTTTTCACGAAGTTCTTTTTCAATTTCTGTAAGTGCTTTTTCACTTTCTTGTCTCTTAATTCTACCTTGTTTATGAATTTCAAGAACTTTATCTAAAGTTTCAATGATATCGTTATTAGTCTTTTGAAGTGTTTCAACATCAACAATTGCTCTTTCAGATTGCTCTGCAATTTGTATAGAACCTTGTTTTAAGATCTCGCTATTCTTCTTTAACATATCATTTGTTAAATCAGTAACTGCTGTTTGAGCTCCCAATGCTTGTTTTGCATTGTTAATACCAAGTGCAATAACCATTTGGTTTTTCCAAAGTGGAATTGTATTTGTAATAGAACTTTGAATTTTTTCAACAAGTTCTGCTTCATTGTTTTGAAGCATTCTAATTTGTGGAGCCATTTGAATAGAAATAATTCTTGTTGTTTTTAAATCATAGATTTTCTTTTCAAATCTATTGATTACGTTTTCCATATCTTGTACTTTTTGAGCATCTAATTGCTCTCCAGTTTCTTCTGCTTTTTTAATAAGTGCTGGTAAAACTTCATTACGAAGTTCGTCAAGCTTTCTTTCACCTGCAATAATGTATAAT
>Ga0310694_10006742_pt1 | contig 10839 bp, 6 predicted proteins | sample 174DNAGHGhighgp2_FD_203884 | JGI IMG/M metagenome (GOLD analysis project Ga0310694, IMG submission 203884) | Sheep rumen microbial communities from Palmerston North, Manawatu-Wanganui, New Zealand - 1742 DNA GHGhigh gp2 (v2) (version 2) | ecosystem: Host-associated > Mammals > Digestive system >... | reverse complement strand
GAGCCGCAGCGATTTCCTTCTTGTTGATGATTTCCACGGCACCTTCGGCACCCATCACGGCCACCTGGGCAATCGGGAGGGCGAACACGTAGTCGGCACCCACGTCCTTGCTGTTCATGGCGATGTAAGCACCACCGAAAGCCTTGCGCAGAATGAGCGTCACCTTCGGCACGGTCGCTTCGGCAAAGGCGTAAAGGAGCTTTGCACCGTGGCGGATAATGCCCGAGTATTCCTGCTTGGACCCCGGCATGTAGCCCGGAACGTCAGCGAGGGCCAGGAGCGGAATGTTGAACGCGTCGCAGAAGCGGACAAAGCGACCAGCCTTGTCGGAACCGTCTACGTCCAGGGAACCGGCGAGCACCTTCGGCTGGTTAGCCACGATACCGATGGCTTCGCCGTTCAGGCGGGCAAAGCCGATCACCACGTTCTTGCCCCAATCGCTCTGCACTTCAAAGAAGCTGTCGGCATCGGCAAAGGCGGCAATCACGGACTTCACGTCGTAAGCCTGCTTGTAGTTATCCGGAACGATGTCCTGGATAGAGGCGCTGTTGTCGAAGGAAGCGGCCACTTCGTTCGATTCGGACTTGGAGAACAGCTTCTTGAAGAAACCTTCGTCGTTCTTGGCGGCTTCGGCAATCTTGCAGTTGCATTCGGCAGATTCCTTGCGGTTGCTCTGCGGCAAGTAGCTGAGGAGCTTGCGGACACCTTCGAGGCACTTCTTGTCGTCTTCGTACATGAAGTGAGCCACACCGGACTTGGAGGTATGCACCTGAGCGCCACCGAGGTCGGCAGCGGTAATGTTTTCACCCATCACCTGCTTCACCACAGCCGGGCCCGTCAGGAACATCTGGCTCGTGTTCTGCGTCATGAAAATGAAGTCGCTCAGAGCCGGAGAATAGCAGGCGCCACCAGCGCAGGGGCCCATGATCACGGCAATCTGCGGAATCACGCCGGAAGCCCACACGTTGCGGGCCATGATGGCGCTATAGCCAGCGAGAGAGAACACGCCTTCGTCGATACGGGCTCCACCGCTATCGTTCATGGCGACAAACGGAGCACCGGCTTCGACAGCCATGTCCATCACGCGGCAAATCTTTTCGGCGTGGCACTGGCCCAGGGAGCCGCCACCCACCGTAAAGTCCTGGGAGGATGCAAACACCAGACGGCCATTCACCTTGCCGTAACCGGTCACGACGCCGTCACCCAGGACGACCTTGCTTTCCTTGAGCACGCGGTTGCTCGACTTGCGGAGCGCACCGACTTCAACAAACGTACCTTCGTCGAACAGCATTTCCATGCGTTCGCGGGCCGTGCACTTTCCGGACTGGTGCTGCTTATCGACACGGGCAGCCCCACCTGCCGCCTGGGCCTGAGCCAGGTAGCTATCCAGCTTGGCGATATACTTTTCGTTCCACATAATGTAAAGAACTCCTGTACTTGTAAGATTTTCGTAGCCAAAATTAGAAAAAGCCGTTGAGCTAGTCAACGACTTTTGTTTCTTTTTGTTTAAATAATAAAGATGGAAGAAGTTTGTAGGAATCGACTAGATGAAAGCTTCGATTCCGCCGCGGCACTTTTCCCAAGTGGGGTTCTTCTTGCACAGGAGATCCATCATCTTGTCGTAGGTGGCGGTGTTGCTAAAGCCCTTCCACAGGCGACGTTCCACCGATTCGCCACTATCCTTGTCGATGGTGGTGATGGTGTCGTAGTAGGCCGGATTGTCCTTGAACTCGCTAATCAGGATACCCTTCAGGTCGTCGGTGTAGATACGGGCCGCGTACTTGAGGATGGAATCGTTGAAGTTGAGTTCGTTTTCGACGAGCCATTCGAAATCCTGAATCGGATCACCGTAGATGAGCCAGTGCTTCAGGGCGAGAGCGACCACCAGGTCCTTCACGGCGCTGCGGAAGATGAACTTGTCTTCGAGGCGGCCGTTCCAGGTGATGCGGGTCAGCGGGTTATCGTCGTTCGCTTCGATAGACACGCCCTTACCCGGGGTAACGCGGCGAATCTTGATCGGCAAGCGGCTAAGCAGCTGCCAAGCCTTGGTGAAGGCGATCGTCTTGCGGACGAAATCCTTTTCCTTGTCCGGTGCCACACGCACGAATGCGCCGAAGCAACGCTGGTACAGGGTTTCCTTATCGAAAATGCAGTCGCTGGAGCGGCATTCGCTGAGCTTGCCATCCATCATGAAGAGGGTCTTGGCAAGTTCGGGGCGCATACGCACTTCGAGCTTACGGGTACGGGCCTTCAGGCGGACACCGTCCTTATAAACGTAGGTGAAGCCTTCTTCCTGGTAACGCTGCCAAATGAAGAACTGCAGGTCGTCAGCGGCACGCAGATGGTAGCTGAACACCGGGTTCTGGCGGTTGTTGGCCATGGTCACCTGGTTCAGGAAGTTGTCGGCACCGGGGTACGGCACCACGACCTTTACGAGCACCTGCGGGTTCACCGGCTTCTTGCTCTTCTTGGCATACTGTTCATAGGTGAACAGGGACTGGGCACCGTTAATAATCTTCGGGCGTTCAATATAGAGCACCTTCTTTCCGTCGCGTTCCTTGAGGCGCAGGTCATCGCCCGTCAGGGTCATGCCGTTGTGCAGGAACGGGAAGTCGTCCACGTTCACGTTCTGGTCGTCGTTGCGTTCCATCGTCTGGAAGGCATCGATCAAGGCCGCGTTCGTGTGAGTAAGGTTACCGAGGTAAGTACGGATGTTGCTGGAGACGATAGCCATGTTGTGCTTCGTCTTGAGGCGCTTACCCAGGTTCACGTGGTAATCAAAAATCGTACGGATGGGGCAGAAACCGAGGAAGAGTTCGCCATGATCGCTCGTGAGGTGGAGCGGATCGGAATCCATCACAATTTCAAGCTTGTCGTCGGCGCTGCGGAAGTCGCGGGTCAGGTCGTCGTGTTCGGCGATAATTTCGAGCTTGGCCTTCACGTCGTTCTTCCAAATCAGGAGCTTACGACGCATATCCTTGAGCGTGCGTTCCAGTTCGGAGTCGGTGATGTCGCGGCTTGCACGGGTACGGAGCACCGTAATCTCGAGCGTTTCCATGTAGGGGCGGCTTGCCGGGGAATCGGAATCTTCGTCGCCATCTTCGTCGTCACTAATCTTATTGACAGCCCAAGGATCAGCCTCTTCGCGGAGAGACATGAAGAACGGGTTAGGAGGATCGCTCGTACGGAACACGGCAATCTGCAACTGCTTAAGGTCGGAATTCAGGTGAGCGACGACCTTTTCGAGCGGAGTGTCTTCATCGAGGAAGATGAAGAATTCCATAAAGCCTTGGGAATATTGGAATCCGTGGAAGCAGCCGTTCTCATCAAGGTTTAGATGCCGGAGTGCCTTAATTCGGTCAGTAGGGTCGGTCGGATTGAGACTCAAGAGGCTAGCCACGAATGCTAGACGGCGTTCCTGCGATTTGGTTAATTCCATTTTTTCCTCAGTTCTGTTATTTTTACAATAGCAAAAGTTGGGTGCAAATGAGGCACCTTACCATTATTATCGTATTTTGCACCCTAAAAATAGTTTCAAAAATAGGGTTTGCGCAAAAAAAAAGACAACTTTTTTCATTTTTTTTCAAAAACGGCCCCATTTATAGTGAACATTTGTATAAAAATCATACTTTTTTACTTTTTTTCGTCGTTCGCCCGTCTTTCTTGACCAAAAATGCTATGATTTACATTATAGGAGATGTTCCCATGAATTTGCTAGATATTATCGCCAAGGCCAAGGCCGAAAAAGCCACTTCGTTAGACCTTTCCCAAAAGGACCTGAGGCTCCTTCCCCAAGAACTTTTTGATCTGGAAAACCTTGAAGAGTTGATCCTCGACCGCAATATGCTTGTGGAACTCCCCGACGACATCGGGAGGCTCAAGAACCTGAAAAAGCTTTCCGTGAGCGAAAACGACCTGATGGAACTCCCCGAAACGATTGGCGAGCTCACCAACCTGGAACACCTGTACCTGGGCTACAACAGCCTGTCCGAACTTCCGGATTCCGTCGGCAACCTGACCAAGCTTGAATCGGTGAACATCGCCAAGAACCAGCTTCTGGACCTGACTCTCGAAGTCGGCAAGTGGGTGAACGTCACCAAGCTCTCCCTGCACGACAACATGCTGTCCGAAGTCCCGGCAACCCTCGGCAAGCTGAAAAAGCTCCGCAAGCTCTACCTGGACAACAACGACCTCACCTCTATTCCGGCCAACCTTTCTCACCTGGAATCCCTGGAAGTCCTGATGGTGTCGGGCAACAACCTGGGTGCAATCCCCTCTGAATTTGGCAACCTGAAGAAGCTCAAGGAACTGGTGCTCGACGCCAACCAGCTCGCCACCCTCCCCGAAAGCCTCGCTGAATGCGATAGTCTCGAAACGATTTCCGTAGTGGAAAACCCGCTCGAAGGCGGCATCCCGCGCGTGCTGCTGGACAAGAAGGGCCTGAGCATCGACCAGTAATTTTTAGACGAGAGAACGGACCTTCGGTCCTACAGACGAAAGAGGTTTAAGGAGAATACGGAGAATGAATCTACTGAGAAAATTCTCTTTTCCCCTTTTTTGTATTTCAAAGAGACTTTCTCTCGTCTTTAGTCTCCTCATAGAGGATAACTCTACTAAGGCGCTAAAGCGCCTAGTACCGTTTATCTCGTCTCTCGTCCTCCTCACTGCCTGCAGTGATTTTTTCCATCCGGTCGAGAGCACTCCCGAGCCGACGGAATACAGTTATAACTACTGGCTATTGCAGCGGACCTACCTGTACGAAGACGAACTGCCACAGCTAGACGAAAACGGGGATTCGGTCCAGGAGCTTTACAGCAAGCTGTCCGACCCGTTCACCCGTTACGTTCCCCCGTCCAAGAGCGAAGCGGCCATCACCCAGATCAACACGAGCATCGTCCCGGGCGACGTCGGAATGGAATACGAGACTTTCCCCCAGAAGGAATATCCGCTCGTCATCTACCGCGTGTATCCCAACGGTCCCGCAGGACGCGCAGGCATCAAGCGCTACGGGAACATCCTGGACGCAAACGGAGTCGACATCGTCGGTGAAAACGCCCTCGGAGTATACGATTCCGTATTGACCTACAGCAAGGAAATTACGCTCACCGTCGCCTACGCCACCGACACGGTTTCGTACAACCTAACTAAAGAAGACATCTACGCCCCTACGGTATTCATCGACACCCTGAACGGGATTCCCGTCATTACCATTACCCACTTCAAGCTTAATACCGCCGACCAGAAAAACGGTTCCTATGGCGAACTCAAGGCCTATCTCGATTCTACGCAAAACACGACCGAGCCGCGCCTGATCGACCTGCGGAACAACCCCGGTGGGCATGTATCGCATTGCATCGCCATGGCAGACTTATTTATCAAAGAAGGCATCATTTCGACCCGAACATCGCGAGACCTTTCCCTAGAAGGAAAGACCCTCTACAGGAAAAAATCCGAAAAGGCCAAGTCGGGCGACTCCGGTGAAAAAGGAAAGTTCGTTCTCCTGGTCAACAAGGGAAGCGCCAGCTGTTCCGAAATATTTGCCGCAGCCCTGCAAGAAGGAGCAAACATCCCCGTCGCGGGCGTAACAACCTACGGCAAGGGCATCGGCCAAAGCACATGGAAAACCATGGACGGCGGGCTTGCCATCATTACCAACTGGGAATTCCTGACGCCCAAGGGCAACTCCTACCACAAAAAGGGCGTCATCCCCGACTACCCTTGCGAAAGCGCAACCCTTTCGTGCGGCATCGAAGCCATCCAGAATTATTACGGCACAGCCCCCCTCCTGAAGAGCCGTTCCGGCATTTTTGACAAAGAGCCCTCTGTACTTCGCAGGTATAAGTTCGAAGGCGGCTCCATCGAAAATTCAAATTTCTGATTTCGATATCAGGCACAACATTTTCTATTTTAAGTCCTAGCGAGGATTTCATGAAATGTTTCTATCTATTGGTCGCCCTTGTAGTGGCCCTGTTATTTTCTGCATGTACACAAACCGCCAGCAGCGACGACGACAGCAGTTCCAAAACACTCACCGAGATCTACTTCCCCAAGCTAGACGGGATTACAGACGGATACGAGGCAGAACTCTACTTCAACTACGTCATGATAGACCTCTACTACCTTTACGGCCATTCACGCAATGAAATTGCTGACGACTACAAGGTCTACCTGGGCAAGGGTACCGACGCCGATGAAAGGGGCAAGGGATACTGCACAGCTCCTTATTACGATGTATGCTACATGTACAACCAGCTGAAGGACCCCTTCACCCGCTATTTTGACCCCTACGTCGCCCAAAGGGTACTCACGAACCTTCAAGAGACGCAGACCATCGTCGGAATCGGAGCCGAGGTCGAGGAAATTTTGAAAGACTCCGTCCAATACCTCCAGGTGTCCAACATCTACCCGGAATCGCCCAGCGAAAAGGCGGGTCTCCGCGAAGGCGACATCATCTTGCAGGTGGACGGGGTCCATATTTCCAGCCAATCAAATTTTGAAACCATGTGCACCGGAAACAAGGGCGATGTCATCAAGATCGTCGTCGAACGCGGAACAGACACCATTGTTGTCGCAAACATCCTGGACGAATACAGGACCCCTACCGTCCGCATCCATTATGAGGATTCCATACCGGTCATCCAGATTACGGAATTCACCGGGACAACCATCAGCGAAGGCGGAAGCTACGCGGAATTTGTAGCGGCACTGCAAAAGACCGAAGGCGCCAAGTCCACCATTATCGACTTGCGCAAAAATCCCGGAGGTTCAACAGACCAATGCAACAACATATCCTCCGAATTTCTCTCTGCGGGCGACACCATCATATCGGATATTTATACGAAGTCCGTCAGGGAAACCTCCGATGGCAACGATAGATACGTCCAGGCTTTTGACACCGTTACCTATACCGCCACTAGGGACGGCCTCGGTAAGGACCGCTATTATGTATTCCTAGCCGATACCGGTTCGGCGAGCTGTGCCGAGGTGGTGCTTTCCGCCGTTACCGTCAACAAGAAGTCCCCTGTTGTCGGCATGCTTACCTACGGCAAGGGTATCGGACAAAACTACATCGTCTCGGGATTTACCAAAAACGATCCTCAAGGACTCGCCCTCATTACTGCCGCCGAAGGGTACGACAAGAATTGGGAAAGCTACCACGATCTAGGCATTGTCCCCGACTACGAAATTGACGATCCGGATGAACAGATGGCGAAAGCGGTCGAGCTCGCCAAGAAAGCCAGCGAAAAGCGTACGGCAGGCTACGGGACCAAGCGACTCTATCACTTCTCCAAGATGGGGCCCCAGGAACAGGAAAACAGGATTCCCACCCTGAAGGACCTCAAGCCGAGATTCAGCAAAGCTAAATTATTCTAACTACAGGTTTCGCATACGCACCATCACGTCGGTGGTGTCGTTTGCCTTTACGGCAGGGGCGGCGAGAGTCGCCTCTATTTGTGAGCGTATTTCAGCCACTTCCTTATGCAGGCGGGCCAGGCGTTCGCCTTCAAGCTTCGGGGCGGCAATCATCGTCTTGGAAGCCGGATTGATCCAGGCGCCCTTTTCGTTCTTGAAACCCAGATGCAGGTGCGGGCCAGTGCTGCGACCCGTAGACCCCACGCGACCAATGCACTGACGGGCAGCCACCTTGGAGCCCACCTTGACGCCGCGAACAGAAAGGTGCATGTACCAGCTTTCGGAATTATCCCTGTGGCGAATGGCAATCTTGTTTCCGCTGAACTGGTCAAATCCAGAAACGGTGACGATACCTTCGGCGACGGCGTAAACGGGAGTGCCCGTAGGGCTACCGTAGTCGATACCGTAATGTGTCTTGCGCTGGCCCGTAATCGGATGGATGCGGCTACCGAAAGGACTCGTGACATGCAGGCGGTCAAGCGGATAGCGGAGGCCGTCGTAAACCAGGGCCTCGCCCTTTTCGGTGTAATGGGCGTTAAAGGAGCTCTTCGGATCAGGATCCTCGTAGCGGAAAGCCTCATGGTGACCGACGATGCGTCCGTCGAATTCCGCATAGACAACCTTGCCCGAAATCCAGATGGAGTCCTGGTAGAAGGTTTCTTCGAGAAGGATACGGAACTTGTCTCCGGCGCGAGCCAAGGGGAAAGCCACCTTGCACTGGAGCACGCCACTTACAATACCTACCATGCGACCAGGAATGCCCACCTTGAAAAGTGTTCCGTTCAAGGTGCTACCTTCGGTAAGCGCCCCTTCGAAAATGGACTGGCGGCGCGTCACCGGCTTTTCAATCAGCTTGTAGACGTAGCCAGAATCGGTACGGGTGAGCATGTGGACCGTCGCCGGATTCGGGGCATAACGGAACTTCTGGACACTTCCCGCCGAATCGAGGGCGGCGTAGAATACCTGCCCCACGCGAAGCTTTGAAAGCTCCACGCTATCCTGGAGCGCAAGCACAATCTTGCCACGTTCGCGTTCGTTAATCTGCATACGGACAAGCACCTGGAAAAGACCGTCACCCGCACGGACCGTATCGTTTTGCACGTTCCAATTGCCAGGAAGCGTCTGCACCTGTTCTATCGCATTTGTAAGGGAATCTATTTTGGCTCGGAGAAGTTCGCCCTCCGCTTTTAGATTCTGAATTTTTTCCTCTTCATTACAACCGAATAGAGAAAATGCTAAAAACACGGACAACGCTAAAAACACAAGACGTTTCACAGGCACCTCAAAATGATGGTACAAAATAGAAATTAATAAAGGACAACGAATCATAAAAAAAGTTCCCGCGAGGCTATCGCGAGAACTTTTTTCAATTTCTTAAGTCAACCGATTACTGTGCGGCAGCAGGAGCAGCCGGGGCAGCGGCAGGTGCAGCGGCCGGAGCGGCGGCAGCCGGTTTCGGTTCTGCAGCGGGCTTGGCAGCCGGAGCAGCAGCGGCGGGCTTTGCTTCAGCAGCCGGCTTAGCTTCTGCCTTGGGAGCAGCAGCGGCCTTCGGAGCGGCAGCCTTAGGAGCAGCCTTCTTCACTTCGGGCTTTGCGGCCGGAGCGGCTTCAGCCTTCGGAGCATCAGCGGCGTGCGTGTCGATCAATTCCATTTCGAAAACGAGGAGGCTGTTACCCGGAATCTGCGGGCCACGGCCACGCGGACCGTAAGCGAGGTCGCTCGGGATCCAAGCGGTGACCTTTTCGCCCACCTTCATGAGCTTGAGCATTTCGGTCCAACCCGGAATCACGGCGCCGATCGGGAATTCAAGCGGTTCGCCACGGTCGACAGAGCTGTCGAACTTGGTGCCGTCGAGGAGCGTACCGGTGTAGTGAACCTTCACGATGTCGCCATCGGCAGGAGTTGCACCCGTACCTTCGGTAATCACCTTGTACTGGAGGCCAGATTCGGTGGTCACGACGCCTTCGGCAGTCTTGTTCTTGGCGAGGAAAGCTTCGCCAGCAGCCTTGTTGGCTTCGGCAGCGAGGCTATCCTTCTTGTTCTTTTCAGCCTGACGGGCCTGAGAAAGGTCGGTCAGGGTCTGGAAAATCACGGAGTCGTTCATCAGGAAATGAGCGGAATCGCTATTGTAACGTTCCTTGAAAGCCTGGATGAAGAGATCGAGGTCCAAGTCGATGGAGTCGCGAGTCACAAGCTGGAAACGAGCCTGGTTACCGAAATGGGCACCGAGAGCATAGCTGTACTTGTCCTTATCCGTCACCAGAGCGGTCTTGGTCTTCGGACCCTGGCACAACTGGTCACATCCGGTCAAAGCAAAGGCGAGAGCGCCTGCAGCAATAAGCAATTTTTTGTTCATTTATTCCTCTTTTGGTTAGTCAGGGGAAAAAATAACAAAATCTTACGGGAAAAGACCAATTGTAACTCAATTTTACCAAAAGAAATTCGTATATTAACGACCGTTAACATATAAAGGATTTACTATGTGCGGAATTGTTGGCTATATAGGTAAAAATGATGCATTGCCGATTTTGATTGGCGGACTTAAGAAACTTGAATATCGTGGTTACGACAGCTCGGGTGTCGCTTTGATTGAAGACGGAAAAATTGAAACGGTTCGTGCCTCCGGCAAGATAGCAGCCCTCGAAGACAAGCTGAAAAGCAAGCCTCTCCACGGTCATATCGGTATCGCCCACACCCGTTGGGCCACCCACGGCGCCCCCACAGAACAGAACGCGCACCCGCACCAGAGCTTTGACGGAAACATCTCGATCGTGCACAACGGCATTATCGAGAACTACGCCATCCTGAAAAAGAAGCTACAGGCTGAAGGAATCGAATTCAAGTCCGAGACCGATACTGAAGTGGTCGCCCACCTGATTGCCCGCTACTACAACGGCAACCTCAAGGAAGCCGTCCTCAAGGCGATTTCCAAAATCGAAGGAACATTTGGCCTTGCCGTCATCTGCAAGAGCGAACCCGGTACCCTCATCGGCGCCCGCCGCGGATCTCCGCTTATTCTGGGCATCGGACAGGACGAATTCTACCTCGCCTCCGACGTTTCTGCAATTATCATGCACACGCAGAAGGTTGTCTACCTGGACGACAACGACATCGTCGAAATCAAGAACGACGGATACAACCTGCTGAACACGCACAGCCAGCCCGTGCAGCACGAAGTGCAGGATGTCGAATTTGACGCAGACGCAATTGCCAAGGGCGGCTTCGCCCACTTCATGCTGAAGGAAATTTTCGAGCAGCCCGAAGTGCTCCGCAACACCATGCGCGGACGCCTGCTGTATGCCGAAGGCAACGCCAAGCTCGCAGGTCTCGACACCAACATCAAGGAACTGAGGAACATCAACCGCATCATCATTACCGCCTGCGGCACGAGCTACTATGCCGGTATGGTCGGCGAATACATGATCG
>Ga0310694_10006741_pt1 | contig 10840 bp, 2 predicted proteins | sample 174DNAGHGhighgp2_FD_203884 | JGI IMG/M metagenome (GOLD analysis project Ga0310694, IMG submission 203884) | Sheep rumen microbial communities from Palmerston North, Manawatu-Wanganui, New Zealand - 1742 DNA GHGhigh gp2 (v2) (version 2) | ecosystem: Host-associated > Mammals > Digestive system >... | reverse complement strand
AGTCGTCTCATCGCTCCAGTCACTCTTATTCTCGTCGCCTGCGCCGCAATCCGCCTGAACACGTGCAACGTACGATGTACCTTCAGCCAAGCCGGTGAGGGTGTACGGATTCGTAGTTACAGCAACGCTCGTTGCAGCGGTCCAATCTGTAGCCGGAGCCAATTGGTACTGGATATTCCATGCCGTAGCCGTTCCGGTCTCCGTCCAAGAAAGTTGAGCACTATTCGAGGTAATGTTGGCGGTAAGAGCCGTCAAATCGGTCGGTTTCTTACATGTCGGCGTATAACGAACGGTGAACTCATCGACATATGCGTTGGAGAGATCACCCGTGCCAATGTATTGGATGGCTATATAAGCAGCCTCCGCAGGCGCACCGGTGAGTTCCAACTCATAGATATTGTCGCCATAAGCGGAGCGGTTCTCCAGTGCCTCAATAGAATGGAAGGTCGTTCCATCTGCCTCCATGTATCCTAACGTGAGGGTTGAAGATGAGTTACGATACCAGAACGAAATACTGAGTTCATCTACCGTTGCCGGAGTGAATGCCGGAAGAACGAGATATTGCTCGCCGCTTGCATAGAAGCATACACATTTCTTGTCGGTATATTCATCTGCCCCATAAGCTGCACTTCCGCTAACTACTTGCGGATAGGCGGTTGCTGAAACTCTATCCCAACAAGCAGGCAGAGCGCCAGTCGTCTCACTCTCAAAGTCGTTCGTGTAGGGCACAGCAGCAGAGATCGTCAGCGGAGCGCACTTAGTGGTAAACTCAAGCGAAGCCGTCCATGCCTCGTCATCCTCAATCGCGCAAGCTGCCTGTACCTGTACCAAATAGGTAGTAGAAGCAACACCACTGAAGTTGTACGAAGTACCGGATATAGTCTCTTTGGTCCAATCTGCGGCATCAGATGCTTTGTAGTGAACAGCCTTGGCATTGCCCGTCCAAGAGATAGTAGCCGAAGTGGATGTGATTGTCGAAGCCGCCAAATCCGTCGGAGCAAGACAGGTCGGAGTGAAGGTCTGCTTAGCCGTCGGAGCACTACCGCAGTGCGAACGAACATAGAAATCATAAGCTTGATTAGCCGTCTTGCCGGTAAGAGTTACCGTACGCAGGCCATCAGTTAATGTATTCCAATCACCGTCCGTCAAAACGGCATCTGCTATTACACAAGCATAGTCGTACTGCGTCTCGCCCAAATCCGAAGCTTCCCAAGTGAAAGTTGCACCCTCGTTAGTCAATGCGGTACGTTGAACATTGACCGGTGCTTTACACGTTAATTTAAGAGCCACTTCGATATTGTCAATGTATGCATAGGTATAGTAATTACTCTTTATGCCAACTACGCGGAATGCGATACGTGCGCCATCCGGAGCATTGGATGGCATTTCTACCGTTGTAGCAGATGATCCATATGCATTGTCTGTTTTAGGCAATGCTTCACCTACGCGAGTAAAGGTGCTTGCACTATAGTAACCTACCTCCAATTGTCCGTAGTTGCTATTTGTGTTGCTGTTCTTGTAATCAAAGATGATTTGCAGGTTCTTAATCTCCGAATCGAATACCGGTAGTTCGACAATCTTGCTATATGCTCCATAGGCGCGAACCACTAAGCACTTATCTCCGGTTTTTGCTTCAGAAGATATAACCTTTGCATAGTCATATGAATTATCAGCAGTCGGTGTTGCCCAGCATGAAGGCAATTCATCAACCGTAGCACCTTCAAAACCTTCGTTCCATGTTACTGCCTTCGGATCACAGTCTGTACGGAACGGAGCAGCCAATTCTACCCATCCGCTCTCGTTACCTGTACCACATACAGCCTTTACGCGTGCATAATATAAGGTATTCTCGGTCAAGCCGCTCAATATATAGGGGTTTGTAATCGGAGCCGTAGCATCCGTCCAAGACGAACCATCCGTAGAATACTGCAAAGCAAAGTTAGCCGCAGCCGAAGTCCACGAAAGGGAAGCAGAATTCGTTCCGATAGAAGTGGCATCTACTTCAAAAGTTGTCGGATTAGCACAAGAAGGAATCTCTTCTATTGTAATGTCATCTACAGCAGCCGCATAGTCAGAAGAACTATTCGCTTTATAGCGGAAAGCCAAACGAGCTCCGGCAGGAACATCAGTTAACTTGAACGGTGTTTCCGTGTTCCAGACAGCTGCTTGATCATAGGCTTTCAGCAAAGTAAATACTTCACCAACGAAATAACCCAATTCAATTTTACCACTACTTGAGGTGCTTTCTGCTTTGTGCTTGAAAGATATTTGCAAAGTACTCAATGCTGCATCAAAAGTTGGGAACTTGATATATCCGTAGTTTGCGTTGTTACCATTGAAGAACAAGCCATTATCGGAAAGGCTCAAATATGAATTACCGGAAGCGCTGACCGTGATAGACGGATAATTGGTCTTATTGGCATCTACTGCTTCCCAACAAGTCGGAACCTTTCCTGATTCCTTCGTGCTAAAATTCTCATTCCATGGTAATGAAGATACTGCATCACACTCCGTGCGGAACGGTTCAGAAGCAGCACTCCACTCACTCAAATCACCGCTACCGCAGTCGGTCTTTACGCGTGCGTAGTACAAAGTATTACCACTTAAGCCGGTGAGGGTGTACGGATTGGAAGTTATGTTATTGCCACTATTAGCATTCGTCCAATTCGTGCCGTCCGTCGAGTATTGGAGTTTCCAAGCGCTCTTTCCGTTCTTCTCCGTCCATGAGATTTGTGCAGAATTAGAAGTCATATTAGATGCCGCAACACCAGCCGGCTTAATACAAGTCGGTGATGGCTCAATATGAATATTGTCCACATATGCCGAAGCCGAAGAAGAGGCACTTCCTGCAAAACGAATAGCTATATACGAAGCATCCGCAGCCGCACTGGCCAATTCTTTCTCGTAGAACGTATAGTCGTCGGTATAATCCAATGTTTCAATCGGATTGAATGTGACACCGTCAGCAGCAATATAGCCTACCGTCAATTTGGCAAATACGCTGTATGCGCTTTCCGGACTCTTGTAGTAGAAACTAATCGTCAAATCTTTGATTGCTCTGTCCATCTTCGGTAAGCGAACTATTTGCTCGGAACTTGACAAACCACCATAGAAATAGAGCGATTTACTGCCTGCATAGGCATTCGTACTTCCACTAAGAACATACGGATATTTAGTACTATATACCGTAGCGGATTGTATATAATCCCAGCAGTCTGGTAGATTGCCACTACCGGTTGCAGAACTTTCAAACGTCTCATTATAATCGCTTGCATCAGCCGGTGCGCAAGGAGTCGGGAATGCAGCGGAATTAGCACTCCAGTCGCTCTCGTCGCTGCCACAAACAGCTTTAACGCGAACGATATAGTCGGTATTGCCACTCAATCCGGTCAATGTGTACGGATTAGAGGTAATACTATTTCCTCCATTAGCGTTCGTCCAGTTTGCTCCATTATCCGCAGAGTACTGCAGCTTCCACTCGCTTGCGTCAGAAGTCCAAGAGATAGATGCCTGGTTATAAGCGGTTGCTACACCTGCTGCATCAGTAGGAGGCATGCAAGAAGGAATCGCAGTAATCTCAATATCATCAACCATTACTGTTCCACTACTTGAGCCACCGCCAAAACGGATAGCCACGTACGAACCGGCAGGTGCACCGGTCATCGGAGTCTCAGCTTTTGTTACATCAGTTGTTATTGCAAATTCTTGCAACGAAGTAAAGGTCGCAGCATTCTTCGGATTCGTAATATAACCTACCTGCAATTTACCATAAGAGGCATTTTGGTAATAATATTTATAATTGAAGGTTACATACAAGTCTGCTACATTCGTAAATGGAGGCAGAATAGCGATTACATCCGTTGTCCCTCCGTAGAAATAGAGATAATTAGAACCTGTGATCCGATAATAAGAGGAATTATTAACATAAGGATAGTTGCCTCCTATACCCTGCCAACATGCGGGCAAAACGCCAAGTCCTGTTGACTCGGATTCAAAGTTTTGTGTAAAGCCAAGTCCATTAACAGCCACACACGGAGTTGTCTCTGTAGCCGAGGTGCTCCAGTTGCTTGTACTACCGCCACAATCTGCTTGCACTTGGATCTCGTACGTAGTTTCGGCGGTAAGACCGGTCAGAGTAGCCGAGCACGTCGTACCGGACACAGTCGTGGAGATATTATTAACTGCTGTCCATGCGCCGGAACCTATACGATATTGTGCGTTCCACTTAGTCTCACTATCGCCCTTCGTCCAAGAGAGATTGATGCTCGATGCCGAAGCAGCAACAGCAGAAAGTCCGGTCGGCTTGGCGCAAGAAGACTGAAGCCCCACACGAATATTATCAACATATGCGCTTGTCGCATAATTCTTATTTCCTGCATAACGAATTACAATATTTGTTGCCGTCAGAGGCACTGTGCTTGGGAAGTTTATATCATCCGTCGAAACATAATCCGTACTTTGCGGGAAGGTTTGTACATTTACATAGGTACTCATATCCTCGGGATTAGTGACATAACCTACCGAGAATTGTTGCGGATACCACTCTGTCGCAGCTCCGTTTTTATAATCAAACGATATGCATAAATCTTTGATTGCTTGCTCAAATGGAGGTAATATTGCGCATGTTGTAACACCACTTGTTCCTCCATTGAAAGCAAGACTACGGCTATCTCCATCACTTGCATTTGAACCAATGACATACGGATAAGTATAGCCACCGCCTGTATATGTCGCACTACCCCAACAATCAGGAATAATACCGCTTCCCGTTGTTAGTCCCGTGAACGATTCACTCCAACCGCCACTTACATCCACACCTACACATGGAGTCTTGAACGCTTTGTTTATACCTGTACTTTGGTCACTCGCTCCACAATAGGCACGAACATGAAATTTATAGTTTGTTTCAGGAGACAAACCTGTAACCGTTGCCGTAGGGGTTGTGTTCGCAGTCTGTACGGAAGCAGAAGTCCAATCTACCGTAGAGGCAGCCGGCAAACAGATATACTGCCAAGACGTTTCAGAAGCTCCAGCAGTCCATGTGAACGTAGCCGAAGTACTGCTTAATGAACTTATTGCCAAAGCAGACGGATCGGTGCAAGTAGATCCACCTGATGGAGTAGAATATGTAATATCCACTTTTGCCAAGAATTTAGACCGCCCATTTGCATTAAATGTAGTTGAATTAGCATTTTTTCCGTAAACACTTGTGTTATTGGACATTGATTTCCCATTAAAATATGCATTGGGATAATTTCCCTTGCTGGTACTTTTCACTTCCACCATTAAGTTTCCACCTTTATACACATATGATGTAGTAAAAGTAATAGGAACCATCCCAGTTGTTCCACTCAAGGTTCCTTCATACACAAGGACGCTTGTCACAGATTCAGTATTCCACACAGAAGATTCATCGTAGTTAGTTGCAGAAACCTCCGACAAATAGACCTGAAAATTCGATGTCCATGCATCACTCAATGCCGCCTTTAAGTAGAATGACATTCCATCTATTTGTTTGCCGTTTATGGTCGTTAACATTGAAGACGGATAAATCATCTGAGAACGCACATATTGATCACAATATGCGCCATAAAAAGGGTGATACTGGCTCGTCGTTTGTGTACCATCTCCCGCTACTGTTAAAGGGCTAGCCCCCCACGCCGCGGCAGATACGCAGCACAGGAACAGACACGTCAAATAAAGTGAATAAATTTTTCTCATAACCTTAAATAAACCTTTATATTAATACCCAAATTTTCGTTTCTCTTACATACGCACAACGGGTGATACGTGCACGCAAGTACAAAAATAGGGCGCAAAAGTACGCATTTTTTTTGATATAAACAAAAATAGTTAGCAAAATGTTATGATTTTCTTCATTTTGCTAACTTTAGTTTACAACCCAAATGTATTTGGGCATTTTCGTGATGATTGATTTAAATAAAACTTTATCTATGTTTATGGCTGATTATTTATAGGAATTTGAAAAATTCAGAAGATTTATTTGAAAAGTGATCGTTAAATTTATTTATAAAAGCAGTTTTCAAATAAAAATTCGGGGTACGTAGTACTATAAATAATCAGTGTTTTATCTGTTTTTTTACTTATTTTTGAATTATTTTTAATATATTTTTCTTTAATATTATTGCAACAGCGTAATGCCGGCAGCGGCACAACGATGCAGTTCTTCCGCCGACCACTCGCTGACTTGCACCTCGCCGATATGCCGTTTATGCAGCAAAATCATGCAGAGGCGCGACTGCCCGATACCGCCTCCTATCGTGAGCGGTAACGTACTGGTTAACACCGCTTTATGGTAGTCCAATTGTGCCCAGTCGGCATGCCCTGCGGCTGCTAACTGACGCTGCATGGATTCGGCATCCACACGAATGCCCATCGAGGACAATTCGACCGCTTTGTCCAAGACTGGATACCAAATCAGTATATCGCCGTTCAGCGCCCAGTCATCATAGTCAGCAGCCCGGTCGTCATGAGGCTTACCATCCGAAAGCGGAGCACCTATTCCTTCGATAAACACGGCTCCCAACTCCTTACAGATTGCATTCTCGCGCTCCTTGGGAGAGAGATTCGGATAGCGCTGCAGCAGTTCTTCGGAGGTGATAAACGTGATATCCTCTGGCAGGTACGACTGCAGTTCCGGACAACGCTCGCAAACCACATACTCCACGTTGCGCAATACCTTATATATATCGCGTACCGTTGCGTGCAGGTACTCGCGCGTGCGCTCGAAAGCCGTCAGCACTTTCTCCCAGTCCCACTGATCCACATAAAGACTATGTATGTCGTCCGGTATCTCGAAAGTGCGGATAGCGTTCATGTCCGTATAGATGCCGTAGCCGGGTTGGGCGTCCATGCGCCATAGTTTCATTCGCTTCCATTTGGCGAGAGAGTGTACGATCTCGCAATGCCGGTTTAGGGCCGGCACGAAGAACGACACCGGTTTCTCGACGCCCGTCAGGTCATCGTTCAGTCCGTGGCCGGACTCCACAAACAGCGGCGCTGTCACGCGTCTTAATCGCAAGGCAGAAGACAACTCCTGTTGAAACGTGTCCTTCACCAATTTAATAGCATGTTCTGTATTCATAGTTTTTATCATTTTTCTTTACGTTTAACAACTATTGTGATAACTACGGAAAACCCCAGTAAGGCGGGATAGAAGAGCCAGGGGACGATGGACATCGCGGAGATACCGGCCAGCCCGGAAGCCATGAGTAGTTGCGCGCCGTACGGCAAGATGCCTTGCACGCAACAGCTGGTCGTATCCAGCAGCGACGCGGAACGCCGCGGGTCAATATCATACTGCTCGGCTATCCGCTTGGCAATATCTCCTACGGAGAGGATGGCAATTGTGTTATTCGCCGTACATATATTTGCGAAAGCCACCAAGCCGCAGATACTCCACTCCGCCCCGGCACGTTTCGATACCCGGCGCGTGATGTGATCGATCACAAAATCGAGTCCTCCGTTATGATTGACAATCGCAAAGATACCACCCGCTAACATCGATATGAGAATCAACTCGGACATACCCATCACGCCGTTCAACGTACTTGTGATCCAGCCCATGAAATCATAACTGCCGTCCACCATGCCCGTCACGCAAGTCAGCAAACAACCTAAGGTCAAGACTACCAGCACGTTCACGCCGCAGGCAGCTGTGATCAGCACAACCAGATAAGGCAGGACCTTGGTAAAAGTGGAGAATTGAAAGTTGAACGTTGAAGGGGACGCTTCGCTGGCTCCTGCGCCGAGGAACACATATAGCACCGAAACTATAACCGCGGCAGGAATGACCATCTTGACGTTAAAACGGAACTTATCGGATAGCTGACAGCCTTGTGTCTGCGTCGAGACGATCGTTGTATCGCTGATAAAACTGAGGTTATCTCCGAAGAACGCGCCGCCTACCACTGCCGCGGCCACCAACGGCAACGCCAGTGCCGTCTTATCCGCCAGCCCTGCGGCTATCGGCATCAATGCTACGATCGTTCCTACGGAAGTGCCCATACATAGCGAGGTCAGGCAGGCGGCTAAGAACAAACCCGTAAGGGCGAACTTCGCCGGCAGGAAACGCAGCGTCAGATCGACCATCGCACTCGCCGCTCCCATCTCTTTCGCCGAAGCCGCAAAAGCACCGGCTAACATAAAGATCCATACCATCAGCAGCAGGTTCGGCGAGCCTGCACCGCGTGAGAAAACAACAATACGCTCTTTGAGCGAAATGCCGCGCGTATGGACGATGCCGACCATGGAAGCCAGCACAAAAATGAGCAACAACGGCGCATTGCTCACCCCTCCGTAATAAATAGAAAAAACAATCAGCAGCACGATCATCGCTACTATCGGCGCTAACGCAATCAGTCCTTTTCGCATCACTAATACCTCTTGAATTCAAAAACGGCCGCAAAGGTACGCATTTTTTTGCGAATACACAAATTTGGGTGACATTTTTCATACTTTCTCGCGTTTTTTCTTGCATATGTCAAAAAAAAGCACTACTTTTGTCGCCAAATTATATTTTTACTTACGAACGCAACTAATCAAACAAAAAAGATATGAAAAAACTATTTACTATTTTATGCGCAGGAATGCTGTTCCTGAGTTCCGTGGAGGCGAAGATCGTCATGACGGAGAGTTTTGACCGTGAAATAGGCACGCTGAACATCGGCTTGAACACTTCGATGGGGACCAACACCAACGATTGGTGGAGCTACAGCGGAACCAATAACTATATCAAAGTGGACGGAGGTTCGCTGTCCTATGCCGGTTACAAGAGTACGGGCATCGGCAACAAGGCGCATATATGGTCTTCGGGTGCAGATGACTTCCGTAAGTTCGAAGCCGTGACTACCGGCAAGGTCTACCTGGCAGCAATCATCAATGTGGAGGAATTGCGTCAGGGCACGAGTGGCGACTATTTCCTGTCGCTGGGTAACGGAGGAATAGGCGGAACGGATATCTTCGCGCGCCTGTCCACCAAATCGGTGAGCGACGGAAGCAGTTATTACGGATTCCGTTTAGGCCTCAATAAATGCAATGAGAGCACCACTTTTATGCGTTTCACCAACGAGGTTTATTCACCCAAGACGAACTATCTGGTGGTGGTTGAATATGAGTTTGTAAGCGGAGAAAAGAACGACGAGGTACGCCTGTATGTTAACCCGACGAAGGACACGAAGAAAGCCACTTTGGTTTGCGTACAAGACACGACGAACACCGCCGGAACGAGTTCCGTAGGCGCTAACACCAAAGTCGACGCCGCCCAGTTAGCCGCTGTCTATCTGCGGCAGGGAACGAACACGCCGAGACAGGTGTTTGTGGACGAGATAAAAGTAGCTACAAGCTGGAATGACTTGTTTGAAGAAGGCGGAGACACGCCTCCTGCACCCACGCCGGCTATCTATGTGGAGAGCACTGTCGATTTCGGTTCGGTAACCATCGACGAGCCGGTAGAGAAAACGATTAACGTCAAAGGCAGTGACCTGAAGGGCGATATCAGCATCCTTTCCAACAGTGCACTCCTCGTGCCTGCCGTCAGCTCTATAAGCAAGGCGGAAGCCGAAGCCGGCTTTGACCTGAAACTGACGCTGACAGCAACAGAAGCAGGTGCCGGTCTGGTCAGCCTTTTCTTTACTTCGGAAGATGCAGAGGTGAAGACAACGAGCGTTTTCTGGAACGCCGCATCCAAACCGGGCGAAGAAGAGACGAACCTTATTCTCAATCATAGTTTCGAGGAATACTCATGCAATGCCATGTTCGGTTGTTCGTTTGAAGACTGGGCAGGTCAGGGCACCGGAGCATCCGCTTCGACCGATAAGTTAGACGGCGAGGTATCCCTCCTAAGCAATCCCACTATGGCCACGGCTCTGGACCAAGGCGTTCATCTGACCGATGCCGATTATGCGGCCGGTTCGAAATTCAAATTGACGCTGAACTATAAAGTGATATCCATGCCGGAGGGCGGCAAGCTCGCTCTTGACTGCTATTGGGAAGCCGCAGCAGGCGGTGACTCGGAGACGATAGAGGCGCACGATTCGGATATCCTGCGCGTGGACCTGGAGAGCGGTTCGTCATGGCAGCAGAAAGTGGTGGTAACCTCCAAGCCCGCCAAGTCCGCTTATTTCCGCGTACGTGTGAAGATACCGAAGAGCGCGAAAGTGCTGTTTGATAATTTCTCGCTCTATCTCACGCCTTCGACCGATCCGTTTATTGACGTCACGCCGCTGACGCTCAAGAGCGTATCTTCTTTCTTGGGCGAGACCGCTGATTTCCAGACGGTTCACATCCGTCAAGGCAACTTGGAGGGTCCGACGAGTTTCGAGTTGTCGTACACCGACGCAGACCAATTCAAATTATCCCAAACAAGTCTTGCGGCAGACCAAAGCGAGTGCGACCTCGTCATCACGTACAAGCCTACGAAGACGGGCGCGCACGTAGCGTACCTTAATATAGATAATCTGAATCACCCCACACTGCACCAAACCATCAAGTTAGAAGGCACTTGTACCGACCCGGGTGCACAACCCGAGGTGACCGTCACGCCGAGTGTGGTGCCTGCTTTTGAGGCAGTAGCCGGACAGGAGCAGAAACAGAAGATCCGCGTGAAGAGCGTCAACTGCACCGATTATCTCTACTTGCGCGTAGATCATATCACCGGCGCTGCCTTCACGGTCGGCAGTTCGATGCTGGCCAAGAACAGCGAGCAGGAGGTGGAGATCAGCTTCAAGCCTGTAGAGGCCGTTTCCTACCAATCAACGCTGACTATCTACTCCGGCAACGGTGAGTTTGACAATATCGTCCTGACGCTGAACGGAACCGG
>Ga0310694_10006740_pt1 | contig 10841 bp, 3 predicted proteins | sample 174DNAGHGhighgp2_FD_203884 | JGI IMG/M metagenome (GOLD analysis project Ga0310694, IMG submission 203884) | Sheep rumen microbial communities from Palmerston North, Manawatu-Wanganui, New Zealand - 1742 DNA GHGhigh gp2 (v2) (version 2) | ecosystem: Host-associated > Mammals > Digestive system >... | reverse complement strand
AGGTTGGAGGCATCTATGCTGTGCTGTCGACCAAGGCTAAGACCCTTCAAAAACGATATAAAGACAACCTGATCTTTATTGGCCCCGACCTGTGGAGCGAGGACACGCCATCGCCTTATTTCATCGAGGGCAAGTCACCGCTATCGGCTTGGCTCGCTCAGGCTCAGCTGCCCGAGGGCATGCGTGTGAGGGTAGGGCGCTGGGATGTTCCCGGCAAGCCTGTTGCTTTGCTGGTGACCTATGACACCTTGTATCGCTACAAAGACGCGCTCTACACCGAGATGTGGAACCGCTATCGCGTGGATTCGCTGCATGCCTACGGCGACTATGACGAGTCCTGTATGTTCGCTTACGCAGCCGCTCTTGTGATCGAGAGCATTGTCAAGTGGAAAGACAACCCTGAACTTAAGGTCGTAGCCCACTTCGACGAGTGGACGACCGGCATGGGACTGCTCTATCTCAAGGCTCATCTGCCACAGGTGGCTACGGTGTTCACCACCCATGCTACAAGCATCGGTCGCAGCATTTGCGGCAACGGCAAGCCCCTGTATGACTACATGGAGGGTTACCACGGCGACCAGATGGCTGGCGAACTCAACATGCAATCCAAGCACTCGCTCGAGAAAGCCGCAGCCCATGCTGCCGACGCTTTCACCACCGTGAGCAATGTCACGGCCCGCGAGTGCCAACAATTGCTGGAACGTTATCCCCTGGTGACGCCCAACGGCTTTGAGCAGAACTATGTTCCCAAGGGCAGCAAGTTCACGGCCATGCGGACGGCTGCACGTCAGCGCATGTTGAAGGTGGCAGCTTGTCTCACGGGACAGCACTATGCCGACGACACGCTGATTGTCGCCACTTCGGGCCGCCTTGAGGTGCGCAACAAGGGCATCGACATCTATCTGGATGCCGTTGCCTCACTGCGCAAATCCCTTGGCTTTGTCTCCAGCAAGCGCAAGGTGATTGCCCTGGTGCTGGTACCCGCGTGGATGAAGTCGCCCCGTGCCGACCTGATTGAGAATCTTCATGCCGCCAAGCCTCATCGCCTGTTCGATCCGGTAATCACTCATCACCTGCATAATCAGGACTGCGATCCCATCTATAACAGGATCAATATGTTGGGGTTCCACAACGATCCCAAGGACAAGCTGACCATCATCGATGTGCCTTGCTACCTGAACGGCAACGACGGCATCTTTGACATGTCCTACTATGACCTGTTGCCCGGCCTTGATGCTGCTGTGTTCCCGTCCTATTACGAGCCGTGGGGCTACACGCCGCTCGAGAGTGCAGCCTTTGGCGTTCCCACTATCACCACCGACCTGGCCGGCTTTGGCCAGTGGGTGCTGGATCGTTTCGGCGACGACTCCGACCGCTACGGCGTGAAGGTGCTTCACCGCACCGACGGCAACTACGAGGAGACCTACAGGTCGATCGCGATGAGCATGATGAACCTGTATGTGATGAGCGATAAGATGAACCGCGCTATCCGCAATGCTAACCGCACGACCAGCAAGGCCGCCTCGTGGGACAACTTCATCGGCTGCTATGACGAGGCCTACAGCTATGCCCTCGACAAGGCCGCCGAACGTAATGAAAAGAATATCAACGAAAACAATTAGAATCATAACTACTCTATAATAACTTATATGAAATTTCAAGTAAGCAACAGCAACGACCCGCAGTGGAGAAGTATCACTGTGAAGTCTCAGTTACCTGGCAAGCTCCAGAAACTGAATGAACTGTCCCGCAACCTGTGGTGGGCCTGGAACACCGAGGGCAAGACCCTGTTCCACGACCTGGACCGTGACACCTGGCGTGCCACCAGCGAGAATCCCGTGAAGACGCTCGAGCGCCTCACCAATGAGAAGATCAAAGCCATCCAGGCCGACTCGGTCATGATGGCGCGCATCGATAGCACCTACGAGCTCTACAAGGAATACATGAAAAAGCCCCTGCGCAGCGATATCCCCTCGATTGCCTATTTCAGCATGGAGTATGGCCTGTGCAATGCCATCAAGATTTATTCGGGTGGCTTGGGTATCCTTGCCGGTGACTATGTCAAGGAGGCAAGCGACCGTTGTGTCAACATGACCGCCGTGGGTTTCCTGTACCGTTATGGTTACTTTACCCAGACGCTCTCGATGGATGGCCAGCAGATTGCCAACTACGAGGCACAGAATTTCCATCAGCTGCCCATCGAGCCGGTGCTTGACAAGGACGGCAATCAACTCGTGCACGAGGTGCCTTATCCCGGCCGCACGATCTATGCCAACGTGTGGAAGGCCAATGTGGGTCGTGTGACGCTTTATCTGCTCGACACCGATGTTGACCAGAACAGCGAATACGATCGCGAGATTACCCACAAGCTCTACGGTGGTGACTGGGAGAACCGCATCAAGCAGGAGTATCTGCTGGGCATCGGCGGCGTACTGCTGCTCAAGCGACTGGGCATCAAGGCCGACATTTATCACTGCAACGAGGGCCATGCTGCACTGTTGAACCTGCAGCGCCTGGTGGATTATGTGCAGGAAGAGGGTCTGAACATCAACGAGGCACTCGAGGTTGTTCGCGCCACTTCACTCTATACCGTCCACACCCCTGTGCCTGCAGGTCACGACTACTTTGACGAGGAGCTCTTCGGCAAGTACATGGGCGGTTTCCCCGAGCGTCTGGGCATCTCTTGGCAGGAACTCATGGACATGGGCCGTGAGAACCCCGGCAGCGACGAGCGCTTCTGCATGAGCACCTTCGCCTTGAACACCTGTCAGGAGAGCAACGGCGTGAGCTGGTTGCACGGCGAGGTGAGCAAGAAGATGTTCGCCGGCATTTGGAAAGGCTTTGCCCCCGAGGAGTCTCACGTGGGTTACGTCACCAATGGTGTGCACATGCCCACTTGGGCCGCCAGCGAGTGGAAGGTCTTCTACAGGCAAGTGCTGGGCGAAGACTTCCTTGAGCATCAGGAACTCGAATCGTCATGGGCACCCTTGATGAATGTCCCCGACGAGAAGATCTGGGAGATGCGCATGACGATGAAGCAAAAGTTCATCCGCTTCGTCAAGCGTGACTTCAAGGAGAGCTGGCTCAAGAACCAGGGCGATCCCACCCGCATTGCCAACATTGTGGACAAGATCAACCCCGATGCACTGCTCATCGGTTTCGCACGCCGCTTTGCCACCTACAAGCGCGCCCACCTCATTTTCAACGATCTGGACCGTCTCAAGAAGATTGTCAACGATGAGCGCTATCCCGTGCAGTTCATCTTCGCCGGCAAGGCACATCCCGCCGACGGTGCTGGCCAGGGCCTCATCAAGCGCATCATCGAGATCAGCAAGATGCCCGAGTTCCTGGGTAAGATCATCTTCCTTGAGAACTACGACATGACGCTCTCCAAGCGCCTCATCACCGGTGTTGACGTGTGGTTGAACACCCCGACGCGTCCCCTCGAGGCCTCGGGTACCTCAGGCGAGAAGGCCGAGATGAACGGTCTGCTCAACTTCTCGGTACTCGACGGCTGGTGGTACGAGGGCTATCGTGAGGGTGCTGGCTGGGCTCTTACCAGCAAGCGCACCTACACCGATCAGGCTCAGCAGGATAGACTCGACTCGGCAACCATTTACTCGATGCTCGAGAACGAGATCATCCCCTTGTATTTCGCCAAGAACAGCAAGGGCTATTCTCCCGAGTGGATCCAGTACATCAAGAACTCGATGGTTCACATTGCCCCCAACTACACCATGTCCCGCATGATGCGTGACTACTTCGACAAGTTCTATAAGCCCCAGGCCGAACGCGCCCACAAGCTTATGGCTCACAAGTATGCTCTCGCCAAGGACATCGTGGCTTGGAAAGAAAAAGTCGCTGCAGTTTGGGACAACGTGCACCTTGTTGGCGAGATCATGGGCAACCGTGATGCCATTGCCGAAGGTAAGGCCGACATCGATGTCACCATGCGCCTCGACACTGCTGGCCTGGGCGATGACGTGAAACTCGAACTTGTTGTTTACCGCGACGACGACGATGGGCAGACCAAGTTCTTCCGCTCGGCTCCTTTCGAGGTGATTGGTCGCGACGGTGGCATCCTCACCTATAACTGCAAGGTGCCCTTCCACGAGAATGGCTTGTTCCACTTTGCCTACCGCGCTTACCCCTGGAACGAGAACCTGCCTCACCGTCAGGACTTCGCTTACCTCAAGTGGTTCTAAGGCTTATGCTGCTTCGCAGCAGTTTAGAGTTTAGAGGCTCGGCTTCTAAGATTTGACTGCAAAACTAAAACGGGAACGACGCATTGACGTGTCGTTCCCGTTTTTTATGCTGCCCTGCGGCGGTTTAGAGGATAGGGAGCAATTGCATTTAATCTTTGTTGTCAATGGGTCGATGGCTTGTAGAGACGCAAAATTTGGCGTCTCCTATTGATGAATCTTGCCGATATGCGGCCCTTGAGACGCAAAATTTGGCGTCTCTACAGATTGGGGACATGAGGCATCACGGTTTTGGTGTATAGGGTTCCGATGTTTTGTGTCGTTTCTGTTATTTTGTTGTTTTCGTGATTTTGGGGGTTATGATTTTTATTAAAAATCATTGGATTTTTGTTTGCTGTTTACAATTGTTTTGTAACTTTGCTAGATTAAAATGGCTAATTATACCCATGAGGGAAAGCTAAATGTTTGGCAAAAAGGGAAATATGTTCTCCAAGCTGGCGGGCTGGTTGTCGGCCGGTGTGCTTGGCCTGGTGGCGGCTCTGCCGTTTGCCGCCTATATCCCATGGGTACAGAACAAAGCTGCTGACATAGCCGCCGAGTATGCCAGCAAGAAGACCGGCAAGGACATCAGCGTTGGCGACGTGAGGGTTCGTTTCCCTCTGGACGTATCTGCCACCGACGTGCAGGTCATCGACGAGAACGGTGACACGCTGTTCAAGGCCGACGAGGTGAAAGCCAACGTCAAACCCGGGCCGCTGCTGGACAAGAAAATCGATGCCGACAATGTCTCGCTCAAGGGTGCAAAGAGCCAAATCAAGACCGAGGACGGCTCTACAGATCTTGACGTGGATGTGGATGAGGCTACGGTCGATAAAGCCCAGGTGGATCTGAACAACAACAAGGTGGACGTGGGCAACGCAGCCCTCAAGGGCGGTAAGGCCAAGATGAGCTATAAGCCCGAGAAAAAGAAACCTGAGCCTGACAAGGAACCCTCCAAACCGTGGAAGGTGAATGCCGACAAGGTAACGGCCGATGACGTCGATTTCAAGATGGACATGAAACCCACCATCGACAACCTCGATGCCAAGGTGGGTCATGCCGAGGCACGGGATGTGAAAGTTGATACCGGCGAACAGACCGTTGATGTGGGCGAACTGGACATCGACAAGGCTGATGTGAAGTACGAGCACCCCAGCGAGAAGGACGCCAAGCAATACAGCAAAGACCATCCCATGCCCAAGAATCCCAAACCCGACAAGGCCGACGACAAGCCCTGGAAGGTCAAGGCCGGCAAGGTGCGTGTCAAGGACAGTAAGGGAAAATATGGCCAGACCGGGAAAAAGCCCAATAAACCCGGCACTACACTCGATCCTGACAACATCGAGGTCGAGGACGTCAATGCTGCCATCGATGACTTTGAAATGGACGGCGACAACATCAAGGTGCCTGTCAAGCACTTGAGCGGCAAGGAGCGTAGCGGTCTGCAGGTCAAGGATGCCAGTGGCACCGTCAACAAGAACAAGAACGGTCTTGACCTGAACGACGTGAAGTTCAAGACCAAGGGCAGCGACATCAAGCTCAATGGCCATGTGGACCAAGATATGCTTGACGGCAAACCCATCGGAAAGGCCACCATCGACACCGACAGCAAAATCGACCTCAACGAGGTGGAGAAGCTCGTGCCCGATGCCCGCAAGGCACTCAAGGACATCCCACACAACAAACCCGTCAAAATCAAGGCTAAAGCCCGTGGTAACGATAAGCGAGTTGACATCCACTCGCTCGATGCCGACGTCCCCGGCGTGGGCCGCATCAAGGGCAAGGGAACCATCTATAACCCCACCGACATGGACCGCATGAAGGCCGACCTGGATACCGAGGTAGACCTCAGGGATCCCAGTGTGCTGAACAAGATGCTGGGCCTTGACGACGTGAAACTGCCGCCGATGAAGATGAGCGGCAAGATCAACAAGGAAGGCTGCAAGTGGGTGGCCCGCAACCTGCGCATCTCGACCGGCGGCGGCACGATGCGTGGCGACGGCTATTATGACGTGTGCAACGAGAATTACGATGTTGATGCCGCATTCAACAACTTCCCCGTCAAATCGTTCCTGCCCGATTATGACGTCAGGAATCTCACAGGCAGCATCAATGCCCGCGGTCACGGCTTTGACTTTACCGACTGCGGCTCCACCTGGACCGACGCGACCGTCAATCTGGCCAGCGTGCGCTATAATGGCAACCATTATGGCAACCTCAAGGCTCGCGGCAAGCTGAGCGGCGGCTATGCCGACGTGTATGCCTCCAGCGCCAATAAGGGGGCAGACCTTGACGTCAATGCCCACGGCACCATCTGTAACGACCACTACGTGTTTACCGCTAATGGTGACGTGCGTGACCTGGATTTGAACCGTCTGGGCATGTATGACGGCATCTGCAACGGCAAGACGAAACTGCATGCCAAGGGTGACATCAACCTGCGCACCCAGGAGTGGGATGCCGACCTCACGCTCCGTGACATCGACTGGCAACTGGACAGCAGCCTGTTCGTGACCGATGAGGCTCACGGCTCATTGCACAGCACACCGTGGCTCACCTGTATCATGGTCGAGAACGAGGATACCTATGCACACCTGAACTCACCGATGGGCATGATGGAGTTAGCCAAGAAATTCGGCAATACAGCCGACGAGTTCAAGCGTCAGTACAACGAGCGCTGGCTTGATGTGGAGCGGTTGAAAGAGCCGATGCCTTATTTCGACTTTGACATGCACATGGGTACCGACGGACTTGTGCAGCGCTACCTGCAGCAAAAGGAAATTGACTTCCGCGACATCAGTTGCGAGATAAGCCGCGACACCAGCATCTATATTGATGGCCGTGCCCACGGCATCAGCATTGCCGAGACCAATATCGACACCATCACCATCCACGCCAACGAGTTGCAGAACGAGTATCTGGCCTTCAACGCCCATATGGGTAACCGTCCCGGTACTTGGGACGAGTTTGCCACGGTGGACATTGAGGGAGGCTTGAAAGGCCCAGCGGTGGACTTCATGCTGCACCAGCAGAACATCAAGCATGAGACAGGCTATCGCCTGGGCTGCAATGCACGCTTGACCGATGACGAGGTGCGCATGCGGCTGTTCGGCAAGGATAATATGGTTATCGGTTATCGCGACTGGACCGTCAACGATGACAACTATGTGAATGTGGATTACCGCACCCGCATGCTGGATGCCAACTTGAAGCTGCAGAGTGACAGCAGCAGTGTGGAACTGATGACCACACGCCTGCCAGGAGAGGGAACCGAGAATATCCAACTCAACATCGACAACCTCATGCTTGAGGAGTGGACCCGCATCCTGCCGATGCTTGACAAGACCAGTGGCACTCTCAATGCCAATGTCGATATCAATTGGGACGGCACCAATGCTGATGGTGACGGTGCCATCGACATCAAGGACTTTGTCTATAACGGCAAGCCTGAGGGCGACGTGAGACTCAACGCCGACTTTGATTTCGACCCGGCAACTGCCACCACAGCACTTACTGCCGACCTCATTCTTGACGGCAAGCGGTCGGTTACCTTGCGAGGCTCGCTCAACGATGCTACAGCCGACACGCCGCTCAATCTGGAGGCAAACTTTGAACGCTTCCCGTTGTCACGTGCCAATGCATTCATTCCCGGTGACTACATCTGGCTTGACGGTTATGCCTTGGGGACGCTCAAAGTGACCGGCTCGATGGATAATCCTCAACTCCAGGGCTATTTCACTGCCGACTCGGCAACGGTCAACCTGCCACGCTACGGCAGTTCGCTGAAGTTCGCTCCCGACCGCATTCCCATCGACGACAACGTCATCACGTTCAATAACTACAAACTCATCGGCTCCAACCTCAGCCCCGTGATACTCAACGGCACTGTGGACCTGCGAGACCTGAACAATATGGTGATCAACCTGAAAGCCAACGGTCGTGAGGTGCAATTTATGGACAGCAAGCAGGATGATGTAACGCAGATCTTCGGTAAGGGACTTGCCGACATCAACGCCACCGTCAAGGGCCACGGAGACATCATGAGTGTGCGCGCCGATGCCACGCTACTGTCAGGCTCCAATATCACCTATGTGATGAAGGACGATATCTCGCAGCTATCCAAGACGGTTGACGAGAACATGGTGACCTTCACCGACTTCAACCATCCTGCCTCCAGTGTTGTCTTAGTCACCGGAAAGGGCAGCAGTGCAACCAATATCCTGGCTAATATTACCGTGCAACAGGGCGCCAGAATTAATGCATACCTGTCGGAAGACGGACAGAATCGTGCGGCTATCGATGGTAGTGGCCGACTGAAATACACCCTTGATTTTGCCGGAAAGGACAACTTGACAGGAACCTACACGATTTCCAGCGGCAACCTGCGGTACACGCCTCCCATGATTTCACAGAAAAACTTTAATATCACCCCTGGCAGCTCGATCACCTGGACTGGAGAGATGCTCAATCCCCAGCTTAACCTCAAGGGAACGGAGCACGTCAGGACCAGTGTACAGGGCCAACAGAATCTTGTCGATTTCATCATTTATGCCAATGTGGGCGGTACGCTCAGTGCCATCGACTTGAATTTTGACTTGAGTTGCGAGAATAACCCCTTTGTGCAGGATGAACTGCAGACCCTGGGCGAGAACAAGCGTTCAGAGGAGGCCATCAATCTGTTGCTATATAACACTTATAGGGGTGCAAATGCCGGTGAAAACAAATTCCTGGAAACATCGGCCACAACAGCCCTCTTCTCGTTCCTGCAGTCCAAGCTTAATGCTTGGGCAGCGCAGACCTTGCCCGGCATCGACCTGTCCTTCGGCATTAATCAGTATGTGGGCACCCAAGGCAATGGCACCAGGACCAGCTATAGCTACCGTCTGGCCAAGACTCTGTTCAACGACCGTTTCAAGATAGTCGTTGGCGGCGAGTACAATACCAATGCTGCCCAGGAAGAGAATATCGCCAGCAATCTCTTTAATGAAGTGTCGCTGGAATACTACCTCAACGATGTCGGCAGCCGTTACCTCAAGCTCTTCCGCCACATGAGTTACAAAAACGTGATGGAAGAGAAGGTGGCCGAGACCGGTGTAGCCTATGTGCTCAAGCGCAAACTCACCAACCTGAAGAACCTCTTCACCTTCAAGCACTCGCGCGAATATCTGTTGCGTGACTCGCTCGAGAAGGCTCGCAAGGCCGAGTTGAAACTGCTGGAGAATGCCATCAATGCCATCTCAGAGCAAAAGCAGGAGGAGCAGACCTTCACTGTGCCCCTTGACAGCGAGGATATCAATAAACCCGTTGTAACACGAAAGAAAGATGATGAGAACAACGAATAGGACATACCTGATGATGAGCCTTGTGCTGGCTGCGGTGTTCGCTTTGTTGGCGACGTCTTGCTCGACGACCAAGAAACTGGGCGAGGGTGATGTGCTCTACACGGGAGTGAAACATCTCAAGTACCATGAGGACAGTGTCAAGATTGACGAGGGCGTGAAGGCCGACATCTTCACGGCTATCAATGTCCGTCCCAACAATCCGCTTTACTCGCCCTATTACCGCACGCCGTTCCCCTTCGGACTGATGATCTACAACAACATCGACGAGAATGCGACTGGCTTCAAGGGCTGGCTGTACAAGCACTTTGCCGCCAAGCCGGTACTCATCAGGCGAGTGAATCCCCAGGCTCGTGTCGATATGATCAACACCATCCTGCGCAACAACGGCTATTTCACTTCTTCGGCATCCTACACGCTGAATCCTTCCAGTAATCCCAAGAAGGCTAAGATATCCTACGATGTCAACGTTCACGCGCCTTACACCATCGGCAACGTAGAGTATATCGGTGGCAAGGATCCCTTAATTCAGATGGTGGACTCGCTGGCTCGAGCCAATCAATATCTGCAGACGGGCAGCCGATACTGCTTGGACTCGCTGAGTGCCGTGCGCATCGATATCACCAACTTCGTTCGCAATCATGGCTACTACTTCTTCAGGCCTGAATACATCCAATACCTTGCCGATAGCGTTCAGGACCAAGGCATCATCCACATGCGCATGGTCGAGGCTAACGATATCCCTAATAACGCCAGGATGCGTTACCGCACCAATGATATTGTGGCAACGGTGGTCAACGACGATGGGGTGGGTGAGCCCGACACCATTGAGTCCCCGCGTTGCACCCTCATCAAGTATGAACCGGTCTATATCAAGGACAATGTCATCCCGTCATGCATCCGTACCCGCAAGGGAAGCCTGTTCCGCATCAGCAGCATCGACCGCACCCAAGTCGCCTTGTCGCAACTGGGCATATTCAGCACTGTTGACATTCAAGTCACGCCGCTGGACAGCGTCACTCCCGAGGGGGACGGTCTGCTCGATCTTGCCATCAACTGCCAGTTGGACAAGCCATGGGAAGTCACCTTTGAGATGCGTGGCACGTCCAGCAACAGCTACCTCGGCCCGGGTGTCGATATCGGTGCCAGCCACAAGAACGCATTTGGAGCAGGCGAGAAATTCTCGGTTGACATCTATGGTGACTATGAATGGCAGACTGGTGGCTCAAGCGGCCTGAAGGGTGCTGAATTCAACTCCTAT
>Ga0310694_10006739_pt1 | contig 10841 bp, 12 predicted proteins | sample 174DNAGHGhighgp2_FD_203884 | JGI IMG/M metagenome (GOLD analysis project Ga0310694, IMG submission 203884) | Sheep rumen microbial communities from Palmerston North, Manawatu-Wanganui, New Zealand - 1742 DNA GHGhigh gp2 (v2) (version 2) | ecosystem: Host-associated > Mammals > Digestive system... | reverse complement strand
GCAACACGCTGTATCCCGGATCGCGAAAGAACGCGGTGGACCACCTGCTGAACGCGGACATCAACGGGTTCAATTATATGACCACCGGATGCCACAACATCATCGCGGACGGGCTGAAGGGGACCGACGACATCGCGGTGCCGGTGCCCAACGGCGTCTACTGCAAGGAAGCGTATATCGGCCGGGCCCTGTACGACGCGGATGTCATCATCGTACTGAGCCATTTCAAGGGACACGAGGTGGCCGGCTTCGGCGGGGCGGTCAAGAACCTGGGCATGGGCGGCGGCAGCCGGGCCGGGAAGATGCAGCAGCATAACGAAGGAAAGCCGATGATCGATCCGGATCTTTGCCGCGGCTGCCGCAAGTGCGCGAAGGAATGCGGATCGGACGCGATCTCCTACGATTCCGGGAAGGCCGTGATCGACCTGGACCTGTGCAAGGGCTGCGGCCGGTGCATCGGGGCATGCGCCTTTGATGCGATCCGTACCGCGTTCGACAGCGTGTCCGAATCCCTGGGGCGGAAGATGGCGGAATACACCGCCGCGATCGCGGCCGGGAAGCCGGTTTTCTACATCAACATGATTATGGACGTTTCCCCGGACTGCGACTGCCACGGGGAGAACGACGCTCCGATCCTGCCGAACCTGGGTATGCTGGCGTCCTTCGACGCGGTGGCGCTGGACCAGGCCTGCGCGGACCTGTGCCTGGCGGCGGACCCGCTGCCCAACAGCCAGCTGACGGACCACCTCAAAAAGCCGGACTGGCACCACCACCACGATCCCTTCAAGGACGTACATCCGAACACCAGCTGGCGGGAATGCCTCGAGCACGCGGAGAAGATCGGCCTGGGGACAAGGGAATACGAACTGGTCCGGATGAAGTAACGGCAAAGGAATATTCCGGGCTTTTCCCGATGCTTCCGGGAAGGCGCTTTCCATTGACGGGGAAGGCGCTTTCTTTTATAATGATTAAAATGACAAAACAAAACGAGGGGATACGAAGATGGATAAGTGGGACGACCGTTTTATGCAGATGGCGTTTACGATCGCTGAATGGTCCAGCTGTTTCCGCGCGGGACGGAGCATCGGGTGCGTGATCGTGAAGGACAAACGGATCATGACCACGGGCTACAACGGCGCGCCGGCCGGCATCCGGACATGCCGGGAGAAGGGCGAATGCCTGCGCGACAAGCTGGGCATTGCCAGCGGGACCAGAATGGAAACCTGCTACGCGGTGCACGCGGAGCAGAACGCCATCGTGCAGGCGGCGAAGCTCGGGGTATCCATTGACGGCGCCACGCTGTACTGCACGCACCAGCCGTGTTCCATGTGCTGCAAGATGATTATCAACAGCGGCATCAGGCGAGTGGTTTACAAGGAAGGATACCCGGATGACTTTACGCTGGAGCTGTTTGCGGAGGCAGGGGTGCAGCTCGAGAGGTACGGGGAGAAGGAACCGGGGTGAGATCCCTCGGCTTCGCTCGGGATGAGATCCCTCGGCTCCGCTCGGGATGAGATCCCTCGACTCCGCTCGGGATGAGATCCCTCGGCTCCGTTCGGGATGACAATGTGGGACTTTGCTCGGGATGAGATCCCTCGACTCCGCTCGGGATGACAACGGGGGATTTTGCTCGGGATGACAAAAAGGAGAAATGCGGCATTGAGATACCATATTGATACGATCCCGGTTTGGGACGCGATGAAACTGGACGGGGAATGCCTGCTTTGCGCGCTGGAGCGGAAGACGGAGCTGGGGGAGGCGGAACGCTACCTCGGCGCTTCGGTCATGGAGCCGGACACCCGGGTGCAGGTGAACCGAAAGGGCTTCTGCAGGCATCACCACGCGATGCTCTTCAGCATGAGCAACCGGCTCGGGCACGCGCTGATGCTGGAAAGCCATATGATCGAGACCCGGGAGCGCACGGAAAAGGTATGGAAAAAGCTCGGGAACGCGGCGGGAACGCTGCAGGGGATCGGGCTGGCCGGGAAGCTCAGCGGAAAGGCAAAAGGCGCCGAGGCTGCGGTGCAGGAAAGCATCGCGGAGCTGCGGAAGATTACGGACAGCTGCCTGATGTGCGAGACGATCCGGGAAAACATGCAGCGGTACCTGCACACGTTCCTGCACCTGTACAAGAACGACAGCGATTTCCGTAGCAAATTCGGCGCGGGGAAAGGGCTCTGCCTGCACCACACGGCGGAACTGCTGGAGGCGGCGGACGGCGAATACAGCCCGAAGGAACTGGGGGACCTGATCCAGGTGCTGGTGAAGGCGGAGCAGGAGAACATGGACCGGATCCAGGAAGAGATTTCCTGGTTCATCAAGAAGTTTGACTACCGGTTTGAGAAGGAATCCTGGGGCAACAGCAAGGACGCGGTGGAACGGACGGTCAACAAGCTGCGCGGCTGGTGCGTCGGGAAGGAACCGCTGCCGGAGGAGAAGTGAGGAGTTGATAGGATGACGATTCGGGAAGTCATGAAGATTGTCGACGGGAAGGTGCTGGTCGGCGAGGACCGGCTGGACGCGCCGGTGGATACAGCCTGCGGTTCGGACCTGATGAGCGACGTGCTGGCCTTCGTGAAGGACAAGACGGTGCTGATCACCGGGCTGATCAACCCGCACGTGGTGCGCACGAGCGAGATGCTGGACATTACCTGCATCGTTTTTTCCCGCGGCAAAATGCCGAGCGAGGAGATCCTTGAGATGGCGGAGGAGGTTGGAATCACCGTGATTTCCAGCCCGCTGACCACCTATACGGCGTGCGGAGAACTGTATGTGCACGGGCTGCCCGGAACGAAACCGAAGAAGCCTGCGCCGGAAGGAGCGTAAGGCATGGCAGTCATTCTGGAGAGGAGTTTCCCGGTGGAAGCCGGGGCCTTTACGACAGCCGGCGAGGCATCCACCACCATCAAGCGGACGCTTAAGCAGCTGGGCGTGGATACGGAAGTGCTGCGCCGCGTGTCCGTCGCGTGCTACGAAGTGGAGCTGAACCTGGTGATCCATTCCATGGGCGGGACGCTGACGCTGCTGGTGGATCCGGAAAAAGTGACGCTGATCTCCAAGGACGTCGGGCCGGGCATCCCGGATATCGCCAAAGCCATGACGGAGGGGTATTCCACGGCCAGCGCGGAGGCGCGGACGCTGGGGTTCGGCGCCGGTATGGGGCTTCCGAATATGAAGCGGAATGCGACGGATTTTGATATCCAGAGCGAGGTCGGGGTCGGAACGACGATTACTATGAGCTTTGCGTTAAAAGCTTAAGGGGGGGAGGGGGATCCCCTTCGGTAGCGGAGGTCCCCTTCGGGACGGCGAAGAAAACGAAATGACGGAGTAAGTGAGCCATGGATGAAAAACGGTTTCACTCGGTGCGGCTGGAAGGCGACAAGTGCAGGGGATGCACGAACTGCCTGAAACGCTGCCCGACGGAGGCAATCCGGGTGCGCGGCGGACGCGCGCACATCATCGACGAGCGCTGCATCGACTGCGGCGAGTGCATCCGCGTGTGTTCTTACCACGCGAAGGTTGCGGTGACGGATCCGCTGAGTTCCATTTCGCAGTACAGATACAAAATCGCCCTGCCGGCGCCGAGCCTGTACGGCCAGTTCAACAACCTGAGGAGCATCTCCCAGGTGCTGGGCGGCCTGAAGCGGATGGGCTTCGACGACGTATTCGAGGTGGCCCGCGGGGCGGATGTCGTCAGCAAGGCGATCCGGGAACGGCTGAAGGACCCCAAGATTCCGCGGCCGGTGATTTCGTCGGCGTGCCCGGCGATCGTGCGCCTGATCCAGGTGCGCTTTCCGGACCTGATTGACCACATCGTGGACGTGCGGCAGCCGATGGAAGTCGCTGCGATGATCGCGCGGAAGGAGTTCGCGCGCAAGCACGGCGTGGATCCGGACGAGATCGGGTGCTTCTTCATCACGCCGTGCCCGGCGAAGGTGACGGCGATCCGTAATCCGATCGGCCACGAGAAGAGCGCGGTCAACGGCGCGATCTCCGTGCTCGAGATCTACGGGCTGCTGTCCAGCCAGCTGAAGAATACGCCGGTGGACCTGACGCTGGAGGAAGCGTCGGACCTGGGCGTCGGCTGGGCGCGGAGCGGCGGCGAAAGCATGGCGGTGAGCCCGGACGATTCCATGTCCGTGGACGGGATCGAGAACTGCATCCGGGTGCTGGAGGAAATCGAGGACAACCGGCTGAAAAACCTGGAGTTCTTTGAGGGCGCCGCCTGCACCGGCGGATGTGTCGGCGGGCCGCTGAACTTCGAAAACAACTATGTCGCGCGGTCGGGCATCCGGAAGCTGGCCACCCGGGACGATACGCCGGACCTGAACGTGGACAGCGGGATGATGACGAAGTACGACCTGTACATGAGCGGAAGGATCCTGCCGAACTCCGCGATGAAGCTGGACGACGACCTGATGGAAGCCATGCGGAAGATGGAGCGGATCGAGAAGCTGTACAGCGAGCTGCCCGGATTCGACTGCGGCAGCTGCGGCAGCCCGACATGCAGGACGTTCGCGGAGGACGTCGTGCAGGGCGAGGCGACGAAGATGGACTGCATCCATATGATGAAGGACCAGCTGCGGGTCATGGCACAGCAGATGGTCGACCTGGCGAAGACGACACGGGAGTAGGGGCAAAAGTGGAACGAGGATCATCCGATTACAAGCTTTTATCCGGTTTGTTTTTCAAACTGCTTCCATACCAGATCCTGCAGATCCGGTTTACCAGATGACAGTTATGGGTTTCCGGATTCTTCCTTTGTGCATGCCCCTGGCTGTGGTCAGCCTGCATTATGCAAGCTATGCACAGACAGCAGAAAAGAAAGCAATGTCTGTGATCCTTCCCGTCGTTGACGGTATGCTCGGGGTGGTTCTCTGCAGCTTTTTGCTGATTTCCGCGATGAAGATGAACGGCCTGTATGTGTCAAACGTCCTCAACGGTGTGATCTGTGCCATCGTTATCACCGCAGGCGCGTGGATCGCGCTGAAACCCGGAGATATGGGGAAAAACGTCGGGATCCGCCTGGTTTACCGGATGGCTGAAACAGTCAGTTACCAGAATCTGCTGGGAATGAATGTGCTGACCATGCACATATGATATCAGCGGCAATGCCGTTTCAGGGAAATGCCGCACAGAATGATGGAAGGGAGAACAGACGAATGACAATTCGGGAAATGATGGAAGAGATCGAAGCGAAAGACAGGACACCGGAAACCGATAAGGAAAAAGAGGTTTCATGCGGATACACATGCGACCTGCTGAGCTGGGTCATGGCCCACGGCGCGGCGGGGATGGCGTGGGTGACGGTGCAGACGCACATGAACGTCATCGCGGTGGCCAGCCTGATGGAAATGGCAGCGGTCATCATCCCGGAGGGGATCGAGATGGAAGAACCGTCGGTCGAAAAAGCGAAGGAAGAGGGCATTACCGTACTGGAGAGCCCGCTGACCGCGTATGAGATCTGCGCGAGGCTGGCGGAAAAGGGACTGCCCGGGAAGCATGCGTAAAGCGGGCGGGCGGGATTCGTTCAGGATGACAAAGGAAAGGAGGAATGGATATGTTTGTGGACCTGCATATGCATTCCTGCCTGAGTCCCTGCGCGGATGACGACATGACCCCGGCGAATATCTGCGGAATGGCGCATATCAAAGGCCTGCAGGCGATTGCCGTGACAGACCACAATACAGCCCGGAACCTGCCGTATGTCAAGGAGGCGGCAGATTACTACGGGCTGATTTTGCTGCCCGGGATGGAGATCACCACGAAGGAGGAAGTGCACCTTCTGGGGTATTTCCGGGACGTGGAGACGGCGGTCGAGGTCGGGGAAATCTTCTCGGAGCACCTGCCGAAGATGAAGAACAAGCCGGACTTTTTCGGAAACCAGTACGTCATGAACACGGACGACGAAATCGTGGACGTCGAGGAGCGGCTGCTGATCGGGGCGACGGACCTGGACCTGGGGGAATGCACGAAGATCATCCGGGAGCACGGCGGCGCCGCGGTGCCGGCGCACATCAACCGGGGGCACGGGCTGCTGACCAACCTGGGGCTTTTTCCGGAGGATCCGGTGTTCCCGGTGTGCGAAGTGCGGAAGGAGCTGCCGGTGAACGACAGGCTGGTGGGGAACAGGCTGCGGCTGCAGTCCTCGGACGCGCACCACCTGGGGGACATCCTGGAGGCTGTGTTTGATTTGGAAGTGGAACGGTTTTCGCTGGGAGGACTGTTTGAGAAGATCAGCGGACCCCTTCCGGCGCTTTGAGGTTGCAGATGATAACCCCTTCCGGACCTGATAACCCCTTCCGGCGCTAAAGCGCCACCTTCCCCTAAAGGGGACGGCTTTTGGAGTCCTGAAGCTTGGAAGGGGGCGGTAGGAGGAAGGCCGGAAGTGTTGACGGAAAAGGGTTTGCGTTAGGGATGACTAACCCAAAATATTCCGGAACAAAGGAAAAACACTTTTCAGAAACGGGGAAATATGGTATCCTTATTAATCGTGAAAAAGGACTTTTGCGCTTTCCAGCAAAAGGTTCAAAATACATAAGGAGGTCAAGGACGGTATGCCTGACAACAAGGAAAAGTACGCAAAGCTGCAGGAGGTTATCGAGAAGCGCAAAGGCGAACGCGGCGCTGTGATGCCCTGCCTGCAGGAGGCCATGAACATCTTCGGATATGTGCCTCAGGATGTTCAGGAGATGATCGCCGACGGGCTGGGTGTGACCCTGTCCGAGGTGTACGGTGTCTCCACCTTCTATTCCCAGTTTTCCCTGAAACCCAAGGGAGAACACGTAATCGGCGTGTGCCTGGGCACAGCCTGCTACGTAAAAGGCAGCCAGAAGATTATCGACAAGATCTCCGAAGAGCTGAAGATCCAGCCCGGCGATACCACGGAAGACGGTAAGTTCACCCTTAACGCAACCCGCTGCCTGGGCGCCTGCGGCCTTGCCCCTGTCATGATGATCGGCGACGAAGTTTACGGCCGCCTGACGCCGGATCTCGTGCCGGGCATCCTGGACAAGTACCGTGCGTGACCTGAGCCTGCATCTGCTGGACCTGGCGCAGAACAGCATCACGGCAGGCGCGAGCCTGGTGACGGTGCGGCTGACGCTGGATGAAAGCGGGATGCTTACCATGCAGCTGGAGGACAACGGCAAGGGCATGAGCCCGGAACTGCTCCAGCGCGTGACCAGCCCCTTCGCGACGACCCGGACGACCCGCAAGGTCGGGCTGGGGATTCCCATGATGAAGGAGAACGCCGAAAAGGCGGGCGGAAGCTTCACCCTGGAGAGCGAAGAGGGAAAGGGCACGGTGCTTACCGCGTCCATGGACACGAAAAACATCGACTGCCTGCCCCCGGGGGACGTGAGCGGAACGCTCCTGAGCCTGATGCTGACCAACCCCCTGGCGCCTGATTTCCGGATCGAGAGCAAAAGCCCGAAAGGGGAAAGCGCTTTTGACACCCGGGAGGTACGCGCGGCGCTGGGCAGCGACATCCCATTCAATGAGCCTTCCGTCGCCGCATGGCTGAAGGAAGCGCTGGACGAGGAAATGAATACAATCTTTGGAGGTGTATGGATATGAAATCTTTGGCAGATCTCGAAGCGATCCGCGCAAGGACGCTGGAAAACATCAACATGCGGAAGGATGAGGACGCAGCCCGCGTCGTGATCGGCATGGCTACCTGCGGCATCGCCGCCGGCGCCCGCCCCGTTATGCTGGCGTTTATGGAAGAAATTCAGAAGCGGAACCTGCAGCATGTGACCGTCAGCCAGACCGGCTGCATCGGTATGTGCCGTTACGAGCCGATGCTGGACGTGATCCTGCCCGGCAAGGAAAAGGTTACCTATATTCACGTGAAGCCCGAAATGGTGCCGCGTATTGTTTCCGAGCACATTGTTAACGGCCATCCGGTGGAAGAATACACCATCGGAGCCGCAAAAGACTGATTAGAGGAGGAAAACCCAGATGGAGCTTTATCGTTCTCATGTGCTGGTCTGCGGCGGCACCGGCTGTTCTTCATCCGGATCCGCGAAGCTGATCGAACGCTTCGAGGAGCAGCTGAAGGAAAAGGGCCTCGACAAGGAAGTCAAGGTCGTCCGTACGGGCTGCTTCGGCCTGTGCGAAGCGGGCCCCGTTGTTATCGTTTATCCCGAAGGAACCTTCTACAGCCGCGTCAAGGAAGACGACGTGGATGAGATCGTTGCTGAGCACCTGCTGAAGGGCCGCAAGGTCCAGCGCCTTGTCTACGTGGATCACAAGACCCACGAGACCACCGTGCAGAAGAGCCTGAGCGAGATCGGGTTCTACAAGCAGCAGATGCGCGTCGCGCTGCGGAACTGCGGCGTCATCGACCCCGAGAACATCGACGAATATATCGCCTTTGACGGCTACAAAGCGCTGGCCAAGGCGCTGACCGAGATGACCCCCGAACAGGTCATCGACGAAATGCTGAAGTCCGGCCTGCGCGGCCGCGGCGGCGCCGGTTTCCCCACCGGCAAGAAATGGCAGTTTGCCCGGGCGAGCCAGGCGGAGCACAAGTACTTCGTCTGTAACGCTGACGAGGGCGACCCCGGCGCGTTCATGGACCGCTCCCTGCTGGAAGGCGATCCCCACGCGATCCTGGAAGCCATGGCCATCGGCGGTTACGCCATCGGCGCGGACGAAGGCTGGATCTACGTCCGTGCGGAGTACCCGATCGCCGTCAAGCGCCTGGAGAAGGCCATTGAACAGGCTCATGAATACGGCCTGCTGGGCAATGACATCTTCGGCACCGGCTTCAATTTCGATATCCACATCCGCCTGGGCGCCGGCGCGTTCGTGTGCGGCGAGGAAACCGCGCTGATGGCCTCCATCGAAGGCCGTCGCGGCGAACCCAAGCCGAAGCCCCCGTTCCCGGCGGTGAAGGGCCTGTTCGACAGCCCCACCAACATCAACAACGTTGAAACCCTGGGCAACGTGGCCCAGATCATCCTGAAGGGCGCCGACTGGTTCCGTTCCATCGGCACCGAGCGCTCCACCGGCACGAAGGTCTTTGCGCTGGGCGGCAAGATCAACAACACCGGCCTGGTCGAGGTTCCCATGGGAATCCCGCTGCGCACCATCATCGAGGACATCGGCGGCGGCTGCCCGAACGGCAAGAAGTTCAAGGCTGTGCAGACCGGCGGTCCTTCCGGCGGATGTATCCCGGCAAGCCTGCTGGACACTCCCGTGGAATACGACACCCTGACCGCGATCGGCGCCATGATGGGTTCCGGCGGTATGATCGTCATGGACGAAGACAACTGTATGGTTGACATCGCCCGCTTCTTCCTGGACTTCACGGTCGACGAGAGCTGCGGCAAGTGCACCCCCTGCCGGGTCGGTACGCGCCGGATGCTGGAGATCCTCGAGCGGATTACCCAGGGCAAGGGCGAGGAAGGCGACATCGAGAAGCTGCAGGAGCTGGCCGAGAGCATCAAGAACAGCGCGCTGTGCGGCCTGGGCCAGACGGCTCCGAACCCCGTGCTTTCCACCATCAAGTACTTCCGTGATGAGTATGAGGCGCATATCCGTGAGAAGCGGTGCCCGGCGCATCATTGCCAGGCCCTGCTGAACTACGAGATCACCGACGCCTGCCGCGGCTGCACCGCCTGCGCACGCAAGTGCCCGGTCAACGCCATCAGCGGCAACGTCAAGGAACGCCACGTGATCGACCAGTCCAAGTGCATCAAGTGCGGATCTTGCATCGCAACCTGTAAGTTCGGCGCTATCGTGAAGAAGTAATCGTGCGAGGAGGACAAACACAAATGGAAAATCTCGTTAAGCTTACGATTGACGGCGTCAGTGTTGAAGTCCCCGCCGGCACGACGGTGCTGGAAGCCGCGAAGAAGGCTGGCATCAACATTCCCACGCTGTGCTACCTGAAGGATATCAACCAGATCGGCGCCTGCCGTATGTGTATCGTGGACACCGGCGCCCGCGCTTTCGGCGCGGCCTGCGTGCTGCCCGTTGCACCGAACATGGTCGTCAAGACCAACACGCCCAAGATCCGCGAAGCCCGCAGGATCAACCTCGAGCTGCTGCTGAGCAACCATGACAAGCGCTGCCTGGACTGCGCCCGCAACCAGAAGTGCGAACTGCAGCAGATGTGTATCGACTTGGGCGTCGAAGACGTGGACAAGTTCAAGGGCAAGATGAACGAATACGACATCGACGACCTGAGCCCCTCCATCGTCCGCAACAACAACAAGTGCATCCTGTGCCGCCGCTGCGTCGCCGCCTGCAACAACACGCAGGCTGTGGGCGTTATCGGCCCCATGGGACGCGGATTCAAGACCAAGATCGGCAGCGCCTGGGAACAGCCGCTGAACGACGTGGCCTGCATCAACTGCGGCCAGTGTATCGCAGCCTGCCCGACCGGCGCGCTGTATGAGAAGGATTCCACCAAGGCGGTCTGGGATCTGCTGGCGGACGATACCAAGCACGTGGTTGTGCAGCCCGCTCCCGCGGTCCGCGCCGCGCTGGGCGAAGAATTCGGCATCCCGATGGGCACCGCCGTGACCGGCAAGATGGCTGCCGCGCTGCGCCGCCTGGGATTCGAAAAAGTGTTCGACACCGACTGGGGCGCCGACCTGACCATCATGGAAGAAGGCACGGAGTTCATCGGCCGCCTGACCAACAAGGGCGTGCTCCCGATGATCACCAGCTGCTCCCCCGGATGGATCAAGTTCTGCGAAACCTATTATCCGGACTTCATCCCGAACCTGTCCAGCTGCAAGAGCCCCCACGAGATGGAAGGCGCCATGATCAAGAGCTACTGGGCGGAGAAGGAAGGCATCGATCCCAAGGATATCCGCGTGGTCTCA
>Ga0310694_10006738_pt1 | contig 10842 bp, 8 predicted proteins | sample 174DNAGHGhighgp2_FD_203884 | JGI IMG/M metagenome (GOLD analysis project Ga0310694, IMG submission 203884) | Sheep rumen microbial communities from Palmerston North, Manawatu-Wanganui, New Zealand - 1742 DNA GHGhigh gp2 (v2) (version 2) | ecosystem: Host-associated > Mammals > Digestive system >... | reverse complement strand
TGCCAGACTTAAGAACAGGACCCAAGCATCTCACCTTAGAGGAAAGGACAGAAATACAGAACTGTCTTTTCCAAGGGGTAACATTCAAGGCCATAGCGCGGCGGATTGGAAAAGACCCAACCACCGTATCGAAGGAGGTAAAGAAACACATCCAAGTCATTCCGACCCGAATTGAGAATGCTGCTCCTTGCAGCCAACTGCTCAAAGCGCCATTTGTATGCAATGGATGCCAGCGAAAAAGGTACTGTAAACTGGAGAAACACGAATATCTTGCCCGTCCAGCGCATGAGGCTTATCGGGATACCCTGGTTGAATGCAGGACAGGCATTGCATTCGCAAAGGAATCTTTTTATGAGGATGACCGAATTATAACGGAAGGAATCAAGCAAGGACAGCATCTGTACCACATCATCCAGACGCAGAATGTTACCATGTCGAAATCATCCTTCTATCGGCATTTGCACAACGGCAATCTTTCTGTTATTCCGTTGGATATGCCGCGCGTTGTCAAGTTCAAAGCCAGACGATCCCGCTCCCAGCAGTATGTGCCGGCCAAACTGAAAGCGGGACGGACTTACGATCGCTTTCTGGCTTTCATCGAAGAACATGGTCTGTCATCATGGGTGGAAATGGATCTCGTCATTGGTCGGCCTGGTGGCAAAGTGATTATGACCTTTGACTTTACTTTCTGCAATTTTATGTTTGGCATTCTGCTTGACAACAAACAGGCCGCAACAGTATCTACTGCTATTCTTTCGCTCAAGAAAAGATTGTCCGATACAGGATTCTCTTTTGCCGATCTTTTCTTTGTCCTCCTTACGGACAATGGCGGAGAATTTTCCGATGTCTTTGCATTTGAAAATAATGACCAGGGAAATCAGGAAGCACATTTGTTCTTCTGCGATCCTTACACGCCTTCTCAAAAGCCAAGAGTCGAAAAGAATCATACCATTTTCCGGGAGATTGTTCCTCAGGGTTCTTCTTTCGATGATTTTACTCAAGACACTGTGAATTTAATCTTTTCTCACGTCAATGCTGTTGTCAGAAAATCCCTCAACGGGAAATCTCCTCTTGACCTATTCTCCTTCACCTTCGGCATGGCTTGCGCCAAAGTCTTAGGCATTTTCCCTGTCTTGCCTCAGCATGTTATTCAATCCCCAGCGTTGCTGAAAACCGCTGATTAATCCTTCACTTTTTCCCATACTTACGTCATCTGCCTGTGGATGTTTCTTTGGGAAATTTTGCATCCGGGCTTTTTCCACATGCCCTTTTCCTGGCCTTTTATGTCTTTTTCCTTTCCTTTCCCAGTTTTTCCTATCCTTAATTCCACTTTTCCCATAGTAACTTCCGGTCGCTTTCCACTGTGGACGTTACTTTGGGAATTTACGGAAAATATGGGGGAAAGGGCGTTTTCGGCCCTTGCGGCGATTGGCGTCAGGCCATCAGCATCTGCCGGAAGAAGCGGGCGCCCCGCAGCAGGTTTTCAATGCTGATCCTTTCGTCCGTGCCATGCTCGCGTTTCAGCTCTTCCGGCGGCAGGATGAAAGGGGAAAAACGGTAAATGTAAGGGCACAGGGGCTCCATGCGCCGGGCGTCGGACGCGCCGGTGAGCAGGTAAGGCGCGATGGTGACGCCGGGAAAATGCACCTGGATGGCGGTGGTCAGCGCGTCCCAGGCGGAGCCTGAGGCGGGGGATACCAGGCTGGGCTCGTCCATCACGTCCACCGTCACCAGCAGCCTTTCGTCGCCGGTGACCCGTTCGATGCGGTGGAGCAATTCCTCCGTTTTCTCTCCGGGCAGCACGGCGCACTGGAAAGTGATGGCGGCTTCCTCGCCCTTGAGGGCGTCGCCCTGCAGCGCCGAAACCTTCACCTGGGTGCGGCTGATGGCCCGGCCGTATACGGTGCGCTCCAGACTGCGCAGAAGATAATTCTGCCGCCAGCCCGGGTGACCGGCCAGATACCGGCGAAGGCCGGTCATATTCTGAGAAAGCGCCGACAGCATTTGCCCGGTCACGGGGCAGATGCGGGGCATGAAGCGCATCTTGAGCAGCCTGTCGCCGGCATGGAGCAGGGCTTCCACGCTGCGGTCGCCGTCGGAGGTGAGGGTAAAGCGCATGCGCCCCTTTTCCGCGATGCCGATCAGCGCGGCGGCCTTGTCGCACAGGGATGGCAATTCCGTAACGGACCCGCCCTCATCCAGCACAAAGGCGGGGGATACGCCTTCTTCCTGCAGGATGCGGCACATTTCCCGCATGCTGCCGCCCCGGATCTCCTCATCGCAGCCAAAGGCGAACCACCAGTCGCCCCTGGGAACGTAGCCCTGGGCCAAAAGCGCCTCCGCCGCGGTGAGCAGGGCAATCAGATGGCCCTTCATGTCCATCGCGCCCCGGCCGTAAACAAAGCCGCCCCTGACCTCGCCCGAAAAAGGACCGACGGTCCATTTGTCCGGCGTGCGGATGGGAAAAACGTCCATATGGGACAAAAAGAGCAGCGGCTTTCCATTTTCCTGGCCGGGTACGCGGCCCAGCAGCGCCCTTTGCTGCACCGTGCGCCATTCTCCCCGGGAAAACACCAGGGGGAACAATTCCCTCAGCACGGTGTGGAGCTCGAAAAAAGGCGTATCGGGGCCGGAAGCCACGGTGGGTTTTTGCACCGCCAGGCTCAGCGCCCGGGCGATCCGTTTTTCCGCCGCTGTTTGTTCCATGCTGCCTCTCCTTTGCTTTCGTTCCTGTAAACATAAATTAATTCGCTTCGGCAGGGACGCATCCCTGCCGAAACACGCAAAGATCGTCAACTTTTTTTCCGGAAGATATGGCATATTCTACTGATACATGCTATAATGATAAAAATCTTTGGGAAGGAGGGAGATGCGTGGCGCAGGGGGCTCAATGGATCGTGATCCATATGGCGCACAGCGAAAGCAGCGCCCAGGAAATCCTGTCGCTTCTCCAGCGGGAAGGCATCCTGGCCCGGGCCAGGCAGGTGTACCGCACCGTCTCCTCCGAGGAAAATTATTACGAGATCATGGTGCTGGGCGCGGAAGCCGTGGAGGCCAGGCAGCTGCTGATCGAAAATAATTTGCTGCTGTGACAATGAACAATGAAAGAAATAAGCCGGCTCGCGGGCCGGCTTATTTCTTTCATTTGCTCCACAGGCTGCATTGCATTTCGTCAATGGTCTTGCTGATGAAAAAAACGGTTTCCCAATCCTCTTTGTCAAACGCCTCCGCCAGCCGCGCCCGAAGTCCCTTTAGATCGCACATCTTTTGATTCATCCCTTTTTCCTCCTTTTCGCCGCGTATCGACGGCGATAGCTGTTTTTTCTTTGCGTTTCCAGCATACGCCGTCGAAGGGCGAAACGCAAGGGAAGGTTTTGCCGAAAGCTGTCGAAGGGCCCATATTTCGTTCGACACGAATTGACAGCCACAAGATATAGCGGTGACGGCGGCGTATGCCGGAAGCGGCGGCTTTTGTATTTTGAATGTACTGGATTTGGAAGGGGCTTGCATTTCCCCTGGAATGGGCGTACAATGAAATACGCACGGAACAAATTCTGCCCGGCGGGCAGAATTTGTCCCGATTGGGAAAACGAAAGGATGGATTTTGATTATGGCACGCGTTTACAATTTCTCTCCGGGTCCCTCTGCGCTTCCTCTCCCCGTACTGGAAAAGGTCCAGAAGGAACTGGTTGAATATGGCACCACCGGTATGAGCGTGATGGAAATGAGCCATCGCAGCGCCATGTATCTGGACATCATCCATGATACCGAGGCCCGGCTCCGCGCCCTGATGCACATTCCGGAAAACTACGCGGTGCTCTTCCTCCATGGCGGCGCCACCGCGCAGTTCGCCTCCATTCCCCTGAACCTGATGGTGAAGGGCGCGGCGGACTACATCGACAGCGGCAATTTTGCCCACGGCGCGGCCGGCGAAGCGGCCAAGTTCGGCAAGGTAAACATCGTGGCCTCCTCCCGGGATGATCAGTACACCTACATTCCCGACTGGAAGGGCAAGCTGAACGCCGACGCGGATTATCTGCATATCACCACCAACAATACCATTTACGGCACCCATTACATCGAATTGCCCGAAGGCCCCGCGCCATTGGTGGCCGATATGAGCAGCAACATCCTGGGCGAAGTGTACGACGTGAACAAGTTCGGCGTGATCTACGCCGGCGCGCAGAAGAACATCGGCCCCGCCGGATTGTGCGTGCTGATCGTGCGCAAGGACCTGCTGGGCAACGCCCGCCCCGAAACCCCCAAGATTTACAACTGGGCCACCCAGGCGGACAACGAGAGCATGCTCAACACCCCCAACACCTTCGCCATCTACGTGGCCGGCCAGTGCATGGCCTGGCTGCAGGAGCAGGGCGGCGTGGAGGCTATTGCCGAGGTCAACAAGCAAAAGGCCGCGCTGCTGTATGATTTCCTGGACAACAGCAAGCTGTTCAAGGGCACTGCGCAGAAGGAATACCGCTCCGTGATGAACGTGACCTTCGTTACCGGCGACAAGGATAAGGATGCCGCCTTCGTCAAGTTCGCCGCCTCCAAGGGCCTGCTCAACGTGAAGGGCCACCGGGTGGTTGGCGGCATGCGCGCCAGCATCTACAACGCCATGCCCATTGAAGGCGTGAAGGCGCTGGTGGCCGCCATGAAGGAATTCGAGGCCCAGGACTGACGCGCGGGCCGATCGACCCCACAAGGAGGAAAAGCAATGTTCAAGGTTCAAACCCTCAATAAGATTTCTCCCATCGTCCACGAGGCTCTGTCCGCCGGCTCCTACACCATTTCGGATACCGAGCCCACGCCGGATGCTATTCTGGTGCGCTCCGCCGCCATGCACGATATGGAGCTGCCGGAATCCCTGCTGGCCGTGGCCCGCGCCGGCGCCGGCGTCAACAACATCCCCATCGACAAGTGCTCCGAAAAGGGCATCGTGGTGTTCAACACCCCCGGCGCCAACGCCAACGCCGTGGCAGAACTGGTGATGGCGGGTTTGCTGATGGCCAGCCGCGACATCGCCGGCGGCATCCTGTGGGTGAAGGAAAACAAGGATGATCCGGAGCTCTCCAAGGTGATGGAAAAGAAAAAGAGCCAGTTTGTGGGCCCTGAGCTTCGGGGCAAAAAGCTGGCGGTGATCGGCCTGGGCGCTATCGGCGCTTTGGTTGCCAACGCAGCGGCCAATGGCTTTGGCATGGATGTGGTGGGCTATGACCCCTACATCTCCGTGGCCCACGCCTGGAGCCTGTCCCGCGCCATCCGCCACGCGGAAACCGTGGACGACGCCGTGAAGGACGCCGACTATGTGACCGTGCACGTGCCGCTGCTGGACAGCACCCGGGGCATGATCAACGAAGCCTTCATCAAGGGCCTCAAGCCCGGCGTGCGCATCCTGAACTTCTCCCGGGGTGAATTGGCCGATGCCGACGCCGTGAAGGCCGCCATCGCTGAGGGCATCCTGGCCGCGTATGTGACCGACTTTGCTTCCCCTGCTCTGGCCGACACCCCCAAGGTGGTGTGCTTCCCGCATCTGGGCGCGTCCACGCCGGAGAGCGAAGAGCGCTGCGCCGAAATGGCTGCGCAGGAATTGAAGGATTACCTGGAAAAGGGCGTGATCCGCAACAGCGTGAACCTGCCTGAAATCACCCTGGGCGCGCCGGAAGGCACCCGCGTGGTGGTGATCCACAAGAACCTGCCCGGCATCGTGAGCAACGTGTCCACCATCGTGTCGGGCCGCGGCATCAACATTCAGTACATGCTCAACAAGAGCCGGGGCGACATGGCCGTCACGGTGCTGGAGCTTTCCCAGCAGCCCGACGACACCCTGCTGGCCGCCATGGGCAAGCTGAACAACGTGGTGCGGGTGCGCCTGATCAAATAAACGGTACACAAGCAAAACATTTTTCCGCTTGACAGGAAGCGGCAAACCATCATAAAATACATAGGTATAGCAGAGGCGCTGCGGGGATTCTGCAGCGCCTTTCCTCTTTTCTGAAGCGAATGCGAGGGATTGCCATGAATCCACAGGAGACCTTCGGGATCAATGTGTTCAACGATGCGGTGATGCGCCAGCGCCTGCCCAAGGAGACCTATCGCGCCCTGCACCAGACCATGGTGGAAGGCACGCCCCTGGCCCCCAACGTGGCAAGCGTGGTGGCCAACACCATGAAGGACTGGGCCATCGAAAAGGGCGCTACCCATTTCACCCATTGGTTCCAACCCATGACCGGCGTTACCGCGGAAAAGCACGATTCCTTCCTGTCGCCCATCGAGGGCGGCGGCGCCATCATGGAATTTCAGGGGAAAGAACTGATCAAGGGCGAATCTGACGCTTCGTCCTTTCCCTCCGGCGGTCTGCGCGCCACCTTTGAGGCCCGGGGCTATACCGCCTGGGACCCCACCAGCTATGCCTTCATCAAGGATGGTACCCTGTGTATCCCCACGGCTTTTTGCAGCTACGGCGGCCATGCGCTGGATAAGAAAACCCCGCTGCTGCGCTCCATTGACGCGCTGAACCGCCAGGCCATGCGCATCCTGAAGCTCTTTGGACACTATCAGGTAAAGCATGTGACGCCCACCGTGGGGCCGGAGCAGGAATACTTCCTCATCGACCGGGATTTGTATGCCCGGCGGCGGGACCTGATCTACACCGGCCGCACGCTCTTTGGCGCCAAGCCCCCCAAGGGTCAGGAACTGGACGACCACTATTACGGCAGCATCAAGCCCCGGGTGGCGGCGTTCATGCGGGAGGTGGACGATGAGCTGTGGAAATTGGGTGTGCCCGCCAAAACCGAGCATAACGAGGTGGCGCCCTGCCAGCACGAATTGGCGCCCATCTTCGCCTCCGCCAATATCGCCACCGACCATAACCAGCTGACCATGGAGGTGCTCAAAAAAGTGGCGGGCCGCCACGGGTTTGCCTGCCTCCTGCACGAAAAGCCCTTCGCCGGGGTGAATGGCTCGGGCAAGCACAACAACTGGAGCATGAGCACCGACACTGGGCTGAACCTGCTGGAGCCGGGGGAAACCCCCGCGGAAAACGCCCAGTTCCTTCTGTTCCTGGTGGCGGTGATCCAGGCGGTGGACGAGCATCAGGACCTGCTTCGCATCGCCATTTCCTCTGCCGGTAACGACCATCGCCTGGGGGCCAACGAAGCGCCGCCGGCCATCATCTCCATGTTCCTGGGGGACGAATTGCAGTCCATCCTGGACGCCATCGAGAGCCACCAGGCCTATGTGGCCGGGGACCGCACCGCCATGAATATCGGCGTGACGGCGCTGCCCCGAATCCCCAAGGATACCACCGACCGCAACCGTACTTCGCCCTTTGCCTTTACCGGCAATAAGTTTGAGTTCCGCTCGCCCGGCGCGTCCATGTCCATTGCCGACGCCAATACCACCCTCAACACCATCGTGGCAGACGCCCTCATGGGCTTTGCCGATCGGCTGGAGAAGGCCCAGGATCTGCGTGCTGAGGTGGAGCAGATCGTGGTGGATACCATCACCAACCATAAGCGGATCATATTTAACGGCAACAGCTATGCCCCCGCCTGGCGGGAGGAAGCAAAGAAACGGGGATTGCTGGAGCTGGCCGATACGCCGTCCGCCCTGCCTTACCTGATTTCCAACGAGAATATCGCTCTCTTTGAGCGCCAGGGCGTGTACAGCGGCGAGGAACTGCACAGCCGTTACGACATCCTTTTGGAGAATTACTGCAAGGTGATTTCCATCGAGGCCCACACCATGGTGGATATGGCCAATCAGGATATTCTGCCCGCGGTGATGCGCTTTGCCGGCCAGGTGGCCCGGGACGGCGCGGATCAGCAGAAGTTTGGGCCGGAAATGGATTGGGGCTTTGAAAAGGACCTCCTGCGCCGCCTGAACGGGCTGATCAACGGCATCGGGGAAAAAGCCTCGGCGCTGAAAGACGCCGCCAACGGTATCGACCAGGCTGGCAATGCCCTGGAAAAGGCGCTGTATTGCCGGGATCAGGTGATCCGGCTGATGCAGGCCCTTCGCGCCCTGGCCGACGAGGCCGAAACCATCACCGATCAGCGCTTCTGGCCCTTCCCGGGGTACGGCGAACTGCTGACTACCAAATAAAGTCCAAGATTACACAATCCCTGGCCAAAATGGCTGGGGTTTTTGTCTGTCTGCAAAGAGTAACGGGGCGTTCGAGGGCTTTGCCCTCGAGCTCCCACCAGGGTGGGTGTCCCACCCTGAACCCGCCGCTAAGCGGATGCGCGTTTGCCGGATAACACGCAGCTTCCCGCTGCTGCTTGAATGTCGCGATCCGGCGCTTCCGGGCAGCGCGGCGAAGCCGCGCGGGCTTTTTTTTGCACGCAAAAGTGTAACGGGGCGTTCGAGGGCTTTGCCTTCGAGCTCCCACCAGGGGGGGTGTCCCACCCTGGGCCCGCCGCTAAGCGGATGCAGCGTTTGCCGGATAACACGCAGCTTCCCGCTGCTGCTTGAATGTCGTAATCCGCCGCTTCCGGGCAGCGCGGCGAAGCCGCGCTGGCTGTGCGCAAGCGCACAGCGAAAAACCTTGGGTCAGGCCGAGAAAATGAACAAGTTCATTTTCTCGGCCAGTCCCAAGGCTTTTCTTTTGCCCGGAAGCTCTCTTTGCGTTTATCAAGCTACAGGCGCAGTTTGTTTGTTACTTCTCCCAAGCCGGTTCGCCTGGGTGGGATGCAAGGGCGAAAGCCCTTGCCGCGGGATCATAAGGGCCGCGGAGGCCCTTATCGTCTCCTCACCGCCCGTGCTTCGACTCGTTGCGGCCCGGAGGGACGCATAAGAGCTATACAGCCAAGCTTGGAAGCGTACGAGCGCGGGCAAGCGAAGCGCAGGCCGTGCGTAGCTTGTTAGACGCAGCCGTGAGCCAGCATGGCGTCGGCCACCTTCAGGAAGCCGGCGATGTTGGCACCCACCACGTAGTTGTCTTCCTGGCCGTATTCCTTGGCGGCGGCGTCAATGTTAGCGAAAATGTTTTCCATGATGCCCTTGAGCTTGGCGTCCACTTCCTCGAAGGACCAGGACAGGCGCTGGCTGTTCTGGCTCATTTCCAGGGCGGAAGTGGCCACGCCGCCGGCGTTGGCGGCCTTGCCGGGGGCGAAGAGGATGCCGGCCTTCTGCAGGGCCAGGGTGGCCTCGTAGGTGGTGGGCATGTTGGCGCCTTCGGCCACGGCGATGACGCCGTTGGCGATCAGGGCCTTGGCGCCTTCTTCGTCCAGCTCATTCTGGGTGGCGCAGGGCAGGGCGATGTCGCACTTCACGGTCCAGATGCCGCGGAAGCCCTCGGTGTACACGCTGCCGGGCACGCGGGCGGCGTATTCCTTGATGCGTCCGCGCTCCACCTCTTTGATCTGCTTGACAACGGCCAGGTCGATGCCCTTTTCATCCACCACATAGCCGTTGCTGTCGCTCATGGCGATCACCTTGCCGCCCAGCTCAGTCGCCTTGGTGGCGGCGTAGATGGCCACGTTGCCGCTGCCGGATACGACCACCTTCTTGCCCTCGAAGGACTTTCCATGCTTGCGCAGCATAGCGTTGGTGAGGTAGCACAGGCCAAAGCCGGTGGCTTCCTTCCGGGCCAGAGAACCGCCGTAGGAGAGGCCCTTGCCGGTGAGCACGCCTTCATACAGGCCGGTGATGCGCTTGTACTGGCCATAGAGGAAGCCGATTTCCCGGGCGCCCACGCCGATGTCGCCGGCGGGCACGTCCTCATCCGCGCCGATGTACTTAAACAGCTCGGTCATGAAGCTCTGGCAGAAGCGCATCACTTCGTTGTCGCTCTTGCCCTTGGGGTCGAAATCGCTGCCGCCCTTGCCGCCGCCGATGGGCAGGCTGGTCAGGCTGTTTTTGAGCACCTGCTCAAAGCCCAGGAACTTGATCACGGAAAGATTGACGCTGGGATGGAGCCGCAGGCCGCCCTTGTAGGGGCCGATGGCGTTGTTATACTGCACACGGTAGCCGCGGTTCACCTGCACCTTGCCATTGTCGTCCACCCAGGGCACGCGGAACAGGATGGCCCGGTCGGGCTCCACAAAGCGCTCCAGCAATCCCTTGTTTTCATATTCGGGGTGCTTGTCAAACACGGGGCTCAGGGCTTCCAATACTTCCTTCACGGCTTGCAAAAATTCTTTCTCATGGCCGTTGCGTTCCACCAAACCGTTATAAACCTTCTCTACGTATGCGTTCATCCTTGAAGCCTCCTTGCTTAAAATGCAAAACGCCGAAGCGTTTTCTTCGGCGTTTATTATAGTAAACCAGGGCGCGGAAATGCAAGGTTTTCGCTGTTCTTTGCTTGTATTTTGCCTGTTTTTTCAGTGTATTTCCGCTTGATTCAGCTGCAGATAGTCAAGGCTCCATTCGTACAGCCCCGGATGCAGCAGCTTCTCCCCATCGGAGGGCGAAAGCACATAGCGCAGGGCCTTTTCCCGGATCTGCTCATTTTTGATGCTTTTCGCAGCGCTGAGATAGTCGGGCGACCAGGGAAGCGTGGTAAAGGCTTCGATGCCGGCCTCGCCCGCGTTGATGCGCGCCGCCTGATTGCAGGCCACGGTATTGTCCACGTTGCTCAGGTTCAGGCCGACCCACGTGATCAGGGCGGCAGAGCAAAGAATGGGGCAGATGCGCGCCTTCATGCAAACAGCCTTGACCACCGCCGCCAGAAGAGAAAGCGCGATCATGGCCATGGCCCACAGCGTCAGCAACCTGAGCAAACTCAGGCCATAGGCGGAAATGTAGAGCCGCATGCGGGAAAAGGCGGAATAGTCGATGAAGAGCGTCAGCAGCGACAGCACGGCGCACAGCGCACGCACCGTTTTGCTTTGCCGGCAC
>Ga0310694_10006736_pt1 | contig 10846 bp, 4 predicted proteins | sample 174DNAGHGhighgp2_FD_203884 | JGI IMG/M metagenome (GOLD analysis project Ga0310694, IMG submission 203884) | Sheep rumen microbial communities from Palmerston North, Manawatu-Wanganui, New Zealand - 1742 DNA GHGhigh gp2 (v2) (version 2) | ecosystem: Host-associated > Mammals > Digestive system >... | reverse complement strand
CTACCTGTGCCATATTATTTATTAATTTTAATAAATTTTACATTTCCTCCGTTCTTAAATATCTGCCATTGTTTGATATAGCAGAACTTTTGGCATAATCCTTCGTTATTTATTTTTTGGTTGATTCATGGCTTTTTCAAATTCGACTGCAAAGATACGAAATATCTTTGATATTTGCAAATAAATCGGCACTTATTTTTATTTTGTCTGCAAAATCGTTGGTTTCCACTATTTTATTTAAGGAAAACGCGCGGGGCGCAAAGAAAACGACAAAGCGACAAAGCGACAGGAGAAAGTTTCAAAGTGTCAAAGTTTCACAACAAAAATTGCAAATGGACAATATGGAATGGTGAAATAGTGTACGGTGTATGGTGTACGGTGTATGGTGTATGTTGGGGTGTGATTAGGTAGATGTATGGAGTAAAGTCTAGGATTGAGTCGTGATTGACTGGTAATTGACTGGTGATTGAGCCGTAGTTGGGCAGTAAAACACCAAAGGCAGCGGGAAGCTGCCTTTGATGTTAAACACCGCGATTGCAAGTCCTGACTCCGAACAGAGTTTTAACAGAGTCTTAACAGACTTTTTACGGGTTCAGAATCTGTCGTCGATTAGTCGGGGATGTTAGTCGCACGCCCCGGAGCGTGCATACTATTGCCGCCTCCACCGCCATTAACGGATACGTTCAAACTTTGCATTATTTGCTCCGTTTCTATAGCAGTTACATCAATAATTGGTTGCTTATACATTTTCATATTCGGTGTTATTTAATTTGCATTATATTTATTAGGATAACATGTGCGCGACGCGCATGGCGCGCTTGGTTATTTTACCAAGCGACCCGTTGCGTCAAACATCTTCTCGCCGCAGAGGATATACAAGTTACCGTTGATAAGTACTTTCTGTACACCATTCTCACCATTGAGCAATCCACCATTCTCAAGCCCTGTCGGCGTATTATGTCCGTTTACATTCATGGTGAAGTAACGACGTCCCGGCATCGGAGCAGATGCACTACCTACCTCGTCCATCTGCACGTAAGCGCGGTGAGCGATCACATCCAAATGATCAGCATCCACGAGCCACAAAGCATGGCCGGCGAAGTAATATACATTTGCTACATTATTCAAGGTGTAGTTGGTGAACGAACCCTTCATAGCACCGCTGTTATCCGGCTCAGAAGCCTCAGCCTCATCAGTGTAGTAGAAGTTCATCGCGTTGCTCTTAGCTTGGAACAAGTACGGTTTACCCGGAGTCATGTGGCTAACGGAAGCGAAGACGATCTTACCATCAGCGTTCTTACCAACCAATTCGAAGATATCACCGCCGGTAGCTACTGCGCCGTGCTCGAGACAGATAGTACCGAGCTCACCCGGAGCCATCCAGTCGTCACCATGAGCCGCGTCACGTGCATGATCCGGAGCCGACTTCTTCATGAACTTAACGCTTGTGAAGTTGAACATATTTCCGCCATTAGCTGTTGTTACGGTCAGTACAACATCGCCAGCCGGAACGAAACCGTAATAGGTCAATGCCGTTCCGTTCTTGGAGCCCATATCAGTCTGAACACCATTGACTACCAAGTAACGATAATCGGACTTATCACCGGTATTCGAGAAGACAACTTTGATAACTCCATCAACTGTAGAATGGAACTTAATCATCGATGCTTGCAACTTACCGCTTGAGAACTTGTTCGCGGTAACGATGAGGTTGTCGGATTCGAAATCTCCGTTGTTAACGATACCTGCTACGTTAGCGAAGATTTCTTCGTTACACATGTTGCTGCCTGCTGCACTACCGTCATTTGCCTTCGAGAAGTCCCAAGTAATATCGTCCGTTACATCTACGAGCACAGCGATTGCATGATCTACATGGAAGCGAACGGTGTAAACATTAGACTCAGAATGATCTTCCGAAGTTACCGTTACGGTCGATGTCGCCTCGTAGTTAACAAATGAGCTCTCGTTAAAGATAACAACATTTGCATAACCGGCCATAGTAGCCGTTGCAGTCAGCGTCGGAACATCTACAGTGCCTTCCGGCAGATATACGTCATACTCAAGTACTGCCGGATCAAATGCCGGATCAAGCGTACCAGCCGAAACATTCAGTGCGCTCAACGTAGCGTCTGTCGCATCGCGATAAGCCAGCGTTGCCTCGTCAGACTTAACGGAGTTGTCTTGGAAACCAGCCTTTGAGTTGGTAACGATGACATAGTACGTACCCTCGGTAGTGGTCGTCAGGGTTGCCTCGTCAGCACCTGAAACTTCGCTGTCATCCGAAGCGTTATACCATTGATACGAGAGCGTACCACCATCGCTTACCTCGGCTACAACCGTTGCGGTCAAATCGCCCGGATCAAAGGTCTGCTTTGTAGCCGGCTGTGTAGTAATCGTCGGTTCCTCACACTTCGGCAAAGCGAATGCGATGTTAGTCAGTTTAACGGCCGAAGTAGTGGATGGAACAATGTACCAAGTACCTGCTACTGCCAAATCAAATGTTTCCTCTCCTGCTACGGTGACTGCCGTTGCCGTGGTTCCATCCTCTGCACTATTCTGCGATACATAGTACTTAGCAGAACTTGTTGTTACTGTTAATGTCAACGGAGCAGCAATAGTGAACGAAAGCGGGGTCTTAATTTGCAACTCTGTGCTATTAAGAACTTTCGCATTCGAACTCGGTGTGAACGCAAAGCCTTCGAACGTAGCTGCTACATTTTGAGCACCTAATACACGTCCTTGATTCAAGTTCACCTCATAACCTGCCTCACCGGCACGTTTCAACAATGTACCATCCTCAATAACCTTCATTTGAAGAATCTTCACATCCGTACTATTGGTTGTTACATAGAACGAACGCAAATCGCTACTATTGTATGTGTAATACAGTGTCGCATAGCGCTCCTTAGAAGGAACTGAAATAGTCTCTGTCACTGCCTCAGTTGCTCCCTCCAATACCTTTTGGAGATACAATTCTTTAGCAGAACCATTAGTATTGTAAAGAACGAACTTCACTTTTGTCTGAGTAGTTGTAGCATTATAAGCAACAACCTTGTTCAAGCCTGACAATCCTACAATGGAGCCTCCGGTACTTCCGAACGATGCACAGTTATGAGTTGACTCATCAAAACTAACCGTACCCGCAGTAACACCGGTAGTAAAGTTGGTTGTATTGATAGAGCCATCACCATTTAGCAACTTAATTCCTGCCGGCTCGGCTTCCCATACGGCATAGAAGATCTTCGGAGCATTGATAGTAAACGATGTAACATCAACTACGTCACTAACCGATGCGCCAGCACTTTCTGCCCAACCCTTGAAGATATATTCGTCTTTTGTCGGAGCGGTCGGCTCTACAGGGCTTCCTCCCTCCGTAACCTGTTGCGGGTCAACAGCGGAGCCACCTTGAGCATCGAAGGTAACGGTATATTTCGTTGCACCTGCCGTAACAACCACATTGAAATCAACAGATGCCTGACGGATTGTCTCCGAAGCAACCTGTGTGGCTGTGACTACTGCTGTACCGGCAACTGTTGCTGTGAAGTTATTGCCTGAGATACTTGCGTTTGTACCACCATCCGTCTTAACTGCGTAAGTGATAGCTGCATCACTATTATAAGTACTGATGAGTGTGCTCAGGTCTAAAGCGGGATCTCCGGTCGTGTAGGCACCATTATCATAAGCAAGCGTATTGGCAGCAAGTGCTTTCACAAGAATCTTCGTAAAACCACCATCACCGCCCGTTTGATTGCTTTCGATAGCGATGAAGTTCGCTTGCGTATTATCAAGCGCCAACTTGATAGCAGAACCGCTTGCTGCGGTTTTATCAACGCTACTCAGCACACCGTTCACATAAATCTTCACATTTCTTGCGCCTCCGGAGCCGGATGTCAATTGAACTTCGTCACAATCCTGAATAGCGAAATAAACACGCGTATTACCGGACGATATACGCGGAGTACCATCCTCTACTTTCTTTGCAAACTTAACACCCTTACCGGATTCCCAACCATAAGGAGCAAAGGCATAAGACGGAACAGCGTCGAACGTAACCTCCTCATCTAATGTGAGCGCCGAAGGAGTGAGTTGAACGAATGTAAGAGTATAATCATCGTAGTTCGAGTCTGCACCTGTGATACGCAGTTTGTCTGACTCCATAGAAGCACTTGCACCCGAAACACCTGATTGATACTCAATGTTAGCCAGAACAACTGTCGGCTCGCTTGCGCCGATATACGGCACGCGGATCTCTAAACCTGCTGCGTTGATAGCGCCCTTCGCACCATTCGAGAACGGAACAGTGAGAAGACCTCTCTTCGCTTCGGCCTCATTGATAGTAATCTCGTAATCCTGCGTAGTAGTGTTATCCTCGGCGGTTACGGTTACTACAAATTTGTGATTCGTTCCGTCGTAATTCACTTCGACTTTTTGAGCGTCCTCCGATTTGGTATAAGTTACTTTATCGGTGGTAGGATCTGCTGTACCATAGTCCTTCGTAATGGTGTATGCCAATGTAGCAGCATCAAATGTCGGACTCAAAGTGTAACCTGTTACAGCAAGTGCATCCAGAGTAACCACATCGCTTGCAGCAGTTGCCTTGCTAACACTAATAGTATAGGTGTCGCTGTGTGTACCATCTTCAGCGGTAACGGTAATCGTTTGCGTATTAGCCGGATCACCAGCAGTCGGAACAGCAACGGTAAATCCACTTGCAGGTACAGCCGTAGCCAACGGATGGATGGAATAAGTTACTGCTACTTCCGTCAAAGCAGAAGCTGCGGCAACCTCATAACTATATACCTTACCTACAGGAGTGATCGCTTCGCTATTGATAGTCACATTAGAGATCGAGCAGTCAGTACTTGCCTCGCACGAACGGTTAACCGACAGAGAATATACATACGGGTTCATATCAGAACCGGTCGCAGAAGTACGATAGAGATATATAGCGGTCTTACCCGTTGCACTTGAATTGAGAACAATCTCATTTTCACCCTGCGCAACTCCACTTGTCATTTCTCCAATTAAAGTAGTACCCTTGTCAGAGAATAATTGCAACTTAGCAGATGCCGTTGTTACATAAACAGTAGCCACATCACCAGCACGCAAAGGTTTAGACAAACCGGTAATACCCAGCCAATAGTTATCAGAACCTATTTTACGTCCTGTCTTCTCATCGTATTCTGAAGTACCGGAAGACAACTTCACGTCTTTTGTTCCTGTAAGAATACCGGAAACAATACCGTCGCTTTGTCCGTTCTGAACAATCTTAATCAACTCACCGCACAATTTGCTTATTGTAACGGTATGAGCGTCCGAAGCAATCCACTCATCTGTTTCATTATTATCGTTACGAGCTTTTGCAACAATACTATACGTACCTGGAGTAGCTGCAGTAAAATTAAATGTTGCGGAACTTTGACCAGACTGCTCAACGTTATCAACAAACCACTTAAACGCTGTAGCCGTCTCGTCGGGAGTTGCTGTCAACGTAACCGGAACAGTTGCATATCCAGTAGTTCCACCAGCCACCGTTACAGAAGCAACAGGGTCAGAACTTCCACCGCCACCAGAAAGATAATTACCGGTTGTCAAAGTAACAGTAAACGAAGCTATCTTCAGCTCTGTATTGTTGTCAACAAAACGGAGATATGATTTTCCTCCAACTACCGTTAAATCACTACTTGTGAAGGAGAAAGATTGCGGGCCCTTTTTCCCATCTGATGTGGGGGTCGCATTATATTTAGACCACAAACGTTTCGAATCCGCAGCAGCAGTATTATCTACATACAATTGCAGGTAACGAGAATCTGATGAACTTTTCACAGTCATGGATATAGTTCCGGCACTCTCGTCAGGAACAGGAATATAGCCACTACTTTGTCCCTGCCAAGAGAATTGATTACTGCTTGTAAATTTCATTTTGCCACTTGCTGATGGTGCAAACACTATATCATTGTCATCATCGCCCGCAGCAGGAATATTCACTTGCGAACTCGGCAGAATAAATGTCCATGTAGATGATGTTCCATCCGCAGAAATCACCCGTGTAGAATAATCTCCTACGGTTTCAACAGGATCCGCTGCCCACATTTGTCCGAAGCCAAATAGCAGGACTGTGAGTAAAGTAAAAATTTTGTTAATTTGCTTTTTCATAAGCATTAAATTTTTGATTGTTAATATTTGAGTTAATTTATTTATATTATCTACAAGCGCGGTAAAAGGACATTCCAGTTATTTGTAATACGGTTTACCACATATTCTCCTTCTCCACATTTGTCATAGAACGCGTACCAGTTTGTCCGATTTCTGGTGTACGTATACACATATTGACCATAGCTTTCCAGACCCACAAACGTATTTACACGATGAATCGTCAACGCATCTATTTTATCAATATTACTCGCAATATCATCGAAAATCCGATTTGCGTGTTCTTCCGTCAAAGAAGGGTCAATGGCATTTCCTATACGGAAAGAAACCAGTCCGGCAAGAATCCGCGACAAATCCTCATTCGCTTGTTGCGTATATTTCAACATGCTACAGCAGATTTAATCATTTGCGACATCCTATAATGACCGAGTTCCTTAAATTCTTCCGGTGTCAAGAACTCCTTGCTCTCCAATTCCTCTATTCTATTTCTATTCATATCTGTAAAAGTTAAATAATTTCACGGCGCAAAGATACAAATAATTTTTTATATACGCAAGCGCGCGGGGCTATGCGCGCGATTTTTGCACAAAATACGTCAATTAATCTACCCGCATACAAAAAGGAGGAGTTCGAGGCTCCTCCTTTTTGTTCTATAAAATCCGCAGGGCGGTATTACTCATCGTCACGAGTGAGGGCGTTCTCGGCAGCCTCACGGGCAGCCTGGATAGCCGCATACTCTTCCTTATTATGCACGGAGATCTTCGCGAACTCACGCATACCGGTTCCGGCAGGGATGAGGTTACCGCAGATCACGTTCTCTTTCATTCCTTCGAGGTAATCCACCTTACCGCGGATAGCGGCTTCGTTGAGCACCTTCGTAGTCTCCTGGAAGGAGGCAGCGGACATGAACGATTTCGTACCCAAAGCGGCACGCGTGATACCTTGCAGAATCTGCTTAGCCGTTGCGCACTCTGCGTCACGGGCTTTCACCAGTTTCTTATCACGGCGACGGAGACTCGAGTTCTCATCATGCAGACGACGAGCGGTAACGATCTGACCCTCGTGGAGGTTCTCCGAAGCACCTGCATCGGTGATGACCTTGCGGCCCCAGATACGGTCGTTCTCCTCCAAGAAGTCCATCTTATCCACTACGTCACCCTCCAAGAAGCGAGTGTCACCCGGGTCAAGAATCTCGACCTTACGCATCATCTGGCGAACGATAATCTCGAAGTGCTTATCGTTGATTTCCACACCCTGCATACGATATACAGCCTGTGCCTCATTGACGATATAATCCTGTACGGCTGTCGGACCCTGGATAGCCAGGATATCTTCCGGCGTGATAGCACCGTCAGACAGCGCTACACCGGCACGTACATAATCGCCTTCCTGCACGAGGATCTGCTTCGACAGCGGGATGAGATAAGCCTTCTGCTCGCCAAGTTTGCTCGTTACAAAGAGCTCACGGTTACCACGTTTGATCTTACCGAACGAAACCTCACCGTCGATCTCAGCTACCACAGCCGGGTTGGACGGGTTACGTGCCTCGAAGAGCTCGGTGATACGCGGCAGACCGGAGGTGATATCACCACCACGGTTCGTAGCGCGGGCCATCGAGAAGAGGACATCACCCACCTTGACTGCTGCGCCTTCCTGATGGATCAGGCTCGCCTTAACAGGCAAGTTATAGGTACGGAGGACATTTCCTGCCTTGTCCACGATATGTGCCTGCGGCATCTTGGTCTTGTCCTTGGTATCGGTGATAGAAACCTCGCGTTTACCGGTTTGCTCATCGACTTCGGTCTTACAGGTTACACCTTCGATGACATCTTCATACTTGATGATACCGTCTTGCTCGATCAGTAACGGCGTCTTATACGGGTCCCACTCGCAAACGAGCGTATCCTTCGGATATTTCTGTCCGGACTCCACATAGAGTTTGGAAGCGTACGGGATATCGAAGTTAGAGAGTACAACGCCGGTCTTCTCATCCTTGAGGCTCATGGCGTTCTGACGGCTAACGACGATGACCTCGCCGGAAGCAGTAGTGATAGTACGGAGATCTTCGATCTCGATGATACCTTCACGCGTCAGTTTGTATTCGCCCTTGGCTGCATCACCACCTGCCAAACCACCGGAGTGGAAGGTACGGAGGGTCAACTGAGTACCCGGCTCACCGATAGCCTGCGCAGCGATAACGCCGACCGCCTCACCTCTCTGCACCATCTTACGTGATGCGAGGTTACGGCCGTAGCACTTCGCGCAGACACCATGCTTGGATTCGCAGGTGAGCACTGAACGGATCTCCACCTCTTCGATACCAGCCGCCTCGATAGCTTCGCATTGTGCCTCGCGGATCTCTTCGCCCGCAGCCACAATAAGCTTACCGTCGTTATCATGGATATCATGTACTGATACACGACCGAGGATACGGAGCGTGAGCGATGCGATAGTATGACCGTTAGCATCCTTGATAGCGCGTGCCGTCAAGCCACGGAGCGTACCGCAGTCTTCCTCATTGATGATGACATCATGCGAGACATCGACCAGACGACGTGTCAGATAACCGGCATCGGCCGTCTTCAAAGCGGTATCAGCAAGACCCTTACGGGCACCGTGGGTAGAGATGAAGTACTCGAGCACGGACATACCTTCTTTGAAGTTAGCGAGCACCGGGTTCTCGATATCCGGACGGGTATCAGTAGCACCGGCTTTCAACGGCTTGGCCATAATACCACGGATACCTGCCAACTGCTTGATCTGCTGTTGGTTACCACGGGCACCGGAATCCATCATCATGTAAACGGAGTTGAAGCCCTGGTCGGCACTCTTCATGTGATCCATCAGGATAGTGGTCATCTCGCCGTCGATCTGCTTCCAGGTATCAACTACCTGACGATAGCGCTGATCGTCGGACACCTCACCTTCGTTATACAACTCGGTAATCTGGTCCACGATGTCGTTACCCTTGTCGATAAGGGCTTTCTTCTCTTCCGGAATGAGAATATCATTCAGGTTGAAGCTCAGACCGCCTCGGAAAGCACGGTAGTAACCCAAGTCCTTGATATCATCGAGGAACTGTGCTGCGCGAGCCACACCGCAGGTCTTGATGACTTGCGAGATGATGCTCTTCACGGCACCTTTCTTCATCAACACGTTCTGGAAACCGATCTCTTCCGGTACATACTGGTTCACAATAACGCGTCCCGGAGTGGTCTCATAGATCTGGCCCTTCACACGCACTTTGACTTTCGCATGGATATCGACGCGACCCTCATTGAGTGCGACAATTGCTTCTTCCTCGGAATAGAAGACGAGTCCCTCGCCTTTCACGCCCGAGCGTTCCTTAGTAATATAATAAAGACCAAGGATCATATCCTGCGAAGGTACGGTAATCGGGTTACCGTTAGCCGGGTCAAGGATGTTATGCGAGCCAAGCATCAGCAGTTGTGCCTCAAGGATAGCCTCATTGGACAACGGCAAATGGACTGCCATCTGGTCACCATCGAAGTCGGCGTTGAAACCGGCACAAGACAGCGGGTGCAACTGAATAGCCTTACCCTCGATCATCTTCGGCTGGAAAGCCAGAATACCATGACGGTGAAGTGTCGGGGCACGGTTTAGCAGAACAGGGTGTCCTTCCATCACATGCTCAAGGATCTCATAGATAACCGGCTCACGACGATCGATAATCTTCTTCGCCGATTTAACGGTCTTCACGATACCGCGCTCAATGAGCTTGCGGATGATGAACGGCTTATAGAGTTCGGCTGCCATCTCTTTCGGCAGACCACACTCGTGCATCTTGAGTTCCGGACCTACAACGATAACCGAACGCGCGGAGTAGTCCACACGTTTACCGAGCAGGTTCTGACGGAAACGTCCCTGTTTACCTTTGAGCGAGTCGGAGAGCGACTTCAACGGACGGTTTGCCTCGGACTTCATGGCCGTCGTCTTACGGCTGTTGTCGAACAAGCTGTCCACTGCCTCTTGCAGCATTCGCTTCTCATTACGCAGAATAACATCCGGTGCCTTGATCTCAACGAGTCTCTTCAGACGGTTATTACGGATAATAACACGACGATAGAGGTCGTTCAGGTCGGAAGTAGCGAAACGACCACCGTCCAGTGGAACGAGCGGACGTAACTCCGGAGGCGTAACAGGAATAGCCTGCAAGATCATCCACTCGGGACGGTTCTTGCCTTTCGAAGCACGGAAAGCCTCTACAATCTGCAGACGCTTGAGAGCCTCCTGACGACGCTGAACGGAACTGGACTTGTCGGCTGTTGCACGAAGATCGTACGACAACTGATCCAGATCAATCGCGCAAAGCAGATCATAGATAGCCTCAGCACCCATTTTGATGATGACCTTGTTCGGATCGGAATCCTCCAGTTGGTCATTGCCTTCCGGCAGGATATTGAGAATCTGCTGGTACTGGTCTTCATCCAGCAACATACAATTCTCAATAGGAATACGATTCTTATCCGTCTCGTGCTTCTCGCCGATCTCCTGACCCTCGAGCGCACCGGCACGTACTACGATATATTTCTCGTAATAGATGACAGAGTCGAGTTTCTTGGTCGGGATACCGAGCAAGGCAGCCATCTTCGAGGGCAGCGAACGGAGATACCAGATATGTGCAACGGGAACGACGAGTTTGATGTGTCCCATACGTTCACGACGCACTTTC
>Ga0310694_10006735_pt1 | contig 10847 bp, 7 predicted proteins | sample 174DNAGHGhighgp2_FD_203884 | JGI IMG/M metagenome (GOLD analysis project Ga0310694, IMG submission 203884) | Sheep rumen microbial communities from Palmerston North, Manawatu-Wanganui, New Zealand - 1742 DNA GHGhigh gp2 (v2) (version 2) | ecosystem: Host-associated > Mammals > Digestive system >... | reverse complement strand
CTTCCTTCTCCGTTACATCCGCATCGTCACTGCTGCCGACATCGCCTCCATCAACTGGAAACGCACAATTCCGGGCATTGCAGCAGGCATACTCGGGGCGTTCTGCATCTCCGTCCTGACAGAGGATGTGGAACTCCCCGACATGATGAAACAACTGACGCTCGCTTTGTCGCACAACGTCTGGGGAGTGCTCACACTCGTCATCACCGGGCCGGTTGCCGAAGAACTCCTCTGTCGCGAAGCCATCGAAGGCGAAATGCTCCGTAGGGGAGCCAAGCCATGGACGGCAATCATCGTCTCGGCACTGGCATTCAGCATCTTGCACCTCAACTTTGCACAAGGGCTTTATGCCCTCCCGCTCGGCATCGTGTTCGGCATCATCTACTACAAAACCGGCAACATCGTGGTGACGACCCTCCTTCACATCCTCAACAATGGCTTCGCCGCCGTACAGCTCTTCAGCTTGGACGAAAGCTACGACGAAACCTCCTACGCCGATTTGTTCGGCAGCACCACAGCCACCTACGCAATCGCGGCACTTTGCGGCCTTCTGTGCCTCGTCTTCATAAAGGTATTTTGGGATTGTTACCGCCCTCGCGGAGAGACAAAAAAAAACGGCCCTACTTGACTTAAAAAGCCAAGAGGCCGTGTTAAATTTATTAAATATGCGGTACAAAGTGTTAATTTAGATTAAACGCCCTATTCCACCATGTTGATATTACTATATGAAGTTGTACCTTTGCACTGAATTTATCCCTAATAGGGGTAGGCTATGCGACGTTAAACATTAAAAACCTCCATAATAAACGAGAAACAGGCAAAAGAAGGACAAAAGAGAATTAGGAACAACATTATTTATTAATTTATAAATTATTTACAAACAATGAAAAAGAAACTCATTCAAGTTTTCATGCTGTTGGTAGCTACCATCAGTGTGGGTTCGTTTGTGTCATGTAAGGATACAAACGAAGATCTGTACAACGAGTTGCGTTCGCAGATGGTTCCCAGCAATGCGACCCTGCAGCAAGCTCTTGCCCAGCAGCAGTCCAAGTTGGCAGACCTTCTCCAGGAGTTCAAGAACCTCCAGGCTGCAATGCCCGCTCCCTGCGCTTGCAACGAAACAGCAATGCAAGCTGACATCGACGCTCTCAAGACAGCTGTGGCTGGCCTTAAGACAGCAGTCGATGGCCTTGAAGATGATGTTGACGGCATCAACGATGACATCACCGGCATCAATGGCAACATCACCGGCATCAAGACCGACATCCAAGGACTCAAGGATGCCATCCTGGCTCTTCAGAAAGGGCTCAACGATGCCAATGTTGACATCACAGGCCTCACTGCCAGCTTCACAACCGAAATCTCAGGCATCAAGGATCTGATTGGTCTCCTGCAAGCCGCAATGGGTGACAAGGCTGACCAGGCAACTGTGGATGCAGTCGTCGGCGACCTGAAGAACCAGATTGCCAACATCAAGACAGGTTTGGACGCACTCAATGACCAAAACCTTCTGGCTCTGATTTCTGCAGAACAGCAGTTCTCAAAGGACCTTAAGGACAGAATCGATACTTTGGAAGGATTGCTTGCAAGCCTTAAGAACGATTCTGATGACAAGTTCGGCGACATCCTCACAAGACTTGCCAAGGCTGAACAGGCAATTATCGACAACAAGGCATGGATGGATCAGCGGTTGGCCGACATCAAGGGCGACATCACAGCCGCTCAAACAACAGCCGACAACGCCTTTACCCTTGCAAACACAGCTAAAACAAGCGCCGAGCTGGCTCTTAACGAAGCAAAGAGGATTGAAGGTTTGGCAAACGCAGCCCAAGCAGCCGCTGACAAGGCTCAGGGTGATGCAACTGCCGCACAGAAGGCTGCTCAAGACGCACAGGCTGCAGCTGACTTGGCTTATGCTCTCGCCGCTCAAGCAATGGCAACCGCCAACAAGGTGAACGACCTCGCTGTCACCGTTGCAACACTGACAGGCAAGGTTGAGGCTAACGAACAGGCCATCGCCAAGTTGCAGCAGGATACGAAGGATCTCCGCAACCTTATCGATCAGAACAAGGACAAACTCCAAGAGGCTATTGACAAAGTCAACAGCGACCTCCAAACAAAAATCGACGGCCTCAAGACTGACATCAATGACAAAATTGATGCCCTCAAGAGCGAACTCCAAGGCAAGATTGACAACCTCGACAACAAGCTCCAAGACAAGGTTTACGAGCTCATGACCAAAATCAATGAACTCCAAAACAGTGTTATTACCAATGCTAAGGACATCGAGGCAAACGCAAAGGCAATTGCTACAAATGCTGACAATATCAAGGCCAATGCTGATGCTATCGACAAGATTCAGGAGCAGATTGGCAAGTTCGAAGCAAGCATCACACTGGCAACCGAAAAGGCCAACCAGGCTTATAAGGAAGCAAGCGAAGCCAAGGCTAAGGCTGATGCCAACGAACAGAGCATTTCCGACCTGAAGGTTAAGGTTGGTGTGAACGAAACCAGCATTGCGAACCTCACGAAGACCACCGACGACTTGAAGGACGCAGTCAACGACCTCAAGACTCAGATGGCTCAGATCGGTGTCAACACCAAGGCTATCGAAGACCTCGCAAAGACTGTCGATGATACAAAGGATGCCCTCCAGGACCTCCAGAGCAAGTACGACGACCTGGAAGACCAACTGAGCGACCTCAAGGCAGAACTTGTTGAAGCAAAGGCAGAATGTTCAAAGAACCTCACTGAGGCTAAGGCTTACGTTGACACACAGATGGCTACCCTCAAGGCTGCTGTCGTTAAGGAAATTGCCGACGCTCTTAACAACTACTACGACAAGGATGCCCTCAACAAGATTCTCGAAGGCTATGCAAAGGCATCTGACCTGAACGGCCTCGCTACTCAGGACGATCTCGACAAGCTCGGCGACGACCTCAGCGACCTCAATGACAAGTTCTATAAGGAAATCCTCGCTCTGTACGACAAGATTACCGATGGCGATAAGCAAATTGGCGATAAGCTCTACGACTTGGCACAGAGAGTTGCTGCTAACGAACAGCACCTCGAGGATATTGACAAGGTTCTCCAGACAATGGACGCGAAGTTCAAGGACTATGTTCCCCGCGAGACTTTGATCGCTTGGTACTGGCTCCTGATGGACAGAATCAACACTGTGGACGGCAAGGTTGACGGCATGAAGGATCAAATCAAGAACGAGCTCTCTCAGTGGATTAACAATGATCTTATTAACGATATTAAGGATCAGCTCCCCGACCTCATAAAGGAAGTGCTTGGCGACGATACCAACTTCGTTACAAAGGACGACCTTGAGGATCTCGTGAACAACCTTATTAAGGACAAGGTTGACGCTAGTGATTTTGCTGACGCTCTCTTGGATATAGCAGCACTGGAAGCTCGCGTTACGGCTCTTGAGAACGGAACAGTCAAGCTCGGTGACTACAATGTAGATAAGGGCAAGATTTGGAGCGCAATCGACAAGGCAAACGACGAGATTGGTGGTCTTCAGGACGCTGTTAAGACAATCAACGATAAGCTCCCGACAATGGAGTCTGATATCGCCGCATTGAAGGATGACGTGAAGGCTGTACAGGACAAACTCGCCAATGAGATTGAACCCAAGATTAATGCCCTCACGGCTGACGTTAAGGCAATTCAGGACTATCTGGGTCAGCAGATTACAGGCATTTCCATTCAGGGTACCCACAACCCAATGTTCGGCTCATTCAGCATTCCCGCAAACATCCAGTCCAACGTCCTCATTGCTTACTATGGCAGACCCGCTACAGCGGTTGAGTTCCCCACCACCGATGATGTGATGTATGTTCGCAAGGAAGAGGTTCTCACGGATGATGATTGGACAATGATTAATGGTGACGACATCGTCTTTACACAAAGGGCAAATAAGACCCTTATGAACGAGTACGAGACAACGGATGAAACTGGTGCTCGTGTTCTGGCAGCGAGTGCCGGTAAGGTATATGTAACTGTTAATCCGACATCAGTAAATGCAAATAAACTGCAACTGAAGATTGTCAACAGCCAGGACGAGGAATCACTCATCAATCTCTCTCCGCTCAGGAGGAGCAGTGCTACCCTGCAGTTCGGCTTCAGCCGTGCCGACAATGCCTTCTACGAGGCTGATGCCTATGTCAAAATTAACGATTTGGATAATGTTGACAGACCGTTTAGCGAACAGGCCATTAAAGACCTGGGCAAGGTGGCAAAGGAACAGTTCCGTAACATCTTAAATAATTCGATGGCTGCTGGAAGCACAGGCTTGGATGGATTGGCAACTCAAGTTTATGAAGTTGTCCGCAGTCTGAGACTTGACCAGAGCGGCGTGAAGTGTCCGTTCAAGGCTGCAGACGGTGTGACCGACCAGGCTGTTTATTCACAGTACAACCTTGCAGCAACAGCTGTCAAGCCTATTACTTTGGGATTCGGAAAAGACTTCAACTACTATACAGTTCCTGGCTACGAGCGTGTAGAAGGTCTGCTCAACAGGATTTCAAACACTCTGAAGAGCAAGTTTAAGACAGCTCTTACCAAAGGTACAGGCATGGTTCAAGACATTGTTGACGGTATTGATATTTCAAAGATTGAGCTTAAAGACCTCAAGGACGAGACTGTTGCAAGATTTGAGATAACAATCGGTGATGACGTAAGTATTGACGGACTTACTTACCACATGCAGATTCCAGAAGGTGCCTCAGTTCCCGTTATGTTTGGCAGTCATTTGACAGTTAACGGCCAGCCGGTTAACATCCCCGCAGATTTGTTCGTTGACGAAGATGCTTCCGACCCAGGTGTAGAAGCATTAACTTTGGTAGTCACTGGAAATGTGACAAGCACCAGTGTTCCTATGAGAATCGTCATCCCTGTTACCAACGATGCTGTGAAGAAGTATGTATGGTATGATTTGGAAGAAGGTCAAATCCCCAACACCGGTTTCAGCATGGGCACTGGTCTGGCAATTGACAACCGCGTTGTCGCACGATTCTCGCTATCTGCATCTTATGCCGGCTATGACATCACTCCTGCCGCTACTCCCTTGGTTGTCCAACTTAATGAAATGATTGATTTAAGCAGCGGCACAACACCCACTCTGCATCTCAGCTTCACATACGACCTGCGTAATGAAATGGCTGAAGTTTGGGGCAACTCTCAAGACGCTGTAGGCAACGTAAGGGATCTCTTGGAGAATCTCCTCGCAGACATCAACGACACTCTGGATAGAATTAGAAACTACGAGAACAAGTTCAACACTCTGGTTGATTCTTACTTTGGCCCGGATGGTAAGCTGCATGGCTATCTTGACAAGATTAACAACCCGATTGTCAACTTCGTTAACGGTATCAACTGGCAGCTCGGTCCCTTCATTGTTGCTGAAGATATCAACGGCTTCAAGGTTATGAGCGCAAACAAGTCTATGCCTACCGTAATGTCAAAGAACACTTTGAGGATTTATCCTACTTCAAAGAATCTGGAAATCGTTGTTCCGTTTGCAAGGAAGCATGTTGCTGTTACCAATGTATTCAAGGGTAGCGCAAGTGCTCAGGGCGGTGATGCCGATTGTGTCGCTAAGCTGAAGGCTGCCAACACTGGCGACCTCAACAAGGTTATCGACGGTACACGGCGTATGATTGAAGTAACCGGAGTGGAGAGAGGCTACACTTATGAGTTCGCATACTCTGTTCTCGACTTCAATGGCAACATCTCTACAAGGAAGACTTACATCAGGATAAAGTAAACCCTCTGAACTAATAATAAGTAATGATTATGAAACTCAAGAAGATATTCTTGTCAGCTGCACTGCTTGCCGGATGCCTCACAGCATCCGCGCAGCAGCCGCAGGCTGCGGAGAAGCCTTGCTGCAAGGCATATGCTCCTCACTGGTATGTTCAGGCTCAGATAGGCGGACAGTACACATTGGGCGAAGTAGGTTTCGGTGACCTTCTCTCTGGTAACTTCCAGGTGGCAGGCGGTTACAACTTCACTCCCGTATGGGGTCTGCGCTTGGCCATCGACACTTGGCAGAGCAAGGGTGGTACTGACCTCGGTTATCTTGGTCTTGGCAAACAAACATGGAAGTACAACTACATCGCTCCCACGCTTGATGTTACCTGCGACCTGACAAACTGGATTTATGGTTACAAGGCAGACCGTATCTGTAACTTCGGTCTGTTGGCAGGCTTGGGTGCTAATGTTGGTTGGAACAACGATGATGCTGCTGCCGTAAAGAGTTTGATTTTTGCTACTGGTGGCCAGGCCATTGACCCTGCACATACCATGAGTCTCTATTGGGACGGTACCAAGACTCGTTTCGTAGGCCGCTTCGGTGCTTACCTCGACTTCAAAGTTAGCCGTCGTGTTGCTCTCGGCCTCGAGCTGAACTGCAATGCTACCTCCGACCACTACAACTCCAAGAAGGCAGGTAATGCAGACTGGTACTTCAATGCATTGGCCGGTGTGAAGGTAAGACTTGGCAAGCTTGCTCCAAAGGCAGCTCCAGAACCAATCGTTATCGAGAAGATTGTCGAGAAGATTGTCGAGAAGCCCGTAGAACAACAACAGCCCGCTGTTAAGGAACCCGAACCCACTCCCCAGCGTGAGACTCTGCGTCGCGACATTTTCTTCACACTCCGTGGCTCCGAGGTTAGCAGAACCGAGATGGCTAAGGTGGAAGATGTTGTTGCATACCTCAACAAGTATCCCGATGCAAAGGTATCCGTTACCGGTTATGCCGACAAGGGCACTGGCAATGCAAGGCTCAACATCGGTTATGCACAGAAGCGTGCTCAGGTTATCACCAATCTGTTGGTCAACAGGTTTGGCATTGACCGCAGCCGCATCATGATGGACAGCAAGGGAGACACCGTTCAGCCCTACGAGCAGAACGATCTCAACCGTGTCACCATCTGCATTTGCGAATAACAATTGACGTTCTTCAAATTAATTAACCTCCCCCCGTCATTCTGCTGCAAGCGTAGTGGCGGGGGGATGAATTATCATACTTAATGACTATGAGAAGATTCTACACATTATTTATTATTATATTGCTTTGTCAGTCGGGTGCTGTTGCACAAGACATGGGTTCGGGAATTCTTGGCTATGACGCCTATTACCGTGTCCGTAATTTCGGTCAGGATCGTTATGTATATGTCAGAGACAACTACGACGGCTCTAACCTGATTAAACAGACTGGTGACTTTCAGGCAATCCAGCTGTGGAAGGATGCCAGCAAGACAATAGCCGACCCAGCCAGCGTTATCTTTATACACAGGACCAGCAACGGGCAATACGACCTGCAGGCGCAGGGAACTGGTATACGTGCACTCACCGGCTATACCGTTAACATCAGCAACAGGTTGTCGGATGGGACATACAAGGTCTATGCCACAAAGGAGAACGTGACGGTATATCTCGACGATGAAAGAACCAATTCACGAGACCAGGGTATGCTTGGCACTAAAAACTCAAACGACAAGTTCCGCAGATGGGTTGTAGATAAGATTGAGACGAACAGTGCCACCAACTATTTCGGCATCAAGCCAACTGTTCAGCTGAACGGCAAATACTATCGCCCGTTCTTTGCCGACTTTACCTTCAAGACGGCATCCCCCGATATGCACGTCTATTATGTGAGCAAGGTAGCGGGCACAGAAGTAACGTTGAAAGAAATAGGAGGCGAAATCCCCGCGAAAACTCCCGTTATCATCGAGTGTGCATCTGCCGACCCCTCCAACAACCGCATAGACATTCTCACTTCCAAGCCATCCTCAATCAGTGGAAACAAGCTGGAGGGCGTCTTTTTCTGCAACGGTGAACGTGGCAGGGAATCCGTGGAAGCATATAGAGCATTTGGGGCAGACACCATGCGCGTCTTCACGGCAGTCGATGGCAAGCTCATTATGAGCAACAACGAAGCAACTTTGCTTAATTCGAAAGTCCTGGAAAATATAGAAACCGTTGACTGGAAATCTCCAAATGAAGACGACATAGAGGTTGTCTGCATTCCCGCCAACACTTGCTTTCTCAAGGTAGAGGCTGGCGTGCCCGACGTTCTTGATGTCCACTTCGAGGGACTGGGACTTGACGAGATTCTTGCCGACAACAAGGACGACGATGCCGAGGGCGTCTATAGTCTTAGCGGCACACAGCTTCGTGCGACCAACGACGTTCAGGGCTTACCTGCAGGTCTGTATATCGTGGGTGGAGTAAAGGTTGTAATAAAATAAGATTATAACGTGATAGCGAAACATTGAATCACGGAACATCGAATAACATCGTATATGAAGAAGTTTGGAGTATTTCTTTATGCCGCGTTGTTAGCGGCAAGTGCATTTGCACAGGAGCAGAGCGACAAGAATCCAATCTTTGCCGGGATGGCAGAGAAGGGCATTCTGAACCACATGGATGTGGGCGTCAACGTCGGAACTTTAGGCATAGGTATAGACGTGGCAGTGCCTGTGGGCGACTATGTCCGCGTCCGTGCCGGCTATAACTATATCCCACGCATCACTCTCCACTCCGACTTCAACATTGAGACGAGCAATGGCGAGGTAAGCAATCTCTGGGAGAAGGTCGGCAAAATCAACGACAAGCTTGTTGAATACAACATCGACCTCAACGACCCTGGCTTTGAGAGTTACAAGGCGATGTACGACAAATTCCAGCATGCCGAGTTGCGCGATTATGTGACGATGGGGTTAAGGCCTAACGTTCACCAGTTCAAGTTCCTGGTGGATGTCCTGCCCTTCAAGAACAACAAGCATTGGAGCTTCACGGCTGGCTTCTTCGTAGGGCCGTCCGAGGTGGGCGATGCCTGCAACCTGGAAAGGGAGACACTTATCCTGGAGGGCATCAATGCATACAACGAGCTTTACAAGAACTATCCCAACGAAGGCATAGGCAGCATGGGAGTGCGGCTTAGGCCTACCAATAGCGTGGAAACGAAAGACGACCCCTTCTACCGTTATGGTCTTGCCGGCTTCAAGCTTGGCACATTTGAAGATGGAGACATGGCCATGATGGTGCCTGGCCAGGATGCCACTGTTCGTGCCGAGATGACGGCCAACAAGTTCCGCCCCTACCTGGGCTTCGGCTACAACACGCATTTGTCGAAGGACAAGAAGTGGAACCTGAACGTCGATGCCGGCATCTTGTTCCTGTGCGGTGCTCCTTGCGTCTATGTTGACAATGTGTATAAGATTAGCGCGGGCAAGCTGCGCTTCGATGAGAACGGGAATTATCAGGGAGGCATAGGTTTCGACAGTGACTATAATTACTACGGAGACGTTGTGCGCTGGAACCCCGATGAATACATCTACGAGCCTTGCGGCGAGATGGTAAACCACGTTGACATGGTACACGACCTCCACGACATTCCCGGCAAGGTGGGCAGCATGGTCAACACCATCTCCAAGTTCAAAGTCTATCCCAACGCCTCTGTGACATTCTCCTACAGGTTGTATTAAACGCCTCATTCCCTTTAGGGGGGAAGAAAACAAGCCGCTTCCGGACACGATTCCCGGAAGCGGCTTGTTGTTTGCAATCACTTCATCAGAAGGGGCCGCACCCCATGCACGAGGTCGTGGTCAGTGCGGTGAGGAAGGCGGTGAGTGCGGCTACTACCATCTTCGCCACAAGCTCTACGATTTTGCTTTTGTTCATAACTGTAAGTTTTAGGGTTTGTCAGTTTATAATTTTGTAGAGGCAGAAGCCCCGGGCGATGGTCTTGTCGTCGAGCAGCACGCCGCATTCCTGCCTTGCCATTGCCTTGACGAGCAGCGGCCAGTCGCTTTCCGTGAGGTGCTGGCGGCCGCCGAAGCCTGTCCAGAGGCATACGTTGCGGATGTATTGCTCCGTGTTGTTCTCCGAAGGCGGTGCCCATCGGCTTACGATGTCGTTCACGCAGACGGCTCCGTACCTTCGGGCGTAGGTGCGCAGTATGCAGCAGGCAGCGCGTATGCCCCATCCGAGGCTGTCGAACTTCACGAACTTCCTGTCCGTCTGCAGCCTTGACTGCCCAATCCATTCCGTGGCTGCAACCCGCCGGATGTTCAGCGGGTTGCAGTTCCTAAGTCCTCTTGTCAACATAGGCAAACGTTCAGGTCCAGGACTATTCCAGTCCCTGAATGGTGTCCTCGTTCTTGATGACCTCGATGGCATCGGCCTGTGCGGTGCGGTTAGGCACGAGCTGGAAGGCCGCCTCGCTGCGGAGGTTGGTGAAAGGCTTGCCGGGAGTCCAGCTGATGTTGACCTCCTTGATGTTGGCTGCTGAGAACTCGTTGGTAGTGCGTGCGCCTTCGGTCTTGAGGCGGGGCTGGAAGTCGCCAAGGTCGCCGAGTTTCACGCGCTTGCCCTCAAGCATAAGTTCGCGGAGGCAGGCGACGGCGTTGGTGAGGAGCCCGATGATGTCGCCCTTCTTATAGACGCTGCCGTGGCTGGCGACGTGCTTGGCGAAGGCGTTGATGTCGATGACCTCGCTTGCCTGTGCAACGCCGTATGCCTTGGTTTCGGTGATTTCGGCCTTCTTGGTGCCGGGGGTGGAACTCATGATTGCGATACTGTAGTTAATCATAATAATAAAGATTAAAGGGTTAATAAAGTTAAGTGTTATTTTTGAAGCGCTTCTGTTATTATATACAGCCAGAAGTGCCATTTGTTAACCCCTGTATCGCATTTTCTCAAAAAAAAAGTTGCGTCAGCCACCTTCACATTATTATATATTCCATGCGCCTGCGCACGTATGGAAACGCGGCACGGTGCGCAACCAAACGCGGCACGGTGCACCAGCCATCGCAGCACGGTGTGTTTGG
>Ga0310694_10006734_pt1 | contig 10847 bp, 9 predicted proteins | sample 174DNAGHGhighgp2_FD_203884 | JGI IMG/M metagenome (GOLD analysis project Ga0310694, IMG submission 203884) | Sheep rumen microbial communities from Palmerston North, Manawatu-Wanganui, New Zealand - 1742 DNA GHGhigh gp2 (v2) (version 2) | ecosystem: Host-associated > Mammals > Digestive system >... | reverse complement strand
ATCCTCATCCGCATCCGCCGGCTTTGCCGGCGGGAGGAGCAAATGAAATTAGCAAATGAAATTTGCTTCCGCTATCAATTTGCGGCCGTAAAATGAGCGATTCCAGGCATTTCCTGCCTGGAATCGCTTTACAGCAAATTGATGGATCGAATGAAAGAACAGCTTGCTGCTCTTTCATTCGCAGGCTGTCGAAAACCTTTTTTCGACGACCTGCGCCTTCCGCTGGGAGAAGGCTGTTTTTCTGCGGTCCCGATCCGCTGTAACGGGGGCCTTTTGGCGTTTTTATCTTTCCGAACGGCTTCGTTTTCCCGCTTACTCCGCCGCGGCTTCGGTTTCCTCGCTCTCGGCGCTGTCGTCCGCCAGCATGGAGAAGAGCTGCTGCTGTTCGTCGTCGGAGAGGGTGTCCAGCCCGTCGTCGTCGCTGTCGCTCTGCGCGGTCTGGCCGCTGGCGATCTGCCGGGCCTCCTCGATGGCGTCGGTGAACAGGGTGATCTGGTGCTCGGCTTTCCAGCCCTCCATGGCCTGATCCAACAGATCGTTTTTCAGGCTGCCCTCCAGGTATTCGCGGATTTCCGTCTTGATTTCCTCGGTCATCTCCACGGGGCCGCCGGGCAGATCCCGCAGGTAGTAGAGGATTTCCACGCCGTCATAGGTCAGCATCGGGTCGCTCACGTCGCCGGGCTGCGCCATTTTTTCGCTGATGGAGGCGCTGCCGAGGGTGTCGGCGCTGATGCCCAGGGTCGTAAATTCGGGATGATACTCATAGCCGAGCTTGAGGATTTCATCGCCTTCCTGCACGTCCTCCATCAGTTCGGCCATCAGCTTTTCAAAGGGTTCGCCGTCGTTCAGGCGGCTGTATACCTGCTCGGTCTTGTCCTTCACGCTGTCCAGCACGGCCTGGCGGGCTTCCTCCGCGGCCAGGCGCAGCGGCTCACTGTCGGTTTCCTCGTCGGCGTTGAGGCTGTCCTCATAAGCGTTCTGGGCGGAAAAGAAAGCGTCCAGCAGCTGATCGTCCGCCGCAAAGGAAATCTTCAGCACGGCGCGGTAGCCCTCCGGGCGGTACCAGGTTTCGTAGCCGTAGGCCTTGTACAGCTCGTACATATATACGTTGCCTTCGAACAGCTGCTTTTGTTCGTCAGCTTCCTGATCGAACATTTCCTGGATGGCGCTGTCGGTAAACGCGGTGCCGTTTTCCTGGAAGAGGCGGTTGAGCAGCCGGTCGTAGCTGTCCTGGCTCTTTCGGTCCTCCACGTCTTTTTCGATAAGCTGATTGTAGTATTCCTCGGCGGACCTGGTCATTTCTTCCCTGGCCTCGTCGGTGTTTTCAGTGAGGAAATATTCCACATAGCTGCTGACGATGCTGTCGTGCTGCGGCTCCATTTCGGCAAGCACCTCGGCGCGGAAGGCTTCGGTCTCCTCGTCGCTGAACTGGTCAAAGCCCCATTCGGCGATCTTGTCGTTGATCACCTTGTTTTCCACGATGTACTGGATAGCCAGGTCGTATTCCGCCGGGCTGTCCAGGTAGCCGTAGTACATCAGGCTCTGAATGTAGGCGTCCACGGTGGAGCGGCGGTATTCGTTCCCGTCCATGCTGAGGAGCACGGGATCGTCAACCTCCGTATCTTCCTGGGCGGCTTCGCCGAGAGCGGCGCAGGTCAGCGCCAGCATGAGCGCAAGCAGCACGGCCAACAGGCGGGTCATTTTTTTCACAGTCGGTATCCTCGCATTTCTCCGCCCAAGGGGCGGTTATTCTCCTGTATTATGGCACAGGTCGGCAGCTTTTTGCAAGCGTTTCCCGGGGAATTTCAAGAAAGTTACAGCTTGTTCACGAATTATCTGATTTCTGCCCGATTTTCCCGCGCAGTTTTTTCTTGAAGCGGGGGAGAAGGGGTGCTATAATGTCAAAAACGGCGTTTTCACCGTCACGGCTTATCCCGTTTGCCGGCGAAGAAGGCCGGCAGCAGCGCGGCGCATTCCTCCGCCAGCACGCCGCCTGCGCATTTCACGCGATGGGAAAAGGCCGGGTCCTCCGGCAGGGTATACACGCTGCCGCAGCAGCCCTGCTTTGGATCGTACGCCCCGAACACGCACGCGTCCATTTGCGAAAGGATCAGGCCGCCGGCGCACAGGGGGCAGGGCTCCAGCGTCACATACAGGGTGCAGCCCTTCAAGCGCCTGGTGCCCAGGGCCTTTGCCGCCCGCTCCATGGCCAGCATTTCCGCATGGGCGAAGGGCCGGTCCTCTCCGCGCTCGTTGTGCGCCCGGGCGATGACCCTGCCTTCATGCACCACCACCGCGCCTACCGGCACCTCGTCCGGCGCGGACTGCGCTTCCCTGAGCGCCTCCCGCATATTTTTTTCGGCGTCCAGCACCCTTGCTCACCTCCGGAAGGAATTGATTCCATTATACACGCCTGCATGCTTGAAAGCAAGAAGGGAGAATGACCATGATCGACAACGAAACCCTGCGTTTGATTTCCGCCCGCCGCAGCCATCGCGCCTATGAAAGCACCCCCGTTACGCAGGAGCAGATGGACGCGCTGCTTCGCGCCGCGGTGGAATCCCCTTCGGCGGTGAACCGCCAGCCCTGGCATTTTACCGTGGTGCGCAATCAAAAGCTGCTGGACGAAATGAACCGGGCCGTGTGGGACGAAATGATGAAGCGCAGTCCCGAAAAGCGCAGCCCCCGCTTTGAGGACAGCAATTTTCATGTGTTTTACCACGCCCCGGCGGTGATCTTCCTTTCCGGCATGCCGGACAACCATTACACCCCCATCGACGGCGGCATCGCGGTGGAAAACATCGCCCTGGCGGCGGAGAGCATGGGCCTGGGCAGCGTGATCCTGGGCATGCCCCGGGACGCCTTCCGGCACGAAAAGGCCGGGCAGTTCAGAAAAGCGCTGCATTTTCCCGAGGGATGGGATTTCGTGATCGCCATTGCCGTGGGCGTGCCAACGGATACCAAGGACGCGCACCCCGTAAAAGAGGAGAGAATCAGCTTTGTCGATTGAGAATATCGGGCCGGTCAGGCTGCAGCCCCGCACCGCCGGCAATGAAAACACCGGCGTGATCAAGCTGGTGGCTATCTTTTTCATGCTGATCGACCATGTGGCCGCGGCGCTGTTTACCACCGGCGGCCTGTGGCCTTTGCCGGCCATTTATAATGAAATGCGGCTGCTTGGCCGCATCGCCATGCCGCTGTTTTGCTGGGGCATCGTGGTGGGCGCGGAATACACGAGGAATATCTGGCTGTATTTCCTGCGCATCATGCTGGTGGGCGTTGTTTCCCAGCCCTTTTTCATGCTGGCGCTGGGGCATCAGTGGAATCAGCTGAACGTGTTCCCGACCCTGGGCCTGGGCTTATTGGCCATCGCCGGCATCAAAATGAAAAAGAACGGCAGCCAGGTTTGGCTGCCCATCCTTGCGATTCTGACCTCCATATTTGTGGAGATGGATTATGGCTGGCGCGGCGTGGCGATGATCCTGATCCTCTACGCCTGCCGGAAGAGCAAGGGCGCGCTGGCCGCCGGGTTCGTGGCCTATTGCCTGTACCTGGGGCTGGTGTACGGCTCCTATCAAAAGGTGTTCGGCCTCCAGTACAACGATCTGAAATTCGACCTGCCGCGCTTTGGCACCAGTGTGTATGTATTCAATGACCTGGCCCGATTGTTTTTCCAGGTGGAATTCTGGGCCATTCATGCGCTGCCCCTGATCCTGATTCCCATGAGAAGCCGCCTGCGCATCCCCAAGTGGATCGGCTACAGCGTGTATGCCGCCCATCTGCTGGTGCTGGGCGTGATCCGGCATTGGGGCGGGATCGTGCAGGCCGTCAGCGCGTGGTTTCAAAATGCCCCGCCTGTCTGAGCGCTTTTGCGTGACGGGAGAGCACCTCGTCCAGGTTCCTGTGCCGCGTGGGCGCGGCCAACTGAAAATTCGGCAGCTTCACCGGCGGCGCGTCTGTGCCCGCCGGCGTTTCTTTTGCTTCCTCCTTCACCGTGCCTTCCCGGAAATCCAGCTGCCGGGAACGCCACTCCAGCCACCGGTCCTGCTGCTCCTTGTAGGTGAGCGCCGAAAAGGGCGACGCGTGCTGATTCTCCTTCATGCTTATCCCTCCTTGCTGCGGTCCTGTACTGACAGGGTATGCGAAGACGAGAAAACGGTGCATGGATGAGGAAACCGCGCGGGCGCACCTTTCCGGACGACAAAAAGGATCATCATCTGCCGTTTCGCGACAGCTTCCCGGAGAGAAAGCCATTTGGGTTTCCGGGCGCAATCAGGCGTGTACATCGTTTCTCCAGTGTTCGCCGGGATGGGTCCAGGGGACTGGCCCCCTGGCGCGGAGGCTTGGAGGCCGCGGATGCCTCCAAATGAAGAACCCGCATAAAAGCCTTAATCCCCGGACTGCCAGAACAGCGACAGGGCGTCCGCGGCGTCCTCTTCCGGCTGGGTTTTCCTGCCAAAGAGCAGGCCGGTCACATCGTCCCACAGCCGGCTGGAGGAGGGCGGCTTTGCCCGCGCCACCTGCACGGCCTGCTTGCCCTCCAGCAGCACGCCGTTATTGAGCAGATCGGAATGGATGGGGATGACGCGGTACGTGTATTCCACGCCAAGCTGCGCCTTGGTGTCGGTGTAATAAAGGGTTTCGCCGGCGCTGCCGGAAAGCTCGTTCAGGATGATGCATTCCCCGATGGCGTCCCGCTGGATGCGGTACAGCCCGGCATCCTGGGCGGTGATGACCAACACGGGATTGCCGGCCTTGTTGTGGGTCACGTAGAAAGCGGAGGGCGTCCGGGGCGCGGTCCACACGCTGGACTTTTTGGAGGGTGCGTTGCCGGAGAGGAACACCTCCGAAAAGGTGTACGCCTTGGGGGTGGAGGCGGTGGCCAGCATGGGCTCTCCGGCCCATTCGATGGACTTCAGGTCGATATTCAGCCACACGATGCCGTCGGCCTGGAGAAACCTGGGCTTTTCCTTTCCCTCGTAATACGCTTTGAAAAACCGCGTAGCCATGGCGGCGGTGTAATCGCCGCCGGATACCCAGCCCTGCAGGCGGTGCTGCCTGTCGGGATTGTCAAAGCCCATCCAGCAGGCGGTGGAAATCTGGCTGTTGTAGGCGGCCATCCAGATGTCCCGGTTGCCGCCGCCCACCATGTTCACGGTGCCGGTCTTGCCGGCCACGGGGGTGCCCGCCTGGGACAGCTTGGCCCCGGTGCCGGAGGAAGTGACCGTCTGCAACAGGCTGGTCATCAGGTACGCCGTCTGGGGGGAGATGACGCGCCTGCCCTCCGTTTCATGGCTGTACACCACGTTGCCCTGGGCATCTTCAATGCGCTCGATGAAATAGGGCGAAAAGAAGGTGCCGCCGTTGGCGAAGGGCGCGTAGGCCGCGGCCAATTGCACCGGGCTGACCCCGTAGGTCATGGCCCCCAGGGCCAGGGACAGATTGGCGTCCCGGTCGTCCAGGGGGATGCCGGTTTTTTGCAGGTAATCCCTGGCCGCCTGCACGCCGATGCGGTTGAGCAGCGACACCGCCGCCACGTTCAGGCTGTTTTTCAGCGCCGTGCGGATGGTCACGTTACCGTAGTACAGATTGCCGCTGTTGCGCGGGGAATAGGAGCCGAATTTCTGCGGCGTATCGTTGAGCACGCTGGCGGTCATATAGCCGTAGGATTCGATGGCGGGGGCGTACACCGCCAGGGGCTTTAAGGACGATCCCGGCTGGCGGCGCAATTGCGTTGCCCGGTTGAGCCCGCGCTGCACCTGGTAATCCCGTCCGCCCACGATGGCGCGCACCGCGCCGGAATGCACGTCCACGCTGGCCATGGCGGCCTGGGCCCTGGTGCCGTCGGAAGCGTCCGCGGGGAAATAGGAAGCGGCCAGAAACTGGGTGTCCATGATGTCCTGCTGCTGGGGATCAAAGGCGGTATAAATGTGATATCCGCCGCCCAGCAGCGTTTCCGCCTGAAGGGAAAGCAGGCTCTCCGCCTCATCCAGCACCGCGTCCACATACCAGCCGTATTTCTGATTGTCCGCTGCGGCTTCGATGGGCGCGATCTCCTCCGCCGAGGCGGCTTCGTAGGCTTCCCTGGACAGCATATCGTTTTCCAGCATCACCCGCAGGATGTATTCCCGCCGCTGCCGGTTGTTTTCCGCGTTCAAATGCGGCGCATACACCGAAGGGGCCTTGACCGCCGCCGCCAGCGCAGCGCCCTGGGCCGCGGTCAGATCCCTGGCGGATACGCCGAAATATGCTTTCGCCGCCGCCTCGATGCCGTAAGCGCCCCGGCCGAAGTAAATGTAATTCAGGTACATTTCCAGGATTTCGTCTTTGCTGTACCGGGCGTCCAATTGCAGCGCCAGATAAATTTCCTCAAATTTCCTGGCCAGGGTCTTGCGGCTGCTCAGGTGGCTCAGCTTCACCAGCTGCTGGGTGATGGTGCTGGCCCCTTCGGCGTAATCGCCGGACCGGAGGTCAGCCGCCACGGCGCCCAGGATGCGCACCGGGTCGATGCCGAAATGCCGGTAAAAGCGCAGATCCTCCGCCGCCAGAAAGGCGTTCTGCACGTCCTTGGGCACCTGGGAAAGGGGGATGCTCACCCGGTTTTCCCGGCTCTGCACCCGGGCAACGAAGGCCCCGTTTTGGTCGTAGATGGCCCCGGTCTGGGGCACGCGGATGATTTTGCTGATGTCCAGCTGCTGCCAGGAACCCACGTCGAACGCGAAATAAAACGCCGTTCCGCCCGCCAGCATCAGCGCCGCCAGGAGCAAAAGCGCCCTGCGGCCTGCATGCCGCTTCACGCCGTCCAGGCGTTTCAGGTCGCGCAGCGCGTCCTTTTCCTCCAGCCGCTCTAAACGCGAAAGCCTTCGGCCAATTTTTCCCTTGCCCACGCAATTTACCCTCCCTGCTCGCTTCTTCCCTCCATTGTGCCCATCCAGATGCTTCCTCCATCCTGAAAAATGCTGGAAATGCGGCAAAAAGCACCATCGACAGCGCGGGAAAAAAGATGCTATCCTATGCCCGTACCAAAGCGGACAAACGGAAAGGGGAAAGAGGGAAGCGATTTGAAGCACAAAAAAGCGATGGGCGCGGCGGCGCTGCTGCTGGCCCTGGTTTTATCCTTCGCGCTTTTTTCGCGGCGGCAGGACGCCGGAACGCTGCGTTTGACGTATACGGAATTCTGGGACATGGCCCGAAGCGGCTTAATCAGCCGGGTGATCATGGACGGCAGCGGAGAATGGCAGGCGGTGCTCCCCGACGGCCGGCATGCCCTTACGCCGGACCCCCGCGCGGCGGACGGAAAGGAAAGGCTGCTGGCCATGGATATCGACGTGGAGGAAGCGCAGGGGACAGGCGCGCTCCCGCTGCTTGGCGCGGCGGCGCTGCTGCTTTTGCTTTACTTTACCCGGAGCAGCCGGGGCGCGGCCGGGCTCAAAAGCTTCGCCGCCGTAGCCGATGAAAGCGCGGTGCCGCCGGTCACGTTTCAGGATGTGGCCGCCGCGGAGGATACCTTGCAAAGCCTGCGCGATCTGGTGGATTTCCTGCGCGCGCCGGAGGCGTTCCGCAGCTGCGGGGCGCGCTTCCCCAAGGGCGTGCTGCTCTATGGGCCGCCCGGCAACGGCAAAACGCTGTTGGCCCGGGCCTTGGCCGGGGAAGCCAAAGCGCCCTTTTTCGCCATGAACGGAGCGGACTTTGTGCAGGTGTACGTGGGGGTGGGCGCGTCCCGGGTACGGGAATTGTTCAGGAAAGCCCGGAAGGCCGGCAAGGCCGTGATCTTCATCGACGAAATCGACGCAATCGGCAAGAAGCGGGACAGCGCCAACGACGAACGGGAGCAGACCCTGAACGCCCTGCTCACCGAAATGAGCGGGTTTCAGGAGGGCGGGGGCATCATCGTGCTGGCCGCCACCAACCGGCCCGATACCCTGGACGAAGCGCTGACAAGGGAAGGACGGTTCGACCGGAGGATCGAAGTGGGCTTGCCGGACGTGAAGGCGCGGCTGCAGATTTTGCAGGTGCACGCCAAAAACAAGCCCCTGGATGAAGCGGTGTCGCTGGAGGCGCTGGCCAGGCGTACCACGCTGTTTTCCGGCGCGCAGCTGGAAACATTGCTCAACGAGGCCGCCATCCGCGCCGCCCGGAGCCAGCGGAAAAGCATCGGGCAAAAAGAAATCGACGAGGCGTTTTGCTTTGTCACGGTGGGCGAAGAAAGGCCGGGCACGCTGTCGGAAAAGGAAAAGCGCGTTACCGCCTGGCATGAGGCGGGCCACGCCGTGGCGACGCGCTTCCTGCTGCCCGGGGCGAAGATCGAAAAGCTCTCGGTGATCCCCTCCTCCCGGGGCGCCGCCGGCTATACCATGAGCGTGCAGGAGGAAAGGCTGCTGCATACCAGAAGCGAGCTGATGGGCATGCTGTGCGCCGCGCTGGGCGGCCGGTGCGCCGAGGAAATGCTGCTGGGCAGGCAGGATGTGACCACCGGGGCCGCCGGCGATCTGCGCCGCGCCCGGGAAATCGCCGCCGCCATGGCCGGGGAATACGCCATGGGCCCTACCGGCGAACCGGAAAAGGACCGCCGCCTCATCCTGGAGGAGGCTTTTCAAAAGACCCGCGCATGCCTGTCGGTGCACGAAACCGTGCTGCAATCACTGGCAGAAGCCTTGATTGAACGCGAAACGCTGTATGCGGAGGATGCCGGAAAAATCCTTGCGGCTTGATGAAATGCCTATGGGGCATGCTGTTTTAACCCAAATGAAAAGGGCGTGCTTTTCTGCTTTCCCGGAAAAGTACGCCCTCATTGTGTGTTTGCGTCCGCTTTCAGCGGCTTACATATTCAATCTGCTCTGCTTTATATCCCCGCCAGCGGCAGCAGCTCCTTGGGCTCGGCGATCAGGTATTTCGCCCCGGCGGCGGTCAATTCCTCCCGGGGGCGGAAGCCCCACAGCACGCCCACCGTATCCATGCCGGCGGCGGCGCCGCAGTTCATATCGGTGCCGGTGTCGCCCACGTAGAGAAAATCGGCGGGGGGCAGGGAAAGCTGCTCCGCAATGAGCAGCGCGCCCAGGGGATCGGGCTTCAGCGGCACGCCGTCCACGCGGCCGCGCAGGGCGGAGAAGCGGATGGATGGAAAGTAATGGGCTATCACGTTTTCCACGTCCCCCTGATCCTTGTTGGATAATACGCACACCCGGATGCCGGCCCGGAGCAATTCCTCCAGCGTTTCAGGGATGCCGGGATAGGGATAGCTGTTCACCCGGGAATGCTGCGCGTAATCGGCCATATAGGCGCGCAGCACCGCGTCGGTCAGATCGCTTCTTTCGCCCACGGCCCTTTCCGTCAGGCGGAACACGCCGTTGCCCACCTTGAATTTATAGGCGCTTTCCGCGTGGGTGGGCAGGCCGAAGCGCTGGAGCGACCGGTTCATGGCGGCGGAAATGTCCGGCAGGGAATTGATCAGCGTGCCGTCCAGATCGAAAATCACGGCTTTTTTCATGGTGTCACCTCGCCGCTATTGTAGCACAGGAATGGCCGCGCCGCAAGGTGGGCATGATAGCGCCGGGAGGGATCGGCATGAAAAAATGCGGGTGGCTTGCGCTGCTTTTTCTGGCGGTGGCAGCGGCGGTGTGGATGGTAAGCATGCCCGGAGCGGGCGTACAGACCGAAGAAAACCGGGCGGAAACGCTTGACAGCCTGGACGCGGCGCAGCGGGACGATGATCGGATCAGGGCGGACTGTCAGGTGACGCAAACCATGCTTTTCACGCTTTGCGGCCACAGCGTGACCAGGCGGGTACAGGCCCCGGAAAGGATGATCGGCCAGGGCTTTTCGCAGGCGCAAAGCTATTATGACCTGTGGCAGATCGAGGAATTCGGCCCCGGCTCGATCGCCATGAGCCGGGAGATCGGCCTGTACTGCCCCATGCACCGGGTGCTGACGGTGAACGAGGCGGGGGAGGCGGTGCTGACGCGGAACGTTTACGGCGACGGCATGGCCATCGAAAAGACCTATGCGGAAAAGGATATATCGTCCTGGAGCGAAAGGGACAGGGAAAACCTGCGCCTGGGCATCGCCTTTGACACGGAAGCGGAGGCCGACGCCTTTATGGCTTCGCATTGACAGGGAGATCAAAAAACGGTATAATTTCCTTTGAATAATCCGCTTGGAGGAAGCTATGCCGAATCAGTTTTCCCGCAGGAAACAATCGCCGGTGCTGTTTATTGTGCTGTTTTCCGTGCTGCTGGTGGCGGGCATCGTGCTGGGATGCTTTGCCCTGAAAGGCCGGAGGCAGGCGGCGGGGGCCGCGGCGGAGGTTTCCGCTTTGCCCGTGCCCACCCAAACGCCCACCGTGCGGCCCATGGCCTATACCGTGGCCCCCAGCGAGGTGACGCCCACCCCTGCGCCCACTGCCACGCCCAGCGCGCTGGTGAACGGCTCCTCCGGGGAAATGGTGGTGCAATTGCAGACGAGGCTCCAGGCCCTGGGCTATTATCAGGGCGCGCTGGACGGTCAGTTCGGCGCGGGCACGCAGAATGCCGTGAAGGCTTTCCAGAAACAGCACGATCTGGCCGTGGACGGCGCCGCCGGGCCCAAGACCCTGGCCGTGCTCTATTCCGATCAGGCCAGGCCCTATCAGCCCACGCCGACCCCCAAGGCCTACGATGTGACGGGGGAGGACATCCCCATTCTGGTGAACAAATGGAACAAGCTGCCCGACGATTTTGAACCGGCCAACCTGGTCACCGTGCGGGATCAGGCGGGGGACCTGCTGCTTTACGACGACAAGACCTTTCAGGGCGTCGGCGAGGCGGTGGACGCGCTGATCAACATGATCCGCGCCGCCAAGGCCGACGGGA
>Ga0310694_10006732_pt1 | contig 10849 bp, 3 predicted proteins | sample 174DNAGHGhighgp2_FD_203884 | JGI IMG/M metagenome (GOLD analysis project Ga0310694, IMG submission 203884) | Sheep rumen microbial communities from Palmerston North, Manawatu-Wanganui, New Zealand - 1742 DNA GHGhigh gp2 (v2) (version 2) | ecosystem: Host-associated > Mammals > Digestive system >... | reverse complement strand
TTATAATAATGCTTCGCCAGAGGGCGCTGAGGAAGCCACGGCAACAACTTGCGCCAAGAACTCGTTTGAGGTTGTTTTGGACTTCGGTGAAGGTTCAATCTACACTACCACAACTTCTGCCAAGGGCGTGAACACGACTGTTAAGCGCATGTTCGACAAGACTGTTCCTACCAAGTTCGTCCTGCAGTCTAACTACAACAACGACGCCCGTCGTGCGTGGTTCGACAATCTGAAGATCCAGCGCATTGCTGCCGGTCCTACAGAGCAGTTCGTCGATGGTATCCAGGAAATCGTTACGCCTGCTGCTCAGGTGAAGGCTCCTACCAAGGTGCTGAAGAACGGCCGCATCATCATCAACGGCAAGTACGGCATCAACGGCGTGCTGATTAAGTAAGCATCTACAGTTATTCTTAAATAAGAGAGCCCCCATCGCCTTAGCGGTGGGGGCTCACTTTTTTTGTCAACCATCCTTTGATATTTGGGAAAAATAAACTTTTTTTGAAATTAGTTTGTTAAAAAGTTGCAAGTATCAATAATTTTTTGTTATTTTGCAGGTTGATATATTGCCTTTGCCCTGCATTGGCATGTTTCAAGCGTGGATACTAACTGACAAATCAATAAATATTTAATAACAACAAACCACAATTTATGAAAAAACTCTTTTTGTATGCATCCCTTTTGTGCTTAGGCCTGGGGTCCTGTACGAAGGACTACGTCGTGCCCGAGGGAGAATTGCCATCATGGCTTGGCGAGAGTATCTACAAAGAGCTTCAGTCACCTAAAGAACTCCAGGGTACGTTCAACACGTATTGCCGGTTGGTCAACGACCTGGGGTATGCTGAGGTGCTTGGCAAAACTGGTAGTAAGACCATCTTCCCGGCCAACGATGAGGCTTTCGAGAGATTCTTTGCAGGCGGGAACAATAAGTTCGGCGTCAGCAGTTATGAACAATTGACCCATGCCCAGAAGGCGGAGTTGCTGTTCTCTTCGATGCTTGACAACGCCATCCTGATCGGTACATTGTCGAACAAGCAGAATGCTGCCGGCAATATGTTGCAGGGCGAGAATGTGAAGCACGCCACCAATATGAGTCTCTACTACTCGGTGACGCCGTTCCTCGCTGAGGATATGCCTGCCAACAACAAGTATTTCTCGCGCTTCAAGACGGAAGGCCGCAATTCGATGCTGGCTGTGTTTGACAATACAGTGGCCCCGATGGTGCATTTCACGGGTGAATACATGCTGGTCAATAATATGACCGTGACGGGCGATGACAGTGACTTCAAGGTGCTGACCGGTCATGAATACGTCGATGGCGATGCCTACATCTTCGACCGTAAAGTGATTAAGGGCGATGTGGTCTGCCAGAATGGCTATATCCACCAGTTGGACGAGGTGCTTGTCAACCCCGGCAATATGTCACAGATCCTCCGCAGTAATAGCGACTTCCACTATATCTCGCGTCTGCTGGACTATTATGCCTTCCCCGATCCCGATATGACGCTGACCCAGCAATACAAGGACTCGGCAAGCGGTGCCACCGATACCGTCTTTGCCATCCGCTACCTCAGCAAGAACTCGCACCGTGCAAAGGCAGCACAGCCGTCACGTGGTGTGACAGTGGCCGACAACCGACTGCTGAACTTCGACCCGGGTTGGAACTATTATAATCCCACTTTGATTGGCGGTTCCAGCGACAACGATGCTGAGATTGCTGCTTTCCTGGCCCCCAATGATAAGGCTATGGAAGACTATTTCCTCGGCGAGGGTGCCTATATCCTGAAGAACCTGGGCGTCCCCTCACTCCCCATCACTGCCGACAACCTCGATGCACACTTCGATGCTGTGTACAACAACGACCCGTCGGTCTTCGCCAGTGTGCTGAACAATGTGATGAAGCCCTATCTGACCAAGACGGTGCCCAGCAATTTCTCAACGGTGCAGAACGATGCCTTCGAATTCCTTGACGTAACGAAGAATGACCTTGTCAAGAAAGACGATGGTAACTACGATGTCACGATTGCCAACAATGGTGTCATTTATAAGATGAATAAACTGTTCGGTCCGAAACTGTATAATTCCGTGCTCGGTCCTGCTTCGGTGTATAACGACATGCGCACCATGGGCGAAATGCTCAACGACCACCAGGTCACGGCAGGTACCCCCTCAAAACTCGGTGCCGACATGTACTACTATCTGCTCTCCATGAAAGCACGCTACGGCGTCTTTGTGCCGACAGACAACGAGACCCAGTTCATCGTCATCGACCCCACATCAGTAAAAGATGAGGATGGACTGAAAGGATTGCGTTTCCGCTTCGACCCGACAGCCACGGGCTCGTTCCACATCCTTGTCAAGCGTTACATCTACCAGTCAGGACCCTACAATGAACTGAGTTCTTACGTGGAAGATGCCGGTGCCGAGGATGTCAATATCGAAACAGGCTATTTCAATTCCCAGATCAAGGATTTGCTTGACTACTGCACCATTGTGCTGGCAGACTCTACCGAAACCGGTAAGGGCAATCCACAGTATGGCCTCTATGGCAACCGCTATTATAAGACAAAGCACGGCGGTGCCATTGTCGTCGATGGCGACAAGGTGGCCGGTGGCCTGCAGTTGTCAGACCCCTCGCAGTGGTCGACCATCACCGAGACCTTCGACGAAAACAGTGCTGACGCCAAGATTGAGAATGGTACTGTCTATCGTTTGAATTACCCTCTGCAGCCCACTGTCAGAAGCGTGATGAAGACGCTGGAGGAGCGTAAAGAGTTCAATGATCCCGATGCCGACTACGATAATGATGCGACGGCTCCGGAGAACGACCACTTCCTGAACTTCTGCATGGTGCTTGGCGATGAGGAAATATACAGTTTTGCCGGCATACTCACCGGTGCAAAAGATGAAAACATCGAAGGCAAGTTGAAGCCCTATCGCATCTTTGACACCAACGACAACTGGGGTATGTTCAGTGCTTACAACTACACCATCTACGCTCCGACATACGAGGCAATGATCGAGGCCCAGAGCAAGGGTCTGCCCAGGTGCAAGGACGTGATGTTTATTGTCAAGAATAGTGAGAACAACTGGGACGAGGTGGCTGCCCGTTATGGCTTTGCCGATATTTCGGAAGCCAAAAATGCAGTGAGGACGATGGTAGAGAAGATGGCACGCTTTGTGCGCTATCACTCTCAGAACAGTTCGCTCTTCGCTGACCGCTACTTCAAGAACTACGACCCGAACACAGGCCTGACATCACCGGAACCCTCGTTCTCTACGTTCAGTTCGACTCCTCTGGGTATTGCCCAGACCCTGACAGTCACCGGCGGTAATAATCAACTCAAGGTGAAGGACGCCTCTGGTGCTGTGGTGACGATCAACGCGTCTTCCGAGACGGCAAATCTCCTTGCACGCGACATCACAACGGCTCCTCACAAGACCAATGCCAATTACAAGACTATTGAGTCTTCGTCATTCGTGGTTGTTCATGGCATCACTAAGCCGTTGTGCTATAACCAGAACGGCCAGTATTAGAATTAAGAATTAAGAATTAAGAATGAAGATACTTATGTCAAAATCAAAAATCCTATTGACGCTCCTGTTTGCCTTCGTCGCCCAGGTGATGATGGCACAGGGAACTGTCATATCGGGTTCGGTGGAAGATTCCATGGGACCGGTCATGTTTGCCAACGTGACGGAGCGTGACGGTAACAACCGTATCGTCAACGCTACTCAGACTGATATGATGGGTAACTTCTCTATGAAGGTCTCTAACACGAAGAACAAACTCGTCGTCTCCTACGTAGGCAGTAAAGATAAGGTGATGACGATTGGTAGTCAGAAAACTTTCAAGGTGAGGTTGGACGACTCGAAGACTACGCTGAGCGAGGTGACCGTAAAAGGACGCCGCACTAACAGTGGCGGTCTGAATATCGACAAGCGCGAGATTTCCGTATCTTCGCAGACCATGAACATGGCCGATGTGGAAGGTATGGCCTTCACCTCTGCCGACGAGGCTCTGCAGGGTGAGATTGCCGGTCTGGATATCGTGTCTAACTCGGGTAACCTCGGCGCCGGTACGTCGATGCGCCTGCGTGGTGTCTCTACACTGAATGGTAGTGCCGAGCCGCTGATTGTCGTCGACGACAAAATCTTTGAGTATGATGCTGCCGACTTCGATCCGGAGAACATGGACGAAGAGAAGTTCTCGTCGATGCTGGCCGTCAGTGTGGACGATATCGCCAACATCGAAGTGCTCAAGGATGCTGCCGCAACGGCTATCTGGGGTTCGCAAGGTGCTAACGGTGTCATCCAGATTACCACCAAGCGTGGTGTGCGCGGCAAACCCAAGGTGACCCTTGGCTATAAGTTTACCGGTACCTGGATGCCGGCCGGCTACGACCTGCTGAACGGTGACAACTACACCATGATGCTGAAGGAGGAGTTCTTCAATCAGGCGCAGGATCCCGATGCAACGCGTACCATTAATGAGATTAACTATCGTACACCCGAAGAGTGGGCAGAGGCCAATAACTGGAATAAGAATACCGATTGGGTGGATGCTGTCAAGCAGTTTGGTGAGCAGCACGAGGCCAACTTCAATATTTCCGGTGGTGGCCAGAAGGCTCAGTTCCGTATCTCCGGTAGTTACAACCACCAGACCGGTACCATCATCAAGCAGCGTCTGGATCGTCTGACCACACGTCTGGTGTTGGACTATAACGTCAGTGACCGTATCCGTTTCTCTACCAACTTCGCGTTGACCTATACGGATAACCTGAAGAACTATACCTACGGCAGTAGTAAGAACTCCAGTTCCAACAACAACCTGCTGGCCATGGCTCTGGCTCAGGCTCCTAACTCCAGCATCTATCGTTACGACCGCTTTAATAACAATACCGGTGAATATTTCCTGATGAATCCCATTGGCGGAACCATCACGGAGAATGGTGTCGTGCGTGAATTGACACCTGATGACGGTAACTATACCTCTAATAAACTGCGCGATGTCGTGGCCATCGGCAACCCCATCGCCTATGCAAATAACTCGTGGCAGAAGGAACAGACCTACAGCATCGTGCCTGACTTCAATATCAAGTACGAACTGCTGGGCACTGAGGTCGGCAAGCATCGTCTGACCTTCAACGGTCGTGTGTACTTCGATATTTATGCCTATTCGAAGCCGACCTTCATGCCGGGTAGCCTCTCCAATGGCAGTTATATCGATGGCAATTACAACTTCATCACCAATACGGAGACCAACCAGTTTAAGATGGGCTCCCGTCTGGAACTGATTTATACGCCTGCTTTCAAGAACGAGGACTTGTCTCTGACGATGCTGGCTCGCTATGAAGCCGGTACGCAGAAGAACACCTATCAGTATATTGCCCAGAACTCCGTGCCTAACGGTATTGAGTCGGCAACTATCGATGCCCGCATGGTAGGTATGGACAACCAGCCCAGTTCGACGAAGTCGGCTTGGCAGGACTGGGTTTACAATGCTCACTTCTCCTATAAGAAGCGCTACATCGCCAGTTTCTCTGTGCGTGGCGACGGCAACTCGAAATTCGGTCCGAAGAATCCTTGGTTCTACTCTCCCTCTGTTTCGTTGCGTTACAACATCAGCGACGAGTCGTTCTTCAAGCCCCTGCAGAAAGTGGTGTCGTTGCTCGGCATCCGCGCTTCGTGGGGTATCACCGGTAGCAGCAACGTGTCGGTGGACAACTACTTCAACCAGTACGCTTCGCGTGCCGGCCGTTATGGCGAGACTTATTTTACAACGATGAGCGGTATGAAACTTGACGATCTGCGTCCTCAGAAGAAGGTTGGTATGAACCTCGGTTTCAATATCAATTTGTTGGACAATAAGTTCCAGATTGACCTGAACCTCTATAAGGAGAATACCAAAGACCTGATCATGAGGGGAATCCCCATTCCCACCACCGCTTCGTGGAACGGCGGTACAACCCTCTCGTTCGGTAATGTCGGTGAAATGGAAAACAGAGGTTGGGAAATGTCGATATCTGCAAACAAGTTCTTCAGGTACAAGAAATTCTCTATTTCTGCCAATTTCAACATGGCACAGAACATCAACAAACTGTTGGAGATGGACCAGCGCGTGCTGGACAACCTGAACTCGAAACCCAATGCCAGTAACCGTGGCGCCGGTTCAATCCTGAGCCGCGTCGTGGTGGGCGACCCCCTTTGCTCCATCTACGGTTTCAACAACTTGGGCGTCTTCCAGTACTCTTATGATTATCTGGCCAATTATAATAAGAAGCAGTTGCAGTTGCAGTCGCAGGCTGTTGCCAATGGCGAAGACTACGAATGGAACTACGAGGCTTGGATCAACCAGCAGTTGGCCGAGGGTAAGACCTTCCCTGTGGCTACCGATGAGAATGGCCATGTCATCATGACCAATACCGGCGAGCCCAAGCATCTGGCCTATTATCATGGTGATACAGAGTATGAGTTCAGGGGTGGTGATGCCATCTACGAGGATGTGAACCACGATGGTAACATCAACGAACTGGACATCAAGTATCTGGGCAATTCGCTGCCGAAGATGCAGGGCGGTTTCAGCCTGACCTTCCAGTACGAGAACTGGAAACTGGTGGCCCGCTTCAACTATCGTTGGGGCAACAAAATTATCAATACAGCCCGCATGGGTCTGGAAAGCATGTATGGCACCGAGAACCAGGTGTCTACAGTGACCTATCGCTGGCGTAAGGATGGTGATGTGACACCCATTCCACGTGCACTCTATGGTGCCGGCTACAACTATCAGATTAGTTCGCGCTTCGTGGAAGATGGCTCTTTCCTGCGCTTGAACAACCTTCAGTTGTCTTATAGCGTGCCCAAGAAGAGCCTTAAGAAAATCGGTCTGAATTCTCTTTCGGCCTACGTCACGATGAACAACCTCTTCTGTTGGACGAAGTACACCGGTATCGACCCGGAAATCGCTTCGGGTACTTACACACCGGCAAGAGACGGTGCTACCACACCAAGGTCTAAGTCTATCACGGCCAGTCTCAACTTTGGCTTCTAAACGAATTGATAATTGATAATAGACAACTGATAATTATGAAAAAGATATTTTCGATTTTATTAGCAAGCATCGCGATGACATCTTGTGTCGACACGGTCATCCTGCCCGACAACAAGACTGTTGATGACGACTTCTGGCAGAAGAAGGGCGAGGTGGAGGCTGTCGTGGCTACTGCCTATGCTCAGTTGCGTGATGCGGCTGCCATTCGCAATATGATTGTCTGGGGCGACTTCCGCTCTGACGAACTCTCGATTCCCTCGACGGTTCCGGCCACTTCTGCCTACAAGACATCATTGTCGCAGATCTACTCTATGAACATTGAGACGGAGAACGCCTTTACCTCATGGTATCCCTTCTACTCGGCCATCAACTATTGTAACCTGGTACTTGAGAAGGGCGAAGGTGTCATAGCCCTTGACCCCGACTATACCCGTGGCGACTTTGATGCCAACAGGGCACAGGTCCTGGCTCTGCGTGCTTTCTGCTATTTCTACCTCACACGGGTGTTCCACGACATCCCCGTGACGCCGCATGCTTATCTGAACAGCAGTGATAATCTGAATGTGCCTCAGTACACTCCCGACTCCGTGCTGACCATGTGTATCGACGACCTGGTGGCTGCCGAGAAGGTGGCCGTATCGGGCTCTACCTATGGTGACTGGCGCGACAAGGGCTATCTGAACAAGGACGGCATCAATGCCATTCTGGCCGATATCTACCTCTGGCGTGCATCCATCAATCGCAGTGAGAGTGACTATCAGACCTGTGTGGACTATTGCGACAAGGTGATCAAGGCCAAGAAAGAGGCTTACGAGGCTGACCCCAGAAACCGTCGCTTCGGGGATACTGACACCGAGCAGGAGTACTATCTCTCGGACTGTACCAATATGTATAATGACATCTTCGGACATCAGAATGCCGATGAGAGCATCTTCGAACTTCAGTTCCGCAACAGCAATGTCGCTAATGCAGGTATTGATGCAATGTATTTCCGCTATACCGGCACCAACGCTTCAACACCGGCCTATCTGAATGCTACGACAGCGTATGGTACCATCAGCAGTTCCGGCAAGACGATGTGGAGCAATGACAAGGACCAGCGCCTCTATGAGTATGTCTATAATGCCAAGGCAACGGCCGACCAGTTCCCCGTCCGCAAGTTCGTGGCTCAGGAGTCCGCCGGTGTGAGTACTGTCGACGGCAACCGCAGTGCACGTAATGTGTTCCAGAACTGGATTTTCTACCGTCTTACCGACGTCATGCTGATGAAGGCTGAGGCTCTTGTGCAGATTTACAATATGCGTGTCCAGGCCGCAAAGGATGCCAATGACGGTACGACGGTCAGTGATTCGCTGAATCAGGTGGCATTCAATATTTGCCAGTTTGTCAACGACCGTGCATTGCCTGAAGCCAGCAAGCCGGGTCTCTCGCTGAAGTACAATGTCTATCGCGACAATATGGAGCAACTGGTGTTGGCAGAGCGTGGCCGTGAATTGTGCTTCGAAGGCAAGCGCTGGTTCGACCTGATGCGCTATAACTATCGTCATACCACGACCAAGGCTGACCTGACGAAGAAACTGACCGAGAGTTACATCACGAATAGTAACGACTTCTTTGACTTGGCACTGAGCAAATATCCTGTGCCTGCGTCGATGAGGGCCAAGATGCGCGACGAGCGCTACCTCTATATGCCTATCAACCAGAGTGAGGTTGAACTGAATCCTCTGCTTGTGCAGAATCCTGTCTATAAGTCTGCTGCCAAGTATTAATACCTCGAAAGTTTAACAATCTCAAACTATCACGAAGATATGAATAAGACGATATTTAACATGGGAAAGATGTTAGTGCTGGGGGTTCTTGGCATGATAGGCCTCGCATCCTGCACCGAGGAGCCTGATGGTTCTAACCTTTTCTCTACTGACGATAAGACCATTGCTGAGTTGTTGCGTGAAAGGCCTCAGTTGAGTGCTTTCTATCTCATTCTCGAGAAGAGCGGCTTCGACAAGTATATGGGTACTTATGGTGAATATACTTGTTTCGCCCCGTTGAACGAGGGTGTCAACGCTTATATTGACAGCCTTTATAAGGATGAGTCGTATCTCATCTCCAAAGCCAAGGTAAAGCATAACGGTATCAAGGAAGATCCTAACTGGAACAACCTTGACGTGATGGCCCGAGTGGCCTTGATGTCCGACTCGCTGTGCGACGACCTGGCGCGCTATCATCTCTCCGGCGAAGCCCACATGCAGGTGGATGTTGTCGGTGATGGCACGTGGACGACGATGAAGGTGGGCAGAAGCATCACCGTAGGCACGTTCGAGGAGGATGCCGAAAATCCGGAGTATATTGGTTATACCAGTCTGAATAACGAGGCCGCTATTATCGAGGGCGATATTGAGGCCATCAACGGTATCCTGCATATTTGCTCGACCGTCATCCCGCGTTCCGACCGTACCACCGACGACCAGTTGCGTGTTGAGGGCGAGAAGGACTTGCGTATCTTCTATGCAGCCTTAGAGGCCACCGGCTTTACTGACAGTCTGCTGATTGAGAAGAAAGTCAATGCCGACGGTACGGCCAAGACCTATAGCCTCGAGTCGCATAACGACCGTGACGGCAACCCGCTCTATTACCCCAAGGAGTGCCTGGTCAAATGGACGGTCTTTGCCGAGACCGACGACGTGTTTGAGGCAGAGGGCATCACCGACCTGGAAAGCCTGAGAGCCAAGTGTGCAGAGTGGTACGGCAACTGCGCTCAGTGGTATGACTATATCAATGAGAAGAATATCACCATCAGCACAGGCACAGACTATACCAATCCTTTCAATGTGGTGAATATGTTTGTGGCCTATCACATCCTGCGTGCCGGTATGCCTATTGATAAAATAGTGTATGAGGATGCCGCTTATTCTGCCGGAACGTGGAACTTCTGTTTTGGCTACGAGCCTCAGGAGTATTTCGAGACATTGTTGCCAAATACCCTGCTGAAGGTTTGGGAGACCAGCCCGAAGAAGAGCAGCGGCACCAAGGATTTGTGGCTGAACCGCTATCTGACGAATAACACGCTGACGGCCAAACTCGGTCTTTTCGGTATGCCCGGTGATGGCGACCATGAACTGAAGTTTGCCGGTGTCCCCGTGAACCGTAAGGGAAGCGTGGAGACCCTGAACGGCTATATCCACCGTATCAAGGGTATCTTGAAATACGACCAGAATGCCCGAGATGCCCTCCGTGAACGTCTGCGTCTGGATTCGTCGACCTTCCTTTATGAGTTGGTCAACAACGGTTTGCGCTTTGCCACTCCTGCCGAGGTCAGTACGCTTAATGGTGGAGGCGACGGTAACCGTGCCGCTTTCGAGAATACGTTCTTCGACAATATCGTATGCTACAATCCCGGTACGCTGCTCCGCTTCAACGTGATGGGGGCTTGGCGTGCTCACAACAGTGACCAGTTCCAAGGCTGGGATGTCTACGACTTCGCCATCAAACTGCCTCACGTTCCTACAGACCAGTATGAGTTGCGTATCATCTATCCGCCTATGGCACGTGGTGGACTGATGCAGTTCTACATCGGCAACTCGCCCAGACAGTCGGATATGGTGGCCGTCGGCATTCCTTTCGATGCCTGCGCTAACCCCAACGAGGATGCTACGATGGGTTATGAGCCCATCCAGACACGTGACGAGAACGAATTGTCGGACTTCGGTGTTGAGGCCGGACAGCGTATGCATGTTCGTGGCTATATGTATGCTCCTGCTTCTTTCTCACGCGGCGGTAACAACAGTGTGACCGACCCGTTGA
>Ga0310694_10006731_pt1 | contig 10849 bp, 11 predicted proteins | sample 174DNAGHGhighgp2_FD_203884 | JGI IMG/M metagenome (GOLD analysis project Ga0310694, IMG submission 203884) | Sheep rumen microbial communities from Palmerston North, Manawatu-Wanganui, New Zealand - 1742 DNA GHGhigh gp2 (v2) (version 2) | ecosystem: Host-associated > Mammals > Digestive system... | reverse complement strand
CCGCCTGGCGCTGCATGTTGGAACCCATCAGGGCGCGGGTCGCGTCATCGTTTTCCAGGAAGGGAACCATGGCGGTTGCCACGGAAACGACCTGGCGGGGGCTGACGTCGATGAAGTCTACCTGGGAAACGGGAACCTCGACGATTTCAGCCTTGTCACGGACCGTGATCCGGTCATGGACGAAGGTGCCGTCCTCATTCAGGGGTTCGTTCGCCGTGGCGACCTTGAACAGGTCTTCCTCATCCGCGGTCATGTAGTCGATTTCATCCAGCACGCGGCCGTTTTCCTTATCCACACGGCGGTAGGGCGCTTCGATGAAGCCGTATTCATTGATCCGGGCATAGGTGGCCAGGGAACCGATCAGACCGATGTTCGGACCTTCAGGCGTCTCGATCGGGCAGATACGCGCGTAATGGCTGTAGTGCACGTCGCGGACTTCGAAGGAAGCGCGGTCGCGGTTCAGGCCGCCGGGGCCCAGGGCGCTCAGGCGGCGCTTGTGGGTCAGCTCGGCCAGGGGGTTCGGCTGGTCCATGAACTGGGACAGCTGGGAGGAACCGAAGAATTCCTTGATGGCTGCGCTGACCGGACGGATATTGATCAGATCACCGGGCTTGATATCGCCGCTGTCCTGAATGGACATCCGCTCACGAACCACGCGCTCCAGGCGGCTCAGGCCGATCCGGATCTGGTTCTGCAGGAGTTCGCCGACACTGCGCAGGCGGCGGTTGCCCAGGTGGTCGATATCATCGGTGGTGCCGATGCCGAAGGGCAGGCCCAGCATATAGTTGATGGAAGAAACGATGTCATCCGGGATGATGTGCTTCGGCACGAGGGCCGCGACATTCTCCTTCACCGCCTCGAACAGCTGGTCTTCCGTGACGGAATCCAGGATCTGCTTCAGGGTGGGGTAGTGGACCATTTCCAGGATGCCCGCTTCCTTCGGGTCGAAGGGCAGGTAAACGGAAGCGTCCACAAAGTTGTTGCCCACCACCTTGCGGATATTGCCGTCGCAGTCCAGCAGCACAGAGTTGATGCCGGCGTTCTGGATTTCACGCGCAACACTCAGCGGGATGGTATCGCCCTTTTTGACCATGACCTCGCCGGTGGAGGGATTGATGATATCCTCAGCCGCCACATGGTTGTGGATCCGGGTGGCGATGGAAAGCTTCTTATTATACTTATAGCGGCCCACGCGCATCAGGTCATAGCGCTTGGGGTCAAAGAACAGGGAGTTGAACAGATTGGTGGCGCTTTCAATGCTGGCGGGTTCGCCCGGCTTCTGGCGCTTGTAGATTTCGATCAGGCCTTCTTCGCGGGACTTCGCGTTGTCGCCCTTCTGGAGGGTGGACATGAGCCGCTCATCTTCGCCCATGAGGTCAATGATTTCGGCATCGGTGCCATAGCCCAGTGCACGGAGGATCACGGTGATCGGAAGCTTCCGGGCGCGGTCGATCCGGACCCAGAGGACATCGTTGGAGTCTGTCTCATATTCCAGCCAGGCACCGCGGTTCGGGATAATCTGGGAGGAATACAGCGGCTTGCCGGCCTTGTCCAGGGCGACGTCGAAATAGACGCCCGGGGAACGGACCAGCTGGCTGACAATGACGCGCTCCGCACCATTGATGATGAAGGTTCCGTGCTCGGTCATCAGGGGGAAATCACCCATGAAGACGTCAGATTCCTTGATCTCGCCGGTTTCCTTGTTCTTGAGGCGAACAAAGACCTTGAGCGGGGCCGCATAAGTCATGTCCCGTTCCCGGCAGCGGGCGACAGAGTTTTTCGGTTCGTCGAGAGAGTAGTCCACGAATTCCAGGACGAGATTCCCATTATAGTCGGTAATGGGGGATACGTCGTTCAGAACTTCGCGGAGATCGGTATCGAGAAAGCGTTGATAGGAGTTCTTCTGCACTTCGATCAGGTTGGGCATTTCGAGAACTTCATCAATGCGTGAGAAGCTCATACGCTGACGGAGCTTCCCCATGTGGACCTCGTGTACCATGTTATGAAATCACCCCTTATTCTGTCCGCACAGGATCGCCTTCGGGACTTGAAAATCGGACTTGCAATTCACACAGAACCTGTGTAAAATAACCCCATCCGAATCCCTCCAAAATACACCAAGACGATACTGATGCAATTGTAAAGTTTATCATGGCGAGAGGGAATTGTCAACGGAAAAATGTCAGATAATATGCTCTTTTTAATATTAATAAGGAAAAGATTCTTTCAGCCGGATCCGGAAGGCGGATGCCGGCTGTGAACCGGAGAGAGAGAACTGTTTTGAAAAGACTGCTGGGACTGCTGACTGCGGTGGGACTGCTTCTGGGAGGTGCTGCGATCGGGGAGGAAATCCCCGGAGGCGCCTGTCCGGAGCCGCCCGCGCCGGTCCGGATTGCCCGGCCGGAACCGGAGCCCACACCCGCCATGCCCGCGGTGATCAACTGCGTGGCAGAGCCGGGAGCGGACACCGGTTTTCATTTCCGGATGGATGCGGACCTGCTGCATATCTGGTTCCCGAATATCATGAACGCGGATGAAGCCATCCTCATATTTCAGGGAGAAACCTGGCTGATTGACTGCGGGGACGAAAGAAACGGCGTCCGGGGGGCCGAACTGCTCAGCATGCTCGGCATTGAGCGGATCGGGAAGCTCTTCAATACCCACCCGCATCATGACCACCTGAACGGGCTTCAGGTCACAAATGAAACCGCAAAGGTGGAGGAACTGCGGATCTGCTTCGGAGGCGCATCCACGGAACATATGATCCGCGCATTGACCTATGCGGAGGGAAACGGAATCCGCGTGGCGGAATTCCGGGACGGCAGTGAATTCGCCATGGGTGACGGGTCGGTAACCCTGAAATTCTGGTGCAATACGGATCCGGCCCTGGACATGAACAACCAGAGCGCCCAGACGATGGTGCGCTATGGTGAACGGACGATCCTGTTTACCGCGGACATGGAACGGAGCGGACAGCTCAATCTGCTTACCCGGACAGCGCCGGACGCCCTGAAGGCGGACCTGCTGAAATACCCGCATCACGGCAAGTCCCCCCTGGACGACTCCTTCCTGCAGGCGGTGAACCCGGAGGCGGCTGTTATCACCAACAAAACGGTTTCCGACTGGGGCGGGGTCCGTTACCTGACGGCCAAAGGCATTCCGTATATTTATACAAACCAGACGGGGGTATATCTCCACCTGGTGACCGACGGGGAACACTGGATTGTGGAACAGGTACCGCGGGACCGGGTCGGGGAGATCCGGTAAAGCACAGGCGCACATACCGGGCGGCACGAGCCGTCCGGTATTTTTTCTGCCTGCAGGAAGCAACAAAGGCGTTGACAACTATACGATTCAATGATATGATAGTCGAGTTGCATCATGCCCCGGGTGTAGTGCGCTCTTTTTGAGACGCCATTTTCCGGAACGGGAAGGAGGTCTTCGACGGATGGAAATGCTGAAAGCAGGCGGCCGCAAGGTGGTCGGAATGAAGCAGGTTCTCCGTGCGCTGAAGGCCGGAACCGTCTCCCGGGTGTATGTCGGCAGCGATGCGGACACATTCATCTACCAGCAGGTGGTCCGGGGCGCGGAAAGCGCCGGAGTTCCCTGCGTGCGGGTAGCGTCGATGAAGGAACTCGGAATGGTCTGCGGTGTGGACGTACCCACAGCCGCGGCCGGCCTGCTCCGGTAAGATGCCCTGCTTCATATCATAAGGTGAAGGGATCCGCCGACTAAGCCTTCCAGATCCTGAGGGTTGCGGGATCTTGAGGATATCATTCAGGAGGTGCTGTAATGCCCACTATTAATCAGCTTGTCCGTAAGGGACGTGAACGGGCTGCCAAAAAGCCCACCGCTCCGATTCTGCAGGGTTGCCCCCAGAAGCGCGGTGTGTGCCTGAGCGTCAAGACACAGACGCCGAAAAAGCCGAACTCCGCCCTGCGGAAAATCGCGAGAATCCGCCTGACGAACTCCATCGAAGGTACCTGCTACATCCCCGGTATCGGCCACAACCTGCAGGAGCATAGCGTTGTGCTGATCCGCGGCGGCCGTGTTCGGGACCTGCCCGGCGTTCGTTATCACATCATCCGCGGTGCACTGGATACCGCCGGTGTGGCCAAGCGGATGCAGGCGCGTTCCCTGTATGGCGCAAAGCGCCCGAAGAAGTAAGTCACCAGCTGCCGACGCAGTCCGAAAGGCGGGCTGAGCCGCAGGTGATCCTGCCGGGGTTCTTCGGAACAGGAATTCCGGACGGGAGAACAGGAGCGGCAGCCGCATCCGGCCTATTCGCGGCCGGGACCCCGTGATGCTGACACAGGGTCGGAGGAAGAGGAAGCCAAAGCACTTACATCAGGAAAAGAATTGAGGAGGGAAACCTATGCCCCGTCGCGGTTTTGTACCGAAACGTGAAGTACTGCCGGATCCCGTACACGGGACGACAGTTGTTACCAAATTAATCAATCAGATTATGCTGGACGGGAAGCGCGGAGTAGCGCAGAACGTCTGCTACCAGGCTTTTGAGACCGTTGCCGAAAAGACCGGCAAGCCGGCGACCGACGTTTTCCAGGAAGCCCTGAACAACGTCGCGCCCCAGCTGGAAGTCAAAGCCCGCCGTGTAGGCGGCGCCACTTACCAGGTCCCGATCGAGATCCGTCCGGAACGCCGCCAGACCCTGGCCCTGCGCTGGATCGTGGATTTCGCCCGGAAACGCGGTGAGAAGACCATGGCTGAGCGTCTCGCCGGAGAGCTGATGGACGCCGCGAACAACACCGGCGCTGCCGTCAAGCGTAAAGAGGAAATGCACCGTATGGCCGAGGCCAACAAGGCATTCGCTCACTATCGCTGGTAATCAATCTGTGTTCCGCGGCAAGAACCGGCCGCAGGACGAAAGGAGCAAAAGCCAAGTATGCCCAGAAGCCACCCACTTGAAAGAGTCCGGAATATCGGTATCATGGCTCATATCGATGCCGGAAAAACCACTACCACCGAGCGGATCCTGTTCTACACTGGCAAGAATTACCGCATCGGTGAAACCCACGAAGGAACGGCCACCATGGACTGGATGGTCCAGGAACAGGAACGCGGTATCACGATTACTTCGGCTGCCACCACCTGCTTCTGGCATGATCCCCATGACCCGACCAACGCCAAGAAACAGTATCGGATCAACATCATTGACACTCCCGGCCACGTGGACTTTACCGTCGAGGTGGAACGCAGCCTGCGCGTGCTGGACGGCGCTGTCAGCGTCTTCTGCGCCAAGGGCGGTGTTGAGCCCCAGAGCGAGACCGTGTGGAAGCAGGCGGAGACCTATCATGTTCCCCGCATGGCGTACGTCAACAAGATGGATATCACCGGCGCTGATTTCTACCGCGTTGTGAGCATGATGCAGGACCGCCTCGGCGCGAATGCGGTACCGATCCAGCTTCCCATCGGCAAGGAGAACACCTTCCGCGGGATTATCGACCTGGTCCGGATGCGCGCAGAGGTCTACTATGACGACCTGGGACAGGACGTACGGGATGAGGACATTCCCGCGGATATGCAGGAACTGGCCGATGAGTACCGCGCGAACCTGATCGAAAAGGTTGCGGAAACAGACGACGCCCTGATGGAGAAATACCTGGAGGGCGGCGAACTGACCGAAGAGGAGATCCGGACGGCCATCCGCAAGTGCACCATCGCCTGCACGATGAACCCCGTGCTGTGCGGTACCAGCTACCGCAACAAGGGCGTTCAGCCGCTGCTGGACGCGGTGATCGACTACATGCCCAGCCCGCTGGACATCCCCGCCATCGACGGCGTGGACCCGAACGATCCCGAGAAGAAGATGGAACGGCATCCTTCCGATGACGAACCCTTCTCCGCACTTGCGTTCAAGATCATGGTTGACCCCTTTGTCGGGAAACTTGCATTCTTCCGCGTATACTCCGGCACACTTGCTGCCGGCAACTACGTGATGAATTCCACCAAGCAGAAGCGGGAACGCATGAGCCGCATTATGCTGATGCACGCCAATCACCGGGAAGAGGTGGACACCATCTATACCGGTGAAATCGCCGGCGCGGTCGGCCTGAAGGACACGACCACGGGCGATACCCTGTGCGATGAAAACCACCAGATCATCCTGGAAAGCATGGTCTTCCCGGATCCCGTGATCGAAGTTGCCATCGAGCCCAAGACCAAAGCCGGTCAGGAGAAGATGACATACGCGCTTCAGCGTCTGGCTGAAGAAGATCCGACCTTCAAGACCTACACGAACCAGGAGACCGGCCAGACGATCATCGCCGGCATGGGTGAGCTGCATCTTGAAATCATTGTGGACCGCCTGCTGCGCGAATTCAAGGTTGAGGCAACCGTGGGCAAGCCCCAGGTTACCTACAAGGAAACCATCCGGAAACCCGCGAAAGCCGAAGGACGCTACGTGCGCCAGACCGGCGGCCACGGCCAGTACGGTCACTGCTGGATTGAAATCGAACCCCAGGAGCCCGGCAAGGGATACGAGTTCGAAAGCCGGATCGTCGGCGGCGTGATTCCGAAGGAATTCATCAGCCCCATCGACCAGGGAATCCAGGAAGCGGCCAAGAGCGGCGCGATCGCCGGCTACGAAGTGGTCAATTTCAAGGCGGCGGTTACCGACGGTTCCTACCACGAAGTGGACTCCTCCGAAATGGCGTACAAGATCGCGGCCAGCATGGCGTTCAAGGAAGCTGTGCGCAAGGCGGATCCGTGCCTGATGGAGCCCATGATGAAGGTCGAGATCATCGTTCCGGACCAGTACCTGGGCGACGTGATGGGCAATGTGTCCAGCCGCCGCGGCCGGGTGGAAGGCACCGAAATGCGTGGTCAAGACCAGATTATTCACGCCTTTGTTCCGCTGAGCGAAATGTTCGGCTACACGACGGATCTTCGTTCCCGTACCCAGGGCCGCGGCATGTTCACCATGCAGTTTGACCACTACGAGGAAGTTCCGAAGAGCGTCGCTGAGAAGATCATCGGCAAGAAAGTTAATGCCTGACAAGGATTTTAAGGAGGGAAACCCCAATGGCGAAAGGACATTATGAACGGACTAAGCCCCATGTAAACATCGGGACGATCGGACACGTTGACCACGGCAAGACGACCCTGACCGCTGCGATCACCATGACGCTGAGCCTGAAGGGCGAAGCGCAGGCGATGCGTTACGACGAAATCGACAAGGCGCCCGAAGAAAAAGCGCGTGGAATCACCATCAACACCGCCCACGTTGAGTATGAGACCAAAAAGCGTCACTATGCTCACGTGGACTGCCCCGGCCACGCTGACTATGTGAAGAACATGATCACCGGCGCCGCGCAGATGGACGGCGCGATCCTGGTTGTTTCCGCTCCCGACGGCCCGATGCCCCAGACCCGTGAGCACATCCTGCTGGCCCGCCAGGTTGGCGTGCCCTACATCGTTGTGTTCATGAACAAGACGGACATGATGGACGACGAAGAGCTGCTGGAGCTGGTCGAGATGGAAATCCGCGAACTGCTGAGCAGCTATGACTTCCCGGGCGATGAAATCCCGATCATCAAGGGCAGCGCCCTGAAGGCCCTGGAGTACATCCAGAACGGCGGCACCGACGTGGACAACGCTCCCGAGTGCAAGTGCATCTGGGAACTGATGGACGCTGTGGACAACTACATTCCGGAACCCGCCCGTGCGACGGACCAGCCCTTCCTGATGCCTGTTGAAGACGTGTTCAGCATTTCCGGCCGCGGCACCGTGGCGACGGGCCGTGTTGAGCGCGGTACCGTGAAGGTTTCCGACGCGGTTGAAATCGTCGGCCTGATGGAGAAGCCCCGGAGCACGGTTGTGACCGGTGTTGAAATGTTCCACAAGCTGCTGGACCAGGCGGAAGCCGGCGACAACATCGGCGCGCTGCTGCGTGGTATTCAGCGGAACGAAGTCGAGCGCGGCCAGGTTCTGGCGAAGCCCGGCAGCATCCATCCGCACACCCACTGCATCGGCCAGGTGTACGTGCTGACCAAGGAAGAAGGCGGCCGCCACACCCCGTTCTTCAACGGCTATCGTCCGCAGTTCTACTTCCGGACGACGGACGTTACCGGCACCATCAAGCTGCCCGAAGGCGTTGAAATGGTGATGCCCGGCGACAACATCGACATGGAAATCACCCTGATCACCCCCATCGCTATGGAACAGGGACTGCGCTTCGCTATCCGTGAAGGCGGCCGTACCGTGGGATCCGGCGTTGTGGCGAAGGTCATCGAGTAATCAATCTATCAGGAGGGATTCCAAATGGCAAACGCCGCTCGTAACAAGGTTTGCCTTGCATGCACCGAGTGCAAGCAGCGCAACTACAACAACATGAAGAACAAGAAGAACACCCCGGATCGCATTGAGCTCATGAAGTACTGCCCATTCTGCAAGAAGCACACGACTCATCGGGAGACCAAGTGATCCAACATCAACAGATGCTGTGAGGATGTGAACAAAATGTCTGAAGTAAAGAAGGCGGCTGCACAGGCGGAAACAACTGTGAAGAAGGCCGAAGCACAGGCTGAAAAGGCTGTGAAAAAAGCCGGGGACGGAAAACTGAGCAAGATCCTGAACTGGTTCAAAGCACTGCCCCAGCGGATCAGCAAGCCCTTCAAGAACATGTTCTATGAACTGAAGAAGGTCACCTGGCCCAGCAAAAAGAAGCTGATCAATTATTCCGTGATCGTTCTCCTGTTCATGCTGTTCATGGGCATCGTCATCGGCCTGCTGGACGCCGGCGCATCCACTATTATCAATCTGCTCATGTAATTCATAGGAGAGACAGTCATGGCTGAAAACAAGAAAGAGGCCTGCTGGTATGTCATCCACACCTATTCCGGTTACGAGAACAAGGTGAAGGACACGCTGGAAAAATCCGTTGAAAACAACGGAATGCAGGACCTGATCCTGGACGTCCGGGTTCCCATGGAAGAAGTCATGGAGATCCGGAACGGGAAGCGCGTCAAAAGCACCCGGAAGGTCTATCCCGGTTATGTGCTGGTGCACATGATCGAGACCAGCGAAAGCTGGTACGTCGTGCGGAACACCCGCGGCGTGACAGGCTTTGTGGGTCCTGATTCCAAACCTGTTCCGCTGACCCAGGAAGAAGTGGACATGATGCTCAATACCGAGCAGTCCAGCGTCGACTTCGGATTTGCGATCGGCGAAAATGTCCGGATTCTGTCCGGCCCTCTGGAAAATTTCAGCGGCGTGGTGGAAGACGTGGACACGGTACGCGGAAAGCTGACCGTCAAGGTGCAGATGTTCCTTGGCCGGGAAATGCCCGTGGAAGTGGATATCGACCAGGTCGAGAAAGACAACTGATTCCCCGCTCCTGTGCAACGAATCAATGCAACGGGGAAGAGCCGCCGGAAAGCGCTCTCCCCTGCATGATCGTGGGAGGAAGCCAAAGGCTTCCGCTCTACCACATTTATTTATGGAGGTGCCACTCAAATGGCAAAGAAAGTACAGGCTTATATCAAGCTGCAGGTTCCTGCCGGTAAGGCAACACCCGCTCCGCCGATCGGTCCCGCGCTGGGCCAGCACGGCGTGAACATTCCCGGATTCTGCAAGGAATTCAATGACCGCACGGCCAAGGAAGCCGGTATGATCATCCCCGTGGTGATCACGGTTTACACGGACCGTACGTTCACCTTCATCACCAAGACGCCTCCGGCGCCCGTGCTGATCAAGAAGGAACTGAACCTGCAGAAAGCCAGCGGCCGTCCCAACAAGGATAAGGTTGGCCAGCTGACCAAGGAGCAGTGCCGTAAGATTGCTACCATTAAGATGCCCGACCTGAACGCCGGCAGCATCGAAGCCGCCATGAGCATGGTGGCCGGAACCGCCCGCAGCATGGGCGTGACCGTCGAAGAGTAACAAATCGGGGCGCAGCCCCTGATCAATGTGGGAGGACATTGTGCCGCTAATACCACATGGGAGGAATGAAACAAATGAAACATGGTAAGAAATACAGCGACAGCCTGAAGCTGATCGACCACCTGAAGCAGTACGATCCCGAAGAGGCCGTTGACCTGGTTGTGCAGACCGGCAAGGCCAAGTTCGACGAGACCGTGGAAATTTCCGTCCGTCTGGGTGTTGACCCCCGCCACGCTGACCAGCAGGTCCGCGGCGCTGTGGTCCTGCCCCACGGAACCGGCCGCACCATCCGCGTGCTGGTTATCGCCAAGGGCGACAAGGCCAAGGAAGCGGAAGAAGCCGGTGCCGATTATGTAGGCGCTGAAGAAATGATCCAGAAGATCCAGCAGGAAAACTGGTTCGATTTCGACGTCTGCGTGGCTACCCCTGATATGATGGGTATGGTCGGCCGCATCGGTCGTGTGCTGGGCCCGAAGGGCCTGATGCCCAACCCGAAGTCCGGCACCGTGACCATGGACATCGCCCGCGCTGTGAAGGACATCAAAGCCGGTAAGGTGGAGTACCGCCTCGACAAGACCGCGATCATCCACTGCCCGATCGGCAAGGTTTCCTTCGGCAAGGAAAAGCTGCAGGAGAACCTGAATGTCCTGATGGAAGCGATCAATAAGGCGAAGCCTGCTGCCGCGAAGGGAACCTACATGAAGAGTGTTTATCTCTCCAGCACGATGGGCCCCTCCGTGCGTGTCAATCCGCTGAAGTTCTGATCAGAACGGAAAAGGAACGGGAAGCAGTTCAACTGCTTCCCGTTTTCATAACCCTGTGTTTTTTTACCTGCACCGGAGCTTTCTGGCTTCCCGGTGCTTTTCCTTTACCTGGTACATCATCTGATCACTGTGGTGGAGGCAGTTTTCAAATGATATGCCGTCTTCCAGGGAAGTCACATAGGCGC
>Ga0310694_10006728_pt1 | contig 10852 bp, 9 predicted proteins | sample 174DNAGHGhighgp2_FD_203884 | JGI IMG/M metagenome (GOLD analysis project Ga0310694, IMG submission 203884) | Sheep rumen microbial communities from Palmerston North, Manawatu-Wanganui, New Zealand - 1742 DNA GHGhigh gp2 (v2) (version 2) | ecosystem: Host-associated > Mammals > Digestive system >... | reverse complement strand
CTCAACAACGGCGATGCCATCTTCAATCCTGAGGAGCATGCCCGCATCGAAGGGGGCACTCGCGATGCTTATATCACCCGCAGCCATGATGGGAAAGGCTACTTGATGGTGACCACCGATATGTGTGTGAGAAAGTCGGGAAAATGGGACAACTATGGCATCGACCTGCTTCGCAGCAAGGATATGGTGAACTGGACATCCGTGACCTTCGACTTCCGCAAGGGGGCTGCTATCTTCTGCGACCCTGACTCGCCCGATCCCTACCGCGACTACTCCACCATCAACAGGGTGTGGGCTCCACAGATCTTCTGGGATCCGGGTTATACCTGGGCGGACGGGAAAAAAGGAGGGTACCTCGTCTATTATTCGCTCTGGAACCGGGCAGAGGAGGGCTACGACCGCATGTATTACTCCTATGCCGACGAGAGTTTCACAAGGCTCACCAAACCGCGCTTGCTGTTCGACTGGGGATACGCCACGATCGACGCAGACATCAATTACCTGGAGTCTGACGGAAAATACCACATGCTGATCAAGAAAGAAGGGGGAAAACCAGGCATCTATACCGCCACGGCCGACCATCTGACAGGTCCGTGGGGTGAACCCGTGGAAAACGACTACGTGAACTTCGAGGGCAATAAGAAATGTGAGGGGTCTTCTGCTTTCCAACTGATCGGCGACGACACATGGCGGGTAGCATATATCGAATACTCATCAAAACCAAAGCATTACCGCATCTGCAAAGCTGATGAGCACCTACGCAACTTCAACTCTCCTGTTGATATCCAAGGTGTCACCGGACCGCAGCACGGCTCGTTCATGCGCATCACGAAGAAGGAATACAAACGGCTGAAGAAGGCTTTCCCCAACAAATGAGAGAGAGGGGATGTCTCATTCGTAGTCGTCGATGACGGCATTGACGAAGTCCATCATCGGTTTGGCTACTTTAAAGACCTTGGCCATCTTGTCAAGCCACTCGTCGCCTGAGAAGAAATCCTCATCCACTTTCACCCAGCAGCAGTAGTCCTTCATGCGGAGATACTCGATGTGCGCATAATCCCTCGGAAAACCTGCAGGACAAGTTTTCAGAGACTCCAGGCCGAACCCCTTCTCTTCTTCGAAGCGATGGACACCGGGCCTGCCGAATAATCTGAGGAAGGCGGGCGATTCCACGCACCGGAGCCATTCCTCCTCGTTGGCCATGATCTCATTGCGGCATGCCGTCAGAATAGGGGAGGGGAGATAGTAGCTGCCGCATGCCAGCATACAGTTGCCTGGTTCAAGGTGGATAGAGTATCCGCCATGGAGGGCTTTCTTCCCGTGGGCGGCAATGTAAGCGCCCATGTGATTCTTATAAGGTGATTTGTCGGGTGAGAACCGCGTGTCGCGGTAGAAGCGGTATACCGCATCCTTCACTGTGATATGCGCCACAGAGGGATCGAAACGCACGATGCGTGGAATGGCTTTCTCCACGCCGGACTCGAAATCTTCTTTGGCAGCAAGGTATTCATCGCGGTGGGCTTGGAACCATGGACGGTTGTTGTTGGCCATTACCTCACGCAGGAAGTTCAGGATGAGTGTGGTGTTCATGATTGTTGATCGTTCAGACTTTGGCTTTTTTGTTCACTTTTGACCCCTCCAAGATTTTAGGGCAGATTTTATCAAACTCGCATTCCCCGCAATGCGGAGCACGGCTCGTGCACACATAGCGCCCATGAAGCAGCAGCCAGTGATGGGCCTTCGGCACGTCTTCCTCAGGGATGTTTCTCAGAAGTTGCTGTTCCACCTTGAAGGGGGTGTTGTCGGTGGGGCTGACCAGTCCTAACCTGTGACTGACTCGGTAGACGTGGGTGTCGACAGCCATGGTTGACTTTCCGAAAGCCACGGCCTGCACGACGTTGGCGGTCTTCCTCCCTACACCTGGCAACTTGACCAGGAGGTCGGGCGAAGAAGGCACCTCGCCTCCGAAATCATCCACCAGCATACGAGCCATGGCGACCAGATGGCGTGCCTTGGAGTTGGGGTAGGAAACGCTTCTCACATAATCCAATACCTCGCCCTCGTCGGCTTCGGCCATGCGGCGTGCATCGGGGAAGCGCTCAAACAAGGCGGGTGTCACTTCATTGATGCGCTTGTCGGTGCACTGCGCACTCAGTATCGTGGCCACCAGGAGTTGGAATGGCGTGGCGAAAGCCAGTTCGGTGGTCACCTCTGGCATCTGGGCGCGGAAATGCTCAAGGATATAGGCATATCGTTGTTTTCTATTCATCGGACAAGGATTGGTAGAGATGAGTCGGGCGGACACACTGGCCCGCCCTCTTCAATATTCCGTATTGTTGTCTCTCTTTGTGGAGTTATTTCTTGGTATCGTCGGTTGGTTTCGATTTGTAAGCCTTGTTGAGGCCGGCGACAACCTCGTCGGTGATGTCAAGGGCCTTGGCACCATAGAGGATGTTGTCTCCCTGCTTTGTCAGGATGAGCGAGAATTTCTTGTCCTTGTTGTATGAGGCGATGAAATGCTCGATGCTGTCATGCAGGGCCTGGTTGAATTTGTCGGTCTGGGCCTGCAGCTCTCCGGCCAGACGGTCGCGGGTGGCCACATATTGCTCCTGCTGGCGCTGGATGGCAGCCTGCTGGCTCTCATACTCGCTCTGGCTGGTGAAGCCATTGTTCTGGGCCTTGTTCTGGAAATTCCTTACGGCAGCCTCGAGATTCTTCTCCTGCGAGGCGAGTGCGCTCTGGATGTTGTTGCCCCTCTTCTCAAGGATCTTGGAGTAATCCTTGCAAAAATTATACTGTGTCATGATGGAGTCTACCTCCACGAAAGCGATCTTCACTCCGTCGCTGGGCACGGTCTGTGCGGCAGCGGGTTTCTCGTCCATCTTGTTGGAGTCGTTGCAAGCATTCAAAGTTGTCGCAGCGATCACGGACAAAGCCATGGCGCGGAAAAAATTCTTCTTGTTCATCAGTTTTATTTATGTTTTAGAATATACATGTGAAAGAGCCGCAACAAAAGCGTGCCTCTGTTGCGGAATGCCACAAAAGCGGTGCAAAGATAATACAAACTGCGCTAATATCAAAAAATTAGTTGCAAGAATTAACAAATATCTTACAAAACGAGATATATGAACAGTATTGCGAATATGACCACCAAAGCTGCCACTACGTAAGTGCGGATATCATTCTCACTCATTATCTTTGAATTTTAGGTTGTTTTATCGGGAGGATTTCTCGCTGACGGCACGGCGGCGGCGTCTTTGCTCGCGGTCCTGGTCGAGGACGCAGTGGATGCCCCGGTCGCGCATCGCCTGACTGTCGTGAATGTGCTGTGAGGTGAAACTGCCGTTCTTGCGCAAAATCACTTTCACGCTGAGCAATATCGCCGCAATAGCAATTATTAACACGGTCAAGATCAGATATTCCGTCATTTTTCCCTATCTTTGCAAGCACATAGCCCTACTGGAGGGCGTGAATGATATGCAAAGATAGTACAAAATTCATGAAAGACAAAATTTTAAACCAATTATTGATGATTTCATCACCGTTAAACGACAAACAACGATAAAAAACAAAGTCATGAACAAAACAGAACTGACTCCCAAAAGTGTCTTCGAGCAATTCGCGAAGATCAACACCATCCCTCGTCCGTCAAAACACGAGGAGAAAATGATCGATTACCTCGTCAACTTCGGCAAGCAGCATGGCTTCCCCACGAAAGTGGATGAGACAGGCAATGTGCTCATCAGCAAACCGGCCACCCCTGGCTATGAGAACCGCCCCACCGTGGTGCTCCAGAGCCACATGGACATGGTGTGCGATAAGCTCGTCGACGTGGACATCGATTTCTTGAATGACCCCATCCAGACCTACGTGGATGGTGAGTGGCTGAAAGCCAAAGGCACCACCCTTGGCGCTGACGACGGCATCGGCGTGGCCATGGAACTGGCGATTCTTGAGAGCGACGATATCGAGCACGGACCGATAGAGTGCCTCTTTACCCGTGACGAGGAGACTGGACTGACCGGTGCTTTCGGTTTGCAGGCCGGATTCATGACGGGCGACATGCTCATCAACCTCGACTCAGAGGATGAGGGCCAGATCTTCGTATCATGCGCCGGCGGCATCACCACACAGGCCGCTTTCCGTTTCGACCGCGAGGAAGCTCCGGCAGGACAGTTCTTCCTCAAAGCCTCACTCAAAGGTCTCAACGGCGGACATTCGGGCGACGACATCAACAAGAAGCGGGCCAACGCCATCAAGATTCTATCCCGTTTCCTTTATACCGTCAATGAGAAATACGGCATCCGTCTCGCACAGTTCAATTCGGGCAAGATGCACAATGCCATCCCGCGCGACGGCATCGTCGTATTCAGCGTGCCTGAGGCTGTGAAAGAGGAGGTGCGGGCCGCCTGGAATGTCTTCACCAGCGACGTGGAGGAGGAATACCACGTGACTGATACCGCGATGGTCTTTGCCATGGAGAGCACAGAGGCAGAGCCGGTGCTGCCCAAGGAAGTGTCCGACCGCTTTGTGCGTGCCATGCAGGCTCTCGACAACGGCGTGTTCGCCATGTGCCAGGATGAGGAGATCTCATGGCTCGTGGAGACCAGCAGCAACGTGGCCAGCGTGCAGTCGTCGGAGAAAGAGATCAAGGTGGTGGCCAGCCAGCGCTCCAATGTGATGAGCAACCTGCGCAATATGGCCAATACGGTGAAGGCACAGTTCCAGTTGGCTGGTGCTGAGGTGGAACAGGGCGACGGCTATCCCGCATGGAAGATGAACGCCAACAGCCAGCTCACCAAGATCGTGGTTGATACTTATAAGAAACTGTTCGGGAAAGAGCCGAAGGTGCTTGGCATCCACGCTGGTCTGGAGTGTGGCTTGTTCTCTGAGCGTTATCCCAATATGGACATGGTGTCATTCGGGCCGACTCTCCGCGGCGTGCATTCTCCCGACGAGCGCTTGCTGATTCCTACCGTTCAAATGGTCTGGGATCATCTTCTTGAGATTCTCAAGACGATCCCTGAGAAAAAATAATTTTCCCACTCCCCCCTTGAAAAATTGCCCCGGCAAATAGTATCACTACTGTTGCCGGGGCTTTTACCTTCAAAAACTACCTATTGAAATGTGCTGTATTAAGGATAAAAATATTTCTTAGTCAGTTGGCCGCTGCCCATACAGGAATGTACCTTGTGGAATGGGCTTGGCTGATTTGATTACCAGTTTTCACAGAGAAAAAGATGAGGAATGTGTTTTTCAACATTTTTCATTAGATTATCTGTGATGTGGCCTTTTAAAAAGGATCTTCACACTGCAAATGTAATACATTTCCATGATTTATGCAAGAAAAACGGCAAAAACCTTCATGCGCGATAGATGAAGGTTTTTTGACGGTTTCTGTGACTTTGTCTTGTTTGGCACACTATTTGCAATCGAGATGGTGAATCTTTTGCAAAACAAATAAGAATATCATTATAAAAATAGTAAACCATGCAGAAAGGCAACATCGGGGTAACGACCGAGAACATATTCCCCGTTATCAAAAAGTTCTTGTACAGCGATCATGAGATTTTCCTCAGAGAGATGATTTCCAATGCAGTGGATGCCACCCAGAAGCTGAAGACCCTCGCCGAGAAGGGCGAGTTCAAAGGCGAATTGGGTGACCTCACCATTCATGTCAGTCTGGACACCGACAAAGGTACCCTCACCATCAGCGACCGTGGTATCGGCATGACCGCAGAGGAAATCGATAAATACATCAATCAGATCGCTTTCTCGGGTGTGACCGACTTCCTCGACAAATACAAAGACAATGCCAATGCTATCATCGGGCACTTCGGCCTTGGTTTCTACAGCTCGTTCATGGTGAGCAACAAGGTGGAGATTATCACCCGCAGTTACCGCGACGATGCAGTGGCCGTGAAATGGAGTTGCGACGGCAGTCCGGCATACGAGATCGAGGAGGTGGAGAAGGCCGACCGCGGCAGCGACATTATCCTGTATATCAGCGACGACTGCAAGGAATTTCTTGAGAAACAGCGCATCCAGTCGCTTCTCGACAAATACTGCAAATTCATGTCGGTGCCTATCGCATTCGGAAAGAAGAGCGAGTGGAAGGACGGCAAAATGCAGGATACCGAGGAGGACAACATCATCAACGACTCCGAACCGATGTGGACGAAGGCCCCCAGCACCCTGAAAGACGAGGACTACAAGACCTTCTACCGCAAGCTTTATCCCATGCAGGACGAGCCGCTGTTCTGGATCCACCTCAATGTCGACTTCCCGTTCAACCTCACGGGTATCCTCTATTTCCCGAAGATCAAGTCGAATATAGAGTTGCAGCGCAACAAGATCCAGCTTTATTGCAACCAGGTGTTTGTCACCGACCAGGTGGAAGGCATCGTTCCGGAGTTCCTCACCTTGCTCCATGGTGTCATCGACTCTCCCGATATCCCGCTCAACGTGAGCCGTTCGTATTTGCAGAGCGATTCCAATGTAAAGAAGATTTCTACTTATATCACCAAAAAGGTGGCCGACCGCCTCAACAGCATTTTCAAAGACGACCGCAAGGACTATGAGCAGAAGTGGGACGACCTGAAGATCTTCATCCATTATGGCATGCTCTCACAAGATGACTTCTACGACCGTGCCAAGGACTTCTCGCTCCTGAAGGATACCGAGGGAAAATACTTCACCTATGAGGAGTATCGCACCCTGATCAAGGATAACCAGACCGATAAGGACGGCAATCTCGTCTATCTCTATGCCAACAACAAGGAAGACCAGTATGCCTATATCGAAGCTGCCAAGGCCAAAGGCTACAGTGTGCTGCTGCTCGATGGTGAGCTCGATGTGCCGATGGTCTCGATGTTGGAACAGAAACTGGAAAAGAGCCGCTTCACCCGTGTCGACGCCGACATCATCGATCGTCTGATCGTCAAGGAAGACAAGAAGAAGAGTGAGCTGACTGCTGAACAGACTGACAATTTGTCACAGGCTTTCCGCTCGCAGATCCCGACAATAGAAAAAGCCAACTTCTATGTCGAGGTGCAGTCTCTCGGCGATGAGGCCCAGCCTGTCGTCATCACCCAGAGTGAGTATATGCGCCGTATGAAAGACATGAGCCGCTATCAGAGCGGAATGGCTTTCTATGGCGAGATGCCCGATTCCTACAGCATGGTGCTCAACAGCGACCATCCCCTCGTGAAACGGGTGCTGGAGGATGAGGCCGCTCAATGCGGCGACACGCTCAAGCCGATTTTGGCTGAGATCAAGGGCCTTGAGGCTCGCTTGGCCGTGCTCCGCCAGGAACAAGGCAAGAAAAAGCCTGAGGAGGTGACTCAAGAGGAGAAAGACGATGTGTCGAACACCGAGAAGTCGGTCAACGAGCAGAAAGACAAGAAAAACCAGGTGATCGCCGATTATGCCAAAGGCAACGACATCATCCATCAGTTGATCGACCTTGCCCTCCTCCAGAACGGTATGCTCAAAGGCCCAGGCCTCGCAGCTTTCTTGAAGCGTTCGGTCGACCTTATTAAATAAACAGGCCAATCGATTAAATAAGCAGGCCGCTCTCGCTCATATAAGCGGGAATGTCTATACGGATAGGCATTCCCGCTTCGTTTTTTCCTGTTTGAAGTGTGTTTTAAAAGTTTTTTTTGCCATTATTCTAAAAAAAGTCCGGAAAAGTTTTGGTGTTTGAAGAAAAAGACCTACCTTTGCACACGCTAAACGGAAATACACCGAAAGCACCAAGGATGCGCTTGTAGCTCAGTTGGTAGAGCACCTGACTCTTAATCAGGGTGTCCAGGGTTCGAACCCCTGCAGGCGTACAGTGAGAATCAAGGAGTTACGAGTTTTCGTAACTCCCTTTTTATGTGTGTCTGGGATCTTCGTCACTTTTGTTGCAAAATCACCCATAGTTAGACAGTATGACTTTTCTTCTGAGCAGTTCAAATCCCGCTCTTCCATAACATTCCCTTTTCTTGTTTTTCAGTCTGTGGTTCTTTCCCTTTGTTCGGGTGGATTTGCATTTGTTCGGGCGGATTTGCAATCCGGCCGCATTGAGTGAAAGCATTTGCAATGCGCTTTTAGCGGATTAAAAATATGCACAATTTCCTCATTTATCATCCAAAATCAGGCTCAGCAGTTCTTTCTTGGTCATCTTTCTTTAACCATCTGCACAAGCTCTTCTTTTGTCAAATCATTCTGACGTAGTGCTTTCAGCCCCTGAAGGTCATGTAGGTAGGAATTGTATTTCATCTGCTCCTCAATGGGGGAGGGCGAAATATATCGCTTGGTTATCTGGCCTTTGTTGCCTAAAGAATGCCCCATGGCGAAACTGATATAGTCCATGGGAACATTGGAACGGCTCAAGTTGGTGGCAAAACTGTGGCGGGCGAATGTGGACGACGGTTCAATATCCCAATCCAATATCTATGCTATCCTTCGACAAAGTCAGAGTTAATAAATCATGGTCAGAGCTCTAAGTTCAAATGACACTTTTCTGTTCCCTGTAACAGTATATGTGAAAAATTAACAATAATTCAACCAAAATGAACGTATCTTGAATAAAAATCATTATATTTGCCCATTATTATATTATAATACCATGGCAAATGTAAAAAATGGTGCATTCCGAGAGATCATCATCGACCGATGTCTCCAGAGTAGGAGAGGCTATTCTACTCAGGAGATATTGGAAATATCAGAGCGTGCGCCCTGTAAGTGGTGGAAACCTTATTTGGACTTTGCTCGGTGCTAAGACCATCGAGATTATCCACAATAACATTGATACCATCGACATAGGTACACCACTGGAAGATCTTGTTGTGGATGCTGATATCATTGACTCCGTGTTGGAAGATGAGAAAAAGCGCGAGAAGAAGATTATCGAGGTGGAGAAGATGCTGAAGATTCGACTGGGTGAACATAAGGGCGACCCGAAGTTCAAAAAGTTTGCCGACAAGCTGGATGAACTGCGCGAACGTATGGAGCAGAACTTGATATCGAGCATTGACTTCCTGAAACAACTGTTGCAGATGGCCCGTGAATTGCTGGAAGCAGAGAAGGAAATAGAGAAACCGATGGACAAGCGTGCTCAGGCAAGAGCAGCGTTGACAGATCTATTCCAGAGTATCAAGTCGGAGGAAACACCTATCATTGTTGAACAAGTGGTGAACGACATCGATAATGAAGTGGTCAATATCATCCGACAGTTCAACGATGCCTTCCAAAGCGTTACTGCCAGACGTGAGATTAAGAAGAAACTTCGTTCTATCCTCTGGGTCAAGTACCAGATTAAGGACAATGACGTTTTCGAGAAAGCATATAGCTATATAGAAATGTATTACTAACCACAATTAAAAAGAATTAGGTATGGATAGTAAATTTTCATGGGTACCACTGTTTGAGGAACTTGCGACGAAGTTGCTCATTTACAAGGATGACCGCACACCATTGGTGGATTGGATATATAAGGAGTTGGGTACTGTCACAAGAGATGATGGAAAATCCTTGGTCAATTATCTACATCAGCAAGATGGCTCTAAGATAGTTGATATAGACCCATTTTCCGTGTTTGGTATATTCAACCGTAATATCAAATGGGAGAACCGCACGGCTCTCCTTGAAAAGTTTAAGATGCATTTCGGTCTTAAATCGGAAATACCGACGGACTTTAACGGCATACCAACACTTGATCCACGACGAGCATTCTTTTTCTCGTGGGGACCAGATAATGATGTGGTCATTCGTAACTTGTGGACACTTTATGAAAAAGTAATCAAAGGCGAAGACATAGAAGGCGCCTTTAATCGTGTGCTCGAAGATGGATGTATGCCCAAGTACAGTCTGACCATGACATTGTTCTGGATTAGCCCTTCCAATTACATCTCGCTAGATTCACGCAACCGCGCCTATTTATTTACTATTGGCTTACCAGACGACTTCCCAACGTTCAACTATTCCATATACAAAGAACTTTTGGATAAGATTTTGCCCACCGTTCAGGCACATGATCTTCCTATCAAATCATTCTTGGACTATTCATATTCCGCATGGTCGGCTGCTACAAACTCTCCCCGTGTTTGGATGTGGAGCGGAAACGATGATTCCTTCAAGTCTAACATTCTTGCTGTAGGGTCTTCGGCGAAGGGACAACTTGATTTTTCCGTGTTTAAGTCAAAAGAGGATCTTGGCAGAGCATATCGTGAGGTGGTTGGCAATACGGATGTTAAGATACCATATGCTTATTGGGACTTCATTAAGAAGGTAAAAATTGGAGACATCGTTGTAGTTTTCTCAAATCACAAAGACAGTGGCGGCTTTGCTCACCATCTTTATGGCTGGGGACGATTCAATTCAGAATGCTCATTCATAAATGAAGCTGAGAATCCAGTGCAACGCTCCGTTGAGTGGCATCTTCCACTTCCTGACTCTGTTGTCGAGGAGACAATGACAAGAAATCAGATGTTTTTCCATTGCGTTGAAGGCATCGAGGCCGATAACATTATCCGCCTGCTGAAGATCTCCTTTGACAAAAATATAATTCCGGTTATCTCTCCTAAGCCCTCTTCAGAATCAACTATGACTAAATATTGGATGTATGCCCCAGGAGAGAATGCCTCAAAATGGATTGACTGTCAAAATGCCGGAATGATGTATCTTGGCTGGGATGATATGGGGGACTTCAGCCAATATTCTTCAATGGAAGAAATACAAGCAAAGATGCAAGAAGTCTACAATAAGCCTGAAGCTTCTTTCATGAATGATCGTCTGGCGTTGTGGGAGTTTTGCCATGTCCTTAAACCCGGTGATGTGGTTTTTGTAAAACAAGGTAAGACTAAAA
>Ga0310694_10006727_pt1 | contig 10852 bp, 10 predicted proteins | sample 174DNAGHGhighgp2_FD_203884 | JGI IMG/M metagenome (GOLD analysis project Ga0310694, IMG submission 203884) | Sheep rumen microbial communities from Palmerston North, Manawatu-Wanganui, New Zealand - 1742 DNA GHGhigh gp2 (v2) (version 2) | ecosystem: Host-associated > Mammals > Digestive system... | reverse complement strand
GCGAATTTACACCGTCCGCTCATCGCTGGGTGGCGCGTTTTGCCAAGGACAAGTCGTTCTACCTGTGGTCATTTTGCGTGATGATCAATACGGCGCAGGTGCTTCGCATCATCTTCATGGGCTTGCTCGATGGTCACACTACGCTCCTCTATTGCTTCTTCGCCGCTGTGCTTTGCTTCATCAACTTCTGGGTGGGCAAGAAGTTCGGCGACACCTGCGACGACCGACTGAGCGCGGGCCAAAGTCTTGGGCAGAAAAATACTATCCTCGCCATCTGGGTGGCCATGTCATTCCTGCATCCCACCTCGGGCATCGTGATGGGTGCCTATATGATTTGGCAGAACATCTTCAATTCCTTGCAGCTTTCTTATCCAAAGCTGAGATAATTTTTATTTTTCCTATGCAAGGTTTTCCTTTTCTCCGCATTTAGAGGGTAGAATGGGAAAACTTGCTTTTCTATTCCATTGTACAGTTGACTTTGTACCAGGCAAACTGTCGAGGTGCGCATAAAAAATGAATATACCGGGAAGAGATAACGAGCAACATATACTCGACCTGTTTCGACGAGGCGACCCCTCGGCGATGGATGCCTTGTATGCCCGTTATGCCGACTATCTGACGGGTGTTTGCTACCGGTATATCACCAACGATGAGGACTTGAAGGATGTACTGCAGGAGAGTTTCATCAAGATTTTCACGCAAATTTCTTCGTTCGAATATCGTGGCAGCGGTTCGCTGCAAGCCTGGATGACGCGCATTGCGGTGAACGAGAGTTTGCAGTTGTTGCGACGACGGAAGAACGATCCGCTCCTCTTTGACACCGAGTTGCCCGACCTTCCCGACGAAGACCCCGATACCGATGAGTTGACGCCCGAAGTGCTCGTCCGACTGCTGAGGAAACTGCCCGAAGGCTATCGCACGGTCTTGAATCTCTACGTCATAGAAGGCAAGAGTCACAAGGAGATTGCAGAGCTGCTCCACATCAAGCCCGATAGTTCAGCTTCGCAGCTGCATCGGGCAAAGAATATGTTGGCACACATTATTAATGAATATAAATCGAAGTTGGTATGAACGACAAATGGATGAACGACTTGAAAGACCTGTCGGGAGGCTTCCGTAAGAAGGCACCCGAAGGTTTGCTCGACGACATCAAGCAAGAGATGTCGCGTCGTGGCGTTGTGCCCGCTTCCGAATCAAAGAAGGCGCCCGTTGTACCGATGAAGATGTGGCGTAGGGCTGCAGCTGTCCTCGCTCTGGCATTGGCCACTGGAGTGGCTGTTCATGAATGGAACAGAGAGATTATGCCACCTCAACCGACAATCGTTGAAACTGAGGTCGAAACTGAAATCAATGCAGAATCTTTTGACGAGAAGATGACTCCGGTTCAAGAAGAACAAATAGCTGAGGCTACACCTACTGCGTTTGTCAAGAAAAGACCAGGACACCAGAATGTGCCCACTGGGATTATTCCTTTATATATAGAAGAATCACAATCCGCAGAACGTACAAGCGTGGCCGTTGATGATAAAACCAAGGAAGCAGAAGCGCAGATAAAGGACGTGCATACTGACGAGATAACAAAGAAGGCGCAAGACGAACCGAAGGATGCTGTCGAGCAAACTAAGACCGCAGACAAGGTGCAGAATGCCACGACGCATGAACTCGAATACCTGGCCATGAACACTCTTCCGAAGCGTAATTCCCATTCGAGGCAAAGTGGATGGGGTGTCGGAGCCTATTATGGAGGTGGCGGCAATCTTTCGCTGAATAGTTTGTCTTCGGGAAGCGGAGAATACGCATTAATGGATGATCCTGTTGCACTTAACTCTCCTACGAATACTTATTATGGGGAAAAGGCAAATAAAGTAGTCGAACTCCCCGAGGAGAAGCATCATAAGCCGCTCAGATTCGGCCTATCGGTGCGATATGTTCTGGACGAGCGCTGGAGCCTTTTGTCGGGCATCACCTACAGTTATCTGAACTCCGACATCTATGTGGTTTACGGTTCGACCATTCAATCAGCCGAGCAGAAACTGCATTATCTGGGCATACCTCTTGCTGCAAGTTATAGTATCTGGCAGAACGACCACGTCAATATCTATGCCGTAGCAGGTGGTGAGATTGAAAAACTGGTGAAAGGCCAACTGATTGTTGATCGTGGAGTGAATCATAAATCGTACACCGAATCTGTAAAAGAAAATCGCCCGGTATTCAGCACCAGCGCATCTGCGGGTATCGAATATCAGACGAAAAATGGTGTCAGCCTCTATGCTGAGCCTGGAGCATCGTATCATTTCGACAACGGAAGTGGCGTGCATTCTGCTTATACGGACAAACCTTGGGACTTTACGATAAATATCGGTCTTCGAATAAATATCAACAAATAGGAGCTATCGCTTCGCGTAATAGTATCGATAGAAGCCCACACAGATGATGACCGAAACGAGGGAACCGATGGGCGTGGCAATGCCCATCGGGTAGAGCGTGTCGGGATAGTTGATTGAAAAAAGGTAACTGAACGGGATGCGTGCCAGTACGATGGAACAGAAGTTATGGATGAACGAAATGGTGGAAGCACCACATGCGCAGAAGAATCCGCTGAAGCAGAAGTGAATGCCTGCCAATCCTGTGTCCCAGATGTAGGAACGCAGATATTGCCCTCCTGAAATGATGACGTTCGGATCGTCGGTGAAAATTCCGACGACCCAATTTGCTGTGAACTGTATGATAATGGCGAGGATGATGCCATAAGCCACCGTGATGCGCATGGCCTGCCAAAGCGTGCTCTTGGCGCGATGCATCTTTCCTGCACCCACATTCTGCGCACCGATGGCACTCACCGCCGAGAGCATAGCCGAAGGCACTAGGAACAGCGCACCAATCACTTTCTCGACGATTCCCACGGCTGCTGCATCGTTCAACCCGCGCATGTTGGCGATGACAGTGATGACAATGAAGGCCACCTGGATGAATCCGTCCTGCAAAGCCACGGGGATGCCAACCTTCAAAATAGCTCCCATCTCGGCGCGATGCGGACGAAGTTCGCTGCGATGGATGGCGATGATGCGATGTCGGCGTATCATGACGAGTGAGATGATGACGCTCAGGGTTTGTGCAAGCGTAGTGGCCAAGGCTGCTCCCGCTGCATCATAGTGAAGGACTCCGATGAAGAGTATGTCGAGCACGATGTTGGCGACACAGGCGATGGCGATGAAGTACATCGGACTCTTCGTGTCCCCCAAGCCTCGGAAGATGCTTGCGATGATGTTGTAGGCCACGATGAACGGGATGCCGATGAAACAGATGTAGAGGTAGTTTTCGGTGCCTTCAACGGCTTCTGTGGGCGTTTCGATGAGGCTGACGATACCTTTGGTTCCAGCGACCAGTACCACGGTGAGGAAGAGCGAGAACATCATGAAGAGCGAGATGGTGTTGCCTACCACGGCTGCCGCCTTCCGGTCGTTGCGAGCACCGATGGCTTGCCCTACAACCACCGTCGTTCCCATCGCAAGACCGATGATGATGACGGTGAGCATGTGCATCACCTGCGAGCCGATGCTGACCGCCGTAATGCTTGCTACGCCACAGTATTGGCCGACGATGAATAGGTCAACCATACCATAGAGTATCTGCATGAAATAGGAGAGCAGATAGGGCAGAGAGAACGTGATGATGTTGCGCAGGATACTTCCTTCGGTCAGATTTCTTGCTTGCATGCGATCAGGGATTTTCTTTTTCAAAGATTCTTGCTGCCTCATCGATGGCTGCATAGTGCCCCGTCAGGGCAGCAAAGGGTGCAAACTGCGCGGCACGGTTCATCATGCTCATCTGTGGATGAACTTTCGAAACGTGGTGCGGCAGGTTGATGATGTCGTCGTATTCTTCCATAATTGTTCAAGCCTTGTGTCCTCCAATCTGTTGGTTACGGTCTTTTGCCGTAGCTCCTTCCTCGTAGTTGAGACCCTTCAAGATGGCGTTCTTGCCAAAGCGCTTCTTGATGCTGAGCACGGCTTCCTGCATCTTGCGTTCCTTTTCGAGCGCGGCCTTTTCTTCGTTCCTCTTTCTTTCAAGTTCCTCATAGTCGGTGAAGAGGTCGAGCTGGATGGGCGTGTTGTGCTCGCTCGCCTTCGATTCTTCCACGACGTTGTTGGTGGTGAGGTTAATTCTTCTGACCAACAGGTCTGGATTGATGATGCGATCGTAAAGCGACATCACAGCTTCGGTAATCAGTCGCGAAGAGGAAGTCATTCGTTCGAGGTTTGCCGTCCCGTGGGCATGCTTCGGAACCTGCCGTCCATAATAGTCGGTCGTGACAGGTCCGTGGTATTTTGCGCGAATCTGGGGTGCGGAAAGGCTCTCGCTGTCGTAACTGATGGTCAGAACAAGTTGGTTGGTAACGAGGCGTTTATCGACCAGTTCGAGAGCAATGGCATCGGCCATCTCCTGCACCACGACGCGGGTTTTCTTGTAGTCGTAGGCGCTCTGTAATACCTGTCCGTGGCTCAATGAATTTGTCTCGGGCCGATAGGCCTTCACGGCTTCCATCGTGCAGGGTTCCCAGCCCCAGGCATGGTCGATGAGCAGTTCGGCATTGACACCAAACAGATTGTAGAGGAGATCTTCGTTACGCAGCGAACAACGTGCAATCTTTCCCATCGTGTCGATGCCGTACGATTCCAGTTTTTGGGCAATGCCTTTGCCTACACGCCAGAAGCTGGTGAGCGGACGATGGTCCCAAAGCTGCCGACGATATGACATCTCGTCGAGTTCGGCAATACGCACGCCATCCTTGTCGGCAGGGATGTGCTTGGCCACGATGTCCATGGCCACCTTGCAGAGATACATGTTGGTGCCAATGCCTGCCGTTGCGGTGATCCCGGTGTACTGTTGCACGGTGGCAATCATCTTGCGTGCTAGTTCATGTGCCGTCATCTTGTACGACTTCAAGTATTGTGTGGCATCGATAAATACCTCGTCGATGGAATATGTGTATATGTCTTCGGGCGCAATGAACTTTAGGTAGATCTTGTATATGCGCGTGCTATAGTCGATATAGTAGGCCATGCGAGGGACGGCGGTGATGAAATCTACTTTCCAATCGGGATGTTTGTGTAGATCGATGTCGGAGGTCGATATGCCATTGAGTCTATGGTTGGGCGAATTGTTGCGTCGCTCGTTATTGACTTCTTTCAGCCTTTGGAGCACTTCGAAGACTCGCGCACGTCCTCCGATTCCGTATGCCTTGAGCGAAGGTGAGACGGCAAGACAGATGGTCTTCTCGGTTCGACTTGGATCAGCTACGATCAGATTGGTCGTGAGTGGATTGAGCCGTCGTTCTACGCATTCGACCGATGCGTAGAACGATTTCAGATCTATTGCTATGTAAGTGCGTTCGGACATCTCTACCCTTTCTTAACCATTCGAACCTTACTTAACCTTCTATTTAGTAAGCCGCTTGATGGTCTTTTTCAGAATATGGTAGGCAGGATGAGCCATCTCGCCATGGTTGTAACCCTGCATCTCGTAGAGTTCCACGTCCTTGTGGCCCACCATCTTGAGCAAGCGCCAGAAGTAGGCCTGCTCTTCGTAGCGTCCGAAGAGTTCGAGTTCGCGGTCTCCCGAAACGATGACTACGGGAGGTGCATCGGGACGGCAGAAGGTGAGCGGGGCATACTCGTCGATAAGTGGCTGGAAGGGTGTCAGTCCCTTCTGCTTGCGTACGTTGTAATGGGTAATCACCTGTCCGCTGAAAGGAACGAGGGCAGCGATGGAATCGGGATCAACGTCGTACTTGGCGAGCCACTTTTTGTCGAGGCCGATCATGTCGGTCAGGTAACCGCCTGCCGAATGTCCGGAGACGAAGATCTTGCTTGGGCTACCATTGTACTCGGTGCAATGTTTGAACGTCCAAGCTACGGCTGCGGCAGCGTCGTCGATACACTGGTCGATTGTTGCCTTGGGGAGGAGACGGTAGTTGACCGAAACTACTACGAGTCCGCAGTTCTCGAGTTCTGCATCGATGTGTTTGTTGCCTGCTTCGAGGCCACCACCGTGGAACCATACCACAACGGGAGCATCCTTTACGTCGGTAGGATAATACACATCGAGTTTGCAACGCTCTTGTGCATAGGCATCAGGATCTGAGCTGTAAGGGATGTCGTTGATGCGAGCATACTGTGCCATAACTGCTAAGGTGCAGCACAGCAGCATAAGGGTCATAAATACTTTTTTCATGATTGATTCAGTTGCTAATAATAAATTGTTAATTATTAATTGTTAATTGTTAATTGACTAGATGATTTTTTCGAGCAGAATCAGCGTTACAAATCCGAGAACCAGTGCATAGGTCGCCTGTTTCTGATAACCATGTGCGTGGGTTTCAGGAATCATCTCGTCCGATGTTACGTAGAGCATGGCTCCACCGGCAAATCCGAGCATTACTGGGAGAAATGCCTCGGAGGCGGCACCCAAAGCGTAGCCAATCCAGACTCCAACAATTTCGAGCAGACCGATGGCAAGCGAAATCAGGAAGGTGCGTATCTTGGAGACACCAGCCAATAGGAGAGGTGCGATGACCACCATGCCTTCGGGTACGTTCTGCAGAGCAATGCCGAAGGTGACAGACCAGGACGTTTCACCCGACCCCATGTCGTTCATGCTCACGCCTGCTGCCATGCCTTCGGGCAGTTTGTGGATGGCGATGGCCATGACAAAGAGCAGGATGTGGTTGATGGTGCTGTTGTTGGCATGTGTCTCGGGGTCAAGGCCCGTAATCTGGTGGAGGTGTGGGGTCACGTAGTCGAGCACATTGAGGAAAAGCGCTCCACCCATCACGCCGACCACTACAATCCAGTTGCTCCACCCTTCGACCATATCAAAGGCTGGGACGATGAGGCCCAGAGTCGCGGCAGCAAGCATCACGCCGGCGCAATAGCCTAACGTGGCATCATTCCACATGTGCGGGAGTTCCTTGATCAGAAATCCCAGCAACGAACCGATGAGCGTCGCGCCACACAACCCAGCGGCACTGATCCAAACAATTGACATTATTAATAGTTTTTACGAAAGTGCAGCGCCGATGGCTGTCATAAAGGTAGCATTCTTGGGGATGAGCAGACGGATCTTGTAGAGTCGTTCCAGGCGGTCGAATATTTCACGTACATGGGGCAGGGTGGTCATTCGACCGATGCAGACGAAGGTGCGGATGCCGAATCCCTTGCCTGCAAGGTGTGCCATCACGCCGATGTTCTGGAGGACGAGGTTCACGAGTCCGGCAGCGATGTCTTCGGGCTTCGAGTCGGGACTTGCCTTGCCGAAGTTGGTGGCTGTCACGTCGAGGGGTAGATTGGGCAAGGCTTCCTTGCTGACGTCTCCAATCTCGAGGTCGATATTCGACAAGGAGCCTTTCGCAGCCAACGATCGGAACTGCGAATAATCGATACCGGGAAGCATCAGTCGGAACAGTCCATAGAGCGAACCTCCACCAAGTGCACTGCCTCCAAGGTGCTTTGATGTTGGGCCATCAAGCAGTACAAAACTGGTGCCAGTGCCCAACGACACGACGATGAATGTCTCGTCCTTGCAAAGCCAGCGCGCTGCCTTGGCATTGGCGTCGAACTCATCCACGTGAATCGCGGGAATGCCGAGGAGCGAGTCCCCAAACTGATCATTGCCCACTCCCGTCAAGGCGAAATGCTCGATGTCAGTTGCTTCGATGTGATGACGTTTCAGATAGTCCTGCAGCTTGTTCTCCGAGAAACGGTCTTCCCAGATTTCTTCGCAAGAGGTCTCTTTACCGTTCAGCGAAATGATTTTGGTGGCGCTGATGCCCTGATCGATACCTATATTCATATGAAGGGAGTTATCGGGAGTTATCGGGAGTAAATGGGAGTTAACGGACGTTAGTTTCTTGGGCCGAGTTTGTGCGGGGGGAACATTCGTCCGTTAACTCCCGCGCCCTTGGGCGCTAACTTCCGCTAATTCCCGTTTACTCCCATCAACTTTCGTACTTGCGAAAGTTGGTTAATTAATCTTCCCTTTTGCTTCTTCTAAAGCCTCGATGATTTTGTCACACCAAGCGTCAAACTCGGGATCTTCCTGCTGAAGTTCCGGATGAGCCAGGATGTGCTCGATGACCATACGAGCGCCTTGGTCGAAACGGACAGTGGCAACGAATTCGGGCACGGCACGTTTCAGCTTCGTGTTGTCGAAGATTACGGTGCACGCCTTGTCGCCGAGCAGACCGCCATAGAGGTCGTATTGCGTGCCCACAGCTGCCAGGAAATCCGACGAGACGTGGTATGCTTTGAGTTCTACACCGAGGATGTTGGCGATGATCTCGTGAATCTGATTCCACGTCAGGCTTTCGTCGCCCGTAATCTGGAATGCCTCGCCGATGGCGTGCTTGTTGCCCATCAGGCCGACGAATGCCTTTGCGAAGTCGGAGTTGTGAGTCACTGTCCAAAGCGTCGTGCCATCACCTGGGATAATCACGGGCTTGCCTTCGAGCATTCGCTTCAGTACCTGCCAGCTGCCCTTGTTGCCGTGAACAGCTACCGGCACACCGCGTTCGCAATAGGTGTGGCTGGGGCGGATGATGGTGATGGGGAACCCTTCTTCGCGATAGTGGCGCATAAGAAGTTCCTCGCATGCAATCTTGTTCCGCGAATATTGCCAATAGGGATTAGCCAGCGTGGTGCCTTCGTTGATGATAGGCGAGGAGAGTGGTTTGTGGTAGGCTGAGGCCGAACTGATATACATGAATTGTTTCGTGCGACCCTTGAAGAGTCTATAGTCGCGCTCCACCTGTTCGGGAACGAATCCGATAAAGTCACAAACCACATCGAACGACATGCCTGCGAGTGCCATTTCGGCAGCTGCCTCGTCGTTGATGTCTGCGATGATGGTCTTTACGTTTTTTGGCACTTCGTTCTTGTGCGTACCACGGTTCAGAAGATAAAGTTCCCAGCCTGGTGTCTGTGCCACCAGCCTTGTGATTGCCGAACTGATAGTGCCAGTTCCTCCGATAAATAGTGCTTTCATAAATGTGGGGGTTAAGTCATAAATTCCTTTTTCGTGGGCAAAGATAATCATTTCTTGCGTTCTTTCCAAAGTCTTTGCGGATTATTTTAGGATATTTTTTGATAAATGTAATCTCTGTTTGCATTTTGTTACCGAAGACATCGGAAAAAGCGTGAAAAACGTGCCGATGTTTGGCAAAATGAATGTTTATCCTTACCTTTGCGCCTGCAATCACTTATTTCATACAACATTTTCAATTGAATTATGAGTAATTCCAAGATTTCGATGAGTCCCAATCCGTTGGTGCGTTTCTTGAAGAAGGAACCCAAGGATTTCACCCGTGAGGACCTCATCAACTATTGCAAAGAGAACGACATTCGCTTCATCAATTTCCATTATTGCGGTTGGGGCGGTCGCCTGAAGACCCTGAATTTCGTGATCCAGAGCGAGGAGCATCTGCGTGGTATCCTTGAGGCTGGCGAACGTGTCGACGGTTCCAGCCTGTTTCCCTTTGTGGAGGCCGGACGTTCGGACCTGTACGTGATGCCTCGTTACAAGACGGCTTTCGTCAATCCTTTTGCCGAAGAACCTTCTCTCGACGTCCTGTGTGCTTTCCTCGATCGTGATGGCGAGTTCTTCGAGTCATCTCCCCAGTATATCCTGCACAAGGCCAATGAGGCTTTCATTCGCAAGACGGGAATGCAGATGGAGACTATGGGCGAACTGGAATACTACGTCATTGGCGAACAGGATCCCCTCTACCAGGTCGATGACCAGCGTGGTTACCACGAGAGTGCTCCGTTCAACAAGTTTGCCGAACTGCGCACCGAGGCCATGAAACTGATTGCCGAGTGCGGAGGCGAGATCAAGTACGGACATTCCGAGGTGGGCAACTTTACCGAGGATGGAAAGATCTATGAGCAGAATGAGATTGAATTCCTGCCCACCAACATCGAAGATGCAGCCGACCAGCTCGTCATTGCCAAATGGATCATGCGTCAGCTGGCTTATCAATATGGTGTAGAGCTGACTTTTGCGCCCAAGATCACTGTAGGCAAGGCCGGTTCGGGTATGCACGTGCATTGCCGCTTCACCAAGGATGGCAAGAGCATGATGCTCGAAGGAGGCAAACTCAGCGACCATGCTCGCCGTGCCATCGCAGGCTATATGGATGCAGGCACATCACTGCCCGCCTTCGGTAATCCCCATCCACTTTCATTCATGCGCCTTGTGCCCCATCAGGAGGCTCCGACTTCGTTGTGCTGGTCATTCAGCAACCGCTCAGCACTGGTGCGCGTTCCTCTTGGCTGGCAGACCGAAATGGATATGGCCAGCAAGGTCAATCCCTGCGAGAAACCGCTTAACAAGGACCTCTCTATCAAACAGACCTTCGAATGGCGTGCTTCGGATGGTATGGCCGACACCTACCTGCTGATGGCAGCTCTTTGCTGTGCAGCTCGTCATGGCTTCGAGATGCCCGATGCCCTGCAGGTTGCCGAACGCACCTACGTCGATCTCGGTGTGAACATACACGACAAGAGCAACCGCCAAGTGCAGGAGGCACTCGAGCAGTTGCCCGGTTCATGTGAAGAGGCTGCCGATGAACTCAACAAGGATCGTGCCATCTATAGTTCGGAAGGCGTGTTCAGCGACTCGATCATCGACTACACCATCAAGTATCTCAAGAGTTTTGACGACAAGCACACCCGCCAGGAACTCATGGCTTCGCCCGAGAAACTCCTCAACTATGTGATGACTAATATCGACAATGGTTAAATAAATAACAATTAACAAATAACAGTTAACAATTGATTGTTTGTCCTGTTTGTTT
>Ga0310694_10006726_pt1 | contig 10853 bp, 13 predicted proteins | sample 174DNAGHGhighgp2_FD_203884 | JGI IMG/M metagenome (GOLD analysis project Ga0310694, IMG submission 203884) | Sheep rumen microbial communities from Palmerston North, Manawatu-Wanganui, New Zealand - 1742 DNA GHGhigh gp2 (v2) (version 2) | ecosystem: Host-associated > Mammals > Digestive system... | reverse complement strand
CTGGCCGTTGACGTATACGGTGCCGCCGGTGATCTTCAGATCGTCCTTGCAGACCACGCCGTTGGCGGTGGAAGAGATCTTCAGCTCAGCACTGCCGTTCAGCACCAGGTCGGAGCGGGAGAAGATCACGCCGTCAAGCTTTGACTCGCCGTCGGAGACGATGGAGCCGGAGACGGACAGGCTGCTGTCGGAAACGGTCGTCACGAACACCTTATCCGCCGCCGTGACATAGATGCAGGGGGCGGAGGCATTGGTGATAAAGACGCCGTCGAGCACGAGCTGGACCTTTGCCTCGTCCGGCGCGTCGACCTTGACGGTGACGTCGGCGGCGGTGCCGGAGAGCACGTAAACGCCCTCCTCGCTTATGACGACGTCCTCGCCGTCGGCAAGGGTGATATACGCGGCCTCGCTCAGATCCGGACTCTGCTGCAGGTCGCGCTCGGTGAAGAGCGAGTCGGTCTCGGGCATTCCGCCGGAGGAGGCCTCCGCCGTCCCGCCGAGCAGGGATACGGATATAAGGCTGACGATCAGCGTCAGCGCGATCGATAAAACAAGCTTCTTTTTCATGGTGTTTTGCCGTCCTTTCGTTTCGGGATGGGCAAAGCATAACAGGCGAGGCTAAAACCAACCTAAAAGCCGGGAAAAATATTTGCAAAAAAAGAAAACTTGCATTTCCGGACGCCCTGCGGTATCATTTAAGCGATCAAAAAAACAGAAGGAGCGTGAAAGAATGATCATTTCCTGCTGAATCCACGGGTATGACGGTGACCGCGGCAATATCAGACCGCGGCGGCTCGTTATGCCTGCCGATGCGCAGGAAAAGCTTATTTCGCTCCACGGAGATATGGCGCCTGTTGCGCCCTCTTTGCGGCCGCGGGATTTTTTCCTGCGGCCGATTTTCATTTTCCGAGGGAGGGCATAACATGGCACAAATAAAAGTAAACGATCTGAGCTTTGCCTATCCGGGCAGCTTTGACAACGTTTTCCGGAACGTCGATTTTCAGATCGACAGCGACTGGAAGCTGGGCTTCGTCGGCCGCAACGGCCGCGGGAAGACGACCTTTTTAAAACTGCTGATGGGGCAATACCCCTATGAGGGCAGCATCACGGCGCCGATGGAATTCGACTATTTTCCCTTCCCGGTGCCGCACCCGGAGTATTTCGCGGGCGAGGCGGCGAGGGAGATAAGCCCCGAGGTGCCGCGCTGGCGCCTTGAGCGGGAGATGGCGGCGCTGGGGCTGGACGAGGAGATACTCTGCCGGCCGCTTGAGACGGCGTCTAAAGGCGAGCAGACCAAGTTTCTTCTCGCCCTGCTGTTCGCGCGGGAGAACCGCTTTCTGCTCATCGACGAGCCGACGAACCACCTTGACGCGCAGGGGCGCGAGCTTGTCAGCCGGTATCTGCGCGGCAAAAAGGGCTTTATTCTCGTAAGTCACGACCGGGCATTTCTCGACGGCTGCGTCGACCATATCCTGTCCATAAACCGCGCGACCATCGAGGTGCAGCGGGGAAATTTCTCCTGCTGGTGGGAGGAAAAGCAGCGGCGGGACGCGTACGAGCTTGCCGAGAACGAACGGCTGCGCAAGGACATAAAAAGACTCAAAGATGCCGCAAGAGAGCACGCATCATGGTCGCAGAGCGCCGAGAGCAAAAAAATCGGCGCCAGCCCCGCAAAGGCGGAAAACAAAAAGGGCTGGGCTCCGAAGCAGGGCGCAAAAGCCAAAAAGCAGATGGCGCGCGCAAAAGCCATCGAAAAGCGGCGCGACGCCGCCGTCGAAGAAAAAGAGGGGCTGCTGAAGGATCTTGAGGAGACCGAGACGCTGAAGCTCTCGCAGCTGCCGTTCTATACCGGGCGCTTTGCCGAGCTGCGGGAGCTGACGATAGACTACGGCCGGGGCGAGCTGTTCCCGCCGATGAATCTGACGGTGTCCGAGGGTGAGCGCATCGCGCTCGTCGGGCCGAACGGCAGCGGCAAATCCAGCCTGTTAAAGCTCTTGTGCGGCGAGGAGATACCCCACCGAGGGATCGCAGAGGTGCCGGAGCGGCTGAGGATATCCTACGTCCCACAGGACACGTCCTTCCTGCGCGGGGATCTGAGATCCTTTGCCCGCGAGCGGGACATCGAGGAGAGCCTTTTCAAGGCCATACTGCGCAAGCTGGACTTCTCGCGGGAGCAATTTGAAAAGGACATGGCGGATTACAGCGCCGGACAGAAGAAAAAGGTGCTGCTCGCCGCGAGCCTGTGCGAAGGGGCGCATCTGCACGTCTGGGACGAGCCGATGAATTATATCGACGTCTATTCCCGCATACAGCTTGAGGAGCTTATAATAAAAAGCGCGCCGACGATCGTATTCGTCGAGCACGACAGGGCCTTTTGCGCGCGCGTTGCCACGAAAACCGTAACACTTTGAAACTTTTTTCGCCCAAAACGGGCAAAAAGCCTTGACAACGGGAAAAATCCCGATATAATAATATGGCCTGTAAATCTGATACGGGCATCCTTGCTCCCGCCGCAGAGCGGGGGCCATCAGACCAGAAGGAGGTGCAACCATGGCAAAAGCAAGCGAAAAGTACGAGGTAATGTACATCATCAATCCCAACCTCTCCGAGGAGGAGACCGCGGCGGTTGTTGAGAAGTTCAAGGCACTTGTTGAGGCAAATGGTACGCTCGAGGAGATCGAAGAGATCGGCAAGCGCAAGCTCGCGTACGAGATCAACTATATCTCCGAGGGTTACTACGTGCTGATGAAGTTCACCAGCGGCGCGGATTTCCCCGCCGAGCTGGACCGTATCCTCGGTATCACCGACGGCATTATGCGTCGCCTGATTACCCTGCGCGCAGAGTAAAGGAGAGACGAGGAATGCTTAACCACATCACCATCATGGGCCGTCTGACCCGCGATCCCGAGCTCAGAATGACCCAGTCCCAGACGCAGGTGGCGTCCTTCACCCTTGCGGTCGACCGCGATTTCGGCGGCCGTGACGGCGGAGAGAAGCAGACCGATTTCATCGACTGCGTCGCTTGGCGCCAGACCGCCGAGTTCGTCAGCAAGTATTTCACGAAGGGCCGCATGGCGGTCGTCTCCGGCAGACTGCAGTCCCGCAAATGGCAGGACCGCGAGGGCAACAACCGCACCAGCTGGGAAGTCGTTGCAGAAAACGTCTACTTCGGCGACAGCCGCCGCGACAGCGCGGATAACGGCGAGAGCCGCAGCTATTCCGGATACGAGGCGCCCAGGACCGCGCCCAAGACCGAAAGCAGCTTTGTGGAGCTTGGCGACGAAGACGGCGAGCTGCCGTTCTGAGCAACAGAATTAATAACAGGAGGATACAGCTTTGGCTATCGATAAAAACAACCCCAAAAACCATAAGCGCAGAAAAGTCTGCCAGTTCTGTGTCGACAAGGCCACCTTTATCGACTATAAAGACACTGCGAAGCTCCGCCACTACATCTCCGAGCGCGGCAAGATCCTGCCCCGCCGTACCACCGGTGTGTGCGCGATGCATCAGCGTGAACTGACCGAGGCGATCAAGCGTTCCCGCCAGATCGCTCTTCTGCCCTACGTCGTTGACTGATAAGTGACGAAAAAAGCTCTCTTCCTTTCAAAAGAAGAGAGCTTTTTCTTTTATATCGATCACACGTACCCATACAGCCCGCGGACGGAGACCTCGCCGAAGCGCACGCGCTCGAACGAGCCGTCCGGATAGGCGACGAGCAGCGAGTAATCGTCCCCTACGGACTGGGCAAAGCCCGCCTTGTCCCCAACGAGCACGTCGCGTCCGCAGCTTACGCAGCGGCGGCGGTACTCCCCGGCGGCAAAGAAGGGGTCTTCAAGCCAGCCGGAATAGACGGCGTCGAGCTCTGCCACAAGCGTCTCGGCCAGGGCGGCGATATCCAGACTCTCCCCGCGGACCTCTCGGAGGGAGCCGGCGATCTTCTCGAGCTCCGGCGGGAAGGAGGGGGTGTTTACGTTTATGCCTATGCCCACGATGACGCAGGGCTCGGCGGCGCCGAGCACGCTCTCGCACAGTATGCCGCAGACCTTCTTTCCACCAAGCACCACGTCGTTGGGCCACTTTATCCCGCAGCGCAGTGAGCAGGCGCGCTCTATCGCGCGGCAGACCGCGACCGCTGCGGCGGGCGTCAGCGTCGGGAATAGCTGCGCGTCCGTTTCCGGGCGAAAGAGCATCGACATGTAAAGCCCGCCCTCCGGCGAGGTGAAGCTGCGACCCTGTCTGCCGCGGCCGGCGCTCTGAGCTTCGGCAATGACCACCGCGCCGTCCGGCGCGCCCTCCGCCGCCATGCGGCGAAGAAAGTCGTTGGTGGAGTCCACGCTCTGCAGCACGGTCAAAGGCGCTGCGCGGTCAAGTATCAGTTTTCTCATTCCATGCCCTCCGCAAGATCGAGATAATCCTGCATCGCCCGCGGCGTGCCCGCGGCGATGCCGCTCTTCTCACCGGTGAAGGGGAGCGGCGCGCCCTCGGGCGTAAGGCAGACGGCGCCCGCCTCGGCGGCGATCAGCGCGCCGGCGGCGTGATCCCAAAGCGAGAGATCCAGCTCGACGTACAGCCCCGCGCGCCCGGCGGCGACGCTGCACAGGTCGAGCGCCGCCGAGCCCTCGCGCCGAACGTCCAGCGAGGCGTCGAACAGCGCACGGGCAAGACGGAAGGTGCGTTCGGACAGGTCGGGGCGATAGGGCGCGGTGCCGAAGCATACGACGCTGTCGCGCAGAGGCACGTCCCGTATGCGCAGACGCCGGCCGTTGAGATACGCCCCGCCGCCGCGCACTGCGCAGAACATCTCGCGCAGATAGGGGTTGTATACCGCCCCGGCGAGCGCCTGCCCGCGCTCGGCGTAGGCGACGGAGATGCAGCTGTGCCCAAAGCCGCGCACGAAATTCATCGTCCCGTCGATGGGGTCGATGACGAAAAGACGCTCTGAGTCGGCGCGCTCGCGCTCATCGGTCTCCTCGCAGAAAAAGCGCGCGCCCGGCACGGCCGCGCCCAGCTCTTCTATAAGCAGCGCCTGCACGCGGCGGTCATATTCGGTCACCACGTCGCGGCGGTCGCTCTTGTCCTCGGACAGGATGTCGTGCGCCTGCAGGATGAGCCCGGCGGCGCGGAGCTCGGCCGACTGTATGTATTTGCAGATATCATTAATATCCATTATGATCACCCTCGCAGGTGAGTATAACACCTCCGCGCGCCGATGTCGAGAAAAAACGACGCCGCGGCGGAGAGCGATCGAAAAGGAAAGGATGCGTTGAAATGGAAAGGTTCGTACCCTACGAAAAGCTTTCGAAGAAAAAGAAACGGGCCCTGGACGCCGCACGGCGCGGCACGTGGGGCGCGCTCGACCCGCGCACGCGTAGAGTGAGCGACCCAAAGGCCTATAAGCGCAAAAGGACGCGCATCGCCGAGGAGGGCGACGAGGCGTCCTTTTCGTTTTGTTATACCGGATCTGATGAAAAGCTTTGAAGCGACACCGCATAATTCGCCGAGAGCGAATCCCGGGAAAATCTGCGTTCTGATAAAGGCAGTATCCCGCGGGGATACGTTACAAAACAAAGTCCTTTATATTGGACAGTAAGCTGTGTTATAATAAGCGCGGAAAGGGAGTGATACGCTTGGCAAGATCCCAGAACCAGAAGCTGAAGCTGCTGTATCTGATGAAATTTCTGCTGGAAAACTCGGACGAGGAACACCCCGTATCCATCGCGCAGATGATAGAAATGCTTGCCTCCCACGGCGTGATGGGCGAGCGCAAAAGTCTGTATGCCGACATCGAGGCGCTGCGCAGCTTTGGCCTTGACGTCGTCCAGTCCCGCAGCCGCACGGTGGGCTATTACGTCGGCCGACGCGATTTCGAGCTGCCGGAGCTGAAGCTGCTGGTCGACAGCGTGCAGTCGTCCAAGTTCATCACGCAGCGAAAGACGATGTCCCTGATAAAGAAGATCGAGGGGCTTGCCAGCGTGCACGACGCCGCCGCGCTGCAGCGCCAGGTCTACGTTCGCAACCGCGTGAAGAGCATGAACGAGAGCGCCTATTACAACGTCGACGAGATATCCTCGGCCATATCCGAGGATAAGATGATACGCTTTTTGTACTTCGAGTACACCGTGCTGAAGGAACGCCGGCTTCGCCACGACGGGGCCTTTTACGAGGTCAGCCCCTTCGCACTGATGTGGGACGACGAGAATTATTATATGCTGGCCTACGACGCCGCGGCCGGCAGGATGAAGCACTATCGCGTGGACAAGATGACACAGATATCCATGCTCGACGTCTTCCGCAGCGGCAGGGAGGAATTTGCAAAGGTCGACATGTCGGCCTATTCGAAAAGGGTCTTCGGCATGTTCGCCGGCGAGGCGACCCAGGTGCGGCTGCGCTTTGCAAACAGGCTCGCCGGCGCGGTGATAGACCGCTTCGGGCGCGATATCATGCTCATACGCGACGACGAGGAGCATTTCTCCGTCAGCATCGAGGCCGTCGTCAGCCCGCAGTTCTACGCCTGGGTCTTCGGCTTTGGGGCGGAGGCGGAGATACTCTCGCCGGAGAGCGTGCGCGCGGGCATGGCGGATATCGCACGGCAGGTGCTTGAAAAATACGAAAAGAGCTGAGAGCGGGGGCTGACAATGGCGCAGAGAACGGTACACTATCTCCTGGGCGAGAGACTTATAGAGTGCGGCGTGAAGGACGTCGACCGCTTCCGGATAGGCAACCTCTTGCCTGACGCCATCGAGAGCACCGACTTCCGCAAGCTGACCCACTATCAGAGGGAGCTTTTCGCAGACGGCGAGATCCTGCAGTACAGCGATTTCGAGACCTTCCGGCGGGAGTTTGCCCCGCTCGTGGAGCGCGACGGGATGTATCTGGGCTATTACATGCACCTTGTCGAGGACGCCTGCTGCCGCGTGCAGTGGGACAGACTCGGGATACTCGGGCGCATACGCGACTTTGAGGACGTGCGCCGCCTGCATGCGGATTATCATATCCTGAACGGCTATATCGTCCGCCGCTGGGGGATAAAGGACGCCCTGGTCATGCCCGAGGGTTTCGAGAGGGAGGAGATCAACCGCATCTACCCCTTCCTGCTGGCGGATTTCCTTGCGGAGATGCGCCGCGACTTCGACGACCCCGCGCGCGGCGAGACCGTCTTCGTGACCGAGGAGACGGTAGACGGCTTTATCGAGGGATACGAGGGGATATGCCGCGACGCGCTGCGCCGTGTGCTCACCGGCGACGAGCCGCTGGACCCCAAGAGCCTCTGCTGGAGATAGACCCGGCCCTCGCTTGACAGAGCGGCGGAGTGGAAGTATACTAACAGCGGAAGCAAAAGCAATTAAAGAAAGGAAGAGAACATGAAAAAATTTATATGCATCCTTCTCGCTGCGATGATGATATTCGCCATGGCTGCCTGCGGCGCCCCGGCGAAGAACGAAACGTCCGCGCAGCAGACCACGGAGGAAGAGGAAGTCCAGGCCGACGAGATGCTCGGCGAGAAGAGCGAGAACCACTACGCCAACAAGGCGCTGGGTATCCAGGCCGACTTCCCGGAAGACTGGTCGATCCTGAGTGAAGAAGAGACCGCCCAGGTGCTCGGTGTCGCTTCCGAGAGCTTCTCTGACGAGGATCTTGCCAAGCAGCTGCAGGAGAGCGGCTCGCTGTACGATCTGTACGCGATGGCGATGGATCAGAGCGGCGACAACGTCAACGTCGTGATCGAAAACCTCGGCGTGATCTATGGCATCGTCATAGACGAGGAGAAGTACCTGGAGCTGGCGGAAGAGCAGCTTGAAAATTCCCTTTCGCAGATGGGCGTGACCGACACCAAGCTTGAAAAGCAGAGCTATTCCTTCGCCGGCGCGGACCGCCTGTCCGTGCTCATCACCGGCTCGTACAGCGGCGTGCCGATCTACGAGCGCATGATCCTTATAAAGGCCGGCAAATTCATGGGCCTGGTCACCGCCTTCTCACTGGACGAGGCGAGACTCGACGCGATAATGGGTCACTTTGCCGCATACGCGGGCTGAACGCAAAAAGATCCTCTTTCTCTTCATCGGTAAGAGAAAGAGGATCTTTTTATCTCCGCTGCGCCCCTCAGCGCCCCTCGTACAGCTTTTCCGCCGCGTCGTAGCCCTGGGGACGGTAGGTGACCGAGGATATCCGGCTGCCCGTGACGCCGTATTTCGGGTTATAGCCGAAAAGATTTACATAGCGTGCAAGATCGCCGCGCTCGGCGTCCATCGCGCACAGCAGCTCGTAGGTGGCGCGGGTGTCGTCTATGGCGCGGTGGGTGTTCTGCGAGACGAGCGAGTATTCCGCGACCGCGTCGGCGAGCCGGTGGGGATATGGCCGCCTGTCCTTGTACACGGTCATCGCGTCAAGGAACTTTACGCCCTGCAGCGCGCTCTCGAGCCGGTAGGCCGCGAGCAGATAGTACAGGAACACAAGGTCGAACTGTGCGTTGTACGCGGCGACGAGCGTGCGTCCGCCGCCCGTGAGCATTTCCGCCAGCGCCCTTGCGGCGCTGTCCTTTCCAACGCCGTCGCGCAGCATCTCCTCGTCTATGCCGGTGAGCTCGGTTATCTTCCGCGGCAGCACCTTGCCGGGGGACAGACGGATAAACTCGTCGTATTCCTCCGTCACGCCGGCGGTATCCGCGCAGAGCATGGCGAGCTCTATCACCTCGTCGCGGCGGGGCGAGAAGCCGGTGGTCTCGGTATCAAGGACGATAAGCCGGTCAAAGCCGTCAAGGAGCGATTCCAACATCTTCCATCTTCTCCGAACTTCAAAATTCGGCAGGGGAGATCATCCCCTGCCGCTTCGCGCCCCCGGCGCGGGTTCATTTGATTATCTCGTTTACCTTTGCCTCGATCTTCTTCGCCACGTCAGTGGGTACGATGCCGGTCTTGACGACTTTGTCGAAGATCTCGCCGCAGCTCTTCTTGTTGAACATCTTCACGGGATACTTTAAAAGCTGGGGAGCGAGCTCCTTTATGACGGCGGCGGTCTTTTCGTTGTCAAAAAGCTCTTTGACGGTAAGACTTCTGAAATCCATGTTCAAGGCTCCTTTTCGTTTAGGATAGTATGATTATACAACAATTTGCGGCGGATGCAAATCATAAATTGTAAACAATGATACCGGGGCGCGGCGCGCCCCGGTATCGTTTCGCTTTATTTTTTCTTGCGGCCGAATATCCCGCCGCCGGAGCTGACGCTCTCGCCCATTGCAGCGGCGAACTGGCGCAGCTGCTCCTTCTGTGCCGAGCTCAGCCCCTTCGGCACCTTCACGTTCACGGTGACGAACTGATCGCCGCGGCCGTTGCCGCGCAGATAGGGGATACCCTTTCCGCGCATGCGGAAGGTGGTACCGGTCTGCGTCCCCTCGGGTATGTTCAGTTTCACGCTGCCGTCGAGCGTGGGCACCTCGATCTCGGCGCCCAGCGCCGCCTGGGCAAAGGATATGTCCTGCATCAGCAGCACAGACGTGCCCTCGCGCTCGAAGCGGGCGTGGGGACGGACGATGACCGAGACGATCAGATCGCCTGCGCTGCCGCCGTTGACGCCGTCGTTGCCCTTGCCGTACACGGGGATGGCCTGGCCGTCGTCTATGCCGGCGGGGATGTCCACGGTCAGCTTGTGCTGGCGGCGGATCTTGCCCATACCGCGGCAGGTCTTGCAGGGCTGGTGGATTATCCTGCCTGTGCCGCGGCACTTCTGGCACGGCGAGGTGGACTGGGCCATGCCGAAGGGGGTGCGCTGGGTGGTGCGCACGGTGCCGCTGCCCTTGCAGTCGGGGCAGACCTCCGGCGTGGTGCCGGGGGCGCAGCCGCTGCCGCCGCAGTCGGTGCATTTCTCCACACGGCCGACGAACACGTCCTTGCGGCAGCCGAAGGCGGCCTCCTCAAAGCTGATGCTGACGGTGGTGCGAAGATCGTCGCCGCGGCGCGGCGCGTTGGGGTTGCTGCGCGTGCCGCCGAAGCCCCCGAAGCCGCCGCCGAAAAAGCTGGAGAAGATGTCGCCCAGATCCCCAAAGTCGCCGAAGCCGCCGGTAAAGCCGCCGCCGAAGCCGGCGTTGGGGTCGAAGGCGGCGTGGCCGTACTGGTCGTACTTCGCGCGTTTGTCGTCGTCCGAGAGCACCTCGTACGCCTCGTTTATCTCCTTGAAGCGCTCCTCACAGGCCTTGTCGCCCGGATGCAGGTCGGGGTGGTTCTCCTTGGCGAGCTTTCTGTATGCTTTTTTTATTTCATCGGCGCCCGCGCCCTTTTTCAGGCCGAGCACTTCGTAATAATCACGTTTTCCTGCCATGATGTCGTTGCAAGGTCAGCTCGGACCCGCTTCCCGCCGCGCGCCTGCGGCTGCGTGCGGAAAACAGTGCTCGCTCCCTTGCTCCTCCTTTTCGACCAAAGCCCGCTGCGCGGGCTTATGCGTCGGGGATCGTGTGCGGAGCCGCATACGGCGGCTCCGCACAGTGCTTGCTTATCGCTTACTTGTCGTCGTCGACGACGGTGTAGTCGGCGTCGTAGTAATCCTGTCCGCCGTTCTGCCCGGCCTGCTGCGTCGGGTCAAAGCCCTGGGCGCCGGGCTGTGCGCCGCTTGCCTGGTAGAGCTTCTCGCTGATCTTGTAGAAGGCCTGGGTCAGCTCCTCGGTCGCGGCCTTGATGGCGGCGGTGTCGGTGCCGGTCAGCGCGGTCTTGAGCGCCTGGAGCTTGCTCTCGACCTCGCCCTTGTCGGCGGGATCGAGCTTGTCGCCCATTTCGCCCAGCGTCTTCTCGGTCTGGTATACCATCTGGTCGCCCTGGTTGCGGACGTCTACCTCTTCCTTGCGCTTGGCGTCCTCGGCGGCGTAC
>Ga0310694_10006723_pt1 | contig 10857 bp, 30 predicted proteins | sample 174DNAGHGhighgp2_FD_203884 | JGI IMG/M metagenome (GOLD analysis project Ga0310694, IMG submission 203884) | Sheep rumen microbial communities from Palmerston North, Manawatu-Wanganui, New Zealand - 1742 DNA GHGhigh gp2 (v2) (version 2) | ecosystem: Host-associated > Mammals > Digestive system... | reverse complement strand
TTGCAATGTTCGGACTCGGACTTTACATCTACGCAGGTGAAGACATTCCCCAGGCAGAGAAGGACGAAGCTAAAGAGAACATTCTCAAGGCCATGACCGAAGAACTCAAAGAACTCTATAAGGAAGCGGGCGGAGCAGACTTCGATAAGTGGGTAGAAAAGGTAGGCGGACTTACCGCAGAGAACTATCCCAAAATGAAGACCACTCTTAAGAAGCAGATATCTGATAAGGCAGAGAAGGAGAAGAAATGAATAAATGGATCGCACTCGGAAGGCTCTGCGGAGACCCTGAAGTTACATCAACAGCAAGTGGCACAACGATAGCGAAGTTTTCCCTTGCCGTTGACAGAAAGTATAAAACCGATAACGGCCCGACAGCAGACTTCTTCCCTTGTACCGCATTCGGCAAGACTGCGGAGATATGTGAGAAGTATCTCAAGAAGGGTTCAAGAATCGCAGTAGTCGGAGAACCGCAGAACAACAATTACACCGACAAGAACGGCAATAAGGTATACGGATGGTCTTTCGTACTGAATGAGATCGACTTTGCAGAGAGCAAGGGAGACAGCAAGGAGACCAAGAAGGAAGAGAAGAATGATATGAGTTTTCTTCAAGTTGATGACATAGCCGATCTTCCGTTTTCATAACTCGAAAGGAGAACAATATGGCAAAGGTAATCACCCAGAATCAGAAGATTCTTAAATACTTACAGACTCACCGTAAGGGAATAACCCCCATGGATGCACTCAAACTTTGTGGCTGTTTCAGACTGTCAGCCCGTATCCACGATCTTAAGGAAGAAGGTCACAACATCTATAAGACTATGGAATACGTTGAGACCGAAGAAGGAACACGCAAAGGCTATGCCAGATACTTCCTTCATTCGTGAGGTACAGCTATGGTCGGCACAGCAATGCAAATCATTTCGTGGCTGTCAATGCAAGAGGAAGGCAAGGAGTTTGAGTGTGACTTTGTAAAGGAAAAGAAGTCGCTTAATCAGAACAATTTCTACCGCAAGATAATCGGTCTGATTGCTCATAAGTTAAAGAAACCCCAATGCTACATCCACAATATCACTCTTCGCAGAGCAGAGATATACGCATCAGCTAACGGACATTCCTTATGGATTCCACTTCCCGACAATGACGAAACGGAAATGTGGGTAGAGTACCACGAACTGTATCACTACAAGCCCACTCTTCAATACGAAGACAAGCCTAATGGGAGATTCCGTTGGTATCGAATCCTTAAGGGAACGCACGAAATGACAAAGGAAGAAATGTCACACCTTATAGATGTTGCTCTTGATGAGATGGAACAATGCGGAATCATGTTACCCCAGGATGAAGCAACACTTAAGGCATACGAAGAACACAAGAAAGGAAAGAAATGATCCCAACAGATTATGAATGTTCCGGTCAGATGAGTGTCTTCGACTTCATAGATGAGCCTTACAAGATAAGGAAACCCATCCGCTTGATCGAATTGTTTGCGGGTGTCGGATCACAAGCAATGGCTCTTAAAGCTATCGGTGCGAACTTCGAGCATTGGAAAGTAGTTGAATTTGATAAGTACGCTATCGCATCTTATAACGCTATCCACGGCACGAATTATCCCACGATAGATGTTACCCAAGTACACGGCAAAGACCTTGAAATAGTAGACACAGAGTCTTACACATACCTTCTTACATATTCATTCCCTTGCACCGACTTAAGCGTTGCCGGAAAGATGGAAGGAATGGAAGAAGGAAGTGGCACAAGATCGAGCCTGCTTTGGGAAGTCCGCAGACTGCTGAACGAATGTGAGAACCTTCCACAAGTTTTGGTAATGGAGAATGTTCCGCAGGTTCACGGCAGTAAGAACATCGAGAGCTTTAAGAAGTGGCTGAATTTCCTTGAATCCAAAGGTTACACGACTTATTGGCAAGACATGAATGCTAAAAACTATGGAGTCGCACAGAGCAGAAACAGAACTATTGTAGTCAGTTTCCTCGGAACGGGAGTGTTCCATTTCCCACAAGGATATCCACTTGAAAAAGTAATGGCTGACTATCTGGAAGATGAAGTGGACGAAAAGTTTTATATCACGAATGACAAAGCAAAAGACCTTATCGACAAATTGGTAGTAGGTGGAAAGATACCCATAGACAGACAGACAGACAGACAGACCATTGACCTCACTACCAAAAATCCACAATTCATCAGCTCCGCAAACTGCATCGCAGCAAGAACCGACAGAGGAATCAGCAATCACCAAGCAGAAGGTTCCGGCGTACTTGAATACGAAAGAGTGTTTCAAGGCGGATGTTGATGTAGCCACTTCATTACTTGCCAGAGATTACAAAGGCTTTGGGTCGAGTCACGAATACTCAAACGGGGTAATAGAGGTAAAGAAAACATGATGACTCTAATATTTCGGGGGGGGTGCATAGTCGAGAATCTTGCAACAAATAGTGAACGCTATACCCCCAACCTTAAACAAAGTGATACTGCGGTGACATTAATGGCAAGAGATTACAAGGGTCTCAAGAACTTCAATTCAAACGCAGTAATGGAGATTTACAGACTTGATGAAAGAAGAACCGAAAATTAAGTGCATAGGAAATGCGGGGGGGGGTACAGACGCAAGGAAGATCAGTATATCTGACTAACGGTCTATGTCCTACTTTAGCCGCAGGAATGACACACGGAAACACAATGCCTTTCATCATTGAGATAACGAGGTTAGAAGATGGACAAGATAAACGTAATAGGTCAGATGAATAACACAGTTGACCATACGCTTGAATCTGCAAATAGAGTCTACGGAAGTGATGGTATCGCACCCACCGTTCCTACTTGTGGGGGGGGTAACATACAGCCGAAGGTTCTGGAAGTTGAGGTGATAGGCGGTATGGGAGAACAGATAAGTAACAATGGAACACAGTATTATCAGCAAGACCGAGTGTACAACAAAGAGACTATATCCCCTGCATTAAACGCTTGTGGGGAAGGATTAGTACCGAAGGTGGTTGACTGCGTAGCAATGCGAGGAAGAAACCCGGAGAATCCTTCCGACAGACGTAAAGGAATTGATTTGGAACAGCGGTTGGAAGTAAATACCGAAGGGATAGCAAATACCATAACAACGGTTCAGAAAGACAATATGGTATTAATCCGTCAAGCCACTAAAGACGGTGTAATCCCTTGCAGAATTGGGGGGGTGGCGGACATGAGTTATCCCGACAGTTTGACACGCAGAGGAAGAGTAATCGAGAACGGAGAGATAAGTCCGACTCTGACAACGGAGAATATCCCTAACGTACTTGAAAGATGGATTTGGGAGATTGACGGTCAGAAGTATTTAATCCGAATCAGAAAACTTACACCAAGAGAATGTTGGAGACTGATGGACTTTTCAGATGAAGATTTTGAGAAAGCACAAGCAGTTAATTCTAACACGCAGCTCTACAAGCAAGCAGGGAACAGCATAGTCAAAAACGTACTGTGTGAAGTATTTAAGGAGTTAATCGAATGAAGGAGTACATCCCAAGCAAGATACAAAAGACGTGTGAGTGTTATCTATGCCACGGATCAATGGACAAAGGATTGGAACATCATCATTGCCTTCACGGAACCGGTCAGAGAAAACTCGCAGACGAAGACGGATTGTGGGTATGGCTATGCAGAAAATGTCATTCCAGACTGCACGACTTTAACGAACACGATAAGGAATTGCAGCTCATAGCACAGCAGACTTACATCCAAGAGCAGAGAAGTAAAGGATTCACGGAAGAGATAGGAAGAGATTTATTCAGAGAGAGGTACGGCAGATTCTATGATTGAAATTTATTTCACAGTACCGGGTGATGTTCAGCCGAAACAGCGTCCGAGATTCACGAAGACGGGTCACACATACACGCCCAAGAAAACCCAGGATTATGAGAGAAAAGTTAAGAACTGTTATCTGATGGAGTACCCCACGGGGATAGCCTTCAAAGACGAACCCGTAGAACTGATACTTAACGTATACTTTCAGATTCCTAAATCAGTCAGCAAGAAGAAAAGAGAAGAGTTGTTGGTCTACCATTACCCGACTAAACGCCCCGATTCAGATAACCTCTTAAAGTCAATAGCGGATGCACTTAACGGAGTCGCATACACGGATGATTCCCAGATAGTCCACGCAGTTGTCAACAAGATATGGAGTGAGAAGTCGGCAGCGGAGATCACGATTCGAGAAGCAAAGAAGTGAGGTGATGGAATGAAAGGCAAAACCGTAATTACTTCAAAGCAGCTTGTACCCTTTGAAGTCGCAAAAGATACCTTAACAATGCTCGAAGACATTAACCGCATAGATAAATTCCACATCAGAGAAAGAGGAAACTACGTCTTGTGGGATTTCCACGAAGAGAATGACGCTGCGTGGTTTGCAAGATGGGCTATGAATAATAACTTCGAGTACGTTCAGAGAGTAGTTTGAAAGGAGAGAGCATGAATAAATCCGACATGATAAAGGACGCAAGGGTTGAAACCCCCAAAGTCTATGATAAGTTTTCTGATTTGGTCGTTGTGTTTACCACGGACCGCAAGATGTTAGTCGCACAGTACGGTTCAGACGGATGGTGGCATACATTAGGTGACGAGACTTTTGGAAACGTCACTCATTGGGTAGATCATTTACCGTGGCCCGCTGACTTTGCACCGGATTGCAGCTTATACGGGGGTGAACCCTAATAGGGGGGGTGAGTGAATGAAGAGTTTTTACCAGGCAGGGTCTATCCCTGATGATGAAGTGTTATTCGGTGACGGAATACTGTGGATAGTCTGTAAAGACGGAGTAGCAAAAATAGCTATCGATCCGCAGTATGACGATCCCATTTCCCTTGAAGATATCGCATTGAGATATCCCAATGTTGAAATAGTTATCCACGAAGAAGCGTTAAGTGGTGAAGTGTACCGCTATGACAACTATTGTGACAAGGAATGGTGGCAGACGGGACAGACAAGGGGGTTCGCATGAAACTTAAATGTGTAATCGAAGTGCCAGACAATGACTACCGCACAAAACTTGATGCAATGGCTAAAGCTGCAAGGGATGAATCGATGTGGACTTACGTTCAGACAAAGGACGAGCTTAAGCGACAGACTAACCTGGAGTATAAGTGTGGATCATGTAAATTCTTCCGTCAGTTTGAAAACTCAACGTGTGGCAAGTGTGATGCGGGCAGAGTTTGGGGAGAGAGAACTCGGAAAGCGTGTACGAGGTACGAAAGGATAGAGTAATGGCTGAATCAAAGAAATACTTTTGGCTTAAGCTGAAAAGAGACTTCTTCAAGAGACATGACATTCAGATAATTGAGTCAATGCCAAATGGTAAAGACTATATCCTTTTCTACCTTAAGCTGCTGTGTGAAAGCGTAGATCACGAAGGAAATTTAAGGTTCTCTGATGAGATTCCATACAACGAGCAGATGTTGGCAACGATAACCCATACAAATCCGGATATCGTCAAGAGTGCCATCAAGGTATTCACGGAACTTCACATGATGGAGATTTTAGACGATGGAACACTCTATATGAGTGAAGTAAACAAGATGCTTGGAGTGTCTACCCAGGACGAACACACAAAGGAATCTACCCGTTTAAGGGTTCAGCGTTACAGAGACCGTCAGAAAGCCTTGCCCCAAGCGGAAAAGCGTTACAGTAACGTTACATGTAACGGAGAGATAGAGTTAGAGATAGAGAAAGAGTTAGAGAAAGATATAGATAAGAAAGGCCGTTTGGAAGAAATACACGAAATCATTGGCTACCTCAATGAGAAAACGGGCAAAAAATTTAGAGCTTCAAGTGAAGCACACGCTAAATATGTAAGAGCAAGGCTTAAGGAAGGTTACACAGTCGAGGACTTCAAGAAGGTTATAGACAAGAAGGTCAAGAAGTGGAAAGACGATCCCAAGATGTTTGATTTTTTAAGACCATCTACTTTGTTTGCTCCGAGCCACTTTGATGAATACCTCAATGAACCCGACACAGCACCGAAGGTAGTAAAGACAACTAATCAGTTTAATAACTTTCAGCAGAGACCTGATGATGATATCGACTATGAGAGATTCTATAAGCTGAAATGAAAGGAGAGATTATGGCTCAGTACACAATAAAGACCACAGACCTTACAGAACATACCTATGAATCGCCCAAGTATGAGTTTGAAACCATTGGCCTTAAGGGAAGCATGAACGCAGCTTTCGTTTTCCGCAACGTCAAGGAAAAGACTAATATCTACTATCCCACATCTAATGTAATCAGTTTAGAAATCAAGGAGAAGAAATGATTTACAGAATCTTGCAGACAGTACCCATATGTCCTAATTGCCAGGCACTTATGCTTAAACGCTATCAGCAAAGTGTGTACTTATGGTGTGCTGACTGCAAGACCATATTAAAAGTCATTGATTCCGGTAAAGCAGAGAATGAACTTATCTGCACAGATGGAAAGGACGTTGAATGATAAAGAATAACTTTTACCTATCCGAGGAAATCCTAAAGAATTGTGTTGATCCCACCCTTTTGATAGAAACCATAGATAAAGCAAGGCGTGAGCCGAACATAGTAATTGCATCCGAGGGAGAAAGGAAAACTGATGAACAGACTGACAATAAAAGTAACCACTAACGAGGAAGGTATGAAGGTACACTTCAATGAGCTGCTTAAGGAAATGGTGGAGCATGAAGAGATCACGGGCTACATCATTCTGGAAGAGAAGGTGGAAGAATGAGCATATTCAGTGACTACGAAAACGGATATATGGACGATTATGAATACCGTGAAGAATGTAAACGGATGAATCGTCAGGACAGATACGAACGAGAGTATGAGTTTGATGAAGAAGAGGTAGAAAAGGAGAAAGACGAATGAAATTTATTGATATTTTAAACATTCTTAAAGGAGAGTGCCGGATAACTTTATATGAGAGTGGACTTCATGATCCACTTTGTTTCACAAGGAACACTTGGCATGGAGTAGACCCGTATCATCAAAGAGAGGTCTTATCCATAGAGTTTACAACAGAGCCGAGAAGTTGTCAGGGAGAGATCGAAATCGTGCTTGCAGAAGAGGAGAAAGACGAATGAAAGAGATTGACGAGCAGAGCATAGCAATCAAGTTTTGTCACGATCATAAGCTGCTGATGATTCCGGTTGAAGCCTATCACAAACTCAATGTTGCCTACTACGCATTTCAGAACGGCATGACTTATGAGGAAGCAGAGAAAGCAATAGTGAGGGAGAGCGTATGAACATAGGTGACGAAGTAATCATTTCAGCGAAGGTAGTTGGGATAACCGAGAGCAACAATCCCATCATCCAGGTTAATAGTGGAGTGAGAATGCTGATAAAGGAATCTGATATCAAGTCTATCCATCCTTATCAGCCGGTTCCTGAAACAGACGAAAGGAAGGGGCAATGAGTGATTTAATCAGCAGACAGACGGTTCTTGAATTACTCCAAATGAAGTATTTCGGTAAAGACTTATATAAGACTATCTATGAGTTACCGTCCGCAGAGAACAAGGGAGAGTGGATAGAGGTAGTTACAGAAAGATTCCCGAACGGCGAAAAGCAAATGTGGCACTATGAATGTTCTGCTTGTAGTATGGGAGAACCACCTTGCCCGATAAATAAGGAACATTGGGATTTTTGCCCTAATTGTGGTGCAGATATGAGAGGTGATAAGAAATGACAAACGAAGATGCACTAAATGATATGCTGCGAAAGACTTTTCCAAATGTGGTATTTATACGAAGTGTCAACGAACATAACCATACCCAGACAATTCATTTTTCAGAAGAGTGGTTAAATCAAGAACATAGTGATGTCAGAACTTATCTTGAAAGACCATATAGTACAGACAGAAAGTGAGACGAGTGAATGAGCAAACTAAAACCTTGTCCTTTTTGCGGTGACGAAGTTCATATCCAATACGAATCCGATGTAAAGGCTTTTTCTGTATGGCACAAAGGAACTAAATGTAAGTTTATCGAGCCATTTTGGATAAATGGAGATGAAGCAAAGTCTTTGAATGAATCGTATAAGGTGTGGAACGAGAGAGTTGAAACAACGATAGTCAACAACGGGACAATGAATATAACCCTATAAGGCAGAAAGTGAGGAAATATGATGTTGCGAACTAAAGGAGAGCAGAAAGCATACCTTGACGGATATGAAATGTGTGCGGAGTGCATAGAAAAGTATCTGTCAGACGAGGGAAAGCAGAAATTAGAGTGTTTGCTTTCAGCCGTGAGAAACGCAGTAGAGATAGAGGATATAAGTGAGGAAGCAAGGGAAAATGAAGAAATAGACAGAATAAAAACAACCGAGATCGAAGATGTAGTGAAAGTTGTGAGGTGCAAGGACTGCACATATTCCGACCATTGGTATGGGGATCATCAGTTGTGTACCTTTTGGAGTGAAGGTGGTATAGGAGTCTTCAATGATGGGTTTTGCAATTACGGCAAGAAAGGAGATTAAATGAGTAATTCCGAGTTATCAGCGTTCATTGATGAATGGGTTACGTCAAAACGTAATAGGGAGATACTTAAAGAACGTCTGATAGACGGGATTAAGATATCAGAACTTGCGGAGAAGTACGAACTATCGGACAGACAAGTGAAAACTATTATCAAGAAGTTTAAATCCATACTTCCCTAACATTGCCTTAAAGATTCACAAAAAAAGCCTACCAGGTTCATTTTAACTTGGTGGGCTTTTTATTATGCTATTGGTATGTGGAAAGAGTATAATCCAAACCCCTGCGGAAGACGTGTAGGAGACTGCACAGTCAGGGCAATAGCAAAAGCATTAAATGTTGATTGGGAAACAGCCTACGCAATGATAGTAAATGCCGGGTTTCTGATGTGCGATATGCCTTCAACCGATTCCGTGTGGGGAGCGGTCTTAAGGCAACATGGATTTGTCAGAAAGTCGCTGCCGGATGAATGCCCGGACTGTTATACCGCAGAAGATTTCTGCAAGGATCATCCCAAAGGGACTTACGTTTTAGGTTTTGGCGGTCACGTTGCAACAGTTGTAGACGGTGATATATATGACGCATGGAATAGTAGCCACGAAATACCGCAATTCGTGTGGTACAAAAAGGAGAGTGAAAATGTATAATCCATATCCACAAAACTATCAACAGCCAATGCAGATACAGGACGGGGGCTTTGTTTCTGTCCGAAACGAAATGGAAGCAAGAAGCTATCCGGTAAGATACGGAAATAGTGTTACGTTCAAGGACGAAACAGCCCCATATATATATGTCAAGACAATGGGCTTTTCACAGCTCGATACTCCGATATTCGATAAGTACAGACTTGTCAAAGAAGAGCCTACAACGCCCAACAAGGCATCCGAAACGGAAGACTCATATAAATTAGCCTTTGATGAATTAAAAGGCGAAATTGACGCACTTAAGGCGGATATAAAAGCACTTCGAGAGGAATTAGGGGATGAATAATATTCTTTCTATGTATCAGCAGTTTAGGGCGAACCCTATGCAGATGTTACAGAGCCGTTTTAACATTCCGCAGGGCATTAATGCAAACGATCCCAACGCAATTATTCAGCACTTGCTTAATTCAGGACAGATATCACAGCAACAGCTTAATTCAATGATGAACATGCGAAATAATCCCATGATTCAGCAGTTAATGAACAGATAACTCACTATATTTCAGAAAAATAGTGAAATTTAACGTGCGGATAGTGAAAAAATCACTAACCTTTATTAAATTCACCCAAAATAAAGCAGACGTGCTTTATATAAACAGACTATGTAGCGTACGAACATGGTCTCACACCTAAATAATTACAGGAGGAAATTTTTATGATGTCAGGTGAAAATTCTAACATGTATATGCCCGTTGCCCCTGCTTATGCTGCCGGAAACTGCGGTTTTGGCGGTGGCTTTGGCGGAGATTGGGGGTGGATTATACTTCTGCTCTTAATCGGATGGGGCGGAAACGGCTTCGGTGGCGGTTATGGCGGTGGAAACTATGATTTCCCCTGGCTTATGACCGGACAGCAGAACATTAATACCAACACCAACAACGGATTCCGTGACGCTATGATTAATGACGGTATTACTTCTATCCGTGACGGACTTTCCGATATCTCAACACAGCTTTGCAATGGCTTTGCGGGTGTAGAGCAGGGTGCAAACGCTCGTCAGATAGCCGACATGCAGCAGATGTTTTCTCTTCAGTCAGCACTTCAGAACTGCTGCTGTGAGAACAGAGCCGGTATTGCCGATCTCAAATACACCGTAGCAACCGAAAACTGTGCAGACCGTACCGCAGCTTATCAGAACACAAGAGATATCATTGATGCGGGAAACAGAAACAGCCAGGCTATTCTTGACAAACTTTGTCAGCTCGAACTTGATGGCGTTAAGGCACAGGTGGAAGCAAAGAATGACAGAATTTCAGAGCTTCAGACACAGCTTAACATGGCTACCCTTCGTGAGTCACAGACTGCACAGAACGCTTTCATTTCTCAGGGCTTCGCTAACGAAGTGGATCAGCTTTACAACAGACTTTCTAACTGCCCCGTTCCTTCCACTCCCGTTTACGGCAGAACTCCCATATTCACTTGCAATCAGTCTTGTGGATGTGGTTGCGGAATGTAAGGGGGTGGCACTATGGCAGAATATTTAGCCAATGCTTTGCAGAATGTCGCTCTTAATGGGCCGGTTCTGTTCACGGCTTCTATTCCTTGCCCTAAAGGGTATGTCTATCATGAAAATGAGACAGGAATTTTTATTCTCCGTGGTTGCACTAATAACTGTTTTGCAAGATACCGTGTGACGTATAACGGTAACA
>Ga0310694_10006722_pt1 | contig 10860 bp, 13 predicted proteins | sample 174DNAGHGhighgp2_FD_203884 | JGI IMG/M metagenome (GOLD analysis project Ga0310694, IMG submission 203884) | Sheep rumen microbial communities from Palmerston North, Manawatu-Wanganui, New Zealand - 1742 DNA GHGhigh gp2 (v2) (version 2) | ecosystem: Host-associated > Mammals > Digestive system... | reverse complement strand
AATTATTGATATTGAATCTGTTAACTACTGATGTATTCGACTGATCGATATACTGTAAATGATAGTATTCTGCGATCCCTTTTATTACGTCGATAACGTGCTGAAGCGTGCCGCTGGTAGGAAGCGAGGTGCCAAGCCCCCAGTCGCTGTCAAAGTCGCCGCCGTACTTGGAGCAGTTCATAGGAAGCAGCACAACGATCTTACATTTCGGATTATCCGTCAATATCTTTTCGATGCACCATTTCATATTTGACGCCATAGTATCACCGGCAGACGGAAGATCATCGACTGTTCCGATCGGCATTTCATAATGCCAGTCGTTTACACCAAATGCCAGTGTTACAAGGTTGCAGCCGGTAAAATCGACAGCTCCGATCCTGCCTTTTGCATTAGTGCCGAATTCTCCGACGTGCAGATATCCGCTGGCGCCTTCGCCGTAATTGGTAAATTTATATCCGTTCCGTGTTGCAGCGTAATATACATAATTGTCGCTCGTGAGGCCCAGCGTTTCAGAGTCTATGCAATAAGTGCCGCGTGTAATGCTGTCACCGAACGCATACCATACTGTATCCGACTGAGTGCCGGCCACGATATAATGATACCATGCAGCGCCGCCGACCCGGATCCACTGGTTGCCGTCGTTGGATATGATGATCTGAGCGCGAGTGCCTCCTGCATACTTTGTATATGTTTTGATTATTCCGCCCGCAGTCAGATCGGCTGGCTTATCTGTAATACTGGAAAGATACGCAACACCGAAATTATAATATCCATCTGTATTACAGCTCGAAAATGCAGTATATCCGAGATCCTGCATACTTCCGCGATATATAAAACTAACTTCGCCGCTGTAATGATACCATGATGCACCACCGATCCTCATCCACTGATTACCATATTCACTTATTATGATCTGTGCCCTTATACCTCCGGCATAATTAGGATATACCAGGATCACGCCGCCTGCGGTCAGATCGGCCGGCTTGTCGGTAATGCTTGAAAGATATGCCTGGCTGAAATTGAAATATCCTATATCATTACAGCTCGAAAATGTAGTATATCCGAGATCTGACATATTGCCGCGATGAATGAAATTAACGTCGCCGTTGTAATGATACCAGGCGCCTCCGCTGATCCTCATCCACTGGTTGCCGTATTCAGTAAGAATAAACTGCGCCCTTGTTCCGCCGGCATAATTGGGATATACCAGTATTATACCGCCATTAACGATATCAGTCGGTTTATCCGTAATGCTGGAAAGATATGCCTGACCGAAATTATAATATCCGATCTCGTTGCAGCTTGAAAACGCAGTATATCCGAGATCACTCATGCTTCCCCGATATAAGAAAGCATGATCGCCTACGGCTTTAGCATCTGCAGCTGCGTTCTGTATAGTAAAAGTATCGTCTATCACATATCCGCTATCCGGATCCACATGGAGCGCGAGCCAGTCGGCAACAGCTCCGGCCGTATGATCACCGATATCCGCTAAGTAGTCAGCGGCTTCCTGAGCGCTTGCTGATGCTTCCTCAGAATAGTATTTGCTGTTATTCTCATAATAGGGGCTGTCGGGTGCTACGGCTTCGCTGTCCTGGGTGCCTTTTGCATATCCTTCAGATACAAGCGCTTCAGCATCAGAGCGATCGGCTTCATCACGGCTGCGGTCGGCTTCGCGCTCGGCGCGGTCTGCGTCGTCGCTGGCGCTCTGCACTTTAGCGTCAAGCGTTCCGAATTGATCCTCCATGTGCTTTATGTCTTTGACCATCCATTTTAGGTCATAGCTGTAAGGATCGCCCGGAATGTAGGGATTATTTTCGGGTGTGTATCCCATCGTTCTACCTCCTTAGTTATACATCATAAGATTAAATTCGCTGTGAAAATCATCAGCTATGAATTCAATGAGATCCAGCTCCGGAATGAGATCCAGCTCTGACTGCAGCATCTGCTGGCTGGTAGTCACGCCGATATTGCCGTAAACATGGCTGTCATAGTCGCGCTTATCAATACCGGTGTGCTTTTCAGAAATATCACGCTGATCTTTACCGCTGTTTATAGCCTTGCTGTCCGGCTGATAGGTGCTGGCATTATCAGCGCTGATCTGATTCTCAACAGATGTGCCGGCCGTCAGATCATCGTCGGTAGTGACGGTGTGGCCATGTGTCAAGTAGTCAGTTGTTTTTTCCGTGCGGTCGTAATTGCTGATCGGGTCGTATTCTTCGAGAATTGCTCTATAAAAGCGATTCCAAAGAGGCTGCCTGCGCTCTGACCATTCACCGATATAAAACTTCATAACGGCCGGATCCGGAGTAAACAGCGGCGCGTCGCCGTATTTATACAGGATCCTGTTTATTATCAGATCGAGATCGACCGGAGTGCCTTCCGGATCGGTAGGCGCCGTGAAATTGTCAAACAGCGTATTATCATACGCGAGCAGCGCTCTGATGCCGCCCTGGTATATCTGATTAACTAACATCGCGGTCGCCTCCTTCCATGCCGGGCATATCCGGCTCGTTGATCTCCATCTGCAGCTGCGTGCCAAACATGGCGTTGACTTTGGCGATGCTGGTCTTTAAGGCTTCCGCCCATACTTCGGAGCGGATGAATGTTTCCGCGTTGCCTGCAGCGACTTCGCCGGTGATCATGCGCTCTTTTTTATCGTCCAGCATACGCACGCCGATCTCGCGGTAGAAATCAACAAGCGTGTTGCGCCGTGCTTCGAGCAGGTCTCCCAGGATATAATTTTGTTTGAGATCCCGGTCGAACTGATACCAGGGAAGCTGGTCGGCGTCCGCCTTGTTTCTGACGACCTTCTCATCGATGATCACGTCGTCGCCGTTGATTATCTTCTCGCGGATGGCCTTCATCGTGCGCGCCGACTTGTCGCTGTCTGCGATGAGAGCATACGCGAAGCGGCTGCCGCGTGCTGCGGATCTGATGCTGGTGTCGATCTCCTTCAGCTCTGATGCGTACTTGGTAATAATGTCGAATACGCCGGTATAATCCGGAGTGAGCTTTATCAGCTCGCACTCGACGCCGATGCGCAGCGGCCTTCCAAACTGGAAATACGGAGTATTTACGATGAAGCCGGTCGGCTGATACTGCAGGCCATATCCTGCGATCGTGCCGGGCTGAGGCACGACGCCGTATTTTTTAGATTCGAATACGCCCATATAACCGAGGAAGAAAAGCGCATATTTCAGTGCATCGATATCCCAGGCGTACTGCTTTTCACTGCCTTCGGGCAGGCCCTTGATATTGATCAAAGCAGTCAGTCGCTGATAGAGGCTTCGCGTCCAGTATTCCATTGAAAAGTTAGGGCCGGAGTTGAAGCTCATCTGTCGATCATAGATTCCGCCGTATCTATACATCAGATCACCTCCTTAACTGTAGAAAAATCCGGATTCGAGAAAGCGCTTGATCTCCTGCTGTTCCGGAAGCGGCCCGGAGATCTCCACATATCCGTCGGCTACTCTTATATATCCGCCTATGTTGGAAGGCTTGCGGATCTGACAGAGCGGCCGGCCTTCCTGGCTGTTGTCCGCGTTGGTGATATCGTAGCATACAGTATCGAGCCAGCACGGCACGTCCATGATAGCAGCTCCGCCGCCTCCGGCTATCGTAGTGATGCCGGGATTATTGACAGTATCCACGGCTGCGTTGATCCCGGATATTGCTGCGCCTGCTATTGCGGAAGCTCCGCCGCTGGCTATCGCTCCGATGCCGCTGCCGATAGCTCCGGCTGCAGCTCCGATCGTGCTGCCTGCGCTGTTGCTGGCTGCAAGTGATATCGGAATTCCGCACGTTCCGTTCAGCGTAGCAAGCCGCTGCCCTGACTGGCCGGCGTCGATATATGCTATCATCTGTCCGCTTAAAGCGTCCATTTCACGTCTGATCACGATGCTGGTCTGATCCTGCAGCTTGGCTCCGTCAAGCGTGACGACGCCGCAGCCCGGAACGCCGACAGTATACTGTGTATAGGGTGAGAGATTCAGATAGCTTCCGCGCGTGGCTGCCAGCGGATGCTTATTAAGAGTAAACGTGCAGTCCGGCATACTCATAATAGGATCACTGATAACAGCGCCCGATACATTACTGGCCCATGCTCCGATCTTTATATATTCCAAGCCATTGTTATTAAATGCAAACGGAAACCACATGGCGCTGTTGATAAGTGCCTGCGGATTACCACCGAAGAATTGCACGACCTCTGATATTACATCGTCAAGCTGTATTCCGTTTATCCTGGTATAAAGCTGGGTGATCAGATTTTTGAATTCATACGGCCGCATTTCGTACATGGTCGTGCCTGTATTAACAGTGATGCCGGCGACATACAAAACAATAAAGCCATATTCAAAGAACGGAGGCCGCACAAACGGGCCGTTTGGATAACTGTTGGCGCCCTGGGTCTGTCTGTACTTGGTGGCTGTTGCTTTTATAGGATAAAAGCTGTCGCGTATGCTTCCGTCTGCTGCCGCGCTGCTGCGCAGGACGTACAGATCCGTGTTGCCGATGGCTGATTTATACGTCGCCAGCACATCGACCTTTAAGCTGATGCTGCAATATCCGGAGCGCACGGCCTGGATATCCGTTATCCAGTAATAGCGGCCGAGCATATACGCATAGTTATAGGCATACAATACAGAAAAGTCTGCCGAGATAGCAAGCACCGGATTCGAGAAGTCTGCGCCTTCCTTAAAGGTAACAGTATACTCAGCCCATGAGGTCATCACGGGCTGAGCTGTTGAATTTTCCAGTTTTGAAAACGTGCCGAGCTTAATTGTGTAGGCCATTTTCTATACCTCCGGAATTAAGGGGTAACGTCCTCCATGTAGTAAAGGATCATATTCTCGGTCTGATCAAGCTGGTAATCCTTGCCATAATGATAGGTCACATTATAGTAAGATCCTCTGTTGTTGATCGGGCTGGTGATCACGTCCTCGACGTGTACGGAAGTCGCGAGCGCATCGCGGTCAAAGAGCAGCGCAACGACGTTGCTCAGAGCGACGGCGTTGCCGTTGACTGCCGCGCCGGTTGCTACGTCAAGCTGATTCGGGGTAATGCTGACGCCTGCCGGTACGTTGGGATTCTGCCAGTATTCGACGCCCTCGTAGTTCTCCAGTCTGAGATAGCTGTCATTAAAGAGGGAGGGGAAGATGGTGGCTTCGGCCTGGCGGATCATGGGCATATAGAGAAGCAGCCTGCGAGCGTCGGCCGGAGTGTGTCTGTTGAGGATCAGTGTGTTGCCTGCGTCGTCGTTTTTTGCCGGGGTGAGATGGAACAGGGTGTTATACTCGCTCATCAGCTCCATGTCGCCCTTGAGCCTCATTACGAAGAACTTGATGAAATCTTCGTAGTAAGTGGAGAGCAGCTGCGCGGTGGTGTAGCTGGTACTATAGAATGTATTGAATTCTGTGGTGAGGTTTACAGCCTGCCTGGGGCCGCCTACGTTGTAGGTGGCGCCGATGGCGTTGAGTACCTGCAGCCGGTTCTCCGCGTCCATGTCGACCTCGAGATCGTTGGCGATCTGAATGAGAAGGCCGGAGACGAAGCTGCTGAAAGCGCCTTCAGAAGCGAACGCCTGCTTCAGCTGATAGCGGAAGATGGTGTAATTCTTCTGAGTGACTTTGAGGCCCACGAAGTTGACTTCGAGCGGGTAAGTCTTGGTGATCTTCCACGGGTCGATGCTGGCGCCGTCCACGATCTGAGAGCCGTTGATATTGGTGTTGAAGTCGGTCGAAGGCTCCAGCTTAGTAGAATAGAAGCTGATCTTCCTGGTGATGAGGCCGAATTCCTGCGGCACGCGCATGATGATGCGGAACTTGCCGCGGTAGGGCCTTGCTGCGATGATGGTGCGGCCGATAACTGCCGAGAGCGCGTTCACTGTGTTTTCATATCCAGTGCGCAGCATGGCCTCGCCTACTGTGGCGAAGGTGGTAGTATTGACCGCTACAAGTGTGTTGGACGTGCCGAACATCTCGTTCGCCATCGCATTGACGATAGCATACACGTCGGTCGGGGTGAGAGTGTTTGCCATTTGCTAATCCTCCTTAAAAAAATTAGTGATGATATCTTCAATGCCGAGTGGCTTTACGCTATCCATATTCGGCATAATGATAGCTTTGCTCATTTTATCGACTACATCAGTCAGGCCCTGGATCTGCTGCTTGATAGCGTCCAGCGGATCGGGGCCGGCTGCCTCCGGCTGAGAAGATGAGGCCGGGGCCTCCGGCGCGGGATCTGCTGCAGGCTCGGCTGCAGGGGCCGGCTTTTCTTCCGGCTTAGGATCTGCGGCCGGTGCCGGGTCTGTCTGTTCATCCGGATCCATCGCGCGGATCTCTGCCGCTGTGAAACCGGCGTCCAGTAATTTGAAAATTTCCTGTACTGTCATTGTGGGTATCCTCCTTCGATATTATGAAAATATATGTACCACGCGTCTTTGTCGCGTTTCGGCGGCACGACGCCCGGAAGGTAAACAAAGCCGAGAAAGCTGCGCGTACCGGATGATTCGCCCCAGTTACCGGCGCCCTTTACGCGCGTTATATGGCGCACTACCGGAGCCGCGGTGTAATTCCATCCGGATTCCGACGCCATTACAATTCTATTAGTATTGACTGTTTCAACAACGGCCGCGTGTCCTTCGTTGGCCGTATCATCCCATACCATGAGAGCGCCTTCGGCCGGAAGCGTGCCGGCCGTGCAGCCCTGGGAGATCGCGAGATTATACAAATATTTCGCGTCCGTGTTGCCGAGGTAGATGCAGTCATTCAGACCGAGGATTTCATTCCAGCGGCCGGTCACGAATCCGACGCAATTCGGCAGGACGGATCCGTCAAACGGCCGCAGGTTGTGCGCGTTGTTTCCTTCGATGCACGGCGACCAGCCGCCCTCCGCTATCGTTATATAATAGTTGGTTGCTATGTTGATGGGCGGCAGCGCCATTATTTCTCCAGCTTTTCAATAAGCGTAGTTATCGCGAGCTTCAGCTCATTGATGGCGTCCTTTAAGCCGTTCGTTTCTTCGCGATGGTTTTCTGTTTCCTTCTGCATATACCAAAACATGAGCAGGCACATAGCGATCGGAAATCCCACTGACGATATAATGCTGACGATACTGTTATCCATCTGTTCACCTCATAAAAGCGGCGGAGGTAGGCTGTCGCTGCCAGGATCCCACGCCTTCCGGGCGTTCTTCAAGGGCCTCCGCCTACTGTTTACATAACACACAATGTTCAAAAAGTAAACAAAAATTTTTTTCGAGAAAATTGTAATACACTATTGTATTTTGTATTACAAAATGATAAGATAGTCGTGTCAGGAAGATCTGACAAAACGAAAGAGCTTTACAGGAGGTAAGAAAATGAAAAACATCAAGGTTAGAATCGGAAGCTATGACGTAGAGATCAGCGCACATAATTGGATAATGGAAGAAAATGATACGCTGGGCTTCCTTAATGAATTATCTATTATTTACAGCGAGGCTGCAAAAAAGATGATAAGCGATGGATATGATATCGTCGGAGGGCATTATGAACACGTGGCTCATACCATATTTGAAGTGTGCAAAGAAAATGGATTATATGAAGGACTTAAATAAACGAACAGTATTATCTATATCGGTGCCGGCCTGGATGGCGGAAGCTGTCCGGGCCGAGGCTCAAAACAGGTCAATAGGCGTGTCTGCGCTTATAAAGGAATATATTGTTGAAGCTATGACAGGAGGTAAAGAACATGGCAGACAGCAAGAAGAAAGAACAGCCGACACTTGTAATTAAGGGTATGAAGGTCGATAAGGTGCGCAAGCTCAGCGACACTGTGATCGGCTTCTCGCTCCTGGGCAACGGCCTGGGCCTTTACAACATGAAGGTTATCGCCGGCAAGAACGGTGAATTCGTCGCGGCTCCGCAGGAAAAAGGCAAAGACGGCAAGTACTACAACGTGTACGCCGTTTACTTCAGCAGCGACGACGAGGCGAAGATCATCGCGGCAGTTAAGAAGAAGCTGCCGAAGGAGGACGAGGAAGGCGAAGATCTTTAGATACTGAGCGCCGGTTTATTAGTTATATCTTATATCAAGGCAAATTGTTACAACGGCGCTGGTATGCCGGAGCCATCTCGGCTCCGGCTTCTTTATAGGAGGTAATATGAGTAAAGCTATATGTATCATGTGCGGCAAAGAGTGCAGCTTCAGCTTTAAGAAGATAAGCCCCGGACGCTGCATCTGCCTGAGCTGCTATAATAAGACGTTCGGCAAGAAACACAAACCGGGCGTTACCATCGAATATCCGGACAAGGAGGACAAACAATGATAGAGGTTATCACGATAAAAGGCATCATCCTGATCCTGGCCGTCGTCGGGATCCTGGCCGTCGCCGCGCATAAGGGAGGATATATGTAATGAAGATTTGGTATATATCCACGACTTCGCAGGCAGTGATCAGCGTGCCTGAAGATTTCAGGCTCAGCAAAAACTATGTACTGCATGAGCTGGCCAATAACGAAGGCGACCCGGCTCAGCCGCAGTATATGATCAGCGAATATTCGATGCACTTCAACGAGCTGCTTCAGATCTTCCGGGACAGATACGGCAGGCCCATAGATCCGACGTCCGGATATCGTCAGGCAGCGTATAATAAGAAGGTCGGCGGCGACACGAACAGCCTGCATCTTAAAGCGTGCGCGATGGACTTCATCGACAAGTACAAATACAAAGATACCAGGATGCTGTCATTATGGCTCGGCGTTCTGTTCGATAACAACATAACCGGCGCCGTCAATATCTATAATAACAACGGCCTGTACCGGTATCATGTCGAAGCCTTCAGCGATATATTCCTGGGATATAAGAAGAACAGGATCCGCGTTTATACAGACAGAGATCACTACACTGTAATAGCTACACAGTACGAACCGCTGGGAATCGAGGTGACATATAATGGCAAGTGATAAAGCTAAGATCAGCCGCGCCGATATCGGCAGCGTAACGCCTCAGATGCAGAAACAGCTCGCCAATTTGGCAAGAGCAGCAAACCGCCGGCTTGAAAGAGCCAGCGCCGGACAGCGCCGGAGCCTGGAATATAATATCAAAGGATATCAGACGCAGACCACGAGCCGCGGCATGGTATTCAAACAGGGCAAAGCCAAGAGCGCGGCGGAATACCAGCAGCGCATGGCAGAACTCAATAAATTCATGAACGCCAAGACGACCACGCGCAAGGGCTGGGAAAAGCTGAAGCAGGAAAATATCAGCAAGGCGCAGGAATCGCTCGAAAAGATGGGCTATGATATCACGGACGACGAACTCGACACTATATTGAAAGAGGTCGGCGGAGGCAGTAAAGAATTCTACAAGACACTTGAAAACGTCCAAGCCGCGAAGGGGATCACCGGCGACGAACTGAGCGCCGACGAGATTCGCGAAGCGATATACTCGCGCCGGAGCGACTATGAGGCCACGCTGGCAGCTATCGAGGCACGCAAGGTTTAAATGTACGAATTAACTATCAAGGGGGAGGCTGTTCCTGTCTATGAGTACGAGGATGCGGAGCAGCTTATCAAAGAGCTGTCGCTTAAATACACCGACGATCTGACTGCCATAAGCCGGGGCGGACGCGGCCGGAACAGAAAGCTGTATTATAATTACTGCTGCAGCTTTGACATAGAAACATCAACGATCAATAGCGGCTCGTTCGGGTATTATCATCCGGACGGCAGGCCGCTCGGCGTTCCGTATCTGTTTCAATTCAACATTTACGGCCGCGTGATAATGGTGCGCTATATCGAGCAGGCTGCCTGCATCTTTGAATGGCTCGGCCGGGAATTCATCGGCAACACGAACAGAGTGCTGACGATCTTCGATCATAACCTCGGCTATGAGTATGGCTATTTCAAGGATATATGGCCGCTGCAGTATCACGACTGTTTTGCATTAGATCTCCATCATCCGGTCACTCTGAAGCTGACAAGCGGCGTCGTTATACGCGACAGTTATAAAATGACGAATATGTCGCTGGAAACACTCACAAAAGACTGGAGCCGCAGATACTTCAAAGAGCCGGAGATCATGGACTATAAAAAGATCCGGATGCCCTGGCACGAGCTGGACGATGATACGCTTGTCTATTCCGCGCTCGACGTTCTGAGCCTGTCTGACGCCATCAGCGAATACCTCAAAGCGCACGACACCGGGCCTTGGACGCGATGCCCGACGTCAACCAGCTTTGTCCGGGCGGAGTATAAGCGCACGATCGGCCTGGGCGTCAAGCAGCGCAGCGCGGAACAGAAAAAATACTTCCGCCTGCTTGACAAGTGCAGGATAGACAGTGATATCTATGCCATGCTGCTGCGGCAGGCTCGCGGAGGCAATACGCACGCAAACCGCGCCATCACCGGGCAATTCATCGGAACGCCGGAGGGCGGCGGCGTCGCTCACTTCGATATAACGTCGTCATATCCGGCGCAGATGGTCTGTTATCCGGAGTACCCGGTGCATTACTGGCGGCCGCTCGATGTAGATGCAAAAATCGACGATATATTAAAATTAGAATCGCACGGATATTGCTGCTTATTCGACGTTGTATTTATAAATCCGAGAATAAAGCGCGGCGTTCCGGTGCCGTATCTTCCGGTCAGTAAATGCAGAACGCTGAAGGGCGGAAGCAAATACTCGGATAATGGCCGATATCTGAGAGGCGCTGAAGCGCTCGAAATAACCATTTTCGGCATAGAATGGCCGATAATCGATAAACAATACATTTATGACGATATCGTCGTGCTGCGCGGCTATTACAGCCGCAAGGGCTATCTTCCGGATATACTGCGCCGCTTCGTGCTGCAGCTCTACGCGAAAAAGACGGGGC
>Ga0310694_10006721_pt1 | contig 10860 bp, 3 predicted proteins | sample 174DNAGHGhighgp2_FD_203884 | JGI IMG/M metagenome (GOLD analysis project Ga0310694, IMG submission 203884) | Sheep rumen microbial communities from Palmerston North, Manawatu-Wanganui, New Zealand - 1742 DNA GHGhigh gp2 (v2) (version 2) | ecosystem: Host-associated > Mammals > Digestive system >... | reverse complement strand
TTTGTTTTTACTAATCTTCTCATCCTTATTATCATTTATTATTGGCTCTTCAACTTTTTCTTCTTCAGTATTTTTTACCTCTTTTTGTTCATCCTCTTTTTTTTCTTCTTTAGGTTGTTCATTTTCTATTGTATCTTTTAATTCCTCTATTTTTGTGTCTTTAATTTCCTCTGGTTTATCATTTTTGGCTTTAATTTCTTCTGATTTTTCTTCAATTTTTTCCTCCTTAGGTATTTGTTCTATATCTTCTTTATGTTCATCAATTTTACCTTCATTTATTTCATTTTTATTTACCTCTTTAGGAAATTCCATTTTTTGTTCTTTAGGCTCCTCAATATTTTCAATTTTTGGCTCTTCAGTTTTTTCTTCTTTTGGTTCTTCAACTTTTGGCTCTTCAGTTTTTTCTTCTTTTGATTCTTCAACTTTTGGCTCTTCAGTTTTTTCTTCTTTTGATTCTTCAACTTTTGGCTCTTCAGCTTTTTCTTCTTTTGATTCTTCAACTTTGGGCTCTTCAGCTTTTTCTTCTTTTGATTCTTCAACTTTGGGCTCTTTAGCTTTTTCTTCAGTTGATTCTATTTTTGGCTCTTCGACTTTTTCAACTTTAGTATCTTCAGCATTTTCAACTTTAGATTCTTCAGTTTTTTCTTCTTTTGGTTCTTCATCTTTCTTTTCTTTTGATTCTTCTGTTAATTTTTCTTTTGTTTCTTCAGTCTTTTCAGCTTTAGTATCTTCAGCATTTTCAACTTTAGGCTCAACTTTTTCATCATTAGTTTCTTCTAATTTTTCTTCTTTATGCTCTTTTACTTTTTCTTCCTTTGGTTCTTCTAATTTCCCTTCTTTGGACTCATCTACTTTTTCTTCTTTGGACTCTTCTACTTTTTCCTCTTTTTGTTCTTCTGGTTTTTCCTCTTTTGCCTCTTCTATTTTTTCTTCCTTTTGCTCTTCCACTTTTTCTATATTAGTTTCTTCTTGCTCTATTGGTTTTTGTTCTTTTGATTCTTCTGGCTTTTCCTCTTTTTGTTCTTCTTGTTTTTGTTCATTTGATTCTTCTGGTTTTTCTTCTTTTTGTTCTACTGGTTTTTCATCTTTTTGTTCTTCTACTTTTTCTTCCTTTTGTTCTACTGGTTTTTCTTCCTTTTGTTCTACTGGTTTTTCTTCTTTTTGTTCTTCTGGTTTTTCTTCTTTTTGTTCTTCTGGTTTTTCTTCTTTTTGTTCTTCTGGTTTTTTATCTTTTTGTTCTTCTATCTTTTCTTCTTTCTGTTCTTCTGTCTTTTCTTCTTTCTGTTCTTCTGGTTTTTCTTCTTTTTGTTCTTCTGGTTTTTTATCTTTTTGTTCTTCTATCTTTTCATCTTTTTGTTCTTCTGTCTTTTCTTCTTTCTGTTCTTCTGGTTTTTCATCTTTCTTTTCTTCTACTTTTTCTTCTTTTTGTTCTTCTGTCTTTTCATCTTTTTGTTCTACTGGTTTTTCTTCTTTTTGCTCTTCTGTCTTTTCTTCTTTCTGTTCTTCTACTTTTTCTTCTTTTTGTTCTTCTGTCTTTTCATCTTTTTGTTCTTCTGTCTTTTCATCTTTTTGCTCTTCTGTCTTTTCATCCTTTTGCTCTTCTGGTTTTTCTTCTTTTTGTTCTTCTGTCTTTTCATCTTTTTGTTCTACTGGTTTTTCTTCTTTTTGCTCTTCTGTCTTTTCATCATTTTGCTCTTCTGGCTTTTCATCTTTTTGTTCTACTGGTTTTTCTTCTTTTTGCTCTTCTGGCTTTTCTTCTTTTTGATCTTCTGTCTTTTCATCTTTTTGTTCTTCTGTCTTTTCAACTTTTTGTTCTTCTATCTTTTCTTCTTTCTTTTCTTCTGTCTTTTCATCTTTTTGCTCTTCTGGTTTTTCTTCTTTCTTTTCTTCTGTCTTTTCATCTTTTTGTTCTACTGGTTTTTCATCTTTTTGTTCTTCTGTCTTTTCATCTTTTTGTTCTACTGGTTTTTCTTCTTTTTGCTCTTCTGTCTTTTCATCTTTTTGCTCTTCTGGCTTTTCATCTTTTTGTTCTACTGGTTTTTCTTCTTTTTGCTCTTCTGGCTTTTCTTCTTTTTGATCTTCTGGTTTTTCATCTTTTTGCTCTACTGATTTTTCTTCTTTTTGATCTTCTGTCTTTTCATCTTTTTGATCTTCTGGCTTTTCTTCTTTCTGTTCTACTGTCTTTTCTTCTTTTTGATCTACTGGTTTTTCTTCTTTAGTTTCTTCTTTTTTTTCTTCTTTCGGTTCTTCAACTTTTTCTTCTTTTGTTTCTTCAACTTTTATTTCTTTTGGTTCTTCAACTTTTTTATCTTTATTTTCTTCAGGTGTTTCTATTTTTGGCTCTTCTATTTTTTCAACTTTAGTATCTTCAGCATTTTCAGCTTTAGGTTCTTTAACTTTTTCTATATTAGCTTCTTCTAGTTTCTCTTCTTTTGGCTCTTCTATTTTTTCCTCTTTTTGTTGTACTTCCTTTTCTTCTTTTTGCTCTTCTGGCTTTTCTTCTTTTGAATCTTCTACTTTTTCTTCTTTAGATTCTTCTACTTTTTCTTCTGGTTTTTCTTCCTTTTGTTCTTCTTGTTTTTCTTCTTTTTGTTCTTCTTGTTTTTCTTCTTTTTGTTCTTCTTGTTTTTCCTCCTTTTGTTCTTCTTGTTTTTCTTCTTTTTGTTCTTCTTGTTTTTCTTCTTTTTGTTCTTCTTGTTTTTCTTCTTTTTGTTCTCCTTGTTTTTTTTCTTTTTGTTCTTCTGGTTTTTCCTCCTTTTGTTCTTCTTGTTTTTCCTCCTTTTGCTCTTCTGGTTTTTCCTCCTTTTGTTCTTCTTGTTTTTCCTCCTTTTGTTCTTCTTGTTTTTCTTCCTTTTGTTCTTCTTGTTTTTCTTCTACTTTTTCTTCTGGCTTTTCCTCTTTTTTCTCTTCTGGTTTTTCTTCTTTTTGTTCTTCTGGTTTTTCCTCATTTTGCTCTTTTGGTTTTTCTTCGTTTTGTTCTTCTTGTTTTTCTTCTACTTTTTCTTCTGGTTTTTCCTCTTTTTTCTCTTCTGGTTTTTCTTCTTTTTGTTCTTCTTGTTTTTCTTCTTTTTGTTCTTCTTGTTTTTCTTCTTTTTGTTCTTCTTGTTTTTCTTCTTTTTGTTCTTCTTGTTTTTCCTCCTTTTGCTCTTCTTGTTTTTACTCCTTTTGTTCTTCTGGATTTTCTTCTTTAGTCTCTTCTACTTTTTCTTCTTTTGATTCCTCTGGCTTTTCTTTTTTTATTTGTTCAACCTTTTCTTCTTTTGATTCCTCTGGTTTTTCTGCATTAGTTTCTTCTAATTTTTGTTCTTCTGGTTTTTCAGCTTTTTGTTCTTCTGACTTTTCTTCTTTTTGCTCTTCTACTTTCTCTTCTTTTGAATCTTCTAATTTTTCCACTTTTTCTTCTTCTGGCTTTTGTTCTTTTGGCTCTTCTACTTTTTCATCTTTTTGTTCTTCCAATTTTTCTTTTTCTTCTTTTGATTCTCCAGGCTTTTCTTCTTTTGATTCTTCTGGCTTTTCTTCCTTTTGTTCTTCTGGTTTTTTTTCTTTTGATTCCTCAACTTTTTCCTCTTTTTGTTCTTCTGCTTTTTCCTCTTTCGTTTCTTCAATTTTTTCAATTTTAGGTTCTTCAGCTTTAATTACTTTTGATTCTTCTACTTTTTCTTCTTTTTGTTCCTCATTTGTTTCTACTTTAGGTTCTTCTTTTGTTTCTATTTTAGGCTCTTCTATTTTTTCTTTAGTTTCTTCAGTAGTTTCTACTTTAGGTTCTTCAGTTGTTTCTGCTTTTGGTTCCTCTAGTTTTTCTTCTTTTGGCTCTTCTGCTTTTTCTTCTTTTGGTTCCTCTGTTTTTTCTTCTTTTATTTCTTCCACTTTTTCTATTTTTGGTTCTTCAGTTTTTTCTTCCTTATTTTCTTCTATTTTTATATCTTTAACTTCTTCTGCTTTTTCTTCTTTAAGTTCTTCAATATTTTCTTCTTTTATTTCTTCACCATTTTCTTTTTTTATCTCATCAGTATTTTCCTTTTTATTTTCTTCTTTTATTTCTTCTTTAGGAGTTTCAATATTTTCTACTTTTGTCTCATCTATTTTCTCCTCTAATTTTTCTTCTTTTGGTTCTTTAATATTTTCTTCTTTATGCTCTTCTTCTAATTTTTCTTCTTTATTCTCATCTTTTTTTAAATCTTCTTTATTATCTTCCACATTTTCTTCTTTATGCTCTTCAATATTTTCTTCTTTAGGCTCTTTGCCTTCTTTATTATTATTATTATTATCATTATCATTTATATTTTCGACATTGCTTTGTTCTTCCTTTTTCTCTTTTTGATTTCCTTCAATGACTTCATTTTCTTTCTTTTCTAATTCATTATTATTTTCTTCTTTTTCTAATTTATTTTCTTTTTTATTTTCATAAATATTATTTTCTTCATTTTCCTTTTTTTCTACTTTTTCTTCTTTTTGCTCAATGATTGGTTCTTCAACTTTTACTTCTTTTGATTCTTCTGCATTTTCTTCTTTTGGTTGTTCTGTATTTTTATTATCTTGTTTTTCTATTTCTTCAATTTTAATTTCTACTAATTTTTCTTCTTTTGGCTGCTCTGGCTTTAAATCCTGAGTTTCTTCAACTTTTACTTCTTTTGACTCTTCTGATTTTTCTTCTTTTGGTTGCTCTGCGTTTTCATCATTTTTTTTTTCTAGTTTTTCATCTTTTTGTTCTTCTAATTTTTCCTCTTTTTTCTCTTCTGTTTTTTCATCTTTTTGATTTTCTACTTTTTCATCTTTTGGTTCAATTTTTTCCTCTTTAGCTTCCTCTTTTTTTTCTTCTACATTTTCCTCTTTTGCTTCCTCTAATTTTTCCTCTTTTTGTTCTTCTACTTTTACTTCATTTTGTTCTACTGGTTTTTCATCTTTCTGTGATTCTTCTGGTTTCTCTTCTTTTTGATCCTCTGGTTTTACTTCTTTTTGCTCTTCTGGCTTCTCTTCTCTTTGTTCCTCTGGTTTTACTTCTTTTTGTTCCTCTGGTTTTACTTCTTTTTGTTCTTCTGGCTTTTCTTCTTTTTGTTCTTCTGGTTTTTCTTCTTTTTGCTCTTCTGGCTTCTCTTCTTTTTGTTCTTCTGGTTTTACTTCTTTTTGTTCCTCTGGTTTTACTTCTTTTTGCTCTTCTGGCTTTTCTTCTTTTTGCTCTTCTGGCTTCTCTTCTTTTTGTTCCTCTGGTTTTTCTTCTTTTTGCTCTTCTGGCTTCTCTTCTTTTTGTTCTTCAGTTTTTAAATCTTTATTTTCTTCTTCTTTTTCCTCTTTTTGCTTTTCTGGTTTTAAATCTTGATTTTCTTCAATTATTGTTTCTTTTGATTCTTCTACTTTTTCTACATTATTTTCATCTTTTTTATCTATTTTAATTTCTTCTTTGTTTTCTTCTTTTGGTTCTTCAACTGTTTCTTCAACTTTTTCTACTTTTGTTTCTTCCACATTTTCAACTTTTGGCTCAGCCACTGTTTCTACTTTTGGTTCTTCAACAGCTTCAACTTTTGGCTCTTCCACTGTTTCAACTTTTGGTTCTTCAACTTTTTCTACTTTTATTTCTTCTACTTTTTCAACTTTTGGCTCTTCAACTTTTTCTACTTTTATTTCTTCAACTTTTGGTTCCTCAACAGTTTCAACTTTTGGTTCTTCAGCAGTTTCTACTTTTGGTTCTTCAACAGTTTCTAATTTTGGTTCTTCAACTTTTTCTATTTTTGGTGTTTCAACTTTTTCATCTTTTTGATCATCAATTTTTTCTTCTTTTGGTTCTTCAACAGTTTCAACTTTTGGTTCTTCAATAGTTTCTCCTTTTATTTCTTCAATTTTTTCTTCTTTAGATTCTTCAACTTTTTCTTCCTTTGGCTCTTCAACATTTTCTACTTTTGGTTCTTCAACTTTATCTACTTTTGGCTCTTCAACTTTTTCCACTTTTGGTGTTTCAACTTTTTCATCTTTTTGCTCATCAATTTTTTCTTCTTTTGGTTCTTCAACAGTTTCAACTTTTGGTTCATCAACTTTTTCTTCTTTTGGTTCTTCTTCTTTTTCTACTTTAGGTTCTTCTATTTTTTCGACTTTACTTTCTTCTTTTATTTCATCTTTAGTCTCTTTTACTTTTTCTTCTTTTGTTTCTTCAACAACTTCCCCTTTAGTCTCTTCTGTTTTTTCATCTTTAATTTCGTCAACTTTTTCTGCTTTTGGTTCTTCAGTTTTTTCTTCTTTAGGTTCATCTACCTTTTCTTTAGTTTCTTCTAATTTTTCATTTTTTTGTTCTTCAATTTTTTCTTCCTTTGGCTCTTCAGCAGTTTCTCCTTTAATTTCTTCTGTTTTATCTATCTTAGGTTCTTCGATTTTTTCCTCTTTTGGCTCTTCTATTTTTTCTTCTTTAATTTCTTCAACTTTTTCTTCTTTCTTTTCAATTATTTTTTCTTCAATTGTCTCTTCCTTCTTTTCCTCTTCTTTTTTTTCTTCTTTATTGTCTTCTTCTTTTATTTCTTTTATTGGCTCTTCAATTTTTTCTTTTATTTCTTCCATTTTTTCCTCATTATGTTCTTCTTTTTTCTCTTCTAATGGTTCTTCAGCATTCATTTCATTGAGATTTGCAGATTTTTCTTCTATTGGCTCTTCCTTCTTTATGCTTTCTTCTTTTATTTCTTCATTAACTTTTTCAGTTTTATCTTCTATCGGTGTTTCTATTTTTTCATCTTTCATTTCTTCTATTTTTACTTCTTTAGTTTCTTCTGGTTTTTCCTCTTTAGGTTCTTCTTTTTTTTCTTCTTGAGATTCTTCAACCTTTTCTTCTTTAGGTGGCTCAAAGGATTCTACCTTTGGCTCTTCAACTTTTTCATCTTTAGGCTGCTTAACAGTCTCTACTTTTGGCTCTTCAATAGTTTCTTCTTTTTTTTCTTCTGCTTTATCTTCTTTAGGCTCTTCTATTTTATCTTTTGTTTCTTCAATAGTTTCAACTTTAGTTTCTTCAATTTTTTCTTCCTTTGGCTCTATTTTTGGTTCTTCAACAGTCTCTTCTTTTTTTTCTTCAGCAGTTTCTACCTTTGGTTCTTCTAATTTTTCTTCTTTTTTTTCTTCAACAGTTTCTATCTTTGGTTCTTCAACCTTTTCTTCTTTATTTACTTCGACAGTCTCTAATTTTGGCTCTTCGATTTTTTCTTCATTTTGTTCTTCAACTTTTTCTACTTTTGGTTCTTCAACAGTTTCTTTTTTTAGTTCTTCAACAGTTTCTACTTTTGGCTCTTCAACCTTTTCCTCTTTTGGCTTTTCAACAGTTTCTACTTTTGATTCTTCAACTTTTTCTTCTTTTGGCTCTTCAACCTTTTCCTCTTTTGGTTCTTCAGTTTTTTCTACTTTTGGCTCTTCAACCGTCTCTACTTTTGGTTCTTCTACCTTTTCCTCTTTTGGCTCTTCAGTTTTTTCTACTTTTGGTTCTTCTACCTTTTCCTCTTTTGGCTCTTCAACCTTTTCTTCCTTTGGTTCTTCTACCTTTTCTTCTTTTGGCTCTTCAACCTTTTCTTCCTTTGGTTCTTCAGTTTTTTCTATTTTTGGTTCTTCTACCTTTTCCTCTTTTGGCTCTTCAACCTTTTCTTCCTTTGGTTCTTCTACCTTTTCTTCTTTTGGCTCTTCAACCTTTTCTTCCTTTGGTTCTTCCGTTTTTTCTACTTTTGGCTCTTCAACCTTTTCTTCCTTTGGCTCTTCAACCTTTTCTTCTTTTTTTTCATTTCCTGTTTCTTCTATTTTATCTTCTATTTTCTCTTGTTTCACTTCATCTTCTTTCTTTTGTATTTCTTTAGGTTCTTTTGCACTTTCATCCTTTTTCATTTCGGTTTGATTCTCTTTATTATCTTCTATTTTCACATTTTCTGGTTCTTTTGCAATTTCATCCTTTGCTTCTCCATTTTCAGGCTTTACTTCCTTTTTAGGCTCTTCTATATTTTCTTGCTTTGTTTCTTCCACTTTTTCTTTTTCTATATTTTTCTCTTTTTCTTCATCAGGCTTTTTATCATTTTCTTCCTTTGTTTCTTCAGTTGGTTTCTCCTCAATTTCTGGTTTTTTTTCTTCAATATTATTTTCTTTTGATTCTTCTTTATTTTCTTCTTTTGGTTTAATATCTTCTTTTTCTTCAATTTTTTCGGCTTTTTCATCTTTTATATTATTTTCCATTTTTTCATTAATATCTGGAGTTTCCTGTATAAGTGGATTTTCTTTATTTTTTTCACTTTCTTCAATATAATTATTATTTTGGTTTTCTTCCTTTTGCTCAAGTTTATCTTCTTTTTCAATAACTTTTTCTTCAATATCTTTTTTATCTTCTTCTTCTTTCTTTTCATCTTTTAATTCATTTTCTATATTTTCTTCAGGTTCTTTTTTTTCAGTCACTTCAATTTTTTCATTCTCTTTATTTTCAGCATTTTCCAACTTTTCTTTTTCTATTTCATTCTCCTTATTTTCTTTAACATCAAGATTTTCATTATTATTCTCAACATTTTTATCATTATTATTATTGTCAAAATCATTTAAGTTATTTATATCTTTGATATTATTTATAATTTCTCTATTTTCAATAATATCCCTATTTTTGAAACTAATTTCATAATCATCATTCAAATTTATATTTATATTTTTATCGAAATTATTATTTTTATTGTCATCAGTTATATAATTGTCTTTATTAGTATTGATATTTTGAGTAATTTTATTATTTTTGTTATTGTTAGAACTATGAAGAACTCTGCTATATAATTGGCTATTATTTGTATTATCAACTTTAGGATTAATTGAACTTCTTTGACCAATATTCTTTATTTTATTAATATTAATGTTATTATAAGTATTTCTTTTAACATTAGTATTTATATTTCTATTGTAATTATTGAAATTAGTAAATTTATTATTATTGCTTTTTTTTAAATTATTATTATTCATCTTATTCATAATATTAGTTTTAATGTTAGTACTAATATTATTAGTTCTAAAAGGTTTATTGAGCACTTTATTATCATTTAGTTTTTGATTATTATTCTTAGTGCTATATTTATTCATAATATTATTTTTATTATATTTATTTTTGCTTGTTTTTTGTCTTAAAACATTATTATTTTTTTTACTTATGTTTTCTTTGAATATCTCTTCTTTTACTTTCATAGTTATTATTTTGTTTCTATATCTTGTTAGATAAACTTTTAGCCATTTGTTTTCAGATAATTTTATTACATTATATAAAGAAATTAATTTATCTCTCTCTAAACTTAATTGTTGGAGAAATTTTAATTTATAAGACAAAATCGGATAATATTTATGATAGCATAAGTCTTTAATATAATTGATAAGCTTTTCAATTTTCATTTTTTTTAATCCTTGTCTAGAATATTTTCCTTTAAAAGATTTATATGCACTTATTTTTTTAGGAATATATACAACATTAACAGGATTATAGAATAGATCTTCACTTGTGCCTGTATTACTTCTAAAATCTAATTTAGCTTTTTGATTTCTTGAAATTCTTTTGTCATCTTCCATTTCATTACTGGCAAATGAATTATTAATTCCTAAATTTCTTTTTTTACTTGAACTCTGATGATACCTTCTATTAATGCTATAATTTACACTTTTATCCCTAACAGGCTCGAAATCTATGCTTTTGAACATATTATTTTTTATTGCTCTATATCCCACAATGTCATCATTATCGTTATAATAATCTTTTTTGTAAAAATTATCTTCAGTATATAGAGGAATTGGTCTTTGCCTATTTCTATTTCTATTTCTATATCCAGAACTATTTGAATTTCCTCTATTATTTATTTTTCTATAAATATACTTATGCTTTTTTTTTGCATTTTTTAATAAATATATAAGTTCTTCAAATAAATATTGGATATTATTATAATATATTTTATCTAAATATTTTATTAAGGCAATGAATCCAATATATTTTTTAATACTTCCGACTGCAATTTTCCTCAAGAAATATCCTCTCCAAGCAGATTGTATTTTTATTATTTGATGTTTTTTGTGGAAATAATTGTAAGCAGGACTTTTATAGTTATTTTTTTTCGAAACCACTATTATGGGCATTTTTTTTTCTTTATTGCTGCTTTTTTGTGTATTTCTTTCTTTTTTGTAATCCCATGATTTATTATAAGTATTCATTCTATTGTCTGAACTAATGTAATTTGATTTAGGTTTATCATGATATAGATTATTATAATCATTAATAATATAATCATGATATTTATCATTACTAAGACATAAATTTTTATTTGCACTTGCTTTTGATTCATTTTTGCGATACTTTTTCCTGATTAAGTCAGTCCTAGCTCTGTCATAATTATAATAATCGTATGATGGAGAGTTTTTGATATTCGCTAAATCTCTTGAATAACAATTTTTCCTATGGAAGTACCCTGGATGGGGTGGTATATTATTATTATATCTTTCTCCGGCATAAAAACCTTCAAATTCGTTTGGATAATTTCTGTAAGAATTCCTAAGGTTTTGCAAATATTTTCCTCTTGAATTGCTTGATCTTCCAATGTTTTTTTTATCATTTGCAAGCATTCTAAGACTTTTTATACTTGTTGGATCTAAATTAATAGAACCAGTATGGGCAATATCTTCCATTTTTTTATTAAGGTAATATCTTCTTTGACTATTAGTACTATCTCTCATTTTTTATTTGTTTTAAAATATATAATTTTTATTACAATTGAAATTTTATTATTTTATTAATTAAATTATATTTTCAGTTATTAAAGTTTTCATAATAAAATGGGGATTGGGGATTGGGGATTGGGGATTGGGGGTTTGGGGTTTGGGCCCAAAACCCAAAACCCAAAC
>Ga0310694_10006719_pt1 | contig 10862 bp, 7 predicted proteins | sample 174DNAGHGhighgp2_FD_203884 | JGI IMG/M metagenome (GOLD analysis project Ga0310694, IMG submission 203884) | Sheep rumen microbial communities from Palmerston North, Manawatu-Wanganui, New Zealand - 1742 DNA GHGhigh gp2 (v2) (version 2) | ecosystem: Host-associated > Mammals > Digestive system >... | reverse complement strand
GCGGCAAGTTACACCTGAACTACTGCACCATCATGGGTCTGGTGGCCGGTGCCACGACCGATCCCCCTGCCCTGGGCTATGCCAACACTACCGCAGGCAACGACGCGCCCGCCGTAGCCTATGCCACAGTCTATCCGCTGACGATGTTCATGCGTGTATTGATAGCCGAACTGATCATCATCTTTGCCGTCGCGTGAACCGCGACGGCATTTACCGACACACGTTGAAGGATTGCCAACCGACGTCTAGAAGGGGTAGCCGACGGAGAAGTGGAACTCGCTGTCGCGCTTGAAGTTGGGATGTATCAGCGGCCATTCTTCCTGCCCCATGGCGGGGTTATGCGCCTTCATACCCATATCGACCCTGATGAGGAAGTACTTGAAATCCAGTCGAATGCCTGCGCCATAGGCCAATGCAATCTGCTTATAGAACTTATTGAACTTGAACACGCCTCCCGGCTGGTCCTCATAGTCCTTGATGGTCCAGATGTTGCCGGCGTCCAGGAAGAGTCCCAACTCAACTACCCAGAACAACTTGGCCCTGTACTCGAGGTTGACGTCGAAACGGATGTCACCGCACTGGTAGATGAAATTGGACAAGCTGTCCTTGCTGTTGTAACTGCCAGGTCCGAGTGTGCGTACACCCCAACCGCGCACGCTGTTGGCACCACCGCTGTAGAAGCGTTTCTCGAATGGCAGAACATCGCTGTTGCCATAGGGGAATGCCACGCCGATACCGATGTGGAAGGCCAGACTCTGGCGCCTGTCAAAATAGTGGGTGAAGGAATAGTCGGCATCGGCCTTGACATACTGCGAGTAGCGGATACCCAAAGCCTTGAAGCTGCCGACGGAGTCGGGCTTCTGTCCGGTCAGATGCGAGATGCCGTAGAGCAGATTGCCGGCCGTCTCGGCATTGGCGCGGATGGTGAACACATCCCGCTGGAAGCGTCCCATCTGCTGGACGCTCATCTCGGCCTTGTTGGTGCGGTAGAAGTTATAGCCCATCCTCATGATCATGTGGTCCTGGTAACTGTAGAGCAGCAGCGGGTTGGTGATGCGTTTAAAGAACTCCTCATTGAACTTGGGGACGCTGATGACGCTCAAGTCCAGCAGGGTGAGCGTGTGTGCCATGCGGCGGTTCCGTTCGGTCCACTGGTAACGCCATCCACCGCCAGCAATGACGCGGTTGTACTCGGGACGGGCCTGGTAGTCGAAGTTGAGCGTGAAAGCAGTCGATGCCTGTATCTTGTGCTTAAAAGACCGCTTCAGGAAGGGCGCCATAAACTTGGGGAAGGTGATGCCCACCTCGGTAGAATACTCACTGTAGTTGTTGTTAATCAGTCCGCTGAGGTTGCCCGAGATACTCTCATAGGCGACCTTGGCCTTGGCGCTCAGCACCTCTGACCCCTTGAAGATGTTGCGGTGCTGGTAGTCCAGCCCCACACCGAAGCCCAGATCCCCCTCGCTGTTGGTACCCTCGAGCGAAACCGAAACCGTCTGTGACCTGTTGGGCTGCAGCAGTACGTAGGCATCAACCATGAGCACCCCATCAATCTCCCCGACGGGTCTCACGTCGATGTTGATCTGCTTGAGGATGCCCAGACGCCCCAGTGCCCGATAGGTGCGGTTGATGGCCTCGGCATTGTAAAGCGCTCCCGGCTCGATGTAGTTGCACTCGTCGATGACACCAGGCCTGAGGTAGAAGTCCATGGGCTGATAGATGCGGACGCCGTTGTTCATGACCACCGTGTCCTCGTCGGAATAACCGTCACGCATCAGTACCGGGTCGTAGTTAGTGACATAGGTCACATTGCGGATATAAAAAGGCTTATGCTCGGTATAATAGGGCATACGGTCGTTGCGGTAGGGATCGCGGCTATAGAGCGTCAGGTCCACCGCCTTGGAGTCGGCGGCGGTATCGGCCAGGAAAGTGATATACTCCTTGTTGAAGGCATAGTAGCCATGGTTGCGGAGGTTCTCGGTGATGCTCTGCCGCCACTCGTCGAGACGTGAAAAATCCAAGAGGTCACCCGTGTGCACGGTGAAACGCGCCGAATCGGCCAGAATGATTTCGCTCAACTCGGCATCGGGGATGTCATAATCTATCGAACGGATATAGTAGGGGTCACCCAGCGTGACATCGTAGTTGACACGCGCCTTGCGCTTGACACTGTCGGCCTCGACACGGTAGCTGACCGTGTTATTCATGTAACCGCGGTTGCTCAAGGCAGTGTGAAGCTGCTCGGCACTGGCTACGGTGAGTGTGCTGTCATAGATAACCGGAGGTGTACCGACACGCTGAATCCAACGATTGAACCAGTTGTTCTTGTTCTTGCCCGACAAGTTGTAGAAGGCCAGCTGCAGCTTGAGCCCGCCCAAGACACGGTGGTTAGGCGTCTGGCGGAGGTAGTTGGTCAGCTGCGACGGCTCCACATCGGGGCGCTTGTCATTGACCTTGATATTGACCTTATCGAGCAACAGCTGCCCTTCGGGCACATGCTTGGTCGAGGAGCACGACACGAGAATCGCCACCGACAATATTGCCAGTGCGACACGAGTCAATCTGCCCGTTATCAAGGTCATCGCCATCAAGATTTATCGTCGGGACTGCAATGAACGTCAGAAACTCTCGGTGAAATTGCGCTGCGCCTTCTCGACAAGGAGGTCAAAGCCAGGCTCATTGCGCAACGCCTTGAGGCTGAGCGGAGAGAGCTGGTCAACGAGGAGTTTATAACGGCTGCCGAAGCCATTGTCGATGGCCTTCTGGACATACTCCATCGCCTTGAAATTGTCACCGCGCAGCGTCATGAACAGCGCAGCGTAATAGAAGTTCTCGCCACCGGGCTGAGCCGTGGCGGTAATCCTGTTCAGCCACTTGAAAGCATCATTGTCACGCCCCATCTCGCTCAGTCCGATGCCCTTCATGTCGGTGGGATCATCGGTGAGGTGAGACATCACGTTGAAGTCGTTGACAGCGATCCTGACGTTGTTGAGCTTCTTGAGCAGCAATCCGCGCGAGAGAAGCGCCTCGGCATTGCCGGGCTCATTGGCCACAGCGGCATTGAGGTATCCCAAGGCATCCTGGTCCTTGCCCTGCCCCATCAGCAGATAGGCCTTGGCCAACAGCATGGGGACATACTGGGGTGCGATTCTTGAACAATGGTTGAGCGTCTCCATTGCCGCTGCAAAATTGTTTCCCTCGCCAGCATAGAACTGTGCTTGAGCCTGAACGAGATAGTACTCGGGCATGGCCGGGTTGCTCGACACCGCCTTCTCGGCATTCTCGAGAGCCTCGTCGAACCTTGCCAGCTCAAGATAGCACTTGGCCAAATTATAGTACAGCCCGTGGCTGTTATACAGATTGTTGCGCTTGATGAAATTAAGGTCTTTTAACGCTTGGCCATATCGGTTGTGGTCGATGGCGAGATTGGCTCGGAGATAACGGTACATGCCGCTGTCGCTGCTCTTGTCGGCCAGGATGGCCAGTGATGCCATGACAGCGTCATAATTGGTGTCACTCAGGTCAAAGAGCTTCTGGACTGCATTGCCGCCGTCGCCCACCGACGCGCCGTAGAGCAAGTCGGCCACTGCGGCGTCGATGTTGCCCAGTCGTGAGTTGATGTCGGCACGATTGATAAAGACTTGAGGTTCAACGCGGAAGAGTTCCACCGCCTTGTCCACCTGTTCCAGAGCATTCTTGGCATTGTTGCGAGCCAGTTCTACCTGCGCCAAGCCATACATGGCATCATAGTTCATCGGTTCGGCACGCAGGATGGTCTTGAAGGCCTTCTCGGCAGCATTGAGGTTGCCGGCCTTGAGGTTGGCTTTGGCAATCAAGTCGGTGCAGGCCAGCGACTTGGGTTGTATTTCCTGCGCCATCTTCAGGTCGGCAAGAGCGCTCGTGTAGTCCTGACGCGCATCACTGATGCGTGCGCGCAGGATGTACTCGTCGAATCGCAGGTCACCATCGGTCTTGGGTGTGAGCAGCAACGCCTGGTTGACATCGGCCACTGCCGAGTTGTAATCGCCATTATAGAAGTGCTGGTGGGCACGGGCAAACAGCGTGTTGTAGTCGTTGGGCTCCTTGGCGAGTTGCTCGTCATAGACTTTCATTACAGCATTGGTAATCTTGTCACGGAGCAGGGGGTCGCTGTTCTGAGCCACTGAACTCATCGCACACAGTACCGCAATGAGCGACAGGATGAACTTTCTGGTATTCATAATCTTTATCTGTTTTGTTGTCTGTTATCGTATAGCCTCAGGAATGTCCGCCATGCGGGTCCATCACACTTTGTTATCGATCTTGTTGATGGCCTGACGCAACTGCGTGAGACGGGTCAAGAGGCCCTCGAGCAGGTCGAGTTTCAGCATGTTGGCACCGTCACTCTTGGCGACGGCAGGATTCTGATGTGTCTCGAGGAACAAGCCATCGGCACCGGTAGCGATTGCGGCACGTGCCATCGTCTCGATGAGTTCGGGCCTTCCTCCCGTCACTCCCCCACCCTGGTTGGGCTGCTGCAGGGAGTGGGTGATATCAACAATAACCGGGGCGAAAGCCTGCATCACCGGCACACCACGGAAGTCCACCACCAGATCCTGGTAGCCGAATGTGGTGCCACGCTCGGTGATGGTGACCTGGTCGTTGCCGGCATCTTTCACCTTCTGCACAGCGAAGCGCATCGACTCGGGTGCGAGGAACTGCCCTTTCTTGATGTTCACCAATCGGCCCGTGTGAGCGGCGGCGACCAGCAGTTCGGTCTGCCGGCAGAGGAAAGCCGGGATCTGCAGCACATCCACAAACTCGGCCGCGATATCGGCCTCGACGGGCTCGTGAATGTCGGTCACTACCGGGATGTGGAATGTTTCACCGACCTTGCGCAGGATGCGCAGTGCCTTCTCGTCACCGATTCCGGTAAAGGAATCGATGCGGGAACGGTTGGCCTTGCGGTAACTGCCCTTGAAGACGTAGGGGATACCGAGTGCCGAGGTGATTTTCACTGCCTTCTCGGCGATGTCCATTGCCATTTCCTCGCCCTCGATGACGCAAGGTCCCGCGAAAAGGAAGAAATTGGGTGTCGATAATAATTCGTTCAGCATATTTTTGTTTTAGCTTTTTGGCTGGCAGCCGGCAGCGGCCAGCCATTGTGTTTAATCTCTAAACTCTAACACCGTTGCCCGGCCAGCAGTGTGTGGATTGAAGCCACAGCCATCATGCCGGCGGTCTCGGTCCGCAAGCGGCTCTCGCCCAGCGTGACGGGCACGAAGCCGGCATCGCGGGCCGCCTGCACCTCCTGGGGGCTGAAGTCGCCCTCGGGCCCGATGAGCACCACCACGTCGTGTCCTGGCTTGAAGACGCAGGCAAGGGTCTGTCGCTGCTCTCGAGGGAGCATTGCGTCACAGTAGGCAATGCAGCGTGTGCCATCGAATTGCTCGGCCAGAACCGCCTCGATGGGCGTCAACTCGTCGAGCCGGGGCAAGGTCGCCTTGAGCGACTGCTTCATGGCCGAGACCATGATCTTCTTGAGGCGTTCGGTCTTGAGGACCGTGCGCTCGCTGTTGTGGCAGCGCAGGGGGATAATGCGATCCACGCCCATCTCGACGCACTTCTCGACAAGCCACTCGATGCGGTCCAGATTCTTGGTGGGAGCGATAGCCAGCACAATGCGGCATCCCCAGTGCGGTGGCTGGTGCTGCTTGTCGATGACCTCGACGGCGCACCGCTTGGGGTGCGCCATCGTGATGCGGCAAGTGTACAGGTAACCGCTGCCGTCTACCACCTCGATGGTGCCGCCCTCGGCCATGCGCAACACCTTGACGCAGTGCTTGGAATCCTCCTCGCCCAGCGTCAGTGTGTCGGCTATGTCAGGACAGTAGAAACGGTGCATCGGGTTTGAACTGTTAGTTTTTTTAATTGTCGGTTTTCTCTTTGGGGCCGCGGCGGGAGCCGCGGCATAGATGGACCTTGATGCAGGGGTTGCCTGCTTGTCCTCTATAGTTTCAAAAGACCGACTACGGCAACTTGATTTTATTTCTCACGCACGTGTTTGTACTTGAACAGGAACATGAACGCCACGGCTACCACCAGAGCGAAGGAGGCGAAGATGTACCATGCGGTGCTCCAGCTTGTGGGGGTGTTGCCCACCAGGTAGCTGCTCTCGCCGATGGTCTCCCAGTGGCAGAGGCTGTTGACGATGGCGCCTGCAGCAAGTGTACCGATGGTAGCACCCAAGCCGTTGGTCATGAGCATAAACAGTCCCTGGGCCGAAGCCTTGACGTTGGGCTCGCACTCCTTGTCGACGAAGATACCGCCCGAGACGTTGAAGAAGTCAAATGCCACACCATAAACGAGGCACGAGAGCACGATCAGGATCACGCCCGGGAATGCGGGATTGCCGGCACCGAAGAAGCCGAACCTGAGTACCCACGCGAACATGGCGATGAGCATTACCACCTTGATGCCGTAGCGCTTGAGGAAGAAGGGAATCAACAGGATGCACAGTGCCTCGGCAATCTGTGAAAGCGAGACGAGCATCGTGGCGTTGTTGGCACCGAAGGTGTCGGCCATCGCGGGATCGCTCTTGAAGTGAGTCAGATAGGGGGTTGCAAAGCCGTTAGTCACCTGCAATGACATGCCCAGCATGGCCGAGAAGATGAAGAACAAGGCCATCTTCTTGGTTTTGAACAACTTGAAGGCGCTGAGCCCCAGCTGCTCGGTCAATGACTGAGATTCCTTCTTGACGAGTTTGCACTGCGGCAAAGTCATGCAATAGAGGAAGAGGACGAGTCCCAGCAGGCCCGAAACCATGAACTGCATGAAGGTGTACTGGAACTTGAAGTCGTTGTCACCCAGCGTGAAGCCGAAGCTGCCGTTGTCGAGCACGGCACAGTTGACAAACCACATGGTGGCAATGAAGCCGATGGTGCCGAACACACGAATGGGCGGGAAATCCTTCTCAGTGTCCATCCCGTTGTCCTTGAGCAGGGTGAAGGCGACGGTGTTGGACAAAGCGAGCGTAGGCATATAGAAAGCGACGCTCAGGGTATAGATGGAGATGAAAGCCACCTTGTTAGGCTCGGGACTAGACATGCCCATATAAGCCAAAGCTATCATCGCCATGCCAGCGATTGCATGGCAGATGCCCAACAGCCGCTGAGGCTGAATGTACTTGTCGGCGACAATGCCCATGAGCGTGGGCATGAAAATCGACACGATGCCCTGGATGGCATAGAACCACGAGATTTCGCTTCCCATACCGGCACGTCCCAGATAGTTGCCCATGCAGGTCAGGTAGGCGCCCCACACGGCAAACTCCAGGAAATTCATCACGATGAGTCTCAACTTCAGATTTTTCATAACTGGATGCTTTATATAAAAATGATTGTCGTTAGTTTCAAGTTACAAAGGTAGTAAAAATCGGGCTATTTTTCCTCAGTTTGAGGAGGATTAGTTTTCTGGGAGATGATTTTCTGGACGCGGGCTGCTTTTTCATACTGCTCATGCTCGACATAATACTGCATGCGTCGTTCCAGTTTTTCCAGGGGCAAGTCCTCGAGACGGATCGGTTTCTGCGGCTTGTATTCACCGTCTCTGCGCCACTCATAGCTGGTGTGTTCCATCACCTCGGCGGTGGTGTAGATGGGAGCTCCGGTGCGCAGGGCAATGGCGATGGCATCGCTGGTTCGGGAGTCGATGTCCAGCTCCACCTGGCCGTTGCTGACGTGGAGCATTGCGGCAAAGACGCCGTTCTGAAAGCTGTAGATGGTCACGCGCTGGAGTTCAATGCCAAATGCATGGAACATGCTCACAAAGAGGTCATGAGTCAACGGGCGTGACGTGACGACCTGCTCCATGTGTACAGCGATGGACTGGGCTTCGGCGGTTCCCACCACAATGGGGATGCGGCGCGCCTGGTCGGGCGTGCTGTCGGCATTCTCGAGCAGCAGGGCGTAAGCGCCCGGCTGCACCTCGCTGCGGGTGATGCCCAGCACCTTCATCTCTATCAATTTTTCTTTATCCATTTAGATATCTTGTTAGCAGTCATGCGGACGATGCCGCCGACGCCAATTTGCCTAATTTCTCAAATAACATTGCAAAAATAACCACATTTCGCCATTACACCAAACAATGAGGGAGAAAAGAATTAAGAGGGCATCTATAAAATGCCTGGATGAGTTTATTATTTGTTGGCAGCCTGTTGTTTCTTTTGGCAGATTATTCCTTATTTTTTGAGCCGTTGCACGTAGAAATCCCCGACACAGTCTTGCTTACTTACGGCCCATGAGCTTGTCATAGTCGATGTTGTCATAGATGATGCGAGGAGCGGGCTGGTAAGCCGGATGCAGCGCGTTGCGCGTACTGTCACACCACGGACTGCTCACCTCCCCCAGCCACAGCATCATCTGGCCGATGGCGTCGTTCATCACCGGACGGTGGGCTGCCGCACGGATGGCTGCCGCACGGTCGGGATGGCGGGTCTTGTAAACGGGCGAGCACCACACCATCAGGGGAATCTCATTCTCGTGACGTACCATCAGTGGCGTTTTCTCGGGGTTATGGTCCCGCTCCATGAAGTCGCGGTAGTCATACACCTCCTCGCCATGGTCGCTGAGCATCACCACCACGGCATTTCGGTCTCGGTAATGCTCGATGATGTCGGCCAACACCCGGTCGTTATAGCGCGTGGCACGTGCATATTCCAACATAATCTCACGGCGCGAATCATCAAGATAGTGCGCCTTTGCATTTGGCAACTGGTCAATGGTCCACACGTCCCATTGCGGAGTGTGCGGATAACGTTGCTTGAACTCGGTGTGCTGGCCCATCAAATGGAATATCACCAGGTTGCGCGGCCCAGTGGTGCATTTTGTGAAATAATTCTCAACAAGTTCACCATCATAATTGAAGAAGCCGTCGTTGGCGTCATGATACACCTTCTTAACAATGTCAGGGTGATAAAGTAACATGTTGAGCGACGAAGAGAACAGGTCGTTGGCCATGAAAGCGCGCTGGTTGTCCCACATGTCCACCTGCCATCCGGCTCGCTTCATTACCGCTGTCCACATGGGGAAATCTTTCCAGTGTTCACCATGGCCCAGACTATTGAGGCTAAAGAGATTCTTGAGCGTGACACTGGTCAGGTTATAGGGCGAGATAGCATCGGTGAACACGGTGAGCAGCCCACGGTCACGCTCGGCGCACATCAGAGGCGAGGTATCCAGTCCATAACCGTACAAGCTGGAGTGCCACTTGTTGTAGCTCTCGCCAATGACAAGCACCAGGTCCATTGTGTCGACACGGCATGTGGCCTTGCCTGTAGCCGCCTCACGCAAGGTGTGCTCAATTGCGACATCGGCCTCCTCACCTTGAAACTTAAGTGTCAATATAGAATGGTGCAGCTTGGACAAGAGGTCGTTGGAGTGGCTCTCGCTCTGCGTCAGCTCCAATTCATAGAGTGAATGATAGGGTCTCAACAACACGCGCCAATTCCATGCCCCAAATGCCAGCAATGCTGCCAATAGCACCGACGCCAAGATGACATAGGGCCGACGCGACAGCACCGAGGCGACGGCTTTTCGCTTCCATTCGGCTATAATCACGCAGGCCAGGGTGAACAGGACGATTATAAACGACTTTTGGGTTCCTGGTGCCCCTATCCAAGCCTGCAGGAATTCGGTACTCTCGCCACGATTGGTCTCAATAAGGAGCTGGAGCACCTCGGGCGTGATGGTCGTGTGAAAATTACGCAGCAAAAACAGACTCACCAGCCACATTGACAGCAGCAAGATATAGAGCAGAGCCTTGATGAAGCGCCGGCCCGGCAGCACTGAAACCAGCACGACAACCAGCGTGGCAGCGACAGCCACAACGCTGGAATCGACAACTAGGCATTCCAACAGATAGAACCATGGAAAATCACGCTGCCAAATCAAGTGGTACTCCCATGCGTTCCATGTCATGGGAATGAGCGTTAGAACCATCGTGAGCCATAGCGGCCACTGCTTCAAAACACACTTGACGACAAACCCTAAGACACCAATTATCTTATGGATGAAATTCCTTCCCATGTTCAATGTAAGAGTCCTCTTCATGCAGTGATCACACCGCTGCCGTAACAGAGGTGGCCATGTGTGTCATAGATGACGGCAAACTGGCCCGGAGCGATGCCCTGGACATCCTCCTCGCTCTCAATGACCCAACGGCGACCCTCGATGTGGGACAACCTGCCGCGCATGAAGTGGGGGGTGTGACGGTTCTTGAACATAATATCCACCGGGGCCTCATTGCCATTCCACGGGTTGCCCGAGATGAAGTGCATCTCGTCGAGCGGCAGCGTGCGGCCATACTGCATGGCGGTACCATAGCCATTGCTCACGTAGATGACGTTCTCGTCGACATTCTTGCGCACCACATACCAGGGGCCACCGCTCAGACCCAAGCCCTTGCGCTGACCGATGGTGTGGAACCAGAAGCCACGGTGCTCGCCCAGCTTGCGGCCGGTCTCCAGCTCGATGATGGGACCGGGGCGCTCGCCCAAGTGGCGGCGGATGAAGTCGTTATAATCAATCTGTCCCAAGAAACAGATACCCTGGCTGTCACGGCGGTGGGCATTGGGAAGATGGGCTGACTCGGCGATGCGGCGCACTTCCTCCTTGGGCAGGTTGCCGATGGGGAACTTGACGTGCTTCAACTGGTCATAAGTAATCTGTGCCAGAAAATCGGTCTGGTCCTTGACAGGATCGACCGCCGTTGCCAGATATTTCACGCCGTCCACGACATCGGTGGTCGCATAATGCCCCGTGGCGGTCACATCGAAATCTTTGCCCCACCGCTGCTCAAAAAAGCCGAACTTGATCATGCGGTTG
>Ga0310694_10006717_pt1 | contig 10863 bp, 6 predicted proteins | sample 174DNAGHGhighgp2_FD_203884 | JGI IMG/M metagenome (GOLD analysis project Ga0310694, IMG submission 203884) | Sheep rumen microbial communities from Palmerston North, Manawatu-Wanganui, New Zealand - 1742 DNA GHGhigh gp2 (v2) (version 2) | ecosystem: Host-associated > Mammals > Digestive system >... | reverse complement strand
GATTATTGCAGCCGTCAATGCACCTATGATAGGTTTGTTCGGCAAATTGTTCGATAAATTCATAGATTTTTCGCCACTGTTTCCGCGTTTTGCAAATAAGGTATTCAAGGTAAAAATTGAAGAGGAAAATAGTGACAACGCTTGAAATAGTCACATGGTTCCGGAATATATACAGACATCGATGGTAAGCAAAACTGATCATCGGTGTTTTTTTTCGAAAAAGTGTTAATTCACCATATCGACAAAAAAGCAAATAATATATATAATGTAACGTGACAAAGGGTATTTGACCCAAAAAGTGTGCAAAAACAAAAGGAACAGAAAATGCCAAAAGTATCAATCATAGTCCCGGTGTATAAGGTTGAACCGTATATCCACCAGTGCGTGGACAGCATATTGCAGCAGACATACACTGACCTGGAAGTTATTCTTCTGGATGATGGTTCACCGGATAAATGCGGGGAAATCTGCGATCAGTATGCAGAAAAGGACAGCAGAGTCCGTGTGGTTCATCTGGAAAACGGCGGCCAGGGCCGGGCGCGCAATATCGGAGTGGATATGGCCCGGGGAGAATACATTGAATTCGTTGACAGTGATGACTGGATTCTTCCGGACACTGTTGAATATCTTGTTTCTGAGGCTGAAAGCAAATCTCTGGATCTGTTGCTTTTTTCTGCACGCTCATTTGTTGACGGAAATCCCGAAGAATTCAATACTGTAATCAATGAATACAATCGAACACAAAACCTGAACATTGTCATGGATGGTGTGACTTGCTATCAAAAGATGACAGACAGTAAAGAATACCATGTTTTGATGGGTATTAGATTTATATCAGCTTCTTTTTACCGCAGACAGGGACTGAGATTCGGGAAAGGAAAACTGCGCGAAGACGAAGGAATTGCTTTTCTGTCGGTTGTATTGGCGGAACGCGTCGAGATTCTGGATAAAAAGTTTTATCAGAGACGTTATCGTCCAGGTTCGGCAGTAACTGCAAAAACAAATATGTCATCACTGCTTGGATATGCATCAGCATTTTCTGAGCTTGCAGAAGCATATAACCAGAGAAAGCCGTCAGGCGTCATGGGTGAATTATATCTGGAAAGATTAAAGCTGTATCTGGAAAGAGTCATAAAAACGTTCATGCACTCAGATCCTGAGAAAAAAGAGCAGATTTTCCTGGAAACTCAACGGTTTTTAAAGATTGGAATCAAATGTGGTGTCCCATTTGAAAAAAAGCTTATAATTGCAGAGCGCAGTCTTTTCAGATATGAGACATACCTTCGTAAGCAAAAGAAAAGGAACTTATTAAAAAGTCGAATTAAGCGTTATGTGAGTTGGATAAGGCCGCGTTCTTCCGAGTAAAAGCATTATTCCTGTCGAGAAAGATATTACGGGGCTTGTTCTCGATGATCACTTGAGGTTTTTTGATATGAAAGAGAAGAAATACATTTCTGCAGCAGGCATAAAACTAGAGTATGGTTTTACGGATTCGATGATAAAACAATACCTGGGAGAGCCGGACAAAAGAAGCATTAATCCTTACTATCATTCCGCTCCGATGGAAAAACTCTGGCTTATTTCGAAAGTCAAAGAAATCGTTGAGAATCCCGAGGTTAAATCAAAACTTGAAAAGCTTGAAATCAGAAGACAAAAAGCCAAAGAGAAAAAAGAATTACTGCTTATTGAAAAACAAAAGCGTATTGAAGAAACAGCGGAGTTGCTGAACGCATATTCTTTGGAATATCTGGTTGATTGTTCAAAAAAATATCCAAAGGAGTATCACGTTCACTGCGGACCAACAAACAGCGGAAAAACATATAACGCTTTAAAGAATGTTAATGTATCAACAAAGGGACAGTATCTCGGTCCATTGAGACTGCTTGCATATGAAACAGCATACAATCTGAACAAAAGAGGTGTGCCATGCACACTTTTGACAGGTGAAGAAGAAAAAAGGGTGGACGGTGCCATTTTCACAGCGTCAACAATTGAAATGGCGGACCTTCGCAATGAAATGGATTACGCTATTGTCGATGAGGCTCAGCTTATATCAGACGATTTCCGAGGACATAATTATACCGAGGCCCTTCTGCTGTTAAAAGCAAAAGAAATACATGTGTGCGTTTCGCCGATTGGCTTGAATCTTATTCTGGATTTGTTGAAAAAAACGGGAATGAAGATAACAGTAAACGAATACGAACGTTTGGCTCCGTTGAAATACACAGGTTATCTACTCTCGTTCAAGAATCTGAAAAAAGGAGATGCGCTGATTGTTTTTTCGAGAAGAAGAGTTATAGAAGTATCAGATATGCTCGAAAAAATGAATATATCAACAAGCATGATATATGGCAATCTTCCTCCCGCCAATCGCCTGGTTGAAGTTAATAAATTCAACAACAAGGAAAGTGATGTTGTGGTTTGCACTGACGCAATAGGGATGGGAGTCTCTCTTCCTATTCACAGAGTTATTTTCCTTGAAGACAAAAAATATGACGGACAAGAATTACGCAAGCTTACAAATGAGGAAGTGATGCAAATTGCCGGAAGAGCAGGCCGTTATGGACAGTTTGAAGACGGGGAATACCTGTTTTGGCATGAAATACCAAACACAAGATTCAAGACCCGGAATCAATCTTTGACAATTTCCATTCCGTTTCCGAAAGAATTCCTCTACTCCGATATCGATTTGGATTTGATGCTGTCGACATGGAACAATTTGAATGATTCTGATCTGATTAAGCACCAGAATCTGAAAATAGCATATGATTTGTTCAAAGAGATTTCTCTGGTGTATACAGATTACAACAGATACAAGAGACTGGTGTTTTCTCTCATTACATGTCCTTTCGACGCGAAAAGCTACGATTTGCTGTATTTGTGGCGTGAATATGCTTTTGCCGTATTGGATAATCGGGAATTCGATTTGCCCATCCACTATCACCTGAATACATTGAGCGAATTGGAGCACTATTACAAAGAAATTGAACTGTATAATCATATGATGCAAATAGCAGGAAAAAATCCTGAAACAGAAACACTTATGGAAGAAGTCAGCTCGATGATAGACCAGCAAATACTGGAAAACAAAAACAGAATAAAAGAGAGAAAAAACAAAAAACAAAAAAACAAACAAACCTGAACGGCGAACAATCGCCGTTTTTGTATTAATGTTCTAACATTTTTGTGGCATACACCGAGTTCGAGATATATAATTAATAATGAAGAAAAAAGTATTACAGTGAAAGGCTAGACTCATGGAAAAATCAAAATGGATTACCTGCAGAACTGAAACATCTGTCCCGATAATCAAAAGAACATTTGAATCCAGTAACACGGAAAGGGCTGTTATTGAAATAACAGGTCTTGGATATTTTGAACTGTTTATCAACGGGAAAAAGGTCAGTGAAGACAGGTTCACTCCTGCTTTTACTAACTACGGCAAAAGGGATACAACCAGATTCACTTTTCCGCTTGATCATGATATGAGACAAAAAGTGTTCTATCTGAAATATGACATTAAGGACTATATCAATGACGGAGAAAATGTACTTGAAATATATCTAGGACCCGGTTTTTTTGTTCAGCATCTGAGAGTTGGCGAAGGGGATATGAGCTTTGGCAAATACACGATGGCCAGATATGAGATTGAACTGACAAACCCGAACGGAACAGAACACATTTTTTCAGACGGAACCGAAAAATATACGAATTCCAACATTCTCTTCAGCAATCTTTACAGAGGAGAAGTTATCGACGCAAGATATAAAGATTCTGAGGAAAAAGAAGTGACGGTTGTCGAATCCTTTGACACTGAAATGGTTGAACAGACATGTCCGAAAGACAAAGTCGTATACACAATTGTTCCCGAGCTCATAAATAAAAATGGTTCAATCAGAATATATGACTGTCACGAAAACATAACAGGTGTTGCAAGAGTGCTTGCTGGAGGCAATGAGGGAAGAACCGTTTCTCTCAAATTCAGTGAATCAATAAGAGCTGACAAATCTCTTGACTACTATTCAACCGGACTGCACTGCAAAAATTCGGACGGATCAAGACAGATCCAGTATGATGAGTTTATCTGTTCAGATAAGAGAGTGTGGTTTGAACCAAAATTTGTATGGCACGGATTCAGGTACATAGAGGTTGTTGGTGATATAGACTATATCGAAGTAAATGTCATCAGGACAGATGTCAAAGTGGCATCAAAATTTGAATCAGACAATTCAACTTTGAACTGGATTTACGATGCATACATAAGGGCACAGCTTGACAATTATCACGGATGCATTCCTTCTGACTGTCCTCACAGGGAAAGACTCGGATACACAGGTGACGGACAGGGAACATTTGTGTCTGCACTCATGTGTCTTGAGTCGAAAGAGCTTTACCTGAAATGGATGGAAGATATATTTGATTCTCAGGACAAAAAGTCAGGACATATTCCGCACTCTTCACCTCTGATGGGAGGAGGTGGTGGACCCGGAGCATGGGGGTGCGCTGCTGTAATTCTTCCTTATGAGTATTACAAATATTTTGGTGACACCGACGTTCTGAAGAAATACTACTCCGGGATGAAACACTGGATTAAATATCTCGAGTCAAGAACGGAAAATGGTCTGATAGTCAGGGAAGAAAGCGCAGAGCCAAGAAGGATGGTATGGTGTTTTCTTGGAGACTGGGATGCAATTGGAAACATGACTCTCCCGGCAGTATTTGTCAACACCTGCTATTATATCAATGCTCTTTCAAGCATGATTGAAATATGCAGTGTGACAGGCAATCAGGGTGACAAGGAATACTATGAAAAGCTGAAGACTGAAGCGGAAGCAGCAGTCAGAAATGAGTTTTATGACGAAAAAACGGGCAGCTGGGCTTCAGATGAACAAGGCGCAAATGCGTTTGCAGTCTGGTGCAAACTCGACCAGGATGGCAGAGGTCTGCAAAACCTTTGTTCAGACTACAAAGACCGGGAAATTCTGAACACGGGATTTTTTGCAACCGAAAAAATGGTCGGACAGTTTATGGATGCCGGAAAAACAGACGAAATAGTCGGACTCCTGGAACGTTCTTTCAAAAAGATGATTGACAGTGATGCAACAACTCTTTGGGAGAGATTTGACGGCGTTTATTCACAGAATCACCATGCTTACGGAGGATTTGTAAGGCACTTCTTTGATTCTTTGGCCGGAATAAAACAGGCAGAAGGTTCTGTCGGATACAGAAAAGTTGTTATTTCTCCGAAGCTCTCGGAAAAGATTAAGAGAATTGACTGCACCATGAATCTTGGAGACGGAAAATCGGTTTCTGTATATGCAGATCCGGACAGGGTTGTCTGCACAATTCCGGATGGAATGGATGCTATCCTGAAATGCAATGGCAAAATTTGGCAACTTGACAAAGGAATTAACAATATTTTTGTACAAATTTCAAAGTAGATTTCTCGTTTTATATGTTGAAAGTGCATATATATTCTAGTAAAATATATTTGTAAATATTTATGCGGAGGCAAAGCATGAACAAGAAGATTATTTCACTGATAATTTCGATAATCATGGTTATTTCAGTTTTGTTGTTTGCTGTTTCATGTAATCCGGGAACGGATAAAGAAACAACTGCTACACAAAAGCAGACAACGGCAGAAACTACTACAGCTGCCCAGCAGACTGAAACGGTTACCGAAGAAGAAACAACTGAAGAAGAAACAACTTCAGGCGAACCCACAGGCTATGAAAAAATGGCCGGATACGAAGATGTTGATTTCGGAGGCAAGACATTCCTTATTGCATCATACAAATACGATGACGCAGACTGGGCTAATGCCACAGAGTTCTGGGTTGAGGATATTACAAATGATGCAGTAAACGATGCTGTTTATGACAGAAACAGAATGATGCAGACCCTGTACAACTGCAAAATTGAAGTAGATGACGGCGGATGGGACAACGGTTTCAACGCATCAGTTGCAGCAGGTGACGGAAAATACATTCTGGGTTCAACTGCAAGCTACGGCATTACAGGATGTTCAAAGAGCGGTAACTACTACAACCTGCTTAAACTTGACGTCGACTGGACACAGCCGTGGTGGGATCAGAACTATATTCTTGACTCCAGCACAGACGGAAAACTTTTTGCAATGGTTGGCGACTGGTCAATTCACACGATGAGCGCAACATGGATCATGTTCTACAACAAGGACGTTTATGAATCCAAGTTTTCTGATACAGACATTTACCAGTTGGTCAGAGACAAGAAGTGGACCATGGATGCAATGGCTGACATGATTGACAAAGTCAAAAATGACGCAAACGGCGACTCAGTATATGAATTTTCAGAGGGTGCTGACGCTGATACAGTCGGAATGATGACAACTGCTCACAATGACAGAGGTCTGTATTTCGCAGCAGGTCTGAGATATGTCACAAAGACTGAAAACACTACAGACGGTTCTTTTGTCACAGCTTTGACAAACCAGCCGACAGCAAATGACGTAATTGACAGACTTATTGAACTGTGCAACATGCCCGGATACATTTCAGGCGGTTATTCAAACGTTCAGAAAGCCATCCAGAACGGAACAACACTGTTTGCAGGAGAAGTTCTTGACGTTCTGAGAAGAATGGCGGGAGCAGAGAACCTGAGAGTCGGAGTACTTCCTCATCCGTTGTACAGCGAAGATCAGAGCGGTTATCACTGCTACGTAAACAACCAGGCGTCAATCGTTGTTGCGCCCACATCATACTCGGATATGGAAACACTTGCGGACTTCTTCACATTGTTTGCATATCATTCATCCAAGATAGTAAGAAAAGCATTCATCAACACATATAAATACTCATATGCAAGTGATGAAGATTCAGCTGAAATGGTTGACCTTATACTCAACTGCCGTGTATATGATGTTGGTTATCTGAACGGATTCTCAACGAGTATGGACGGATATGTCAGCACAATGATTTCAAACAAAAAGAATCAGTATGCAAAAGCTTCACAGAGCTTTGCAACAAAAGACACAGCTGCCATTGAAGATTTCAGGGCTGCTCTGGACGCAATCGACGACAACTATTAATATATTCCGAAAGCTGAGGTAAATTATGTGTAAAAAGGTTATTACCGCACTGCTCTCAGTGTTGATGGTGCTGTCTGTGATTCTGTTTGCTGTTTCATGTGGATCCAAAACCGATACAAAAGAAACAACAACAGGCAAAGAAACAACTGCCACAACTGCAGCAGAACAAACAAGTCAGACTGAAACCAACACCGAAGAAGTGACAACAGAAGAGCTGACAACAGAATTAACCGGACGTGAAAAACTCAGCGGATATGAAGATGTGGATTTTGGGGGAAAGACATTTTTAATTGCATCCCATCTTGATTCTGACCCCGACTGGGCAAACGCAGCCGATTTCTGGGTGGAAGGCTTGACAAACAATGCCATAAACGACGCAGTTTTTGAGCGAAACAGAATTATGCAGACTCTGTACAACTGCAAAATCGAAGTGGACGACGGAGGCTGGGAAAACGGATTCAATGCGTCAGTTGCTTCAGGCGACGGGAAGTACATTCTGGGCTCCGCCAACAGCCGCAGTGTTGTGAACCTTTCCAAAACCGGAAACTACTACAACCTGCTCAAAATGGATGTTGACTGGACACAGCCTTGGTGGGACCAGAACTATATCATTGATACAAGCACTGACGGAAAACTGTTCGGTGTACTCGGAGATTTTTCACTCCACGCAATGAGTGCCACCTGGATTATGTTCTATAACAAGGATGTGTACGAATCCAAATTCTCTGAAGTTGACATTTACGAACTTGTCAGGGAAAAGAAATGGACCTTTGACGTCATGGCTGACATGATAGATAAAGTCAAAAATGATGCAAATGGTGATTCTCAGTACACATTCACTGAGGGTTCCGATGCAGACACTGTCGGTATGATGACAACAGCTCACAACGACAGAGGATTGTATTTTGCAGCAGGTCTGAGATATGTCACAAAGACAGAGCAGACTACAAACGGGTCATTTGTTTCAGCATTGACAAATCAGCCTACAGCAAATGACGTAATTGACAAGCTCATCGAAGTTGTAAACATGGAAGGATATATTTCCGGAGGATATACTGACGTTCAGAAAGCTATCCAGAACGGAACGACACTGTTTGCAGGAGAAGTTCTTGACGTTCTGAGAAGAATGGCCGGAGCAGAAAACCTCAGGGTTGGTGTGCTTCCTCATCCGATGCTCAATGAGTCACAGGAAGGATATCACTGCTATGTCAATGACAAGGCAACTGTAGTTGTCGCTCCGACATCTTATTCGGACATGGATACTGTAGCTGACTTTCTGACATTGTTTGCATATCATTCTTCAATGCTTGTAAGACCGGCATATATCAATACATTCAAGTACTCATACTCAAGTGATGAGGAATCTGCAGAGATGATGGATATCATACTCAACTGCCGCATTTATGACGCAGGATACATTAACGGATTCTCAACAAGCATGGACGGATATGTCAGCACAATGATTTCAAACAAGAAGAATCAGTATACAAAAGCTTCACAGAGCTTTGCAACAAAAGACACAGCTGCAATAGAAGAATACAGAACTGCACTTATGGCAATAGACGACAACTATTGATTCAGAACCGACAGGGGGAAAAATGAGTAAAAGGATTATAACTGTTTTACTTTCCGTCGTAATGGTGATTTCAGTAGTTATGTTTGCGGTTTCATGCAACGGTTCGACGTCAGTTGAAACAACAGCTAACCAGACCGAAACTGCCGAAACTACTACAAAAGAAAACGTTACAACTGCTGAAGTTACTCAGCTTACAACGGAAGAAACCACAACAGAAGAAATTACAACAGAGCTGACGGGAAGAGAGAAAATGCCGGGACATGAAAATGTCGATTTCGGCGGTCTTGCATTCCTGATTGCTTCAAACGACCAGGGAGTAGGCGACCCTGACTGGGACGACTCAAATGAATGGTGGGTAGAATCCATTAACAATGATGCAGTCAATGATGCCGTCTACGAGAGAAACCAGGTAATGGAAAAACTGTACAACTGCACCATTTCGGTTGACAACGGCGGCTGGGCAAACGGATTCTCGGCTGATGTCGCTTCCGGAGGGGGCAAGTATATAGGTGCCACTACACTTACAAACAGAAAGAATCTTGCAAACAGTCACTACTATAATCTGCTGAAGCTGGACTTCAATTTTGATGAAGAATGGTGGAATCATGATTATATCAACTGTTTCAGCACCGACGGAAAGCTGTTCACAATGGCAGGAGACTGGTCCTGGCACATTATGAATTCAACATGGATAGTGTATTACAACAAGGACGTATACGAATCCAAATTTGCTGATACAAATATTTATCAGCTCGTCAGAGAGAAAAAGTGGACATGGGACGTCATGATCAACATGATGGAACAAATAAAGAACGACGTCAATGGTGACTCTTCATACACATTCTCAGATGGTGCGGATGCGGACATTCTCGGAATGGTAACTTCCGAACAGACAATTCAGGGATGGTACTATGCTGCCGGACTGAATACGACAACAAAGAGCAGTGACGACTACAGGACAAGCACATATGTGAACAGCCTTGTTGATGACAGAAACCAGGATGTTGTTGACAAGATGATTACCATGTGCAACCTTGAGTCATATGAGCAGACGGGATACTCAAATGTTCCTGTTGCATTGAAGAACAAAACCACTTTGTTCGGCGGTGAAGTTCTTGATGTTCTGAGAAGAATGTCGAATGCAGAAGATTTGAGAGTCGGTGTTCTTCCGATGCCTCTGTATTCTGAGGGACAGGAAAGATATTACTGCTATGCCCAGCCGAGAGGGATTTCAATTCTTGTTGTTCCTACTTCATATAAGAATCTTGATGTAATATCTCAGTTCTATACACTGTTTGCATATCATTCAACAAAACTTGTTTACCCTGCATATCTCAATACATACAGATATACATACACTTCTGACGAGGAATCGGCAGAAATAGTAGGTTTGATACTTGATTCTGTTGCATTTGACTTTTCAAATATTGCTGAACTTCAGGGATGCAGGGACTTCCTTGGATATCTTGCAACAATCGTTTCTAACAAGAAGAATCAGGTTGTTGCTGCAGGAAAGAGATATACAACCACACTTGATGCAAGTTTGAATGAATACAAAGAAAAAGTTGCTGCAGTAGACGATAATTATTAATCTCAAGCATAACAAAAACGGTGATCGGAAGATCACCGTTTTTGTTTGCTGATGCATTATCAATAGTTGTCGTCAATGCTTGCAATCAAAGCTCTGTAATCGTCAATTTTCTGCTGTGTCTGAGCGGTATATTTTGTTGCTGCAGCAGTGAATTGTCCGGCTTTGTTCTGCTGAATCATTGTTGTCACATATCCATTGAAACTGCCTGAAAAATCTGCCAGATAACCCGGATCATAGCATACGGAATTGAGAATTATATCCACCATCTCACCGGATTCTTCATCATGGGCATATATGTACTTATATGTGTTCAGGTAAGCAGGATATACCAGCTTGTATGAGTGGTATGCGAAGAGAGTCAGGAACTTTGAAGCTATTGAAATGTCTTTGTATGAAGTAGGGATACTTAGGAATGTAGCATGGTTGTCCGGAAGATGATGATATCCGTCCTGATCTTCCGTTGCCATAGGCATAGGAAGAACACCCAGTCTCAGTCCTTCTGCGTCTTTGACGTCAATCAGCTGGCCAAGTACATTGGATACAAACAGAGTGGTACCATTTGCCATTCCTTTGTCACAGTTTGAATATCCTTCTTCCAGGTATCCGTCATTGTTGACGAGGTTG
>Ga0310694_10006716_pt1 | contig 10864 bp, 9 predicted proteins | sample 174DNAGHGhighgp2_FD_203884 | JGI IMG/M metagenome (GOLD analysis project Ga0310694, IMG submission 203884) | Sheep rumen microbial communities from Palmerston North, Manawatu-Wanganui, New Zealand - 1742 DNA GHGhigh gp2 (v2) (version 2) | ecosystem: Host-associated > Mammals > Digestive system >... | reverse complement strand
AATCATCAAGCTTACTTAATTCGCATGGGGTATTTGCGATGGTACATAGACCTGATAGATTATTAGAAATCCTAGATTGTATGAGAAAATATAGGATTGAACCAAAAAGATTACGTCTTTGCTATCCAAAAATTGGTAGTGAATGTAATAATATATTAATTGAGGGAGTTAAGGATGGAGCACCATCTTTAAGAATTCTTGAGCCATTATATATCTATAATAGTGATAATAAATGGACTGAAGAAGTTTTAAAAATATATAATTTAACGAGGTGATAATTATGTTTTTAAGTTTATTAAACAGAAAGGAAATGCTAAAATTCTTAGATTTAGCTATTTATATGGTAGATATAGATGGTGAAGCTACTGATGTTGAAAAAAGAGTCTTAAATAAGATGATGGCAGAGCTTGACCAAATTAAGGATGAATATTCATTCCGTCTAACTGATACTGCAGAAAACACTATTAAATTCTTTAGTGATTGTAATCCGGTAGTTAAGAATGTTGTATATTTAAATCTTGTTTATATTACAATGCAAGATGATTTATATAACACAAGTGAATTATTATTCTTAGAAAAAATTCAAAAGGCATTAAAGATTTCATCAGAAAAGAGAAGAGAATTAATTTCTGTTGTCTATGCTGAACGTGATTTAAGAGAAAAGACAATAAGAATTTTAAAGAACTAAAATGAGAACTAGAAGCTTTAACGAAGAAGATAGTGGAATTTTATATCTTGTCGCAACTCCTATTGGTAATTTATCTGATATTACCCTAAGAGCTTTAGAAATTCTTAAAAGTGTTGATAAAATTTATGCTGAGGATACAAGAACATCTGGTGTATTACTTTCTCATTATGGAATTAAAACTAAGCTAGAAAGCTATCATAATTTTAATCAGGATGAGAAAACATTAGATGTAGTTAGAGAAATAAGAAATGGTATGAAGATTGCGTTAATAAGTGATGCAGGTCTTCCTGTTATTTCTGATCCTGGTTATAAAATTGTTGCAAAAGCAAGAGAAGAAGGCTTAAGGGTTTCAACAATCCCAGGCGCTTCTGCAGGAATCTCTGCCCTAATCGCATCAGGTATTGCACCAATGCCTTATACATTCTATGGCTTTTTAGATTCTAAATCTTCAAAAAGAAAAGAAGAATTAAAGGATTTAAAATATCTAAAATCAACTTTAATATTTTATGAGGCACCTCATAGAATACATGAAACATTATCTGATATGGAAGAGATTTTAGGAGATAGATATTGTTGCTTAGCACGTGAGCTTACTAAAACTTATGAAGAATTTATTACTGGGGCTATTTCATCTATCAATAAAGAGGAATATAAAGGTGAAATGGTTGTAATAGTTGAAGGATATAAGGAAGATAACACATTAGTTGATGATCCTAATAAGAAAATAGATGAAATGATTAGTTTAGGATATAAGCCAAATGATGCTATTAAAGAAGTTGCTAAAATGTTTAATTTAGACAGAAAAGAATTATATAAAAATTACACTTTCTATAAGAATAATAGAGGTGAATAGAATGGATTTTCCTAAGAAATTTAAAGGTTTATCTAAAAACATATTCAAAGAAATAGACTATAAAGGTGTTATGGATATGTTTGCTGATTTAAAAAGTGGAATTGTTATAATGGGTAATATTAAAGATAAATACACTTGTGCAATTCTTGAAATATTAAATAAAACAGCAATTAAAAGAAATGTAGATACTATTTATTTTTATGATGGATCTTATGAAAACAAACTAGGAAGTAAGGAAGATGTTAGATCTTGCTTAACACTAGAATCTAAAATGGATTATTATTCATTAGTAGAAAAAATAGGTTTTAAATCAGATACATTAGTAAAAGATACTTTAATTCCAAAGATTGAATATCCTTTAATATTTGGTATTAAATATGGAGCTATTACAGGAATATTAAATCCAAGATATGCTAAATGGATGCATCAGGTATTTATTCCTGGTGAGAAAGAAGATATGACAATTGATTTGGTTTCAGAATTAATTGATTTGATTCAAAAAACTGATGTATCAGAGGATCATTTAATAAAATAAGAGCACAGATGTGCTCTTTTGTTTTCGGGTGAAATATGGGGAAATTATATTTAAAAAACTTTGTTAGATGTATATTATATATATTATTAATAGTAGCTATTATTTTTTTAGGTGTTTTAGTTGCAGGTGCAATATTATCTATATCTACATCAGTAATTACAAGCACAAGTATTAATGGTATTAATGTAGAAAAAGAGAAATTATCTTTGTTAACAAATGATATATTTAATTATTATTTTTCTAATCCGTTAAATATTTTGAATAATATTATAAATGTAGATGGTATAAAAGAGATAGTAGTTAATGATCTTTTAATTTCATCTGATGAAGCAAATGCATATTCAAATGCATTATATATATGGAATTTAGTTTCATGCTTTGTAATATTATTATCTATGATTATTGCGTATTTAATTGCATCTATGAAGATTAGACGTATATTATGTCCAAGAAGCTTAAAAAGATTTGTTATAGTATTTATAATTAAAAAGATATTAGATATTTTAATAGTTAATAGTATTACACTATTATTAACTAAATATGAAATTGTAGGTATCATATCAACTGTTATACTTGTTGTTATTAATACTTTAATTACATTATTTATTGCATATTTATCACAACATAAGAAGGGTGATAATATAATGATTTATAATGTTATAAATCATAAGACTATATTTATTGCGATATTAATGACTATTGTAATGGTATCTTTAACTTTATTAATTAATTTATTGTTTTATAAATATATTGGTATTTTAACATTAATATTTGGATTACCATTATTTATATATACATATATTATTGTATCTTTAACACCTGAAGCTTATGTTAAGAATTATAAAAAGATAGAAAGATAAATATAATTCTTATGGTTTAATGATTTATTGAATAATTATACTTATTTTGTTATAATTACTTATGTATTTATTTTGACCGAAAGAAGGCACATATTATGGCAGAAAAAAAGAAATTTTATTTAACTACTGCAATCGCATATACTTCATCTAAGCCACATATCGGTAATGTTTATGAAGCAATTCTTGCAGACTGCATTGTAAGATATAAGAAGTTGGATGGTTATGATACTTATTTCATGACTGGTACAGATGAACACGGACAAAAGATTGAACAAAAGGCTTTAAAGGCTGGTGTTAGCCCAAAAGAGCATGTTGATAAGGTATCTAAGGAATTAAGAGATACATATGAAATGATGAATGTTAAATTTGATCATTTTATTCGTACTACTGATAAATATCATGAAGAAGCTGTTGCGAAAGCTTTCGAAAAGCTTTTAGCAAAGGGCGATATTTATAAGGGTAAATATGAAGGATATTATTGTGTTGATTGTGAAACATATTGGACAGAAAAGGATTTAGTTGATGGATGCTGTCCTGATTGTGGCGCAAAGGTTACTAAGAATAGTGAAGAATGCTATTTCTTAAAGCTTGAGCCATATAGAGGAAAGCTTTTATCATATATTAATGATAACCCTGATTTCATTCAGCCTGAATCAAGAAAGAATGAAATGCTAAACAACTTCTTAAAGAATCCATTACCTGATTTATGTGTTTCAAGAACATCATATTCTTGGGGTATTCCTGTAATATCTGATCCTAAGCATGTTATTTATGTTTGGATTGATGCGTTAATGAACTATATCACTGGTATTGGATATAATCCAGATGGTAATAATGGTGAATTATATAATAAATATTGGCCTGCAGATGTACATTTAATTGGTAAGGATATCTTAAGATTCCATACTATTTATTGGCCTATTATTTTAATGGCATTAGATATTAAATTACCTAAACAGGTATTTGGTCATCCTTGGGTTTTAACAAATCATAATAAGATGTCTAAGTCTAAGGGTAATGTGATTTATGCTGATGATTTAGTTAAGGTATTTGGTGTTGATGCAGTAAGATATTATTGCTTACATGAAATTCCATTTGCACAGGATGGTAATTTAACTTATGAATTAGTTTGTGAAAGAACTAATTCTGATTTAGCAAATACTTATGGTAATTTAGTTAAAAGAACTATTTCAATGGTATTAAAGTATTTTGGTAAATCATCTATTTCATTTATTGATGAAGTAGAATATGATAAGGAATTATTTGATACTATTAATAATTCAGTTTCAAAATATAAGACTTTAATGGATCAATTTAGAGTTGGAGATGCATTAGAAGAAGCAATGGTTGCTGCAAGAGCTGCAAACAAATATATTGATTTAACAATGCCTTGGGCTTTAGCAAAGGATCCTATAAATGCACCTAAATTAAGAACTGTATTATATAATTTACTTGAGGCTATTAGAATTATTACAATCTTATTAAAACCTGCAATTCCTGAAACTGCAGATAAAGTATTTAAGGCATTAAATACAGCTAATGTTGATTTTAATACTTTAGCATATTCTAAGGAATTAACATATCAGGTTTCTGATATTGATGTAATATTTAAAAGATTAGATGTTAATGAAGTTATGGCATCTGTTGTTGAAAAAGAAGAAGCACAAGCTAAGGCTATAGAAAAAGAAAAAGAAGTTGAATCAAAGCCTGAAATTACAATTGATGATTTTGATAAGCTTGAGTTAGTTGTTGGTGAAATAGTTGAGGCTAAGCCACATCCAAAGGCAGATAAGCTTTTAGTATTTAAAGTAAATATTGGTACTGAGGTTAGACAAATCGTATCTGGTATTGCAAAATTCTATAAAGAACCAAATAAGCTTATTGGTAAGAAGGTTATTGTTGTTAAGAATCTTAAGCCAATTAAGCTAAGAGGAGAAGAATCAAAGGGTATGTTACTTTGTGGTTCTGATGCAAATGATTCATATTTAGAATTAGTAAATATTAGTGATTGCAAGCCTGGAGATATAGTAAGATAAAAAAATGCGTAGATTAATTTCTACGCATTTTCTCTATTATGATACTAACATATCTAAATCATAATCTTTTACTTTAGAATAGAGCTTCTTTGGAATTTCAACCTCATAATAAATTCCATCTTCTCTATAATCCTTATTAGATATTTCAGCTTTTTCTTCAATCAGATTAGAAAGGTCACCTTTACTATATGGAATAAGTAATCTTGCATGTATTGATGAAGGCTTTATTTCATCTAATATCATTTGTAATAATATTTCTAGTCCTAATCCTGTTTTATTTGAGTATTTTACTGTTTTAAAACCAGGTACTTGTAAGAACTCGCTCCTTGTTTCATCCCACTTATTAAAAACCATAATTTGAGGGATTTTAAGGGCTCCTAATTGATTTAATACTTCCATTACAACCGTTAATTGTTCATTTATATATTCACTTGAACTATCAAGTACATGAATTATTAAATCAGCATTTCTAATTTCAGCTAATGTATTATAAAATGATGCAACTAAATTATGTGGTAGCTTAGATACAAATCCAACTGTATCAACAAGCATAAATTCTGTTTTATTATAAGTTATTTTTCTATTGAATGTTTCTAATGTTGCGAAAAGCTGGTCTTTTTCATATACACTTTTTTCAATGCTTACACCAGTGTGTTTTAAAATAGAATTCATAGTTGATGATTTTCCTGCATTAGTATAGCCTACTAACGCAACAATAGGAACTTCATTTCTTTTTCTTTTGTCTATTTGGTTATCTTTCATAACCTCAATTTCTTTTAGTTCTTTATTTAATCTAACTATTTCAGCTTCAATCATTCTACGATTTAATTCTTTTGATGTTTCACCTTTACCTCTTGTAATACCAGAAGCACCAGATACTCTTTTTTCACCTGGGTTCATAAATTGTACTCTTGGTAAAAGATACATATTTTTTGCAAGCTTAACTTGAATTTTAGCTTCTTTAGTTTGTGCATGCTCTTCAAATATTTTTAATATTAGATATGATCTATCCATAACCTCAACTTGTAATGCATCTCTACAATTTTCAAGCTGAGCTGGTGATAATTCATCATTAAATATAACTAAATCAGCATTGTATGCAATAACTGCGGCAGCAATCTCTGTTAATTTACCACCACCAACATAAGTAGATGGAGATGGTTTATCTAATCTTTGTGATACTGTATATATAGTTTTTATATCTAATACTTCAGCTAAAGCTCTTAGTTCATCTAATGAATAAGAAATATTATATCTATCGTTTTTTGTTTCTATTCCTACTAATATAGCATTCATAATAACACCACCTTAGACTATTAAATATTATAGCACCTTTAATGTTAAAACAAAATTGAAATAATATAAACATTAAGTTATAATTAGTTTAGAATTTTAAAGTTTTTAGGAGGGGATACACATGGTTAAAATTTTAACTGATTCAACAAATGATTTACCATTAGATGTAATTAAAAAATTAGATATTGAGGTTATTCCTTTATATGTTAATTTTGGTGATGAATCATTAAAAGATGGTGTAGATATTAAAACTGAAGAGCTTTATAAAAGAGTTTCATCAAATGGTGTATTACCTAAAACTGCAGCAATTACTATTGGTGATTTTGAAACTGTATTTAAAAAATATTTAGATATGGGATATGAACTAGTTTATACGGGTATATCTGGGGCTATGTCTTCTACATTAAATAATGCAAGAATTGCGATTGAAAACTTAGATGCACAAGATAAAGCATATGCAATAGATTCTAAGAATTTATCTACAGGTATTGGTCTATTATTATTTAAAGCTTGTAAGGATAGGGACTTAGGCTTAAATGCAAGAGAAATCGCAGCTAATATAGAAAAGAATACGGATTATGTATTATCTCAATTTGCAATAGAGCAAATGGAATATCTTCACAAAGGTGGAAGATGTAGTGGTGTTGCAAGATTTGCGGCAACAGTTTTAAGAATTAAGCCTATTATTGAGGTAAGAGGTGGCAAGATGGATGTTCAAGCAAAGCCTATTGGTAAGATTAAGGTTGCGCTTGATAGAATGCTTAAGCAATTAATATCTGATAAGGATAGATTAGATAAGGATCATATTATTGTTACACATTCTATGGCAGATGAATCTGCAAAATATCTTATTGCAAAAATTAAAGAAGAGTTCAAAGATGTTGATATATTAGAGACTAACGCAGGGTGTGTTATTTCATCACATTGTGGTCCTGGTACAATCGGTATACTTTATATGGTAAATTCAAAATAAAAGTAGGATTTAGTGCTAATTTTAAAATAAAAAACAAAAAAAGCATTTAATGTGACTAATTATTTATTAAAAAGTAGTTGAAAGTAAAATATTTTTTATATATAATAAACGAGTATTAAAATCTAAAAAAACGGAAGGTTGTGTAATTTATATGGGACGTGCTCATGAAGTTCGTGCAGCATCTATGGCTAAGACAGCTGCTATGAAATCAAGTAAATATGGTAAGTGGGGAAAAGAAATTTTCGCTGCTGCAAAGGCTGGTGATCCAGATCCAGAAATGAACCAAAACTTAAAGAACGTTATTGCTAAGGCAAAGAAGGACCAAGTTCCTGCTGACGTTATTAAGCGTGCAATTGAAAAGGCAAAGGGCGTTAAGTCTGGTGCTACAAAGGAAAAGTCTTATGAAGGTATGGGTCCAGGTAATGTTGCTGTTATCGTTAACTGCTTAACTGATAATGATAACCGTACATTCACTGAAGTTAGAACTGCATTCAATAAGACAGGTGGAACAATTGGTTCTGCAGTATCTTACTTATTTGCAAAGAAGGCAATTTTTGAATTTGCTGGTATGAGTGAAGATGAAGTATTAGAAGCATTAATGATGGGTGAAAATGCAGACTATGAAGATTTAACTGTTGCAGAAGATGGAACTGTTAAGATTGTTGCTGCACCTGAATCATATGATGGAATCAAGGCTGCTTTAGAAGCTGCTAAGGAAGATATCGATTTCGATACATGCGAAACTAAGATGGTTCCTTCAACTACAGTAGATCTTGATGAAGATCATTTAGGTAAGTTCAAGAGATTACTTGAAATGTTAGCTGAATATGATGACATTGAAGATGTAATTCATAATGCTAATTTACCTGAAGAAGATTCAGAAGAAGAATAAAATTACATTTCTAAGCTATGGGACATTTGTAAAAATGCCCCATTTGTTTTTTTACTAAATACAAATTTTTTAAGTTGTCGAAAGTAAACGCTTTCGGCATAATAAAGTTAAATTATTTGTTTAATTTATAGGTATTTTATGATATTATTGGTGTATATTCACAAAAAACAAGTGTTTGAGTATGACAATCACTTACGAAAGGAAGACTAAAGATATGTTATCTGATTTAGAAATTGCTCAACAGGCTGAAATTAAGCCTATAAAAGAAATTGCATCTTCAATTGGATTAGATGAAGATGATTTAGAATTATATGGTAAATATAAGGCTAAAATCGATCCTACTAAAGTAAAAAATAAAAAAGAAGGTAAAGTAATTCTTGTAACAGCAATCAACCCAACTCCAGCAGGAGAAGGTAAGTCAACGACGACTATTGGTCTTGCAGACGGTTTAAATAGATTAAATTATAAGACTATGGTTGCTTTAAGAGAACCATCATTTGGACCTGTTATGGGTGTTAAAGGTGGTGCTGCAGGTGGTGGATATGCACAAGTTATCCCAATGGAAGACATTAATCTTCATTTTACAGGAGACTTACACGCAATTACAACTGCAAACAATGCGATTGCTGCAATGTTAGATAATCACATTCAACAAGGCAATCAATTAGGAATTGATCCAAGAAGAATTATTTGGCATAGATGCTTAGATATGAATGATAGAGCATTACGTAATGTTATTGTTGGTCTTGGCGGTCCAACAAATGGTGTTCCTCGTGAAGACCATTTCGATATTACAGTTGCATCTGAAATTATGGCTGCAATGTGCCTTGCAACATCTATGGATGATTTTAAGGAAAGAGTTTCTAGAATGGTTATTGCATATAACTATGAAAAGAAGCCTATTACTGTTAAGGATATTAATGCAACTGGTGCAGTAGCATTAATTATGAAAGATGCTTTAAAGCCTAACTTAGTTCAAACATTAGAACATACACCAGCATTCATTCATGGTGGACCATTCGCAAATATTGCACATGGTTGTAACTCAGTTTTAGCTACAAAAACAGCTATGAAACTAGCTGATTATGTTGTTACTGAAGCTGGATTTGGTGCTGACTTAGGTGCAGAAAAGTTCTTTGATATTAAGTGTCGTCAAGCTTCAATTAAGCCAAGTTGTGTTGTGATTGTTGCAACAATTCGTGCATTAAAGATGAATGGCGGAGTTAAGAAAACTGATTTAGCTATAGAAAATGTACCTGCATTAATTAGCGGTATTTCAAATTTAGCTAAGCATATTGAAAATATTAAGAAGTATAATCTTCCTTATGTTGTTGCAATTAATCGTTTTGCAACAGATACTGAAGCTGAAATTGATGCTTTATTAGACTGGGCTAGAGCAAATGGCCATGAAATTTCATTATCAGAAGTATTCACTAAGGGTGGCGAAGGTGCTTGTGATTTAGCTAATAAGGTTATTAAGAAGATTAAGAATGAAGATGGTGCAGAAAAGTTTGCTCCATTATATGATCTTAATTGCTCAATTGAAGATAAGATTACAACAATTTGTAAAGAAATTTATGGTGCTAAAAATGTAGAGTTCTTATCTAAGGCAAAAACACAAATTAAGACATTTGTTGAAAACGGATGGGATAAGCTTCCTATTTGTATGGCAAAAACACAATATTCATTATCAGATGATCCAACATTATTAGGACGTCCTGAAGGATTCACAATTACAATTCGTGAATTAAAACCATCAATTGGTGCTGGATTCTTAGTTGCATTAACTGGTGATATTATGACAATGCCTGGTTTACCTAAGGTTCCTGCTGCAAATAACATGGATGTTGTTGATGGCAAAACAAAAGGTTTATTTTAAAATATATTGATTAGGAGAAGAGAAATGGAATACGTATTAAATGAAAAACAATTAGTAATGAACTTTTCAGAAAAGTTCTGTAAGACAGAAATAGAAGTTATTAATTCAGCTTGCTTTGCTGATGTATGGGGTAGATTTATTGATCACCTATATAAGACTGAAAACCAAGCTTTCTTAGGAGTTTTAAATATTTTCCCTAAGAAGAAGGTTAAGAAAGCAACAATTGATTTATTAAAGCATTTATTAGTTTTCTCAGTTGAAGAAGTAAAGGAACAAGATCCATTCTTCTGCCAAGCTTTAGAAAAGCAAGATGTTTTATATGATTTAGTTCAAGAATTCTATAATAACTGGAGAAGAATTGAAAGATATGCAGTTATTTCAACTAAAGCTAAGATGAACTCAGTTGAATCAGGTGCATTTATTGAAGCACAAACTGATTTCAATAATGTTATCTTAAAGACTTACCGTACTATTTGTGAAAAGCTTTATGGTGCTAAGTTCCCAATTTATCGTCAGTTACCTGCTGGTGTAAATGCTGCATTATTATTATCTAGAAATGCATGGATGGGTGAAAATTCTTATTATTCATTCTTAGCTAAGTCTGAAGCAATTGAACAAATCGTTATTAGACCACCATTTATTTCATATTCTGCAAAGAACAAGAGAACTGGTACTTATCAAGAAGTATTTAAGAATCCTTGTGATGCAATTAAGGATAAGTTTAAGGCATCAGAATATTATTGCTATGCTGCAATGGTTGGTTCAGCATTAACTTATGTTTATTTCCATAGAGATTATTTAGCACATGGTATTACTATTTGTAACTTATTTGAATTCGTACCACTTTCTGAA
>Ga0310694_10006715_pt1 | contig 10865 bp, 9 predicted proteins | sample 174DNAGHGhighgp2_FD_203884 | JGI IMG/M metagenome (GOLD analysis project Ga0310694, IMG submission 203884) | Sheep rumen microbial communities from Palmerston North, Manawatu-Wanganui, New Zealand - 1742 DNA GHGhigh gp2 (v2) (version 2) | ecosystem: Host-associated > Mammals > Digestive system >... | reverse complement strand
ACCAATTGGGTGCGGGGAGAAACTTTACCTGAAATCAATGAACTGCTAAAGCGGCCCACGAGCATGAGCAGCCAATAAATACCTGCAATAGTACCAGCGATGGGGGCACTGCCCAGTACACCACCTTCGGCAACGGGTTCAGTCAAGTAGAACAACAGCTGGCCGGGGATGCCCACCTCGATGCCCACATAGAAGAAGATTGCAATGATACCAAGCACGAGGTGACGGTAGCTCAACGCACCTTTCACGCCTTCCATCACGTTTTGGGCTTCGGTCTCAGGCTCTTGCAACTTGGTGAAGTAAATGATGCAGAACGAGATGGCAAAGATGGCCATAGCGATGATGAGCAGCGGTTGTACCGATTCCATGGTGGTCTTTTCAACGGTCTCGCCAATCAGCATACCCACAAGCATGGGAGTCAGCGTGGCAGCCAGTGAATTGAGCGAGCCACCGGTTTGGATGAGCTGGTTGCCGCGGTTGCCGCCACCACCTAACTGGTTGAGCATCGGGTTAACAACAGTGTTGAGAATGCAGACGCAAAAGCCGCAGATGAAAGCACCAACTAAGTAAATAATGTAAGTGCTGATCTCCGTTGCGTTCATCGTGCTGGACAGGAACTGAACAGCCATTCCGATAAAACCAAGCGCCAGAGCCAGTAAAGCTGTCTTCTTGTAGCCGATTTTAGTAATAAGGATACCAGCGGGAATGCCCATGAACAGATAGGCAGCAAAATTCATCATGTTGCCCATCATGCCAGCCCAGCTGTAGTGGTCGTCCCAAATTGTGCCAAACGGCGCTGCCATATTCGTCACAAATGCGATCATGGCAAAAAGGAACATCATGGCGATAATTGACACCAATGCTCCGTTTTTCTTTTCTGTTGTCATCTTGTTTCTAATTTGGTTATTAATGTTGTTGTTGTGATAATTTTTGGCAAAAATACGACAATTTTTGCAAATTGCCGTATTCTGGATGATTTTTTATTAAAATCAGTATTTTCTCGGCCCGAAAATGGCGGTGCCGATGCGCACCAGTGTCGCGCCGTATTTCACGGCAACCTGCCAATCGTCGCTCATGCCCATGCTCAGGTGATTGAAATACTCGCTTTCGTCAAAGCAGCCGTCCTTCAGTGTCAAGTAGGTACGGCGCACGAGGTCGAACTCTCGTGCCACCTGCTCCATGTCGTCGGTCAACGAGGCCATCGCCATCACGCCACACACGCGCACATGGGGAACCCCTTCGGTCAACTCTCCGGCATCGGCGGCTTCTAGTACCTCATCGACACTGAATCCGCTCTTGGTCTCCTCCTGTGCCACATGCAGTTGCAGCAGCACGTCAACGGTGCGGTCAATGCGTGCGGCCTCTTTCTCTATGAGCCTGAGCAGTTGCACACTGTCCACGCTCTCAATCACGCTCACATGAGGCATGAGGGCGCGCACCTTGTTTTTCTGCAGGTGACCAATGAAGTGCCAACGGATGTCTTCGGGCAGTTGTGGGGCTTTGGCAACCAGTTCCTGGACACGGTTCTCGCCAAACAGACGCTGACCTGCCTCGTAGGCTTCGGCCAGCTCCTCGACGGGATGGAATTTTGAAACAGCCACAAGCTGCACACCTTCAGGCAACTGTGCGGTAACTGTTTTGAGATTCTCTTTGATGTCGGCCATCGCGTCTCAATCCTTATTGCTTTGTGCTTTCTGTCTTGCTTCGCGGTCAGCGCGGGTTTCGCTCAGGTCGGCTGGGAAGACGTCCATGAGCGGGGTCTCGGCAATAGACGCGATTTCATAATCGGCCATCGTGTCGTGCATCCCTTCAAGGAAGATGGCGAGCGCGCCTTTCAGGTCATTGGCCTGGACCAACTGGTAGCTGGCCGTGCGCTTCTCGACAGCCGTCTTTTCGTCGATAGTGATGAAGTTGGTTTTCACTTTGTACCAACGGTCGCCACTCTCATTATAAAAGATATCGCTGAGATTTACTCGTTTCACGGCATCTACCTTGAATTCTCCACTGATGTAAGGTTGCATCTTGTCGGTGATGCGGGCCTCGGCCTCGGTAAAGGAAAGGGCATCAACAAGATAAGGTTCCGAAACGGTCTTCATTGCACCGTTCTCCATGGTGCGGTCATATTTTACCTTGCACTCAAACCACTGTGACATAATCGATTTATGCTATAATATTAAATTAAATGTTTAAATAATTCAATTAACTCTCGAATTTTCGCAAAACTCTATAAACTTAGCACTAAACTTCGATTTGGAGGAATCCAAATCGAGCAGCTACATTAAAGTTCTTCTGGAAATTTGCTCTTCCAGTGCTTGGTTGATGAGCTGTTTACGTGCGATGTAATACTCTTGAACGAAGCGTTGCATCACTACATCGACTGGCTCTATTTCACGTCCCTTGAGCAGGCTGGAGGCTTGCCCGATTTCTAGTTCTCCGTTCTCAACATCGCCTTCAAAGATGCCAGTGCGTGTTTTGCCAAGGCCGATAATTTCGAGCAGTTCCTCCTCGGTAGCTCCTCGGTTCTCGGCATCTTGAACGGCATTTTGGAAACCGTTTTTCACAAGGCGGGTGGGCGACAGTTTCCTGAAGTGGAGCAGGGTGCTGCCTTCGTCCAGGTTGAGGCACAGCCGCTTGAAATTCTCGTGAGCGGAGCTCTCTTGAGTCAAGGCGAACAAGGTACCGATTTGAACGCCGTCGGCACCCATGGACTCGACAGCCAGCATGGCATCACCCGTGGCGATACCGCCTGCTGCGATAAGCGGCAGACTGGTGGCACGGCGCACGGCTGGAATCAGGCACATGGTCGTCGTCTCTTCTTTGCCGTTGTGCCCACCGGCCTCAAAGCCCTCGGCGACAACAGCATCCACGCCAGCTTCTTCACACTTGACGGCAAATGCCGACGATGATACCACATGGGCGACCTTGATGCCTCGCTTGTGCAACCACTCAGTCCATTTTTTGGGGCTGCCGGCCGATGTGAACACTACAGGAACCTTCATCTCGGCAATGACTTCCATCAGCTCAGGCGCTTGCGGGCGCATGAGCGGCACATTCACACCAAATGGGTAGGGTGTCGCCTTGCGGCATTTGGTGATGTGATCACGCAACACTTCGGCATCCATCGATCCGGCACCAATCAGTCCCAGACCGCCAGCATTACTCACGGCAGCAGCAAGTTCCCACCCGCTGCACCACACCATACCGCCCGAAATCACTGGATAGTCGATTTCAAACAGTTCGGTGATACGAGATAGCATCGCCATATTGAAATGCTTTTTGAAACGCTAATGGCTAAACATTAAATAATCCCGAATGCCACGTCCATCATCTGGGTGAAATTGTTTTGGCGCTCCTCGGCAGAGGTCACTTCACCGGTCACGAGCGAGTCGCTGATGGTGCACATGCACAGGGCGCGGGCACCGCTGCGGGCGGCATTCATGTAGAGGGCGGGAGCTTCCATCTCAACGGCAAGGACGCCCATCTTTTGCCATTGGGCAGTGTCGGGGGTGTCATCGTAGAACACGTCAGACGAATAAACGTTGCCCACCTTGTAACGGTAGCCAAGCTCCTCGGCTTTCTCTACGGCCTTGCGCAACAGGTCAAAGTCGGCAATCGGGGCATAAACACCAGGCAGGTGGAATTGCATGGCATAGGCACTGTTGGTGCAAGCGCCCATTGCCATCACCAGGTCGCCGATGTGCAGGTCGGGGTGCATCGAGCCGGCCGAGCCTACACGGATGATTGTCTTCACGTCATAGAAGTTAAACAACTCATAGGAATAAATGCCGATCGAGGGAATACCCATACCATGGCCCTGAACCGACACGCGCTGGCCCTTGTACAGGCCGGTGTAGCCGAGCATGCCGCGCACCTGGTTATAGAGCACTGGATTTTCCAGATAGCGTTCTGCCATCATTTTGGCGCGCAAGGGGTCGCCGGCCATAATCACTGTGGGTGCAATCTCGCCATATTTGGCGCCGATGTGCGGAGTAGGTGTTTTATCTGCCATAATCGTTCAATTTTGATTTGTAAGAATTCTCATATAATAGTTTTGGCAAAGATAATCATTTTTTTGCCGAAAATGATACAATCTTAAAAAAATAATTCCTCCCGCCATGTAAACTTGGGGGATGTGTTTCACTGATTATTGGTGTGCCGGAGGCGAAATTTCCAACCTGGGCTATTGGGAAATGGGGAAGGCGGCCTTGTGTTGGTTGAGCGCCTTGAGGGCCGCTTGGACAGTCTTGTCATTGCGGTTCAGGATAGGGTAGAAGGCCTGGTTGCCCAGAATGTCACGGGCAATCAATGCCTTGATGTTGGTGGTAATCACGTCACGCGACAGGTTGATGTAGTACCAGCGGGGAACGACACCATGGCCTGCAGCATAGTCGGCAAAATCTTTTAGCAGGCTGTCATCGCTAGGCAATGTGGCGAGAAGCTGGGAGTAATCCTTGGTATTGCTCAGCGTTCTGCGGTTCTTGTCACAGTATTTGAAGGCATAGCTTTGCAGTAGGCCGGCATTGGCGGCCTCAATGAAATAGCTGGTGATGCCGGTTGTGTCGCGGGCGACAAAGATGTCTGGCACAATGCCTCCGCCGCCGTAGACGGTGCGGCCAAACAGTGTCGTGAACATCTGGCTCTTGTCAATCTTCATGCTGTCACGACTATACAACTCGCCGTTCATGTAGCGGTCCACAAGCTCTTTTTCATAATTGAGCATCCCTTCTTTGTAGTCCTTCTGGATACAGCGGCCACTGGGTGTGTAGTAGCGGGCCGTGGTGAGGCGCAGTGCGCTGCTGTCGGGCAGGACGAATTCCTTTTGTACCAGACCTTTACCAAATGAGCGGCATCCCACGATTAGGCCACGGTCATTGTCTTGCAGGGCACCGGCAAAAATCTCGCTGGCGCTGGCACTGAATTCATCGATGAGCACAGCCACTTCGGCATCCTGGAAAGAACCGTTGCCGTCGCTCCACACCTCGCTGTCGTTGCGCTTGTCGCGGCCGCGGGTGAAGACGATGGGTTGGCTGGCGGGCAAGAACTCGTTCACCATGAGTACGGCCATTTCCATGAAGCCGCCGCCATTGCCGCGCAGGTCGATGATATAGCGCGAGGCACCTTCTTCGGCCAGACCGGCCATCCCCGTGATGAACTCGTCATAGGTGTGCCGTCCAAACTGATTGACTTTGATATAGCCAGTAGTGTTGTCGATCATGTACGCAGCATCCACGGTGTTGACGGGGATGTCGCCGCGTGTCACCGTGAAGTTCAATGTCTTTTTTGAGTTTTGCCGTTTGATACCGAGTTTCACCTTGCTGCCCTTGTTGCCTCGCAGGCGTTTGATCACTTCTCCGTTGGTCATTTTCTCTCCCGTGGCAATCGAGTCGTCGATGGTGACAATGCGGTCACCTGCCATGATGCCCACCTTCTCGCTGGGGCCGCCAGGAATGACTTCGACCACGCCAATGGTGTCGTTTGTCAGCACAAATGAGATACCGATGCCGCTGAATGATCCGTTCAGTTCATCGGTGGCGATTCTCAGTTCCTCGGCGGTGAAGTAACTGGTGTGTGGATCCAGATTGCTCAGTATCTCGGGAATGCTCATTTCAATCAAATCCTTGAGATTGGTAGTGTCCACATAGTCTTGAGCAATGAGGTTAAGAATGGCATTTAATTTTCGGTCGTTGTTTGCAACAGGTTTGCTGGTGGTGAAATGACGGCCAAGAACGATACCGACAACCACTGCCAATGCGATGGCAATGGGTAACCAAATCGGATTTCGTGTGAATTGCTGCTTCATGACTGGCTTGTTGTGTGCGTGATTTGATGGTGGCTATTTTTTGGACCGCTGCAAGGCAATGGACTTCAGATCCAGTGATTCGGTAATCGGGAAAACCGCCTTGTGCTTGTTCAGCGCCTTCAGGGCTGCCTGAACAGTCTTGTCATTGCGGTTCAAAATGGGATAATATGCTTGGCTGCCAAAGATGTCGCGAGCAATCAGCGCCTTAATCTTTGTCACAATCATGTCGTGAGACTCGTTGATGTAGTACCAGCGTGGAACGATGCCATTGGCATTAGCAAAGTCGGCAAAGTCCTTGATGAGGACATCATCGCCGGGCGCCATGCGCAGGAATTGCTTATAGTCGGTCATCTTGCTCAGCGCCGGACGGTTGTCGTGGCAGTAGTTGAATGCGAACTGATGCAGCAGGCCTGCACCTTCCACCTCGTAGTAATAGCCGTTCAATCCGTCGTTGTCAAGGGGCACGAAAATATCGGGGACAATGCCACCGCCTCCATAGACGGTACGGCCGTGGGCGGTAAAATAAATCTTGCTCTTGTCAATCTTGATGCTGTCAGGATTGTCCAACTCGCCGCGCAGGTATCTCTCCATCAACTCGTTGTCATATCCATCAGTGTCGCCGCGTTTGTAATCCTTCTGGATGCAACGGCCACTGGGGGTGTAATAGCGTGCGATGGTCAGGCGGATGGCACTGCTGTCAGGAAGAATGAAATCCTTTTGCACCAGTCCCTTGCCATAGGAACGGCAGCCCACGATAAGTCCGCGGTCGTTGTCCTGCATGGCACCGGCAAAAATCTCGCTGGCACTGGCACTGTATTCGTCGATGAGAACGACTACCTCGGCATCCTGGAATCTCCCGTTGCCCTCACTCCACGCCTCGTTGCTGTCCCGTTTGTAGCGGCCTTTAATCGAGACGATGGGCTTGCTTGCCGGCAGGAATTCGTTAGCCATGCGCACGGCGATTTCCATGAAGCCGCCGCCGTTGCCGCGCAGGTCAATGATGTAGCGGCTGGCTCCCTCGCCCTCAAGGCTCTTCATGGACTTGATGAACTCATCGAATGTGTTGCGCCCAAAGTGGGTGATCTTGAGATAGCCCGTGTTCTTGTCAATCATGTAGTTCGCATCGATAGTGTTCACGGGTATGTCACCGCGTGTGACGGTGAAGGTCAGTGTCTTGGCGGCACTCCGGCGTTTGATGTCCAGCTTCACTTTGCTGCCCTTGGGACCGCGCAATTGTTTGGCGATGAATGATTTGGTGACCTTGTCCCCGGTGACGGGCGTGCCGTTGATCGACACGATGCGGTCACCAGGCATGATGCCCACCTTGGAACTGGGGCTGCCGGGTATGGCTTCAATCACCCAGGCCGTATCTTTTTGCATCTCAAACTGTATGCCGATGTCACTGGTAGAGCCTTTCATGTTTTCATTCATGGCTCTCAAATCCTCGGCACTCATGTAGGTAGTGTGTGGGTCCAGATTTTTCAAAATCTCTGGAATGCTCATCTCAATGAGGTCATTGATGTTTGTTGAGTCCACATAATCCTGATTGATGAGATTGAGAATCGCATTCACCTTGCGGTCATTGTCGGCTGCATACTGGTTAGGGGAAATGTGGTTGCCAATGACAAGGCCAGCCACCACTGCCAGGGATACGGCAATGGGCAACCAAATGGGTTGGCGGGTCGATTTGGGCTTCATCGGTGGCAAAGCAAGGGTGGTAGTTTATCGTGATTGTGATAAAAGGTATTTTTCTACTTCTTGGAAGTGACTCTCGCTGGTCTCGCTGGTGAGTGTCACGGGCTGGTACTCGCCATCACGTTCCCACAGGTGAATGATTTCGATGCCGGCACGGCACAACAGGTCAACTCCGTCATGCATGCGGTAGTATTCACCGAAGACAACGCGGCGGATGCCCGCCTGGATGATGAGTTTGCTGCATTCCATGCAGGGCGATGTGGTGACATACAGCGTTGCACCGTCACTGCTGTTGTTACTGCGGGCTACCTTGGTGATGGCATTGGCCTCGGCATGAAGGACATAGGGCTTGGAGTGGTCGTCCTCCTCACACACGTTCTCAAAGCCTGCAGGGGTGCCGTTATAGCCGTCGCTGATGATCATCTTGTCTTTCACCAGCAGCGCTCCCACTTGGCGGCGCCGGCAATAGGAATTTTCGGCCCAGATTTGCGTCATGCGCAGGTACCTGGAGTCGAGCAACAGCTGTTTTTTCTCGTGAGCGTCCATTTGTTTTAGTTTTAATCTGCAAAGTTACTACAATTCTTTGCTATTTTCCATGATGTTTCGCTTTTTTTTCTTTGATTTGATAAACTGAGCCTCGTGCGTTTTGTAAGAAATGCTGACAATCAGCATTTTATTCTTATCGGGTTCAAAATAATAATCGTCGCGCGCCCTGGGATGCCCGGGGCGCGCGACTACGTCTAACAGCAGGTTAAATCTGCCTATTATTAAGGTTTGGAAAGCAATATATTGATGATTGCGGCTACATCGCCTATAGAGATATTGCCGTCGCAGTTTACATCGGCAGCAGTGGTGTTGACGCCTGTCTCGTCGCCGCTCAACAAGTAATTGATCAGAACAGATATATCACCGATAGAGATATTGCCGTCACCGTTCACGTCACCGGGCCGTATCTCGGGAACTTCGGGGAAGACAATGGTGTAGAACGATGTGCCTGTGATCTTGGTCTGTGTGCCGGCGTTGTAGAAATAGGCGTAGGCAAAGTACTTCCATCCGTCGATGACGTTATCAAAGTCAACATACACAGTCTTGGTCTCGCCAGGCTGCAGGACAATTGGTTGATTCAGTCCCTGAATTGCCGAGCCTGAGTTGCCAGTGGTGTGCTTGAACAACTTGAAGGACAGATCTTCATCGTAGGTCTCGGTACCGTTATTGGTGACGGTGAACTCTACGCTGAACTTGTCGCTGGTGACAATCCTGTTCTGGGAGTCGGTGATGTTCAACACGTTTAAGGTTCCGCTCAGCGAAGCCTCGGGCATCTGGCTGATTGTGATATCCCGGCTGGCGATCGGGCTGCTGCCATCTTCGTTCCAAGACCAGGTGAGTGTGTAGTTGCCGGCAGTCGAGGGCATGAATATGAAGGGAATGTCGGCGGTCTCGCCTTTTGCAATGCTCACATAGCCCGCAGCGATGAATGTGCTGCCTGAGTGCATATAGAGCAACTCGTTGCATGATTCGCCGTTGTTGGTGATGTTTACATTAATGTTAACGGGGCGGCCGTTGTGCATCTTTCCTTCCATGGTGATGTCGTTGATGGTGTAATCATGTTCTGCTGCCGCGCCATGTCCTGTAAAGGAACAATTGTTGCCATTGATGACCACTTCAATGTAATTCTTCTCAGCACCCACACAGGGTCGCCAGTTGTTGGCAGAATACTCGCTGTAGATGGGCTTGATGCGATATGTGCCGCTGGTGATGCCGCTACCAAAGCTGACAGTTTTCTCGCTCAAAGTCACATAGTAGCCTGGTCTGAGTGAGTTGTTGTAGGTTTCATAGATTACTTTCTTCAGTGTCTCACCTTGATACAAGCCCCAACCATAGCTCACCGACATGACTTCGGAGGTATAGTTGCGGAAACGTCCCGTTACTATGGCCTGAAAGTCGTAGTTGGTGCCATAGCGGGTTGTTGTCGTGCTGATGAGGGCAACATCGGTCGAGGTGAGCTCAAACACATTGGTCCCTTCGCTGCCCGGCTCAAGGCCAATGATTGCTCCCTGGCTTAAAATGTAGCCGTAGGTGCCGCTTGCACTGCCTGTGCCTTGCAGGTCAGGATTGAGCACATTCAACAGGAAGTAGCCATTGCTTTGGCCATTCCAGCCCCAGTTAAAGTGGAACATGCCCTCGCCGTCATATCCGTCGCACACGAAGGCATGACCGCCCGTCTTCTTGCTGCCGCTATAAATTATGGGGCGGCCTGCAGCCAACTCGCTGTATAGAATGTCGGCCCACTCCTGGCTGGAGTAGTTCTCACGGGCAATGCTGTGGGCGCTGGGCTTGTAGTCAAAGTAGTTGGCAATCTTGATCGGTATGCTGGTTGAGGTAGCCCCCGAGGAAGATTCCTTGAAGTCCATTTCGACCGACTGGGCGCAATAGAGCGTCAGCGTGGCGGCGGCAATAGCGGCTGTGCTTGTGGTGTCGCTGGTCATGTAAGTGTCCTGCATTTCGCTCCAGTTGAAGTCCACAGGGGGTAACTCGGGCATGTAGTAGTGAAGTGACGTCGATGTATATTCTGGGATTGACCTTGTGGGACGAGGGGGCCACTTGTGGTAGTACATGACTTGGGCCATCGCCGTGGCGACACAACCGGCAGCGGCATGCTTGCCGTCGGGACGGAATGGCAGCAGGATGTTGTAGGGGTTGTTTTGTGACCAGACACTGGAAACCAGCGGGCTAATGGCGGCTCCGGGCGACATTAAGGGTGCTGCTTTGTCACCAAGGCTCAGTGCCTCGATTTGCTCAGCATAGCTGTCAAGCAGTTCCTGCATCGCTTCGGGAATGTCCTGAGTGTCAATTGTGCCCTTGTCGCAGTAGCCCAGCACCGATGGGGCGCGGTCATCGCCGGCAATAATGACATAGCCACCCTGGGGGCGCTCACTGTTAAAGACATAGTAGGCAGCCTTTGCATTGGGCGAGGCATTCAGCTGCTTGCCTTTCTGCACCAGTTTCAGCCCTGAAGAAGGCATTCGGTGACTGGCCATGAAGCTCTGAGCAATGTTTCTTGCCTGACTCTCGTTGATAGATTCGGCCTGTGCGGTACTGCAGACAAACGTCAGGCACAGCACTAGCAATAAAGTGTTGATTCTGTTCATTAGGTGGTATTGAGTTTAGTGAAATTGGTTTTAACAGATGGATTCTGCTGCAAAATTAGTGTTTTTTTGCCGTAAAACGTGGTTTTGTTTCGAAAAACAATTCTTCGGCTTTCGAATGAATAATAAAAAAGCAAGTCCCTGACACCGAGTCAAGGACTTGTTTTAACTAATTAACCTTCTAATACCATTAACATAAACCTTAAACATTTTTGGATATCTAC
>Ga0310694_10006714_pt1 | contig 10865 bp, 14 predicted proteins | sample 174DNAGHGhighgp2_FD_203884 | JGI IMG/M metagenome (GOLD analysis project Ga0310694, IMG submission 203884) | Sheep rumen microbial communities from Palmerston North, Manawatu-Wanganui, New Zealand - 1742 DNA GHGhigh gp2 (v2) (version 2) | ecosystem: Host-associated > Mammals > Digestive system... | reverse complement strand
TAAGGTAAGTGAAATTTCCAACATGACAAAATCCTGGGCAACTTTTTGTTGCTCAGGTACTTATAAAGATTGTTAAACCAAAGTACTGCGGAATTAAGGAGTACCAAGAATTATATAAACGATTGACTATGAAAGTAAAGATACTAACCATGTTGGGCGACATCGTTGTTCGCCTGTATGACGAGACTCCCATCCATCGTGACAACTTTGTAAAGCTGGTAAGGGCCGGGTATTATGATGGTACACTGTTCCATCGAGTCATCAAGGACTTTATGATTCAGGGCGGTGACCCTGATTCAAAGGGCGCACCTGCTGGAAAGATGCTTGGCGTTGGTGGCCCAGACTATACGTTGGAATCAGAAATCAAGGATGGCATCTTCCATAAACGAGGCGCTTTGGCTGCTGCAAGACAGGGCGACGAGGTGAATCCAGAGCGCAGAAGCAGCGGTTCACAGTTCTATATAGTCTGGGGACAGGTCTATAATGAGGGACAGCTTAAACAGTTCTCCAAGCAGTTGAAGATGCAGCAGGTTCAGCAAGCCTTTAATGCCCTTGTTGCCAGCCATCGAGACGAAATCATGCAGATGCGCCGTGAAAGGAACCGTGCCGGACTCCAGGAATTACAAGACAAACTAGTTGCGGAAGCGGAGAAACAGGTCAAGGGTGGGGGGCTGACAGAGGAACAGCTGAAGATTTACTCTACTGTTGGAGGTACTCCCCATCTTGATGGCCAATATACTGTATTTGGCGAGGTTGAGGAAGGTCTTGACGTCGTTGAAATGATACAGGGTACAGCAACAAGACGCGGTGACAGACCCATCGATGACATAGAAATGCGGATGACTGTTATTGAGTGATATCAGTAATTTCTTGCAAGATTGATCAAACTCCTGCCCAGCTGTTGGCTTATGCGTCGTTGGAACTTTTGTTCCGGCGGCGGAGAACTTTTCCCCATAGTTGCCAGAGCCATCGAAGTCTTGTACTTATGTCGTGTACGATTTATTGTTAAAGTAGCTTAAAGTTTTAGATAAATCGCTTGCGATATAAAAGATTATTTTTACCTTTGCACCCAGAAACATCGCAAACGACATATTCGGGGTTTCTTGATAAGGGACGGCCATCGCTCGAGGCTTGCGGCGCTTCTTCGAGCAAAGCGAGTCTTAAGAATGCAGTGATTAATATAAAAAATAGAACAATGGAAAAGATTTATGATTTCAAGGCTCTTTCGAGCAAAGGTAAGGAGATAGACTTCAAGCAGTTTGAAGGTAAGGTGCTGCTGATTGTGAACACAGCCAGCAAGTGTGGATTTACACCCCAGTTCGCAGGACTGGAGGAGCTTAACCAAAAGTATAAGGACAAGGGACTGGTTATCATCGGTTTCCCCTGCAACCAGTTTAAGGAGCAGGATCCTGGCACAGACGGACAGATAGAGGAGTTCTGCCAGCTGAACTACGGCGTGACCTTCCAGATTATGAAGAAGACCGACGTGAACGGCCCTGCTGCAGAGCCTATCTTTGAGTACCTGAAGACGCAGGCTCCCACCGAGGAATATAACGGCTTGAAGGCCAAGGCTGCCAAGACCCTGTTCAAGGCTATCAGCAAGAGTGTAGAGAAGGACAGCGACATCAAGTGGAACTTCACCAAGTTCCTGATTTCGAAGGACGGTGAGACCATCAAGCGCTACGCTCCCACGACTGAGCCAAAGGACTTTGAGAACGATGTAGAGGCTATGCTTTAGGCCCCTAAATCCCCTAACTTTGAGGACATTTATATATGCACGCAGAATTACAACTTGACAACCAGATTTGCTTTCGCCTCTATACGGCAGCGCGACTGGTGGCACAGGCCTACACGCCGATGCTGACAGCCCTGGGCATCACTTATCCGCAGTATCTTGTGTTGATGGTGCTTTGGGAGAAGGACAACCAGCCCGTGAACGACATTGCCCACCGCCTGTTGCTGGAAACGAACACCGTTACCCCGCTGCTTCAGCGCATGGAGAAGCTGGGCATCGTCAGCCGCAAAAAAGGCGAGCAGGACAAGCGCCAGCAGATTGTCAGCCTCACCTCAAAAGGCAAACAACTGGAGGAAGAAGCATTCGCGACGATTCCCTCAGGATGGGATCAGCAGCTTTCTGGCTGTTCACTAAAGCAGGAAGACTATCCGCGTCTGGCACAGAAACTGGATTCGATTATTAACACACTAAAAAAATAAGGTGTAGCACATCAATGTGAAAAAGTATCAGTTCGGCCCTCCCTTTTTACTGCAATGAATCGATCTCAAAAAATTATCCGTACCAGCATCATTGGTATTGCAGCCAATGTACTGTTGGCAGCATTCAAGGCCGTGGTGGGCGTACTGGCCAGCTCGGTAGCTATTGTGATGGATGCTGTAAATAACTTAAGTGACGCCCTGTCGAGTGTCATCACCATTATTGGCACAAAACTCTCTGAGCGCCCTGCTGACCGAAAGCATCCCTTCGGCCACGGGCGCGTGGAGTATTTCAGCGCCATCATCATCGCCGTTATTGTCCTGTCGGCTGGTATCACGTCGCTGATAGAATCGGTCAAAAAGATCTTTAACCCCACAGAGCCGGAATACACCACCGTGACGCTGGTGGTTGTCGTAGTGGCCATTGTAGTGAAACTGGTGTTAGGACGGTTCGTAAAACGGCAGGGCGAGCAACTGAAGAGCGACGCGCTGATAGCATCAGGCTCAGATGCGCTCTTTGATGCTATCATTACGTTAGCTACATTGGTATCTGCAGGTATCATGCTCCTTTGGCACGTGTCGCTCGATGGCATTCTAGGTGCCCTCATCTCACTGGTTATCATCAAGGCTGGTTTCGAGATGCTGGCATCGCCCGTTAATGAACTGTTAGGTGCACGGCTTCCGCAGGATTTGGTTCACGACATCAAGGAGGAGGTTATGAGCTTCGAGGGTGTGCATGGCGTGTACGACATCATCCTGCACAATTACGGTCCCAACGTGATAATAGGTTCGTTGCATATCAATGTCTATGACACGATGAATGCCCACGAGATTCATGGTCTTACACGCAGCATATCAGAGCAGATGTACGTTCGTCACAATATCATCATGACTGTCGGTGTGTATGCCATTGCTACTGGCGATAATCGTCGTGCCGATTTACAAAACAAGGTGATGCAAGCACTGACCAAGCACAAGGAGATTAATCAGGTTCACGGTTTCTATTACTTCGAGAAAGAGCATCGTATCTCAGTTGAAGTGGTACCTGAAATCTCTGTCCACGATGAAGCTGCCATCGCCTCACAATTGACCAATGAGGTCAAGGCCCTTGTGCCAGGCGAAGAAGTGACCATCGTGATTGACCGCAATTATAGCGAATAAAAGAATGAATGATGTAGTTGCATCATCCCTTCCGATACTCCTTCGGACTCATGCCCTTCAAACGCGAGAAGAACTTGCTGAACGAAGGGGTGTCGGCGAAATGGAGGTGGTCGGCTATCTGGCTGATGCTCAGTTGGGTAGTTTGCAACAGGAAAGAGGCCTCCATTAGTAGCATCTGATTGATGTAGTCGACAACGGTGCGGCCACTGACCTGACGGACTACGCGGGAGAGATAGACGGTTGAGATATGGAGCTGGTCGGCATAGAAGGCGATGTCGTGGTGCTGGGCAAAGTAACGGGGCAGCAGACGGATGAAGTCGATGAAGATTTCCTCCACACGCTGGGGCGTCTGGCGGTGTATGATGGCACGCTGCTGGGCATTCTGCAGGTCAAGCAGGAAGATGGAATAGAGCATGCGCAACACCTCGCCTTTATAGATATGGTCGGAATGAATATAGCCGACCTCGCCATCCAAGTACCTGGCGTTGAACTGCTGATGAAGTGCATGGAGGGCGTGAAGGACGATCCTATCACCTACGACCTGCTGAAGGACTACCTGAAGGACGAGGAGGAAGACCTCTTTTGGAGCCAGGGCGCAGTAGAGCTTATCGAGAAGATTGGTACGCAGAACTGGCTGCTGTTACAGCTGTAAAATATTTCTTACGGCATAAAGCCCTTTGGCTTACGCCGTTTCCCCATGTGGCTCGTTCTCCCAACCGCGGGGGAAGCCCATCGCTGCGGTGTCAATAGATGGGTAGGCGGACAGCAGGGCATCAATCTTAGACCTCATATCGTTGTTTGGCGAAATGATGTTCATAAAATACTTGATGATGCAGAGGTCAAAGTAGATGCGAAGCGTGTCTGTTGGCAGGGAAATCCAACTGCCTGCCATGCGGTTAGGAATCATTGGGCGGATGGTGTTCTGCTTGTTCCAAACATCAATTCGAAACATCCAAACATTTTGATGGGAAATTCAATTATCAGGGGGAAAAAGCGTACAAAACGGCGAAATATCTTCATGCTCGTGTCGTTTCAGACAACTTTTGTATTGTCTCAGATTTGGATTTGTGGGAAAAACAATGTACCTTTGCAGCATGACAATGACATTTCATCCTTTGACGATGTTTGACCGCGAAGCGATGCAGGCGGTTACGCTTCACTCGGGGAGGCGTAACTGCAACTACACCTTTGCCAACCTGGTGGGATGGCAGTTCTGGTACAACACCGAGGTGTGCGTGCTTGAAAATACCGTGGTGCTGCGCTATACCTTCGATGGTCAGCGAGGGTATATGGTTTGTACGTCAGAAGCGTTGTCGTTGGAATTGATTGAGGAGTTATTAGATGATAGCCATGGAGATTTGACATTGATGGGGCTTGAAGACTCGCAAGTGGCGCAATTATCAATTTTAAATTCGAAATTTTCAATTACAACTGAGTCGGTTCGTGACCAATACGATTACATCTACCGTCGTGCTGATCTCGCAACGCTTCATGGCAGACATCTGGACGCCAAGCGTAATCACATCAATCGTTTCCGTGCGGAACATCCCGATTTTGAATACCGTCCACTGACGCCAGAATCCTTTGACGAGTGCCGACGACTGACGGAAATCTGGCAGGAGGACAAGGCTGCGATTAAGCGAAAGGCTACGGGTAGGCGCGATAGCGGGAATGAGCAGAGCCAAGTTTACTTAAGCTCTGCCGAGCGTGAGCAGGCTCGAACGGAGTTCAAGGCTGCCAGCGACACTATCGATGCTGAGCATCGCGTGATGGAGACCATCTTTTCGAATTGGGATGCTCTCGGCATGACAGGCGGCAGCATCTTCGTCGACGGACGCATGGTGGCTTTCACATACGGCGCCGCTGTGACAACCGACACCCTGGACGTCTGTGTGGAGAAAGCTGATCGTCATGTGGAGGGTGCTTTTGCCATCATCAACCAGCAGTTCGCCGAGCATCTGCCAGAGCAATATATCTATCTGAACCGCGAGGAAGATATGGGAATCCCTGGTCTTCGCCAAGCGAAATTGTCGTATCACCCTGAAATACTGTTGACCTACAATGCCGTACGTATTACAAAGAATGACTGAACGTGACGCCCCGTTGACCGCCCACTGGATGGTGCGGCAGTACGGCTTCGACCACGCCGAGGTGGAGTCGTGGGTGCAAGAACTGCGCTTCAACTGGCCGTTGAGCGTCAAAGCCTTGGATGGAGACGGCCAAGTCATAGGCCTGCTCAATATGAGCGACTACAGAATTGAGGAGGAGACGCCGCAGATTCTGACAGACCAGCCGGAGCTGATAAAAAGCCTGAACGCTCAGCGTTACATCGCCGTCTTTTCGTTCATCGTAGCTGAAAAGTATCGTGGCACCCGATTGAACTACGACATGCTGATGTCCATCATGCCCGAGCTGAAAGCCAACTACAATTTCATCTTCGTTCCTGTGCTGTATCGCCTCAAAACTCATCAATACTGGCAACGTTGGGGTGCAAAAGAGTTTTATCACGATGAGGATTGTGTGTGTTACAAATTGGATATTTAGTATATTTGCATCAAAAAAAAGAAATAAAACATGAGCATCATTATAGGACTTTTGATTCCTTTGCTTGGCACAATGCTCGGAGCGGCATTCGTCTTTCTTATGCGAGAAGAAATGTCGCCTCGGCTGCAAAAAACGCTGTTGGGTTTCGCTTCGGGCGTGATGGTCGCCGCCTCAGTATGGTCGCTGCTGATTCCGTCAATGGATATGGTGGCGGACAACGGACGATGGGCGGTGGTGCCTGCTGCCGTCGGTTTCCTGTTGGGTATGGGCTTCCTGCTGATGATTGACGAGCTAACGCCCCACCTGCATATAGGAACTGACAAACCAGAGGGGCCTCGTTCAAAACTCTCTCGAACAGCCATGCTTGCCCTCGCTGTCACCATACATAACCTGCCGGAAGGTATGGCCGTGGGTGTGGTGTTTGCAGGAGCAGAGAGCGGTGCAGCAGGCCTGTCGCTGGCCAGTGCCCTGGCTGTCAGCATTGGTATCGCCATCCAGAATGTGCCTGAGGGTGCCATTATCTCCATGCCTATGCGGGCGGCAGGTAATTCCAAGTGGAAATCATTCGTCATCGGCTCACTGAGCGGAGCAGTGGAACCCCTCGGAGGGTTGGCTGTAGTACTGTTGGCTTCGTTCATGACACCCGTTCTGCCCTATATGCTGGCCTTTGCCGCAGGAGCCATGTTCTACGTCGTTGTCGAGGAACTGATTCCTGAAGCCAACGAGGGCGAGCACTCCAATCTCAGCACCATCGGTTTTGCCATTGGCTTCGTCCTCATGATGGTGCTTGATGTAATACTTGGTTGAACGAGGTCTCATCATGTAGGGCTTTCTTGAATGAAACCACCGCAGATAGCTGTATGGCTGGAAGTCACGGGCTATCGCGGCAACTCCTTCTGGTTCATGCGTACCAGCGGCTATACACCAAGTAACATCACATACGTCTGCGACTTTGGCTATCTGTAATAATCAAGGTACGGCAGTCACTTGCTGATACTGCTGACGCTGTGCCTGTGAAATCATCGGCAACAGCATGAGCGTGAGGATTGTAACTGCTCGAACTTGTTCGCTTGCCAGAGCAAGAATTTTCAGTCTCATAAGTTTGTTTTTGTGGGGGAACTTGATAAACAATGCTAATTCTTGGTGCACATTTAACGATAATTCCGTAAATATTACTATCTTTGCCGTTAGATTTATTAGCTTATCAGCGAGTTGTAGAAAATGAACAGTAAAATGGATCCGATGGGAAGAGCGATTGCCGACTACCACAAGTCGAAGAAGGCAAGCAAGCTCAGAGTGTTCTCCCCGATGTTTGAGGAGGACGAGATTCCATTGACTACTCTATTCCGCAGTTACAAATCAATGCCCCAAATAGAGCAAAGGGCACTTGACATGGCGAAAGGGAGGATACTTGATGTTGGAGCTGCTTCTGGTTGTCATTCTTTGGTTCTACAAGAGCGAGGCTTGGATGTGACTGCCATTGACATTTCCCCATTATCTGTTGAGACCATGAAAGAGCGAGGGGTCAAGAAGGTACTTGAACAGGACTTTTTCACCCTGGAAGGACAAGCGATGGAGCAGCGAGAGCCATCAAGTTTACTTGCGCTCGACCTCTGGTCGCTTGCTACCGCAGGGACGCAAGAATGGCCGAGTCGTGACAGAGTTCGACGAAGTCAATTTGACACCATCCTGATGCTGATGAACGGTATAGGCATCGTGGGAACCTTGGAGCGTATGCCAGATTTCTTCAAACAGCTAGATAAGATTCTGGCCCCAGAAGGTCAAGTCCTGTGCGATTCATCGGATATCAGCTACGTGTTCGAAACAGAGGATGGTATCATAGAACTACCAGATGACATGGGGTATTACGGAGAGCATAGCTTCCGGATGCAATACAAGGACACCATCGGAGAGCCCTTCAATTGGCTCTATATTGATGCTGATACCCTGAAGCAAAAAGCAGAAAGATGCGGATATGCAGTCGAGGTGGTGGCCGAAGGTGAACATTATGATTATTTGGCAAGAATAACCAAGAAATAATAGCATCAATACGTCAATGAATGGCTGGCCGACGAGGAGACCGTCTGCCTCGCCAACGCTGACTTCAACCGTCTGCGAGACCTCTTCCTGTTCAACGGCATCCCCCATTACGAGACCATCACCCCCGACTGCCGTCGCGTCCGCGATAACCTCAGCATCAGCGGCTACCACAACTTCGAGGACGAACTGCATAGGGTGACGGAGAAGTTGCATTAGGACTGCTCTTGCTCCCTTCGTCAGCATAGAGACCGCATATAGCTTTCTGCTCTTCCGCCTGCTATCGTTTGAGAATCACGAAAAAACATAGCCACCCGCGCCCCTTTGTGTGTTAAATCCTTGATTAACAAGATGTTTTTGGGGGCTATGTTGGTCAAAAACTGTGCCCCCAACTATGCCCCCCAACAATAAGCTCTTGATTTACGAGTGTTTCCATTTCGGGCGTACGCGTAAAGCCTTTCGGGCCTACGCGTAAAGCCTTCCGGGCGTACGCGTAAGGTTGCATACGACAACTTGGACAACCTGGACAGCCTTTTTTTCTTCTCTTAAAGAGTTGTCTTAGCTGTCTTAGTTGTCGTCTTTATAAAAAGAACGCCTGCGGAAACGTGGGTGGCCTCCGCAGGTGTGTCGGGAAATTGATCGAAAAGCTAAAGGAAAAGTCATCGACCCGATAGACTTCACGCTTTATATTCATGTGATATTAAACCACTACTTCACTATTACTTTCTTTCCTCCAACAATATTGATGCCCTTGCGGGGAGCAGCGAGACGTTGGCCAGATGGGGCGTAGATGGGAATACCAGCCTTTTCACCAATCATTACAGTACTGATGCCCGATGGTGCTGTCACCACACCGTTCTGACTCACCGTAGCCACCGCCTCGTCGTCTGAGCTCCACGTCAGTGTATACTTACTAAACTATCATAAATATGGCTGCAAATATGCGAAGAAACGGAGAAAAATGAGTATCTTTGCCCTTTAATTTATTAGTATTTATGAAATGGATAGCCTAGTTTGTGGACATAAAGATGAAGTGGACTGTAATATCTGATAACCGTACAAATGACAGCCAGCTCCAAACAGAACACGGCCTGTCGATTCTATTAGAGACGGACGAGGTCAATATATCCACGACGATTTCCGTCATGAGTTGGCTCTATATGTCGATGGCTTGCTGTTTACAGGCTGTGCCCATAGCGGTCTGGAGAATATCCTGGCGGCTTGTCCGTGGCCAGTTCATACCGTTGTCGGAGGTTTCCACTTACTCGACGACTACGAGACAGAAGAAGAACTGGCGGCTTTGGCTCAAAGGCTGAAAGCCAAATATCCTGAAACGAAGTTCTTCACCAGCCATTGTACTGGTGACAAGGTCTTTGCAGTTCTCAAAACAATCATGGGCAATCAACTTCATGCTTTTAGCTGTGGAATGACGATAACAAGTGGTATGAGGACCTAAAAATGAATAACATGATTCGTCGCTACAAGATGTTGATGGTGGCGGTCTTCGTCGTGGGTATCATTAGCGGAGCCGTCTCCATTGCCTACGTGCTGTCTACGCCTGCTGACGTTCCCCTTTTCACTTTACATCTTCAGACTGGCTTCCTTCTATGGATGGCTGAGAATTCCCGCATGTTAGCAGCAACAGGTCTTTCCTTGCTGATGACGTTAGGCATTATCAGTATAATCAGCAATGTTCAGGACATCCTTCGCATGCGTATTAGCTTAAAAGCTTAGCAAAGGGAAAATCTTCATATCCATTTTTGTCAGAACCAATACGCCGAATGAACCTTCATAATGGTAGTTTTTGTTGGATTACTTGATAAACAATGCTAATTCTTGGTGCAAATATTGCGATAATTCCGTAATTGTTACTATCTTTCCTCTATAAATAGAAAACATTTTTATCTAAACTGGCTTATAATCTCAAAAATTTTATATAAATTTGCAAAGATATTTAGAGTATTTAGGTCATACAAGCAAAAAATGAGCACGATCTTATTGATCCTCATCGGCATCAATGTCCTGACCTTCCTGGTCTATGGCATTGACAAGTGGAAAGCCAAGCAGGGCAGATGGCGCATATCAGAGGCCACCTTGCTATTACTTGCTGTCATTGGTGGCAGCATCGGCGCATTGTTGGGCATGCAAGTCTGGCATCACAAGACGATGCACTTGAAGTTCAAATATGGACTCCCTCTGATTCTGTTAGCTCAGATTGCCCTCATTTATTTGATAATCCAAAAATAGAGATACAATGAAGAATATCCTATTCGCATTTACAATGCTACTCGCAATAGCAGCTTGCACAAACAAGCCGGTAACGGCAGTTGAGAACAATGAGGAAAGTACCGAGGTAGCCTTTGAGTTGGCCAAGAACTACTTCTTCAAGAATGACCAGGTGATTCCTGAATACCCTAAAATTACCACAGAAGAGGAGTTCACCAATCTTTTCGGCATGGCTAGGACGATGGGAGAAGATGGCAAGCCTACAGCCATCGATTTCACCAAGCAGTTCGTGCTGGCTATCGTGCTGCCAGAAACAGACTTCGCAACGGAAATCAATCCCGTGAAGGTGGAGGAAAAGGGCGATTCGCTCCTCTATTCTTATGAAGTCAAGACTGGCGAGAAACAATCATTCAGAATCCAGCCCGTTTCCATCATCATCCTCGACAAACAATACGAGAACAAAAGAGTTGTGCTTGTCAATGAGCGGGAAACAAACTATTTCCCTGCCATCGACCATTATCTGACAGATTCTATCGGCGGCCAGTATGCAAATGGGGATCATTGCGTACCCATCCACAGCATAGTGAGAGTTGACGAGCGTGATGCCGAGGATATCAAGGTTTGGGGCGATTTTTGGGTCTTCAACTACGATCAGGTAGGAGATACGTTGAAATGCGTCTCTGGTG
>Ga0310694_10006712_pt1 | contig 10867 bp, 8 predicted proteins | sample 174DNAGHGhighgp2_FD_203884 | JGI IMG/M metagenome (GOLD analysis project Ga0310694, IMG submission 203884) | Sheep rumen microbial communities from Palmerston North, Manawatu-Wanganui, New Zealand - 1742 DNA GHGhigh gp2 (v2) (version 2) | ecosystem: Host-associated > Mammals > Digestive system >... | reverse complement strand
TGAGTTCGGGTCGTCGCCCTCAATGTAGTCGAACGTCTTTGTGCCCTTCGGCAACGGGTCGAAACAGAGGATAAGGGAATCTCGCTGCGCGTTCCTGTCATAGGCTTTGCCCAGCTCAAGGGCATCATCTGCAAGGACTTGGGTGCCATCATGCGTCAGGATGCGTCCCTTCTGAAAGGCAAACTGCTGCCCATCCACTTCAAGGCGGCCCCCATCCGTGCTCCAACCGCCCCGAGAGGCACAGGCCACGTGGAGATGCACGATTGTTGCCTGCTTCGTCAACTCCACCTTGACGGGCCAGATGTTGGCATTGTAAAAGGAATTCTTCATTAGTGAACGGAACGCAGGACGCTCGATGACGACGTCCTTAGCCTGCCCTGCCATCGCAACAAGAGCAAGCAGAAAGGGGATGATTCGTTTCATGTCTTTGTCTGTTTAACGTGTCTGTTTAACGTGTGTCTTTTGCTTATAATACCCCTCAAAGGCAGAAAAAACTAACCCTGAAAGCAAAAAACTTTACAAAAATACAGTTTTTCGGTCAATCCGACCGCCTTCCCTACCCTATTTCTGCTTCCCAATAACGAAAATTAACAACTGAAGTTGCCCGATTCTGGCAGATAAGGAACCCAACACAGCGAGCCAAATTGCTTGCTTCTACATGTAGGAGCAATCGCTCTTACATGAAGGAGCAATTGCTCTTACATGTTGGAGCAACGAACTCGACTTGCCAAGTCGGACAACCAGACGACATAAAAAGAGCGGCACAATGCTTCGAACGATGTGCCGCTCCCTGTCTGAACCTTTATTTATAAACGGTATGCGAGTACCGAAGGTTGTATGTGTTGCCCTGCTTAGATGCCCAACTTGGCGCGGATGTCAGCAGGAACAGCGTTCTTGTTGATGACGATGTTCATGGTCTTGTAGGCTGCATAAGCCTGGCTGACGTACCAGAAGCCCTTGAACGGGCCGCTCTCGCCCCAAGAGTTCTTCATCATGAAGTACTCCTTGCCGTACTGATCCTTGGCAAGACCATAGATCTGCATGCCGTGGTCGTCAGTCGTCTCCCAGTTGTCGTAAGCCTCCTGACGCATCTCAGGCGTGATTTCCTTCTCGGCATTGGCACTTACAATCTCCACTTTCTCCGAGGCCTTCTCGCCTGTCCAACGTGCCTGGTCGCTGCCCACGCCAGCCTTGAACTTGGTGTCTGGCACCATAGCCACGCTCTTGTTCTTGCCGCTGCGACGGCTGAAGCCGTCCTCGCTGACGTCGGCACCCCAAGCGAATGTCCAGCCGTTCTTCACCGACTCGTACATCACACGCATCAGGTCGTCGAGAGGCAGGTTGTAGCTGCTTGCCCAACGCCAGTTGTCTTCGATTTCCAGAATGAAGCTGCTCCAGTAGGGATGGTGTGTGTAGCTGGTCAGGCTGACGTAGTCATTGGGATTGAGCTTCAGGTAATCCTTGACGAAGCTCTGTGGTGTGTAGCGCACGCCTTTGTACTCAAACTCCTCGGGACACTTGCCGAAGTAGCCGTCGAGCATGCTCTGCAGAGCGCCCTTCCAAGCCTTCGGGTAGATCTTCTTTGCGCCGCTCTTGCTGATGCTCTGCAGGTAAGCAGTCATCGGAGGGAAGAACTGGCCGAAGTTAAACAGGGAGTCGCCGTACTCGGTGATGGGGTAAGGCATGATGCCTTCGGGGATGAGACCGTTGTGCTCCATGCAATAGATGGCGTCCTCGAAGCTTCCGCCCTGGCTGAAACTTGCGTCGCCATGCGTGCGGACGTGCTTGTCGGCGCGGTCCACATAAGTCTTACTTACGAGGAACGACTCGCAGAGGTCGAGGTCTTCCTTCAGCGCGGGGTTCTTCTTGATAGCCTCGCTCTCCAGGAATGCCAGCGAGGAATAGGCCCAGCAGGTGCCCGAGCTGTTCTGGTTCTTGATGCTTGTTACGGGATTCTCGATGATGGTGGTGAAGATGAGGCTGTCCTTGTCGGCCTTCTTCGCCTTGTCCTTTGCTGCTGCAGGCATGACGAGCAATGCGGCTGCAGCAAGTGCGATGAGTTTTTTCATTAATGAAGACCCTCTCCCTAACCCTCTCCTTTTAGGAGGAGGGAACTGCTTCGCAGGGTCGTGGGCAGTTGATGTTATTATTTTTATTGTTATAAATGTCGATTCTGACTGTTGTGCTCCCCCTTTTGTCCTCCCCCTTTGGGGGGAGTTAGAGGAGGGGCCTTAGTACGGTATCCTGTCCTTGCCGAGGAATCTGCAACCGTCCTTCGTGATGAGGATATCGTCTTCTATGCGGATGCCGCCAAAGTCTTTGTACGTCTCGAGCAGGTCGAAGTTGAGGAACTCCGCGCAATGTCCTGTTGAGCGCCAGTCGTCAATGAGTGCCGGAATGAAGTAGATGCCGGGTTCATCCGTCATGACAAAGCCTTCCTGAAGGCGTCGGCCGCATCGCAAGCAATTCGTGCCGAACTGTTCCAGGTTGGGTCGCACCTCATCGTCGAAGCCTACATAGGTCTGTCCGAGGCCCTCCATGTCGTGAACATCCATGCCCATCATGTGTCCGAGGCCGTGAGGCATGAACATCGCATGAGCCCCTGCACGTACGGCCGACTCGGTGTCGCCCTTCATCAGGCCAAGTTCTTTGAGGCGTTCGGTCATGAGCCGGCACACACCAAAGTGCACGTCCCACCACTTAACGCCAGGTGCGGCAAGCGTCAGAGCATAGTCGTGACACTCTTTCACAATGTCGTAAATCTCCTTCTGACGTTGAGTAAAGGTTCCGCTGATGGGCGTCGTGCGGGTATTATCGCTGCAATAGTTCTCGTTGGTCTCAGCTCCTGCATCTACCAGGAGCAGTCGTCCTGCCTCGAGAGGGCGAGGGCTTGGGTAGCCGTGCATGATTTCGCCATGCATCGTAACGATGCTCGGGAAGCTGACCATGCAGCCGTGACTGCTAGCTATGCCGCTGATAACGCCTGCTATCTCCTGCTCCGTCACACCTTCTCGGCACATCTTCATGGCCGTGGTATGCATCTCGTAACCGATGGCACAAGCGCGTTCTATCTCTTCTATCTCGCCATGACTCTTCACGGCACGCTGGTCGATGACTGCTTTGATGAGTTCCACGCTGGCCGCCTCCCTTTGCTGAGAGGGATGAATGCCCAGCATGTCCATGAGCTGAATCATGTGGTCGTGACGATACGGCGGCAGGAAATGGATGCGCTGACCGCATGCCTTTGCCTTCTTTATGAAGTCCGAGAGACTCTTCATCGGCAAGGTTTTGGCCACGCCACACTCGGCAGCCATGTCGGCAACGCTATCTACGGAGCCGAACCAAACAATGTCGTCGATGTCGATATCATCGCCGACGAGGTACTCCTGGTTGTTGTCAACGTCGATGATGCCAGCCAAACCTTCGCGATGCTGCCCGAAGAAATAGAGGAAAGAGCTGTCCTGACGGAAGCGATAGACGTTGCTGGGATAGTTGGCAGGCGAGTCGTTGTTGCCCATCAGCAATATGATGCCGGAGCCGATACGCTCCTTGAGCAGCCTGCGCCGCTCGATGTATGTCTGTTTGTCAAATAACACGTTATTATTTACTATTTAAAGAATTACAATTTACTATTTAAAGAATTACAAATTACATTCACTTGTTGAGGTTTTCAGCGCCCATTCTGATGATTTTCAGCGTTGCCGTGTCGGCAGCGAAGACAGCGTTGAGGCCTTGTTCTTCTTGTGCTGGGTCGCCGACATAATCGTCCCATCGCTGCCAACGCACATGTTTTGGCTCGGCATATCCGCCCCATGCCCAGAAGCAGCAGCCCTGCAGTTTTCCCTCCTTCATCAAGCCGAAGACGTATGCGTAATAGATGTCGCGCCCCAACGAAGGCGAGCCCGGTTCGATGCGATAGCCGTCGCGAGGATAGCCGAACTCTTCCAGAACCATCGGTTTGTTCAGGTCCTTCACGATGTCCCAGCAGGTCTCCATGTATGCTCTCGTCTTTCGGGCAGCAAAAGGAACGCTGTCCACGACGGAGTTCTCGCCGTTCTTTGCCAATCCATTCACTAAGGGGCCGCTTGCCGGACCAAGCCAATGCCAGTTGTACGGCCAGATATGAATGCACACATAATCTATTTCGGGGAAAGCATGAACCTGCCGGAAGAGGTCGGGGTCGTATTCGCATCCCTCGAGGCCTTCGCTTCCGGTCGTCACCAGATGGTTGCTGTCGAGGCTCTTGATAAGTTTAGCCTGTGCCTCGACCCATTGTGCGAAACAAGCTTTAGTAAGGGAGTCGCGGGCAAAAGCACGGGGCTCGTTGGCAAGTTCCCATGCCATGATGGCTGGCGACTCGCTGTAAGGCTTGCCTGTGACGGTGTTGGTGCGGGAGACGATGAAGCGCACGTGACGTTCAGCCATTGCCTTAGCGCTGTCGTTCTTTACGAACTGACAATGGTAGTTCTGTGCGATGGTCCAATCCGACCAGTCGGGCACAGGGCCACATCCTGCCCATTCGAGGTAAGCGCCGTAGCCCCCACTCCATTCCCATGCGTTGTTGAGGAAGAGAACTGCCGTCATATCGCGTTTCTCGAGCTCTGCTATGAGGTAGTCCAATCCTTGCAGGATGGTGTCGTTATAGACGCCGGGCTCTGGCTGAAGGACAGGTACGACATGCGATGCTATGGTATCGGGGCCTTCTCCCCCCACGAGGACGCGCACATTCGTGATGCCTACCTCCTGCATCAGGTCGAGTTCCTTCTGCAGTCGTTTGCGGTCGCCGCCCTGGCCTTCGCTTGCCAAGACTGCTCCGTACCAGAAGTTCGCGCCGATGAACTTATACTCGTTGTCGCCACGATAGAACTTACCGTCGCGTGTTGTAACGAAACCCGATTCCTTTCCCGACTGTTTGTCCTGACAAGAAAAGAGGGCTGCCAGAACGAACAGGGAGAGGCAATAAGCGTAATGCTTCATATTACTTATAGTCATATTGTTTAGTTCTTCTTACCACGAATTACGCGAATTACACGAATGGCAACGTGCTGGTTGACATAGAGAAAAACGTGCAATTCGTGTAATTCGCAGTCGAATGAAGTGCTTTCTTGCAGGAGCAATCAAATGATAATCTTGCTCTTGTGGTAGTTGTCGCGGAAGGCAGTGGGCGAGCACCCCTTTTTCTTCTTGAAGATGCGGTTGAAGTTGCTGATGTTGTTAAAGCCGCAACTATAGCATATCTCCGCAACGCTGGTATGTGTATCGACGAGCAGGCGGGCTGCATAGCCGAGGCGTATGTCGATGATGTAGTCGCTGACGGTTTTTCCGGTTCGTGTGCGGAAGAATCGGGAGAAAGCGGCGGGAGTCATTCCTGCAATATCGGCAAGCGTCTTGAGACGTATCTCGCTCTTGAAGTTCTGGTCGATATGTTCCTCGACGGCACGCACGCGACGGCTTTCGGGTGTGTTCTTCACATTGGCAAACGTCTTGCTGGCGAGCAGGTGATAGTTGTCCTGAAGTGAGAGTTCATAGAGAATCTCGAGCAATGACAACATGCGGTAGAATCCGGGCTGAGCCGTAGTGATGGTTGTTATCTTGCCGTAGAGTTCCATGATTGCCGGCAGTTCGAAGGCGACGCCTCGCTTTGCGTTCTCGAAAAGAGCACGAAGACTGCTTAACTGGTTCTTCTGGAGGAACTGGTCGCCGAGCAGGTCGGGCGGGAACTGAATGGTAATCTCGTGGATGGAGTGGCTCTGGCAGTCGTACTGGTCCCACATGTGCTCCAGGCCACTGCCTACGAGCACGAGGTCGTACTTGCCAAGTACTTCAATACTGTCACCAACAATGCGACGGGCGCCATCGCAATGCTCCACGAAGTTCAACTCCATCTCTTCATGTTTGTGAAGGGGATAGGTAAACGATTCTTTGTCACGGTCAAGCATCAGGAAGCAGTCCTTCTCTCCCAATGGTGTGACCTCTGTAATTGCTTTGTCTGTCATGTAAACTGAGTTTGACGTTAAGGTATTTAGATTCTTTTCGGCTTTTCTGCGCCACAAAGTTATATTTTTTTATCAAAACTTACAAGTTTTGTCTCACAAAAATACACAATGTATAAATAATCCCAGTACTTCGCATGATATGCGCAAGGGTAAGGACTGCACCCACAAAGGACTGCTATGCAGAAAAAAATCCTTTACAGGGAAAAGCCGCCATATGCAGAGCGAGAAGCCACACTTACAGCCAAGTCGCTTGACCCGACACGCTGCATCAGCCGATGCAGCACGCTGAGCAAGACTTTTCTCCACGCAGAAACGACCAACGCCACACAGCGAACAAAGCACTTTTCTGTGACGACTTTAACCACACAAAGTACAGGGTAGGTACTTTCTTAACAAGGGACCACAAAACGCACTTTTGTAAAACCCTGATTATCAATATCCATTCGATTTAAGCCCTTTTTCTGTCCTTAGGGCACAAAAGTACCGCCGCATCAAAAACAGGCCGCCAGAAAGCGTCCGCCCGCAAAAATAATTTACAAAATCAGAACAGGCTCATCACCCCGCTTGCAGGACGACCGGCAAGGAGTTCCTTGCGCATATAGTCCATATAGGGCGCAACATGATGGAAGAAAATCTGGTAGCCGGCACATAGATAATTGAGGCCTGGCTCGCCATCGGCAGTCTTGAGGAAGCGCAGACGCGGGCACTCGCCATGACAAGCCTTTAGCCATTGGCATTCTCGGCACTGACGAGGCAATGCCTCACGCTTCAGCCTGCTGAAGCGGTTCTGCTTCGTCCCATAAAGCATCTGTGGCAAGCCATTGGTTCGGATGTTGCCCAATTTATATTCCGGAAAGACGAAATGGTCGCAGGAGTACACATCGCCATTATGCTCCATGACAGCCGCATGGCCGCACTCCTCAGCATAGACGCAAACGCCAGGTTCTACGCCCATCCAGCCCGCAAGCGCAGCATCGAAAAGCTGCACGAAGACCTCACCCACATCGTGCCTCACCCACTCGTCGAAAATGGCACACATGAACCGTCCCCACTCTTCAGGACGAATGCTGAAGGGAGCGATGGGACAATCCTCGTCGAAGAGGTGGGCAAGATGCCGACCATCGGTATGCTCCTTGATGCGCTCCACGACAGGACTGATTTGCAGGAACTTGCAATGCAATTCATCACGGAAAAAGCGATAGAAAGCCAGTGGCTCCTGGCAGTTGAAGTGGTTCGCCGTCGCCATCGCATTCCATTCTACGCCATATTCATTCAGCAACTTGATGCCATCCACCACCCTCTGCCAAGTGCCACGCCCCTGGACGTCGAGCCGATAGGCATCGTGCTGCTCCTTTGTTCCGTCGATGCTGATGCCAACGAGCCAGCCCTCATCATGCAAGAACTTGCACCATTCCGGCGTCAGCAGCGTGCCGTTGGTCTGGATGCTGTTGCTGATGCGTTTGCCCCGTCCGTAATAACGCTGCAAACGCACCACCTCCTTGTAGAAGCCCAAAGGCCTGAGCATCGGCTCCCCACCATGCCAAGTGAAGAGCACGTCAGGCGTTTGCTGCACCTGAATATAGTCGCGTATGTATAACTCAAGGAGCTTGTCGCTCATCCCAGCTCCAGTCCCGCTCCCCGAGGAAGAAGAGAGTTGCGCGCCAGAAAGCCTCCCTACACAGGGGGAAGCTTGGAGTGGAGCAAGATGTTGCTTCTCCAGATAATAGCAATACTGGCAGCGCAGATTACACTTCGGGCCAGCAGGCTTAGCCATTACATATAGCGGACGAGCAAAAGGATAGGCGGTGCTCATAATATCTTCTTCGAGAGATAACGGACGGGATACCATATTGCAAGCCAGCCAACGACGAGAACGGTGACAAGGATGAGCAGGATATCCGTCCAATAAACGCTGACGGGATAGGTCTCGATGATGAAGCTGCCCTCGCTGTCCCCCATCGTGACAATGCCGTATTCCTGTTGTACCCAACACAGGACACCGCCAAGCAACAAGCCAAGCAACGCACCAGCCAGGCTGATGATATGCCCCTCAAGACGGAAGACAGAGCATATCTGCGAATCTGTCGCGCCAAGACTACGAAGCGTCTGAATGTCCTGTCGCTTGTCAATCATCAGCATCGAAAGCGAACCGATAATGTTGAAGCAAGCCACCAGAAGAATAAACGAGAGGAAACAATAGGATATGAGTTTCTCGATGCGCATCACACGGAAGACATCATTCTGCTGCTCATAGCGGTCTTCCACCTTGAAGCGTTCGCCAATTTCGGCCCTTATCTGCTCCTTTACTTTATCCACGTTGACGCCATTCTTCAGCCTCAACTCCACCGACGACACTCTGCCCTCTCTGTCAAAAAGGCGCTGGGCAAAGCCGAGACTCGTGAGGATGTAGTTCGCGTCGTACTTAGCCTGCCGCACCATAAAGACCACGCCAGGGCTTTGCAGCTCGTCGTGATTGAAGGAAGACAAGGGATTGCCGATATTCACTCGCTCGCCAGGCTTCGGCGCATACACTTGGAGCGGGTTCTCGAAGTTGGCAGGCAAGCCGAGTTGCTGTGCCAGCTGAATGCCGAGAATGCCATATTCCAAGATGTCGGCATGCAGACAGAAAGAACCATCTCCGTAAAGGATGTCCTCAATATGGCCTTGCTTTGTAACATTATCAGCCACCCCCTTGATAGTTACAACCTGCTGACGATTGTTCTGCACCACGAGGGCCTGCCCCTCAAGCACAGGAGTGTAGATTAACACCGCATCGTTAGCCTTGAGTTTCAGAAGCGCAGCATCCTTCGCACTGACAGTCTGCCCATCCTTTGGAGTGACGAGCAACTCAGGATCGAACGCAGTAAAGAGGTCGGCCACCAAGTCCTGAAAGCCATTGAAGACACTCAGCGTCACCACCATCGCCATCGTAGCGACAGCCACGCCAAGCACAGAAATGCCACTTATAATGTTGATGGCATGGTGGCTCTTCTTGGCGAAGAGATACCTTCTTGCTATGAACAATTCATAGTTCACTGCTTCAGGAGTTCGTCGATGTGTTCAACGTAATCTAATGAGTCGTCCACAAAGAATTTGAGCTCAGGGATGATGCGCAGCTGCTTGCCTACTCTTGTGCCCAGTTCGAAGCGAACCTGTCGCTGGTTGGTATTGATGTTCTGCACAATCTCTTCAGCCTTCTCGCTTGGGAAGACGCTGAGATAGACGCGACACACACTCAAGTCGGGACTGATGCGGCAAGCGCTGACGCTCACCAAGACGCCCCTCATCGCACTTGTCTGCTTCTGGAAGATGTCGCTCAACTCCTTTTGAATAAGGCGAGCTATCTTGTTCTGTCTGGTTGTTTCCATATAATTAAATAAAGAGTGAAGAATGAAAAGAAAAAAAAATCAAATGATTTTATTTTGTAACAATCTTGACATCAGCCTTTCTCACATATAGGCAAGTACCCGCTGTGAGAAGATAATAATATTCCCCTGAGTCTTGAAAAGAATCCGCGATGACAGTTCCTTTTTCCACAACAGTAAACTTATAATTCTCTTCATCAACATCAGCATTTTCAAATATAGGGGTTTGAGAAAGATTAGCAATCAGGATAGAATCTCCAGTACCTTTATACCATGTTTGGAAACCTAGATACTTAGTATATACCCAGCCAACAACACCTTTAGTGCTTACTTTGGACCAAAGATCTCCTTTTTCAATTAGGACACCTTCGCCAAGTCCATCAAATCCAACATGTAGTTCACCTAGGACTTTTGCTCTACTGGACGGTTGCTCTCTAATATTTAAAAATCCATCGTCAGAGGTAGCATAGACAACGGTAAATACGCCTTGATTTTTTATTGTTTCTGTCGTTGACTCTTCATCGTGAGAAATCAACATTTCCTCATTAGAAGATTGCTCACTACAATTTTTTGGGGGTACAAGTAGAGCCTTCTCACTGAAATTATGGAATGTAACCCAATCTTCCCATCTTGAATCAATACTACTGTATCGATGCCATTTATAAACATGCACTATATAAGACTCTCCTGCATTTTCAATAATTACACGCGTGTCTTTATTATCAAGACACATCTGAGTTTCAGTGCAATGGAATTTGTTTACACTAGCATCGAAAGATTCGTTAAGTTTCACGTCCGCAAAACGAATGGTCCAGATGTGAAATCGACCTCGTATTTTATCATAATCCACATGATAGACAGCATCTTCAGTTACACTACCATAGTCTATACCTTCAATGTTTGCATATTTGAATTTCAACTCTATTTGATCCCCTGTTTCGTTATAGAGTTTATTGATATCTGCTTTTTTCTTACAAGCCGCAAAGCAAATAGTAATTATTATCAACCATAATATTTTATTCATCACATTTACATGCTTAGGTTACGATGTGATTCTCAGACAAACAAATTCCTCCATATAAATAACTACATAACAACTTTCGAAACTTCAACGAATACTAATTATACATCATTATCTTTGTAATAGTTATTGTAATTCTTATCTTTCATTTTTCTAACGGGAATTAGTCTTCTTCGCTAAACATTGGGTCCCATGCTGGCAGGCGGATAGGCTTCTGCTTGAGCAACTCGAGAACGGATTCAGGACAGAACTTGCGGTTCACTACTACGCGGAACATGTACTCGCGGAACCATTCGTCGGTCATGATGATGTAGCCGTTCTGCCCGCTGTCCGAGCCCCAGCTGTTCTCCACCTTCCACTTCTTCGCCTTGCCTTGGCTGTCGAGGTCCACGGCCATCAGGGTCATGGCATGGGTGCTACCGCTGTCAAAGGTCTCAATGCGCTGCTTCTTGTTCATACCAAAGGTAGTGCCCAAGAGGCTACCG
>Ga0310694_10006711_pt1 | contig 10869 bp, 8 predicted proteins | sample 174DNAGHGhighgp2_FD_203884 | JGI IMG/M metagenome (GOLD analysis project Ga0310694, IMG submission 203884) | Sheep rumen microbial communities from Palmerston North, Manawatu-Wanganui, New Zealand - 1742 DNA GHGhigh gp2 (v2) (version 2) | ecosystem: Host-associated > Mammals > Digestive system >... | reverse complement strand
CTTCCACAATGCTTTTGCCAGCATCTATGAAGGACGGTTCCTGGGCGGCATCGCTGCCGGCCTGAAGCTGAACCAGCTGATCGAAGAAGGCAAGATTACAGCTGATCAGGCTAAGCTGGGCTACATCGGCGCCTACACCTATGCCGAGGTTATCTCCGGCTACACTTCCTTCTTCCTGGGCGCCCGGAGCGTTTGCCCCACCGCCACGATGGAAGTAACCTTCACCGGATCCTGGTATGATCCCACCCTGGAGCAGGAAGGCGCCATCAAACTGATCAACGACAACTGCGTCGTGATCTCCGAGCATGCCGACTCCATGGGCGCTCCCACCGAGTTCCAGAAGAACGGTATCCCGTTCGTTTTCTACAATGGTTCCGCTGCTGAAGCCTGCCCGGACACTTACATCGTGGCCAGCCGCATCAACTGGGAACCCTACTTTGAGTTCATCATCAACGCCGTGACCAACGGTGAGGAGATTCCCGCTGACTGGACCGGCACGATCGCCACGGGCAGCGTTGTCCTGGCCGAACTGAATGAAGCTGCCGCCGCTCCCGGAACCAAGGAAGCCATCGAAGAAGCGACCGCCAAGCTGGCCAGCGGCGAGCTGAAAGTGTTCGACACCGCTACCTTCACCAAGGACGGCGCCGCGCTGGAATCCTATCAGGCAGACGTGGATACCGATGCGGCCTATACGCCCGACACCGAAGTAATCGCTGACGGCTATTTCCATGAATCCGAATTCCGCAGCGCGCCTTACTTCGATATCCAGATCGACGGTATCACCCTGCTGGACACCGCGTTCTGATCACCCTGCGACCCAAAGGGCCCCGGTCTGCGGCTGGGGCCCTTCCTCTCATTTTTCCGTAAAGGGCAGAGCAGCCGGATGTGCCGCTTTGCCCTTTGCGGAAAAGAGACTGATTATGCAGGAGGAAATGCGTTTGAACACTTCAGCTGCAGTGGAAATGCGAAACATTCACAAACGTTTCGGTTCCGTACTGGCCAACAATGACGTTTCCCTGGACATCAACCGCGGAGAGATCCTGGCGCTGCTGGGAGAAAACGGCAGCGGGAAGACGACCCTGATGAATATGCTTGCAGGGATCTATTTCCCGGATTCCGGCACGATCCGCGTGAACGGTGAACCGGTGGTGATTGCTTCCCCGAAGGAAGCCTTTGAACTGGGGATCGGAATGATTCACCAGCATTTTAAGCTGGTGGACGTTTTGAGCGCGGCGGAGAACATCGTGCTGGGCCTGGAAGGGAAACTGGACCTGAAGAGCGCTACGAAGAAGATCCGGGAGATCTGCGACGCTTACGGTTTTGACGTGAATCCGAGCCAGAAGATTTATGATATGTCCGTTTCCCAGAAGCAGACGGTGGAGATTGTCAAAGTGCTGTACCGCGGAGCGGATATCCTGATCCTGGACGAGCCCACCGCCGTGCTGACGCCGCAGGAAACAGACAAGCTGTTCGCCGTTCTGCGGAATATGCGGGACGACGGGAAAGCCATCGTGATCATCACGCACAAGCTGAATGAAGTGCAGGCCCTGTCTGACAAGGTGGCGGTACTCCGTGGAGGCAGGTATATCGGCACGCTGATCACGAAGGATACGAACGCCCAGGAAATGACCGATATGATGGTCGGACGCGCGGTGTCGCTGAATATTGACCGGCCTGATCCTGTGGATCCGCAGCTGCGGCTGGAGATCCGCGACCTGACGGTACGGAATGAGGAAGGCCTGCTGAAACTGGATCACGTTTCCTTTGACGCAAACAGCGGGGAGATCCTCGGAATCGCCGGCATCTCCGGCGCGGGACAGAAAGAACTGCTGGAAGCAATTTACGGTCTGCAAGGTACGGAAGAGGGAACGGTGATTTTCCATGATCCGGAAACGAACAAGGCGATCGACCTGAAATACAAAACACCGATGCAGATCCGGCAGCTGGGCGTGTCCCTGAGCTTCGTACCGGAAGACCGGCTGGGCATGGGCCTGGTCGGCAGTATGGACATTACGGACAACATGATGCTGCGCAGCTACCGAAGCGGCCCGCACGGATTTTTGAACCGGAAAGCCCCGAAGAGTATGGCCATGTGGATCATCCGGGAGCTGGAAGTGGCCACGCCCGGGGTAAGCATTCCTGTACGCCGGCTGTCCGGCGGAAATGTACAGAAGGTTCTGGTCGGCCGGGAAATCGCCCAAACGCCCAAAGTGCTGATGATGGCATATCCGGTACGCGGACTGGATATCAACTCTTCCTACACAATCTATCAGCTGATGAACCTGCAGAAAGAAAAAGGAGTTGCCGTGATCTTTGTGGGCGAGGACCTGGACGTGCTGATGGAACTGTGCGACCGGATTCTGGTTCTGTGCGGCGGAAAGGTCAGCGGTATCGTGGACGGCCGGAAAGCGGACAAGCAGCAGATCGGCCTGATGATGACCCGGGTGGGAGGTGAGCAGGATGGCGAATAAGACCAGGGAACCGCTGGTGCATATCTCCAGGCGCAGCACACTGCCCTGGTACCAGAGCTGGGGAATCCGCGCATGCGCGCTGATCCTGTCGCTGGGAGTCTGCGCGCTGGTCACGATGTTTACGACGGGTGAGAATCCCCTGAGCGTGTTCGGCGCGATCTATGACGCCTCTTTTTCCTCGCAGCGGCGCACCTGGGTGCTTTTCCAGAATATAGCCATGCTGCTGAGCGTATCCCTGGCCGTGGTGCCGGCGTTCAAAATGCGTTTCTGGAACCTGGGCGGCGAAGGGCAGATGCTGGCTGGCGCGCTGGCGACGACTGCCTGCATGATCTGTCTGCGGGATGCGTTTCCGAACGGGGCGCTGATCCCGGTCATGATCGTCTGCAGTATTGCGGCCGGCGCACTGTGGGGTTTTGTTCCTGCGTTCTTCAAGGCAAAGTGGGGAACCAATGAAACCCTGTTCACGCTCATGATGAACTATATCGCCATCCAGCTGGTGTCCTTCTTCATCATTGTCTGGGAGATGCCCAAAGGCGCCGGTCAGATCGGCATTATCAACCAGAGTACGGAGATCGGCTGGCTGCCGCCTGTCGCGGGGCAGAAGTACCTGCTGAACATTATCGTTGTCGCGGTCCTGACGGTATTCATGTTCATCTATATGAAATATTCCAAACACGGATATGAAATCTCCGTGGTCGGCGAAAGCGTGCGGACAGCCCGCTACGTCGGCATCAAGGTGGAAAAGGTCATTATCCGGACCATGGTGCTGTCCGGCGCGCTGTGCGGGCTGACAGGCCTGCTGCTGGTCAGCGGAACCGATCATACCCTGACCACCACAATCACCGGCGGACGCGGTTTTACCGCGGTCATGGTTGCCTGGCTGGCCAAGTTCAATCCGATCTGGATGATCCTGACGTCCTTCCTGCTGGTATTCCTGGACAAGGGCGCCGGGGATATCTCCACCAAATTCGGACTGAACAAATCTTTTTCGGATATCCTGACAGGTATTATCCTGTTCTTTATCATCGGCAGCGAGTTCTTTATCAATTACCGGATCAGCTTCCGCCATTCTGCAAAGAAGGAGGAAACAGAGCATGTTTGATTTCCTCACCTTTATCCCCCGGGCGATCATGCAGGGAATTCCGCTGCTGTACGGCAGCACCGGTGAAACGCTGACGGAAAAATCGGGCAATTTGAACCTGGGTATTCCCGGTATCATGTATGTCGGCGCAATCAGCGGCGTGATAGGAGCATTCTTTTATGAATCTTCTGTCAGTCCGGAAACATTCAACGGGTTATTGGCTGTACTGATCACACTGCTCGCGACGTTGCTGGGCTCCCTGCTGATGGGCCTGCTGTACTGTTTCCTGACGGTGACGCTGCGCGCCAATCAAAACGTGACCGGCCTCGCGATGACTACTTTCGGCGTGGGCTTCGGCAATTTCTTCGGCGGCAGCCTGATCAAGCTGAGCGGAAACTCCATGCCGTACCTGGCCCTGACCAATACGAGCCTGGCCTTCCAGACAAAACTGCCCGGCGCGGATACGACCGGGTGGTTCGGCCAGCTGTTCCTGTCCTACGGATTCCTGGCTTATCTGGCAGTGATTCTTTCCCTGATCGCCGCATATGTGCTGAAACGGACCCGGATCGGACTGCACCTGCGTGCAGTGGGTGAGAATCCGGCTACGGCGGACGCAGCCGGCATCAGCGTAAATCGGTATAAGTATGCGGCAACCTGCATCGGCAGCATGATCGCCGGACTCGGCGGCCTGTACTATGTCATGGACTATGCCGGCGGCATCTGGAGCAACAACGCGTTCGGTGACCGCGGCTGGCTGGCGATCGCCCTGGTTATCTTCACGATCTGGCGGCCGAACCTGGGGATTATTTCCTCCTTCCTGTTTGGCGGACTGTATATCCTGCATATGTATATCCCGACGGGTACAAACCTGGCGATCAAGGAACTGTACAAGATGGCTCCCTATGTGGTAACGATCATCGTGCTGGTAATCTCCAGCATCCGCAACAAGCGGGAGAACCAGCCGCCGGCAAGTCTGGGATTAAGCTATTTCAGAGAAGAAAGATAACTCAAATTCATAATTCACAATTCATAATTCATAATTATGATTGGTGAGAGCAGGAGATCGAATGAAGATCAGAATGACAGCGGACAGCACCTGCGACCTGAGCCCGGAACTGCTGCGGAAATATGATATCGCCCTGGCGCCGCTGAGCGTCATCATTGACGGGGAAGTGTTCCACGACGGGGTGGATGTAACGCCCCGGGACGTATTCCGTGCTGCAGATGCGGGAAAGTCCGTGCGGACTGCGGCAGTGAATGCCTATGAGTATAAGGAATTCTTCGGAAAACAATTAAGGAACTGCGACCAGCTGGTACATATCTGCATCAGCAGCGAGTTTTCCACCTGCTATGCGGATGCCTGCGAGGCAGCAGCAGAGACAGGGAACGTCTTCGTCGTGGACAGCCGCAACCTGTCCACAGGCAGCGGCCTGTTGGCACTGGAAGGCGTGGAGATGGCAGAAAAAGGAATGGACGGTGAAGCAGTTGCGGAAGCACTGCGCGGCAAGACCGGTCTGGTGGACACCAGCTTCGTGGTCCGGACGATTGATTACCTGCGCCGGGGCGGCCGCTGCAGCGGACTGGAGGCACTTGGTGCGAAAATGCTGCATATCCGTCCGTCCATCGTGGTCAGGGACGGGAAAATGCATCCCGGCGACAAGTATCGCGGAAGGTATGAACACTACCTGAAGCACTATATCCAGGACGCGCTGGCAGACGACCGGATGATCGATTTCCGGCGGGTGTTCATCACCCATTCACCAAGCGAGGAGGGGCTGGTGCGCTTCGCGATCGACACGGTGAAGAGCTACGGCCTGTTCCAGGAAGTGCTGGAGACCATGGCGGGCTGCACAGTCTGCACCCACTGCGGACCGGACACGCTGGGCATTATCTTTATGAGGAAGCAGTGAATGAAGAAGAACCCGAAGGTAATCGCCGGGGTAGCAGCATTGGCAGTGCTGGTTATCCTCGGCGCAATCCTGCTGACACAGATGATCCCAACCATCGGCGAAGTGCAGCTGGAACTGAGCCTGACGCCGACGCCGCTGCCGCAGATGCCTGACTCCGTATGGGCGGAGGTCGTCAATCCTGCCGAACCGACACCGGAACCGCCGCTCTCGAGCGGATCGCGCGGGGAGAAAGTGGAGGAACTGCAGAAACGCCTGCAGGCGTTGGGATATTACGACGGTGAGATCGACGGGCAGTTCGGTCCCGGGACCAAAGCGGCCGTGGTTGACTTTCAGAAGAACAACGGGCTGGATACGGACGGCCTGGCCGGAACTGAAACGCTGAATCTGCTTTATTCGCAGGAGGCGAAACCGAGCCCACAGCAGAAATAGTCAGAGGCTTTTCAGGCGGAATAATAACAATCGGGAGATACCCTGCATCCTGGAAGGGGGTATCTCCCGATTCTGTTTCATTCATATAGATCACTGACCCGCTTTGACCGGTTATCAGTCCGGAACAAAGCGGGTCAGACAATTCGATTATTTATCGTCCTTGGCCAGGGGTATGGGAAGCGTCTTCCAGTCGAAGTTTTCGATCTCTTCCTTCGTCTTGGTCTCAAGACATTCGTAATATACGGTGATCGCTCCGCTGCGCGGGTCAACGAAAGCGTGCTGTTTAATGTCGTAGGGCAGGATGTTGTAGTAGATGAAATCCGACCAGGCACCGACCGTCGCGTCAAACTCAACGGGCATGTAGTGCGTACCGTCGTCTGTGTGCGGTTCCCGTTCGTAGATGAAGACCGGGATCGAGATGACGGAGAAGTAGGTCAGGGAGCTGGTGTGGCAGATGCCGCCGCCGATGCCAACTCCGGTGGAACCGATATGAATGACACCGCCTTTTTTCCAGCCGTTCTTCGCGGTGACGGGTCCCAGGTTCTTCAGGTAGTCGTATTTTTTTCCGGAACCGACAATGACGCCGTCCATCAGGCCTATGGCCTTGTTGATGTTGTAGACGCGGTTCTTCCAGGTACCATGGCCCTGCGTCAGGCCATAGAACAGCGTGTTGCCGCCGATGATGTCACCCTTTTTGGCATCAGCCCAGTTGACGAACTCGTGGTACTCGCCGTATTCCGCCGGAACGGTGGTCCAGCAGCGGCGGACCAGAACGTTGTAGTCGCCGTCAGTCCGCTTCTGGACGCAGACGATATCTCCCTTCTGGAGCATATGGCCTTTATAGAGGTTGCGCTTATCCGTCACGTGGATCGGCTTGGTCACGACGATATAGCCTGTGGGGCGGTAGCCGGCAAACCAGGGCAGATCGTACTTGTAGGGATCCATGGAGTGATAATGGAAGACGTATCTGGATTTGACATAGCCGGTGACCTGCCCGTCCCAGGTACGGATCTTGCACCATTCATCGCCGAAGGCCAGCACACGGACCTTTTTGCCCTTCTTGATCTCGCCGAGACGCCGGCTCTCATTGGTGGGTTCGGACCAGATGGCAACCTTGCCCAGGGTCATCGCGATGTAGCGCATCTCATCGTTGTCCGATTCGCCTACTGCGATCCCTTCGGGTTCCAGGGGGGCGTCGCGGATATCCGTGCCCTCGGCGTCGGACTCTTCCGTTTCCTCAAGTTCTTCTTCGGTAAACTTGGGGGTTTCCGAACCGCGGCCTTCTGTATCCCAGACGGGGGTGCCGGGGTCCGCCTCCACGGAGGGGGTCACGTCCTGAGGAATGTCTTCCGGATTCTTGTCAGGAATATTGAACCAGGAGATCCTTCCATAGCCCATATTTCCTTTGCCGTAGTCCACCTTGCACCAGCCGTCGTTATAGTATTCGACGATGGTCACGACAGTGCCCTTGGCCAGGGCATGGATCTTCCGCGATTCCAGGTCGTGCTTTTCGCGAACGTTACAAGGCGTATTGGCAATCGCCCGGTCTTCCGCGGCCACTGAGACAAGACCCGGATTTTCGGTTTCCCTGGGAGTCTCCGCTTTTTCATCTGCAACCGGTTCAGCTTCCGCCTTCTCATCCACGGAAGGATCGGTCTCCGTCTCATCGGGGAAGCCGAGGTCTTCTTCAGGCTCTTCTGCGGTTTCCGCTTCAGCAGGGGAGCTGTTCTCTTCTTCCGGATCCGGGGCTTTCACGTCTTCAGGCTCTCCGGCAGGTTCAGCTTCTTCTTCCGGTTCGGCTTCCTCGTTCTCCTTTGCCTTCTCTTCGGATGCCGGGGCAGGAGCTTCTTCCTTCCGGGTGATATAGAGCCAGGATTCCTTGACATAGCCGGTATCGCCGGAATCGTTGTAGATGACCTTGCACCAGCCGTCATCAAAGTAACCGATGATCTTCAGCTGCTTTCCCCATTCGACGTTGCGCAGCTTTGCTGATTCAAGATTCCGCTCTTCACGGACATTGAACTGCGTGCGGCTGACACCTTTGTCATTGGCCGGCGTCATGTCCTGATCACTAGCGGCAGCGGCAAAAGACAGGATGCCTGACAGAATGGCCAGTACCAGGACAAAAGCGGTCCATCTCTTGATACTCAACACCTGATCCCCCCAAAAGAGTTTCATTCAATATACACCCTTCATTATATGATATCAGGTGCGGCATTGCAAGAGAATTGTTATCAAAATGAGATGGTGCTTTACTGTTTCTTAACAATTCTCATCAGATCGAAAGCTCATTCCCAGAAGGCTCCAGAACATCGGAGCGACCAGGCATACCGGGAAGGAGAAAAATGCCTGCACTGCATAGCACAGGACGGCGGCGGAGTACGGCGTGAGCACAGGAATGCCGGCTTCCCGCCTGCGCATCACGGAGGTGACCATGAGCAGGATCAGCAGAAGCATGGCCGGAAGGCCGTGGTTCATCAGCTGGGCGATATATTCATTATGCGGATTGTCAAAGTAATGCGGGAGCAGAGTCTGCCCCTGACGCTCCGGGATGATGTAGCCGGTATCATGCAGGTACTGGTTGAAGCGCAGGACGAAGGTATCGGAACCGCCGCCGGTCAGCAGGCGTTCCGGAGCAAGGCGAAGGGAATACTTCCAGACGGCGATCCGGTTGCTGCCGAAGGACAGGTGGCTGCGGCCGTGCAGGATCTCGTGCAGCTCCCAGATGCCGCCGCCGGTCCCCGGCCAGAACCAGACGATCACCAGCGCGAACACCAGCAGCAGGGCGAGCGCGGGCCAGCGCCACTTTTTCGGCAGCAGGAAGACAGCGGAGATGACGGCCAGGACCGCGAGGGTGATCCGGCCGAACTGGACCTCCATCGTCACGATCAGGAAGACGGAAACGGCAAGGCCGACTGAGCAGCAGATGAATGCTGTGAGGGAGGAACGGGAACGGTCCTGCCGGAAGGAGAGGAACCAGCGGATGCCTCCGTGCAGGAAGAGACCGGAGAGCAGGCACAGATACCCCGTATCCATATCAATATTCCCGATGGTTCCCTGGAATTCAGGGTTGGAGGCATAACTCCGGCCGGCCGGATAGAGGCCGAGCGGATTGCCGCCGAGACGCTGAAGGATCACGACGACACAGAAAAGAACGACACCGCCGGCAGCAGAGAACAGGACCGGCTTCAGACGGATGCGGGAAAGCACAAAACAGAAAAAGAGAAACAGGTAGCACAGCTGGGTTGCCAGGCCCTCCCGGCGCACGGAGGCGCCGATCCACCAGACGTCCGCGCCATAAGGACTGAGGAGGCAGCTGAGAACCGTCCACAGGAGGAGCAGGCTGCCGAGGATCAGGGGAAGACGCGGCACACCGGAAAAGACGGTCGACCGCCGGAGCCCTTCCCGGCGAAGAGCGCGGCAGCGGAGGAAGGTGTCGGCGCAGAAGCAGACAAACGTAACAGCGCAAAGCACGATCATAATCCGCCATTTGTCCAGCGTGATCTGCGCATAGGTCAACCCCTGGAGCAGCGGAAAGAGGCCCAGCCAAAGGCAGGCGGCTACGGTCATTAAGATTCCGTATTTTGCTTGTTTCTCTTGCATCACGGCCGCTCCTTCCGTTGTTTTTCAGGCTTGTTTATGGTAAAATCAACCCAATGAGTATACATCATCCGATCCGTCCCGCACAAGAGCGCAGGACAGCAGTGAAAGGAAGCGGATGCCATGAAAATCGTCCTGAAAAACCTGACAAAACGTTTTCCGTCCCGGAACAAAAAAGGCCAGGATGTTATCGCGGTGAACAATTTCAACTTCGAGATTCCGGACGGCCAGCTGATCGGCCTGCTGGGCCCCAGCGGCTGCGGCAAGAGCACGACGCTGAACCTGATCAGCGGGCTGGAAACCCCGACAGAGGGAAGGATCTTCTTTGGCGAAGAAGATGTGACTGAATTGCCGCCGGAAGAACGGGGCGTCGGTCTGGTCTTCCAGAACTATGCCCTCTATCCGCACCTGACGGTGGAGGAGAATATCATCTTCCCGCTGCAGAACCTGAAAGGCGATAAAAAGATGAGCCGGGAAGTCATGCACCAGAAGGCGGTAGAGACCGCAAAACTGGTTCAGATCGACGGCCTGATGGATCGCAAACCGAAGGAACTGTCCGGCGGGCAGCAGCAGCGTGTGGCGATCGCCCGGGCGCTGGTCAAGATCCCGCGGGTGCTGCTGCTGGACGAGCCGCTGAGCAACCTGGATGCCCGCCTGCGCCTGCAAACCCGGGAAGAGCTGCGGCGGATTCAGCGGGACACCGGCGTGACGACGATCTTCGTTACCCACGACCAGGAAGAGGCCATGAGCATCAGCGACCTGATCATCGTGATGAAGGACGGCGTTGTCCACCAGATCGGCAAACCCCAGGAGGTCTACGACAATCCGGCGAACCTGTTCGTGGCCCAGTTCCTCGGAACGCCGCAGATCAATGTGTTCTCCGGCCGGATCCGGGATGGAAAACTGTATATCGGAGACGAGGCTGTGCTGGAGCTGCCGGAGCATGAGGACCGCGAAGTCTGGGCCGGCATCCGGCCGGAAGGCTTTATCCCGGATGAAAACGGGCCTTTCACCTGCAATATGGAACGCGTGGAGGTCATGGGACGGGATGTGAGCGTCGTTTCCACCCATCCGCAGATGACAGGACGATGCATCCGTTCCATTGTTTCTTCCGAAAACCGCTTCGAGCCGGACCAGAAGAAAGTCCGCTTCAGCCTGAAGCCGTACAAGGTCTTCCTGTTTGACCGGGAGAGTGAGGAGCGGGTATGAAAAAGAACAACCTGAAGGCCTGGCTGTATCTGCTGCCGGCCATCCTGTTTCTCGGTGTGTTCATGGTCTATCCGCTGATCGACGTATGCGTCTATTCGGTGGAGGAGAACTACAACTTCGCCAGCCAGAGCTTTACCGGTGTCGGGCTCGGGAACTTCCGGTATGTTCT
>Ga0310694_10006707_pt1 | contig 10875 bp, 7 predicted proteins | sample 174DNAGHGhighgp2_FD_203884 | JGI IMG/M metagenome (GOLD analysis project Ga0310694, IMG submission 203884) | Sheep rumen microbial communities from Palmerston North, Manawatu-Wanganui, New Zealand - 1742 DNA GHGhigh gp2 (v2) (version 2) | ecosystem: Host-associated > Mammals > Digestive system >... | reverse complement strand
ATACATCGACGACGTCTATGCCGACGCCCGCATCCGCAGGAGAAGGCGGATGGAAAACGCCCGGGAAAGCCTCTGGCAGACGGATGAAAAGGCCGCGCTGGACCTGGACATGGAGATCAGCCAGTCGATCTATGAAGACGCCTGCAAAAGCGAAGCGCCTTCCGACCTGATGGCGAATATGGCAGCCCCGGCGATGGGCGCCGCGCCGGACTGGGAAAAGATCCTGAAAAAGACCGACGAAAGCTTCTCCGAGGCACTGCTGCGGCTGATTGACGAAAGAGGCTGGACCGACGCCCAATGCTACAAGAAAGCCAATGTGGACCGGAAGCTGTTCAGCAAAATCCGTACCAACCCGGCTTATCAGCCCAGCAAACCTACGGTGCTCGCCTTTGCGGTGGCGCTGGAGCTCTCGCTGCCGGAAACCAAAAAACTCCTGAAAAAAGCCGGTTTTTCCCTGACCCACAGCAATGATTTCGACCTCATCCTGGAGTATTGTATCAGCCGCGGGAAATATAACGTCTTTGAGATCAACGAAGTATTGTTTGAGTATGACCAGCCGCTGCTGGGCTCCGGCATGAGAATGTAATTTGTCGCCTGCCGGGCGACCTGTGCCCCTCCTGTTTCCGGTAAGATACGCGTGCAGGGAGCGGAAAAGCTCCCCCGCAATATCCGGACAGGAGGGTTTTATCATGAAAAAGGGTCTGACTGAACTGGTCTTCATCCTCGACAAGAGCGGCTCGATGGCCGGACTGGAGGCGGACACCATCGGCGGCTTCAACAGCATGATCGAACGGCAGAAAAAAGAAGAGGGCGAGGCTCTCGTCTCTACGGTGCTGTTTGCCAACAGGAGTACGGTGATTCACGACCGGGTGGATCTGCAGAAGATTGAACCGATGACGGACAAACAGTACTGTGTAGGCGGCTGCACCGCCCTGATCGACGCGATCGGCGGAGCAATCCACCACATCGGCAACGTCCACAAATACGCCCGGGAGGAAGACCGTCCGGAGCATACGGTCTTCGTCATTACGACGGACGGCATGGAGAATGCCAGCCGCTGTTATTCAAGCGACGAGGTCAAGGCCATGGTGGAGAAGCAGAAAAACAAATACGGCTGGGAATTCCTGTTTCTGGGCGCGAACATCGACGCCGTTGAAACCGCCGGACGCTTCGGCATTGCCGAGGATCGCGCCGTCAACTTTGTCAACGACCCCATGGGCCAGACGCTGAACTACGCTGAAGTCAGCGAGGCCGTCCGCACCGTCCGCAGCTGCAGGCCGCTGACCGGCAGCTGGAAACAGAACATCGATGCGGATTACAAGGCAAGAAAAAAATAATCCCGGGATCAAAAATCCGGCACCGCAGTCATGCGGTGCCGGTTCTGTTGTTCTGCTGATACGGCTCAGAAGGAGATACCCAGGTTCTCCGCCGTATCGATCACGACGACACAGTCCTCCCGGACGTTCATCATGATCAGCTTCATGATGTTCTCAGGTACGGCCACACAGCCGCCGGTCCAGGGTTTGACCGGGCCCAGGCAGTGGAGGAAGATCGCGGAGCCGCGGCCCGGCGTTCCCTCTTCGTTGAAGCTGATGTTCAGGCAGTACTGATACTGGTATTCATAATCCACAATGTGCTCGCTGTCGTCCATGACCAGATCCGGCACGTCGCGGATATCCACCATCTGGTTGTACTGGCGGTCCGGATCACCGGACCAGTAGGTGTTCTCATCCACCCGGATATAGGGAATGGCGCAGCCGGGATCGGCAGCGATACCGAACGCCTTGTTGAAATGATATACGCCGACGGGCGTCTGGGAGCAGCCTTCCTTATGATCCTCATCCGCGCACATGCCCAGCTTTCCGACGAAACCGGGGGTGGAAAGGATCTGCTTCCAGGTTCCGTTTTCATCCTTATAGTGCATGGAGATGTAGGCCGTCGTCTTATCCATGCCGATGCCGGCGACCACAAAGAGCTGTTCGGTATCCTGCGCAGCAGGCAGGTTCGCGACCCATTCGGGCGACTCGGTCACATGCTGGATATCCGCGTGGAGGCCGGTATCTTCCGTCTCCAGAGGAATCATAGTGAAGGCTTTCCCTTCCAGCTGCTCGTCCGCCGCGTTCATGATCACGAGTTCCCCGTTGTCATTCGGCGCGAAGATGGTTTCGCATTCCTGGTCTAGCACGGTCGTACGGGTTTCATTCCCGTTTTCGTCATACACCACGTCGTCGCAGATCATGCTGATGGCAACAAGCCGGTCTTCTTCCGGTTCATATTCGCAGGCATAGGTCCACTCTGTCATCTCCCACGCACTGCTGCCCCAAAGAATCAGGACTTTAAAGCCGTCGTCCTCCTGAAGCACTTCCAGGGAAGCCCGATCGTCCATCCAGACAGCGCCTTCCACGCTGTCCCGGAGCCAGCCGGCTTCGGGCACAGGCATCACGGAAACGGCTTCTTCATCTTCCACCGGAATCCCGTTTGCGTTGGCCAGCTCATTGGCCCACATCTGCACCAGGCCGCTGATCGTCATGCTGAAATCATCGGGGAACTCAGCCTTTACCAGAACGCTTGCATCCGTGTCGCCGAAGAGCCGGATCCGGATATAGTTCTTTTCCGCATCGCCCTGGAAGAAATCAAACTGCGCCTGGTCCGGGAAAAGGATGAACACATATTCGCCTTCCGGGGCTTCCCTGATATCAGCCTCAACAATTTTCGCCTTCCGCAGGCCGTCAATATACTCTTTCGGATCCACGTCCATGGGATCCAGCAGGCCGTATTCCGTCGTGCCGACCTGATATTTGATCTCATCTTCCGGATCGATGATCCGGCCCGTGTACTCATCATAGAGATCGGCCGCTGCTTCCAGGGTCAGCGCGGTTTCGGCCGTGCCTTCCCCCAGGCAGGCGGCGCAGGACAGGATCATAACCAGCGCGGTCAGCATTGCCAACAGTTTTTTCATTATTTTTCCTCCTTCGTGGATCATGGTACTTTCTCTTGATACGCGTCTATTATGTGTTTTTTTATCTTCTGTATTATGTCACACTTTTGAAACATTTTCAAGCTTTATGCCCTCCATCCCGGCCCTGGGTGCAGGAGCAATGAGTGTAATCGTGTTTACAGGCGATTCGATCCGAAAAAGTCAGTTTTACAGAATGCCCCCGGCATCCTGATATACTGCAGGCATCAAATGCATCCCATTGTATTAAGGAGGAGAGATCAGATTATGAAACATTTCGGATCGACTGTTCTGAGCATCCTGCTAGCGGCTGTATTGGTTCTTGGTTTAATCGGTTCCGCATCTGCAGTCGAACGGGTCACCCAGGTCAGGGTTCTGCAGGGCGGGGCCAATCTCCGCAACTACCCCAACGGCAAGCAGATCGTCAGCAAGGTTAAGCAGAACGAAGTTGTTGACGTCTATAACCAGGATAACGGCTGGTATTATGTATACTGCAACGGCCATTACGGCTGGATCGCCCAGGGCCGTGTTGAGATCGCAAAGATTGAGGATGACGGCACACCCGCAAAAACATACGGTTCCTCCCGGACTGTGCAGGCAACCGCTGCCAACCGTTACGCTTCAGATGATGAAATCCACGATATGGGCGTCCCGCAGATCGGAAACACCGTATTCCGGAAAGAAGAAATGAACATGGTGATTTTCTGGGTGCAGACCCAGCTGAAGGCAACCGGCATCTGGTATCAGGGTGACCTGTGGCATGTGACCGGTGTGCTTGGCCAGCGCACGATGCAGGAAATCAGCGCTTTTATGCAGCATGTCGGTTATGTCGGACACAGCGGGAAAGTGGATCAGCAGGTGATTGACGCGCTGGTGGACTATCTCGGAGAAAGAATCGTTCCGGTATATGTCGGCGGATTCTATTCCGCGATGGACAGCATTATGCTCCATGACGCTTACGGCACAATGCCGCTCATTTTCAGCAATCTCCGGGACATGGTTCCACATGTGACAGTCGGCGCAAAATGGGTACAGACGATCCTGAAGCATCTGGGCTTTTACACAAAGAACATTGACAGCATGTATGGAGAAGGAACCGAAATTGCCGTGAAAATATACCAAAAGGCCAGCGGATTTACGGACAGGGACTGCGTGTATCTGGGCGTGGCCCGGAAAATGCTCGAAGATTATTATTACCTGGGCGGTGACCTGAGCCTGCTCCCCTGACCGGCCGGTAAAACTACGATCGTATCATTCATGAAAAGGAGACCGCATGTTTTGCGGTCTCCTTTTTGAGTGACAGCCGATTGTTTCTCCTTTACAGGCCGGCCGGATCCTCCACGGCGTAGGACATTTCCCAGATATCCCCGTAGACAGCCAGCGGGCAGTCTGAAAGAATACAGATCATAATGAACGCTTCATAGGGGTTAGCCGCATGGATCCGGTACATACCGCAGGATTCCAGCAGGGGATTGACCTGCTGCAGGAAGCCGGTAAGCCGTTCCTCCCCTGTCAGGTCTTCTTTCTGCGCATGCAGGAAAAAGAGGATCGTAATCAGGTCATACCGGTCCGGCTGCAGCTGCCTTTTCAGGAGGCCGTCCGTACGCTGGCGGCTGAGCCGGTAATTCTGGAAATGCCTGCTTAACAGGGACTTCCCAGACTTGACCAGATTCCCGGAATCGGTTGTCGGGATGCCGGAACAAAGCATCTTTTCCAGGTCCGCGGCGGTGATGTCCGCAGCTGTCCACTGTTTTCTTTCCTTTTCCGGTTTTTCTTCTTCGTCAGCCTGATAGATCCGGGCGATTATTTTCCGGCTTTCATCGTAGTACATTTCAAACAGCTGCGCGATGGTCTCCCGCTGCCGGTCGTGCTCCTTCTGTTCCGGCAGCCCCGTAATATAGCCGAGAAGCGATGATTCGTTCCGGAGAATCGCGTCCTCATTATCCGAAGCAAAGGCTTTGGAAGGATACGATTTCGCCTTCTCCTTCAGCTGCACTGCCTGCGCATAGCAAAGTCCGTGACGGAAGCAGTAGCGGTAAATCACCTCCATGGGATCGTCCATATGGTAGCTGTCTTCTTCCAGGACCTTTGTAAGGAAATCGGACGCATCTTCCTCCGTCATTTTCAGGCCGAAACCCAGCAGGAAAACCGTGTTCCGCCGAACCCGGTCGCTGGTGAGCCAGCTTTTGACAGTGGTATTCCATCTGGTGGAGGTCGGCTCAAAACTGTGAGGCGCGTTATTTTCCTCAAACGCGTTGATAATGATCTCCTGCCATACGCTGTCGTCGATTTCCCGGAAAGGCTCCGTAATCCCGGCGCGTTCATACAGATAGCGTTTCAGATAATCCTTGAAAGAAACGAGAGATATTTCCTGAAACAGAAACCGGAAAACTTCTTCGCTGGACATGTCCTCGAAGCTTTCGTTGCTGACCACGTCCATGATCTGCCGGTGCGCCTGCCGGGTAAATTCATAGTCGCGCACCGTAGATTCCCAGTTGACAGTTTTCAGAAAATTCATTTTTCATCGTCTCCTGCGACAGATTACAGTCTGCTGAATTTGTTGTTCTCTATCCGGAATGATACTGAAAATGACAGAAATTGGCAAGTATAAAAACCGGCCTTTACGGGGTGAAAACGGGTTTTACAGCCACGGGCCAGCGGTCTGCTAACATACATGCTGAACGGAGGCAACCACATTCTGAAACATGAAGAGACATTACGGAAAGGGGATTATAAAAATGAAAAAGTTTACAGCGTTTATCCTGGTTCTGATTCTGGCAGCCGGCGGTTATATGTTTGCAACGGGACAGCTGCAGATCAGCTTTCCCGCCGACCGGACAAATACTCCGATCTCCCATGCGGCGGCGGAAAGCAAATCGCAGCCGAATGAAAGCGCCCTAGACGGCATGAAGCGGATTGATACCCAGATTTGGAATGCAATCAAAAACGGTGACGAAAGTACATCTGTCCCGATTCTGACAGCCTCCGGATGGGATGAGACGGACTGCCGTGAATATGTGCGGAATCACAAAGCGGACGCAAAAGCCCTGAGCAAACGGGTTGTCCATACGATTGTTGAAAAGGACGGTCTCTGTTTGGGTGAAGCCATTCATTATCTGGTAACCGGAACAAAAAAGGACTGGGATGAATCCAACAGCAGCTATCAGATCAGCATGAGGAAAGTAAATGGGAAATGGGAGCCAACCGTATTCTCTGAAGAAGAATGCGAAATGCTGAACGAAGAGTACTACAAGCTGTATAATGAAGAAGCAATTGATGCTGCGCTCGCAGGCAGGAATATGTCAACCTTCGGCAATATGCTCTGGATTGAGCCGGACGGCGTTGAAGAAGGCGCATACCTGGCTGAAACAGCCTATATGTACCAGAAGAAAAACGGGGATGTTGTCATTGTTGTCAAACTTGCAAACGGCCAGGACACAATCCGGCACGTCAAATCCATCTCGGTTACGATTAAAGACGATAAACTTGGCCAGATCCTGAAGGTGAAGGAAAAGTGCAGCGTGAGCCTGCTGCCCGGCACAGTCGAACTCTACGAGATTACAGTTAAAGCCGGCAAGGTAAAAAAAGGCACCTGGGGCAGTATGCACTCCGACGTTCAAACCACCTACTGATCTGAAAACCTGTTGTATCTATACCGGGGAACGGAATCATGTTTCGTTCCCCGGCTCTTTTGTTATCTATGCGCTGTAAGACCGGCGGCCTCCGTTGCCCGTATTATTGATCCCATACGAGCTACATCTGCGGTTCGTTGCCGAATTTTTCCGGGAGTACACGCGTGAACAGATCCACACGCAGGTCGATTGAGCCGGTGTTGTTAAAGTAATAACAGAATTCGTAGTTCTGAGCGGTCTTTGTTTCGAGCGATTTCGGAGCGCGCTGGGAATTGTTCAGGAAAGTCGCAAAAGCCGTAATATTTCTGGCGTCTATCTCTTCTATATAATTCCCGTATGTTTCCAGCGTGGTCAGTTTGGTGTTCCTGGTGACATCCAGAACAAGCAGCTGGTTCCGGCAGCAGTTGAAAATCTGCAGTTCCGTATTGCCGGTAATGTTCAGCTGCTCAAGCAGGTTGTCCTGGCAATACAGTTCCTTCAGCTCGGAAAGCCGGGAACAGTCCAGCGTCCGGAGCCGGTTCAGACTGCAGACAAGCTTGTCCAGCGCCGCGCTTGAACCGGGGTCCAGCGCGGTCAGCCGGTTTTCGCTGCAGTCCGCTTCCTTCAGCGCCGTGTTCTTCCGGAGATCCAGCGTTTCCAGATGATTGTGCTGACAGAAAAGATATCTCAGGCTTGCATTTCCGGACAGGTCCAGCATATTCAGGCAGTTCCCGTAACAGAGCAGGGTCTGCAGTCCCGCGCATTTTGAAACATTCAGGGAAACCAGCCGGTTGTCACAGCAGTTAAGGATTGTCAGCGACGGATTGTTCTGCAGGTCCAGATCGGACAGGTTGTTCTTCTCACAGAACAACTGCTGCAGGGAAGGATTCCGGCTCAGGTCCAATGCCGGCAGTTCATTGCCGCTGCAAACCAGCGTGGTCAGCGCGGTATTGTAGCTAACGTTCAGATGGGCCAGGGAGTTGTCGGAACAGTCCAGATGGTTCAGCTCTGTACAGTTGACAACAATCAGCTGGGTCAGCTGATTGCGGCTGCAGTACAATTCCGTCAGTTTGCGGGCGTTGCTGAGATCCAGACTTGTGAGCGCATTGTTATGGCAGTCCAGATGGGTGAGGGAGGAATACGGCGAAATGACCAGTATTTCCAGCTGATTGCCGTAGCAGTCAAGCCTTTCCAGCGCCCGGTTTTCGCGCAGATCCAGCCATGTGATGTGATTAATCCAGCCGTCCGTGATTCCGGTATCCGGCCAGGCTCTTTTCCTGCTGCTGCAGTTGAGGCTGGTCAGGGCCGGAAAGTATTCAATTCCCTGCAGGGAAGAAATCCCGGTCCGGGACCATTCTTCCGGCATACCCTCCATGGTTTTCAGTTCAGAACCGGAACAGTTCATTATGGTTACGGAGGAACGCTCCGCATCGGACAGGACGCTGTTCCCGTCTGCATCGTACTTCTGGCGGACAAAAAGGCGGAAAACAGGATCCGGGAAATGCTCCTCGTCAATGGAAACATCTGCCAGCGCGGAAACAGCAAGGCACAGAAGCAGGATGAACAGTAAGCAGAAAAGCTTTTTTCTGATCATTTTGCATTCCTCCCGTCTGAAAACTCACGGAACACCGCCGCCGGGAAGGCGGCTGAAAGCAGCTTGATTGTGTCTGTAACATCCAAATTATACCATGCGCAGCGGCCTGCGGCAAGACTCTCGGTTTACCGGATGCTTGAAATCACTGCACCGGAACTGTATAATAATGGCAACAAAAACAGGAAAGAAGAGGCAGGCAATCATGCAGCCCAAGCTACCGGCAGGATGGGAATCATGGCAGTTGGAAGAGCTTCTGGGAGAAGGCTCTTACGGTTCTGTCTACAAAGCGTCCCGGAATCTGGGAGGAAGCAAGCTTTACAGTGCGATCAAGATCATCCGGATCCCCTCCAGCGAAAACGAGATCAGGGCGATGATCCTGGAAACAGGCTCAAAAGAAGCCGCATCTGCCTATTACGGCGACATGGCCAAGGAATGTATTCAGGAAATCGCCGCCATGAATACACTCAAAGGCATTACCAATATCGTCAGCGTGGAAGACAGCCGCATCGAGGAAAATGAGGACGGAAGCAGCTGGACCATCTATATCCGCATGGAACTGCTGACGCCTTTCCAGGAATACAGACTGAACCACGTCATGACGGAAAAGGATATCATCCAGCTGGGGACGGACCTTTGCAACGCGCTGTCCTACTGCGAAAAAGTCAGGATCATCCACCGGGATATCAAGCCCAGCAATGTGTTTGTCTCAGAACTTGGAAACTACAAACTGGGCGACTTCGGCGTCGCCCGGAAACTGGACCGGACAAACGGCCTTTATTCCATGAAGGGCACCAGCCCTTATATGGCTCCGGAAGTATTCAACGGACAGCCTTACGACCAGCGGGCGGATATCTATTCGCTGGGCCTGATGCTGTACAAGCAGCTGAATAAAAACAGGGATCCGTTCATTGATCTCAACAAACCGATCGCCAGCGCAAGGGATCGGGAGGAAGCGCTGACGCGCCGCGTGAGCGGGGAGAAACTGCCGCCTCCCGCGGAGGCGTCGGAAGAGCTGGCCAAAGTGATCCTGAAAGCCTGCGAAGCAGATCCGAAAAAGCGGTACCAGAATGCAGCGGAATTCCGCCAGGCCCTTGAACAGATTAAACTGAAAGAAAGCAAAAAAGGAAAAGCAAAGTGGATCATCATGGCCGCGGTTCTCCTGGCCGCCATTGCCGTCGCCGCGATGTTCCTGATCCCGGCCCTGACAAAGCAAAAGGAGCCCGAAAGCAAACCGTTACAGACGACTGCCGCACCGGTTGAAACCACCGTGCCGACGGAAGAGCCGACAGCTTCCCCGACGGAAATCCCCACAGATACACCGACGCAGGAACCGACGGCTACTCCGACGGCAGAGCCGACAAATACCCCGACGCAGGAACCAACAGATACGCCGTCGCCTACACCGACGGAGACGCCCACACCGACGCCTTCTCCGTCACCAACGCCGACGCCGACACCTACACCATCGCCCACTCCGTCGCCGTCTCCCACGCCGACGCCGACACCGACTCCGACACCCACTCCTACTCCGTCGCCGACGCCGACACCTACACCCACGCCTTCGCCATCGCCGACCCCGTCTCCTACGCCGACGCCCTCGCCCACCCCGTCGCCGTCCCCGACGCCGACCGCAGTCCCGTCGGTTACGCGCATTTCCATTCAGGACAAGAAACCGCTGACGCTGAAAAAGAACCAGAACTATACGCTGAAGATAGAAACAGAACCGAAGAACGCAAAGGATAACAGCCTTGTTATCTTCGAATCCTCGAATCCGGAGGTCGCTTCCGTCGGGGAAAAATCCGGGATGATCACCCCCAAAGCAGGCGGATTTGCCATCATTACCTGCAAAGCCGCAGACGGCTCCGGCGCCTTTGACACCATTGATATACAGGTTTACCAGGCGGCCGAACCGAAAAGCAACATCTCGGAAATGATCCTGTTCGCAGGCCAGACCAAACACTGGAATACGTATTTTACAAACGGAGACGCCACCATCAAACAGCTGAGGTATTACTGCGCAGACTCGAATGATTCAAAGATTGTATCGGTTGACGAATCCGGAAACATCACCGGCATCAAGCCCGGAGAAGTTAAAATATTCGCCGAGTCAACCGATGCGGATAAAAAGCTGAAAACAGAGCTGACCGTTAAGGTTCAGCCGCGTATCCCGGTTTACCTGTCTTCGCTGGAAGTCAGCAAAGAACAGAACAGGATCACCATGAACATCACCAACCTTTGTTCCGGCAATCCGTTGCTGTCCTTTGACGGGGTATGCTTCGACCTGGAATACTATGACTATCAGCACACCTATCATCGGATCAGCGGGCAATGGATTGACAAAGACGGCAAGGGAATGGGCCTGAACTGCGGAGCAAACGGCATTTTCAGCAAAACGGTGGAGGGTATCAGCGGCGCCTACCGGATCGTGATCCGGTTTACGCGGATCCGTTTCAAAAACCCGACGGCCAACCTGGACAGAAACTATATGTATTACGATATCCCCTACGACGAAAACATGGAGACGGAATGGATTGATTACTGATCATCCCGTAGACCGGGGGCGGAGCAATCCGCCCTCTTTTTTTAAGAGAATAACGGATTTAACCAATAGAAAAATCACCTGCTTTCGCAGGTGATCTATTGGAATCCGGCGGCGACCTACTCTCCCGGGCCGTTACCAGCCAAGTACCATCGGCACTGAAGGGCTTAACTTC
>Ga0310694_10006706_pt1 | contig 10876 bp, 6 predicted proteins | sample 174DNAGHGhighgp2_FD_203884 | JGI IMG/M metagenome (GOLD analysis project Ga0310694, IMG submission 203884) | Sheep rumen microbial communities from Palmerston North, Manawatu-Wanganui, New Zealand - 1742 DNA GHGhigh gp2 (v2) (version 2) | ecosystem: Host-associated > Mammals > Digestive system >... | reverse complement strand
AATCGACGTACACGGTAACCTCCACTGCGTGCTGGACCGCGGCGCGAAGAGAACCGTCATGCTGGAAGGGCACTGCGACGAAATCGGGTTCATCGTAGTTTACGTTGACGACGACGGACTCGTTTACCTCGCCCCGCTTGGAGGCGTTACCGTGCCGCTGTGCGCTGCCGAACGCGTGGTCATAGCAGGACGCAACGGCCCCGTGAACGGCGTGATCGGGGCGCGTCCGCCGCACCTGATGAACGCCGAGGAGAAGAAGCACGTCGCCAAGGACGACCTTCGCGACATGCCGTGCGACATCGGCGCGTCGTCACGCGATGAGGCGCTCTCGCTCATCTCCATCGGCGACTCCGGCGTCGTTGACACCGGCTGGCGCCGCCTTGCGGGCTCTCGCGTCTCGTGCCGCGGATTCGACAACCGTGTCGGCACGTTCGCGATGTGCGAGGCGTTCATCAAGCTCGCCAACAGCCAGTGCGGTTCCGGATGCAACATCCACTACGTCGCCAGCGTGCAGGAGGAAGTCGGGCTCGTCGGCGGCAAGACCGCTGCGTACGACGTTGCGCCAGCTATCGGCATTTGCTGCGACGTTGGCTTCGCCACGGACGTGCAGAAGGACGACAAGAAGAAGATCGGCGACGTCCGACTCGGCAACGGCGCAATCGTCGCTGTCGGCCCCACGTACCACCGCGCCCTCGTGGACCATTTCCGCAGCATAGCGGGAACGCACAACATTCCGTTCCAGGTTAAGGGTACGCCACGCGGCACGGGGACGTGCGCGTGGGCGATGCGACTTGAACGCGGCGGCGCGGCGGTTGCGCAGATTTCCATTCCGCTCAGGTACATGCACTCGCCCGTTGAAGTAATCGACCTCAACGACGTCGCGGCTGTGATTGAGCTGGTGGCGAAGGGCGTTGGCGCGTTGGATGACGGCTTCCAGCTTCTGCCTGAACAGCCCTGAGAAAGCAATGTGCCACTTCCGCCGTAGCGGCGTTTAGCGGTATGATGCGTTGACGGCGAGGCCGCGTATCTCTGGCTCTAGCGTGACGTCGAAACGTTCGCGCACATGCGCGGCCATGATGCGGGCAAGCGCAAGGATGTCCGAAGACGTACATCCTTCGCTTGCCACGATTACGTTCGCGTGCTCTTGCCAGACGCTCGCACCGCCCACGCGCAGGGATTTGCATCCAGCCTCTTCAAGCAGTTTGCCGGCCGGAGTTTCCGGCGGATTCTTGAACACGCTGCCGCACGTGCGCGGCGGGAAGTGCTTGCGCCGTGCGAGGTAGTCTGCGGGACGTGCCATCGACGTTTCTTCTGCGGAGGCTGGTTTGAGCGTGACGTCTGTGATTAATCCATGAATGTTTGACTTGCGGTAGGCGAAGCCGCATTCGGCGGCGGGGATGGTGCGCGTGCTGCCGTCATCAAGTTCTACCTCAACCGAGTCTATGTGGTTGCCGAAGGAATCGCCGAATGCTCCGGCATTCATCTTCGTCCATCCGCCGATGGTGCCTGGTATGCCGGCCATGAAGGCGAGTTCAGGGTGGTCAGCAAGGAGCGTGGCACCTGGACGGGAGGCGGGGCGGTCTGATGGGGCCTGCACGATTTCGATGTCTGCGGCGCAGTCGCTGAACCATGTGTTCGAGCCCATGCCCACGATTACGCGTTCGCCGCCGCCACATGTTTTTCCACCTGTGCGGAAAAACGAGTGGGGCGCAAGCGGAGTCCAACTGCGTTCTGCGAACGAGGCTTTCGCCATTTCGTCCTTTGCGCGTGGCACGAGGTTCACTATGTCGCCCGCGCCGAGGAGCATTATGATGTCGCCGGGACGGGCCGTGAGGAAAAGATGACGCCAGCCTTCGTCCAGCGAACGGGCAAGCAGCAGATTGTCGGCGGAAGGGCGATGAGTACGGAATGCGGCGTAGAGGTCTGCAATGTCGCCGCCGAGGATCGGTTCTTCAAATGCGGGGTAAACAGGCGCGAGCACCACTTCGTCCGCTGCGTCGAAAGCCGGCGGGAATTCGTCGCACAGCGCCTTCGTGCGCGAATAGCGGTGGGGCTGGAAAAGAACGCGGAGGCGCTTCGGACAGAGAGAACGCGCCATGTCGATTGCGCACTTCAGTTCTGCTGGGTGGTGTGCGTAGTCGGTATAAACGCGAACGCCGTTTGATTCCGCCACCATTTCAAAGCGCCTGTCGGGAAGGGCGGACACGGCGTCGGGAAGGGCGGCTGCGATCTGTTCGCGGGTGAATCCGCGCGAGAGTGCAACTGCGATGGCGGCGAGGGCGTTGGCGACGTTGTGGCGTCCCAATACCGGGATGCCAGGCCAGTCGGCGGCATTCACTTGCGCTTCGGGGGCAAAGCCGAATGTCACGATGTTCTCGGAATGCGCCTCCCGTACGAGCGCGAGAGCTTGGGGATGGTCGGCGCACACGATTACGGTACCGGTCGTCTGGCGTATGACCGTGCGGTAGCAGTTGAAGTAGTCTTCCTTGGAATTGAAGTGTTCGAGGTGGTCGAAATCGACGGCGTTGAGCACAAGGGTATGCGGACGGTAGAGCGCAAGAGTGCCGTCGGACTCATCGGCCTCAACTACGAGGGGACCTGTCCCCGTGCCAGCGACGGGTATTGTTCCCGTCTCCCCGCCAATGCACCAAGACGGAGCCGCACCTAGGTTCTGGAGGAGTCGCGTGGCGAATGTGGCCGTTGTGGTTTTGCCGTGTGTTCCGCACACGGCGATGCCGTCGGCGGCGTTGACAAGTGAGGCGAGTACTTCACCGCGGCTGCGGACGTTGATTCCGGCGGCGCGCGCGGCTGCGAGTTCGGGATTGTCGGGCGGTACGGCGGGAGTGACGATAAGTTCTTTGACGGCGGGCGTGACGTGGGAAGCATCATGCCCTGTTGCAACGTGGATCCCATTCGCCTCCAGCCAGTGCGTGCGGGGCGTGGAATAAAGGTCACAGCCGGAGACCGCACGGCCTTGGGCTTTTAACAGAAAGGCGACGCCAGCCATGCCGACGCCGCCTATTCCCAGAAAATGGGTACCCGTCATGTGAGAACAGGGGTACCGCGCTTGACGAACTGTATGGCCATGCCGAACGGATCGCGGAGCATCACCATGTCGAAACCGGGCTTATGCACGGTTTCGAGCAGTGTTGCACCGGCGGCGACGAGGCGGGTGGCCTCGGCATCCACGTCGTCCGACAGGAACGCGATGTGCATCGAAAGCGGGTTCATGTTCGCCCAGTCTGGAACCGGCGCGTCCGGGTTGTTGTAGAACTCAATGGCCATCTGGCCAGTGGAGTCCACGATGAACGCAGGGTGAACCTGCTTGAAGCCGAGGTTCGCGCACCACCAGTCCATGAGCTTCTGGGGCTCTGCGACGTTGTAGCCGACGTGTTCGAGCTTCATGGCAATCAGCCCTCCGCTTCGAGAGCGGCGTCAACTTCGTCGGTCGTCTCCATGTTCGTGAAGACGTCCTGGACGTCCTCGAGGTCTTCGAGCATGTCAACGAACTTGTTGATGGCCTTGGCGACGGCGACGTCGCTCACGGGCGCGGTCATGTTCGGCACGAGGCCCACGGAGGAGTTCTCCTCGTCCACCGTGATGCCGGCGGCCTTGATGCCGTCCATGACGGTGGTGAAGTCGTTAGGCTGGCACTTGACGGTGAAGCCGCCATCTTCGGAGATGACGTCCTCGGCACCCACGTCGAGCGCGACTTCCGTCACCTTGTCCTCGTCCACGCCGTCAGCCGCCGGGATCATGATCTGGCCCATGCGGTCGAAGAGTCGTCCGGCCGAGCCCTGCTTGGCGAATTCGGTGCCGTTCTTCTTGAACACGTTGCCGACTTCGGCGGCGGCGCGGTTCTTGTTGTCCGTCAGTACGTTCACGACGATGGCGATGCCGCCCTTGATGCCCTCGTAGGTGGCGTCAACCAGCGCGGCGGACTCCAGTTCGCCTGTGCCTTTCTTGATGGCGCGATCGATGTTGTCGTTCGGCATCTGCGCTGCCTTCGCCTTTGCGATGAGGGTACGCAGGGTGGGGTTAGTGTTAGGATCGCCACCCTTCGCCTTCACGACGATGGTGATTTCCTTGCCGAGCTTCGAGAAGATCTTTCCCTTCTTCGCGTCGGCGGCGCCTTTAGCGCGTTTAATTGTCGCCCAATGGCTATGACCTGACATGTTTTACTCCTTTTTTGAAATCGGATTTGTCAAGTGTATCAAAAAGCCGCCCGCATTGCAAGGATGTGTTTGCGAACAATTACTTTTTTTTAGGGGTTTTCAACGGTGCTGTGATTTGATATAATCTTCCGCCATGGAAAAAATCGATTTGGCGATGCAGAAAGCCGCAATCCTGACGGAGGCGTTGCCGTACATTCAGGACTTCAGCGGCTCGACCGTGCTCGTGAAGGTTGGCGGGAGCGTGATGGAGAACGAGGACAACCTCGTCTCCCTCCTCTCCGACATCTCCTTCATGGACGCGGTGGGCATGCGCGTTGTCCTGGTACACGGCGGCGGGAAGGCCATTTCAAAGGCCTTGAAGGAAAGCGGACTCGTTCCGCAGTTCGTGGATGGCCTCCGCGTAACGGACGAGCCGACGATGGAGATCGTGCGCCACACGCTCAACAACGTAGTCAACGCCGACCTCGTGAAGAAGCTCCAGTCGTTCAAGACGAATGCGCGTCCGCTCCACGGCAACTGGATGTTCACGGCCGAAAAGATCACGTCGCCCGACCGTGGCTACGTGGGCGAGCCCGTGGCCGTCGATACGCGCGCCGTGCGCGAGATGCTCGACGCGGGAATCGTCCCCGTCGTGACGCCGCTCGGCACAGGCCGGGACGGACACCTTTACAACGTCAACGCCGACAGCGCCGCCGCGGCGCTCGCCAAGGCGCTGAAAGTGCGCAAGTTCGCCGTCGTGTCGGACGTGCCCGGTCTGCTCCGGGATCCGTCCGACCCATCGACGCTCCTGCCGACGCTCCACCTCTCCAGCGTCGCTAAACTCAAGGCGGAGGGAGTGATCGCGGGCGGAATGCTGCCCAAGATCGAAGGTTGCGAGGACGCTATCCGCGCCGGGGTGCGCAAAGTACACCTTGTTGACGGCCGGATGCCGCACTCGCTGTTGTTGGAAATATTCACCCGGGAAGGGGTGGGAACGGAGATCACAGAATGAGCAAGAGCGAAGAAATCGCCGAAATCTACAACAAGTACATGATGCCGACTTACGCGCCGGGCGTCGTGCTGGAGAAGGGCAAGGGCTCGCGCGTCCACGGCGTGGACGGTACGCAGTACTACGACCTCACGAGCGGCATAGGCGTACACAACATCGGCCACTGCCACCCAGAGGTGATCAAGGCCGTGCAGGCGCAGGTGGAGGTGCTTGGACACTGCTCGAACCTCTTCATGCACGAAGGGCAGGCGCTGCTCGCGAAGAAGCTCGTCGAGCTCTCCGGTCTTGGCGGCAAGGTGTTCTTCTGCAACTCGGGCGCCGAGGCGAACGAGGCCGCGATCAAGCTCGCTCGCAAGTGGGGTTCCGCGAACGGCGGACGCTACGAGATCGTGACGATGCGCAACAGCTTCCACGGACGCACCCTCGCCACTATCACTGCGACGGGGCAGAACTGGTGCCAGCAGGGCTACGAGCCGCTGCCAGTCGGATTCGCCTACGCGGACTTCAACGACATCGAGTCCGTCAAGGCTGCCGTCACGGACAAGACCGTGGCCATCATGCTCGAGGCAGTGCAGGGCGAGGGTGGCGTGAATCCAGCTACCGAGGAGTTCATGTCCGCAGTGCGTGCGCTCTGCGACGAGAAGAACCTCATCATGATCTGCGACGAGGTGCAGTGCGGCATGGGCCGCACCGGCAAGTGGTGGGGCTGGCAGAACTTCAGCGTCAAGCCGGACCTCTTCACCGCCGCGAAGTCAATCGCTGACGGAATCCCTATGGGCGCGCTCATCTCGAACGAGAAGTTCGCGGACGTGTTCACGCTTGGCAGCCACGCCTCCACGTTCGGCGGCAATCCCGTTGCCTGCGCGGCGGCGCTCGCCACGATCGGCGTGATCGAGAAGTACGACCTACTCGGGGCTGCGGCCAAGAAGGGCGAAATGCTCAAGGCCGCTTTGCAGTCGTTCGCCGAGAAGTACGACCAGGTGCTCGACGTTCGCGGACTCGGCCTCATGCTCGGCATGGTCGTCGAAGGTGCGGCGAAGGACGTGGTCAAGGCGTTCGCGGACGGCGGCGTTCTCACCTGCACTGCGGGCGAGCACGTTGTTCGCTTCCTCCCGCCGCTCTCGATGAAGGACAGCCACATCGAAGACGCCGTGGACATGATGGCAGAATCCCTCGACGAACTTTTCGGCGTCGCCGAGTAAATCGTGGTTTATGCTAAATGGCAAATGGCCCCTTCAATTTATCTTCGTAATTGACAAACTGCGTAAAAAGAATAAAATGTAATTTGTGATTTTTAGCGGACAAAAGGTATGTTGCCCATTGACTGGAAAAGTCGCCATCTTGGCGGCTCGACCTTATGTGTACACTTTGTTGTCGAACGCTTATTGTTCTTCTGCGTACGACAGCAAGCGTACAACAGCAAGAGTTTTACACGCCTAATCTTCAGCAGGTGTGCGACAGCAATAGTTTCAGACGCATAAATCGTTAGCAAAGGATAGAAAGGCAACACGTATGGGAAATAAGATGATTTGCGCCGCGATGGCGGCAATCTGCGTAGTGGCGGTGGCAAGAACCGCGTATGCGGCGATTGAAATCCGGTCGGACTATCCCGGCGGGAACGTCAAGGTCGATAAGATAGACGAGGCGGAGAATGTCGTCGTGCTGCGACCCGACTTGCGCGACACAAAGGGTAACTGGTTCTACTGGGACTTCACTCTTTCCGGTGCGGCGGGGCGGCGTCTCCATTTCCAGTTCCCGAAGAACGGATACGACTACCTTGCCTCTCTCGGCCCAGCGATCAGCCGGGACGGCGGCAAGACGTGGCGCTGGTTGAATGCGGATGGCAAACGGCATGAGCCGAAGAACGCGTTCGACTACACCTTTGCGGCGGACGAGACCGAGACGCGCTTCGCGACGTCGATTCCGTATTTGCAGAAGGACTGGGATGCGGCGAGCGCGCGCTGGCGTTGGAAGGAAGGCGTGAAGTTCGACGTGCTCTGCAAGTCGCAGAGCGGCCGCCGCGACACGGAGCTGCTGCGCATCTCGTGTCGGAATGGGAAGGCGAAGTGGCTGTTCGCATACACCGCCCGCCACCACGCCTGCGAGACGACGGCGAATCCGGTCATGGAGGGAATCATCGACGAAATCCTCTCCGGCTCGCCGGAGGGCGAGTGGGTTCGCGACAACGCCGACTGCGTGTTCGTGCCGTTCATGGACAAGGATGGCGTGGAGGACGGCGACCAGGGGAAGAACAGGCGTCCGCACGACCACAACCGCGACTACGTCGCAGGCATCTACACGTCCGTGCGTGCCTGGAAGGAGCTGCTTGTGCGCGAGTCGCACGGGAAGAAGATCGTGTTCTTCGACCTGCATTCTCCGCACATCCGTTCCCGCAAACATGACCCCGAGCAGGACTGCGCGTTTACGTTCGAGACGCCATATCCGCGGAACAGTGCGCACGTCAACGCGTTCCGGCGGCACTGGGCGGAATTGTCGAAGGGCGGCGCGCTTGCATACGACGGGAAGAACGACATCCCGGTCGGCAAGGGCCACGCGGCCACGATGGAACGGAACCGACTGGCGGGGCTGGTGACGTCGCGGCAGTGGGTCGAGGCGCAGCCGAATTGCTGGGCGAGCATCTGCTGCGAGTTCGGCTATTCGCTCTGCAACGGCATCTATTCGCATGACGGCGGACGCGAACTTGGCCGCAATCTCCTGAAGGCCGAGGTGAGAACGGTGGCCGGTTCCAAATCCGGCGACATTGTTCTTTTTGACGCGGCATCGGCCGACGCGTCGCGAATCTCCGCACAGGACGGCGCGGTGTTCTCGCTTTCCAACGGGTTGTTGACCGTGAAGACGGCACCGTCGGATTCCTACCCCGGCGTCTGTATCGCCGGCAAATGGGACCTCTCCCGCTACGGCCGCATCGAGGTGGAGTTCGTGAACGGCGGCATCAACGGGAAGTACACGTTGCGGCTCCTCAACCCCGGCGGCGACCCCGGGAAGCAAAAAGGCAGCATGGTGTACAAGCTTCCGATCAGAAACGAGGCACACGCCGTGCTGGGCACAAACATGACATCGCAGAATCCGGGGCTCAAAGCAATTGCCGAACGGCTGAAGCCGCTCCGCGTCTGGGCGCTTCCGTATGCGGCGGGCGTGCCGTACGAGCTGTACAGGGGCCGCCATTCCGCGCCGCAGACGGGAATCGGACAGCTCGATCCGAAGGACGTCGTGCAGGTGGCCGTGTACATTAACCAGCCGAAGCTGCCGCACACGTGGAGCGTGAAGCGTATCGTCGCGAAGAAAGAGGCGACTCCGCAGAAGACGGGTACAGTGCAGGCATGGACGAAACTTTCTGAGAAGGAGTTCTTCCCGTTCCTCGACAAGTACGGACAGTTCCGCCACAAGGACTGGCCGGACAAGGTGCATTCGGACGCCGACTTCGCCCGCCAGCGCGCGAAGGAGGAGAAGGACCTCGCCGCGCATCCGGGCCCGAAGGGCTGGGACAGGTGGGGCGGCTGGGCAGATGGTCCGCAGCTGCCGAAGACCGGCGGCTTCTCCACGACAAAGTGGAAGGGCAAGTGGTGGATCGTCGATCCCGACGGACATCTCTGGTGGAGCCACGGCCCCGTGCGCGTGTTGCCGTCAAGCGCGATGACGCCGCTCGCCACGCCTGCCGGAGACCGCTCCGGCTGGTTCGCGGAGCTGCCGAAGCGCGACGATCCCGTGTTCGGCGCGTTTTACGAGACGCGCGACGAACTGCTCTGGCCCTACTACGGCAAGCGTGGCATCGACAAGGTGTACGACTTCTCCGCCGCGAACATCCGTCGGAAGTACGGCGAGAAGTGGTTCGAGACGTGGGCCGATCTCGCGCACCGCCGTCTGCGGAGCTGGAGCTGCAACACGATCGCCAATTCGTCCGACAAGCGCATCTGCCTCATGGATCGCACGCCCTACACGGAGCGCTTCGAGATCCATGCGCGTCCGATCGCGGGGCACAAGGGCGGCTGGTGGGAATTCTGCGATCCGTTCGACCCGTCGTTCCGTGCTGAGGCGCGTCGCATGACGGAGGTGTACAAGGCCGAGATCGACGATCCCTGGTGCTTCGGCTTCTTCGTCGATAACGAACACCACTGGGGCGCGGCGCATTCGTTTGGCGTTTCCACGTTGAAGTCGCCCGCCGACCAGCCGTGCAAGGCCGTGTTCCGCGACAGGCTCAAGGCGAAGTACGGCACGGTTGCGAAGCTCAACGCCGCGTGGGGGATGGCGTACAAGGACTGGGACGATTTCCTGCGCGTGACGAAGGAGCCGAAGTCGTTCAAGGGTGCGAAGGCCGATCTTGAGGCGTTCTCGTCCGAGATCGCCGAGAACTACTTCCGTATCATCCGCGAGGAGCTGAAGCGCGCGAACCCCGGCAAGCTGTACCTCGGCTGCCGCTGGGCGGGCAGTGCGCCGGCGTTCACGGTGAAGGCGGCGGCGAAGTACTGCGACGTGTTGAGCTACAACGTCTATCGCAAGGAGATGAGCGGTTTCAAGCTGCCGGAGGGAATCGACGCGCCGGTGATGATCGGCGAGTTCCACTTCGGCGCGCTCGACCGCGGGCCGTTCTGTCCGGGGCTGATCCTCCTGCGCGACCAGAAGCACCGCGCCGAGACGTACAAGGAGTACGTGCGCACGTCGCTTGAGCATCCGCAGATCGTGGGCGTCCACTGGCACCAGTTCTCCGACCAGGCGACGTCTGGCCGTTTCGACGGCGAGAACATGCAGGTGGGCTGGACGGACGTGTGCGACACGCCGTACTGGGACACAGTCGAGGCCGTGCGCGAAATCGGCGCAAAGCTCTACGAAATCAGGTCTGGAAAATGACCGTAGGGAAAATCAGATATGGACATCGCATGAGATTTTTGGTTTAATATCTGTAATTTCATTCCAACAAGAAGGAACGTTCATGGATGACGTAATAGTTGTTGGCGCAGGCGTAGTGGGCTGTATGACCGCCCGCGAGCTGAGTCGCTGGAATCTGAAGGTGACGGTGCTGGAGGCCGGATCGGACGTTGCGGAAGGCGCGTCCAAGGCAAACAGCGCCATCGTACACGCCGGTTTTGACGCGAAACCCGGCACGAACAAGGCGAAGTTCAACGTCCTCGGCAACAAGATGTTCGAGAACGCCTGCAAGGAGCTTAAGGTGCCGTTCAAGCGGAACGGCTCGCTCGTGCTTGCCTTCAACGACGAGGAGGTCAAGGGACTTGAGGACCTCGTGGCGAAGGCGGAGAAGAACGGCGTGCCGGTGGAGATAATCGGGCAGGAAGAGCTGCGGAAGCGCGAGCCGAACGTTTCGCCCGAGGCCGTTGCCGCGCTGTGGGCGCCGACGGGCGGAATTTGCTGTCCGTACGAGCTGACCTTCCGCGCCGCAGAGAACGCCGCCGCGAACGGCGTCTCGTTCATCTTCGACGCGCGCGCGACGGTTCTTGAACGGACGGACGACGCCTGGCGCGTGACGTGCGAGGACGGTCGCGTGTTTACGGCGAAGACGCTGATCAACTGCGCGGGCATCCACTCCGACGAGCTCAACAACCTCGTGAGCGCCACGAAGTACAACATCCAGGCGCGCCGCGGCGAGTACCTCATGCTCGACCGCGACGAGGAGGGCAGCTTCTCGGCGACGATGTTCCAGGTGCCGTCGAAGATGGGCAAGGGCATCCTCGTCTCTCCC